>Ga0209057_1003643_pt1 | contig 11280 bp, 6 predicted proteins | sample GraSoiAngelo_146_FD_185903 | JGI IMG/M metagenome (GOLD analysis project Ga0209057, IMG submission 185903) | Grasslands soil microbial communities from the Angelo Coastal Reserve, California, USA - 14_1009_05_30cm (SPAdes) (version 2) | ecosystem: Environmental > Terrestrial > Soil > Grasslands ... | reverse complement strand
CAGGGCAGCCGGTCCGACGGTGGCGAGATGGAAGCACCGCGCGCTACCCATGTCAAGGAGGCCGGCCGTCGCGTCGCGTTCTGATGCGGCTGTGCAACCGGGAACCGCCACGCCCACTCTAACCCGTGACGAGAACACGCGGCTCGACGGCGTGGAGGCCCAATCTCTGTGCACGGCCCAAGACATCTCCGTCGACACGCCTGCAACCTTTACAGGTGAGGGCTCATGCGAGCGTGGACGGCGAGACGGCTCGGGGTCGGTGCGTTCGGACTGGCGTGCGTCGTGCTCGTCTTCGGATCGATCTCGGTCCAGCGCATGGCGGATCTTGGCGAGGCGATCCAGTCGGTGGATCGCACCCTGATGCTGCGCGAGGAGACGGAAGCCTTTCTCTCGTTCCTGAAGGACGCCGAGACCGGGCAGCGGGGCTTTGTCATCACCGGCGATCGACACTACCTGGCGCCCTATGACGCGGCGCAGGCCTCGGTCGGCCGCCAGCTCGAACGGCTCGGCGGGCTGACCGGCGAGATGCCGGACCAGCACGCGCGCGTCGTCGCGCTGGAGAGCCTGGTCCGGCGCAAGCTCGACGAGCTGCGCGACACGATCATGGCGCGGGAGCGCGCCGGCTTCGCGGCGGCGGCTCAGATCGTGGCGACCGGCCAGGGCAAGCACGTCATGGACGAGATCCGCAGCGTCATCGACGAGATGCGAGCGGAGGAGGCCGGGCTCCTCGTCGAGCGCCGCGCCGTCGCCGCGCGCGACGCCCGGTTGGCGACGGCCACGACCCTCGGCGGCCTCGCCGTCGCCTTCGGGCTGCTCGTGGCGGCGGGGCTCCTGCTGAATAGCGCCGTCCTGTCGCGCGAGCGCGAGCACGCCGCGCGGACCACGGCCCAGGCCCTCGCGGCGGTCCTCGCCGAATCGGAGACATGGCTGAGAGTCACCCTGGCGAGCATCGGTGATGCCGTCGTCGCCTCCGACGAGCACGGCCGCGTGAAGCTGATGAACCGGGTGGCCGAGTCGTTGACCGGATGGAGCGAGGACGACGCGAGCGGCCGCGCGCTGGCGGACGTCTTCGTGATCGTCAACGAGCAGTCGCGGCGGCCGGCCCCGAACCCCGCCGACACGGTCCTCCAAGACCGGAAGGTCGCGGGGCTCGCGAACCACACCATCCTGATCGCGAAGGACGGTCGTGAGATTCCCATCGACGACAGCGCGGCGCCGATCCTGACCGCGGACGGCGCGCTGCTGGGGGTCGTGCTCGTCTTCCGCGACATCAGCGGCCGCCGCCAGCTCGAGCGCGAGCGCGCGGTGCTGCTCGACAACGAGCAGAAGGCCGGCCGCGCGAAGGACGTGTTTCTCGCGGCGCTGTCCCACGAGCTGCGAACGCCTCTCACCGCCGTGCTGGGGTGGGTCAAGATGCTGCGCGCCGGCCTGATGATGGACAAGGCCGCCACCGAGCGCGCCCTCGACGTCATCGAGCGCAACACGCGGCACCAGGGCCGCCTGATCGACGACCTCCTGGACGTCAGCCGCATCGTGAACGGCAAGCTCGCGCTGCAGACGGGACCGGTCGATCTCGCCCGGCTCGTCGAGAGCGCCGCCGACTCGATGCGCCCGTCGGCCGATCTGCGCGGAATCAGCCTCACGCGCGTCGTCGACCGCACCATCGGGACCGTCCAGGGCGACGCCGCCCGTCTGCAGCAGATCGTCGGCAACCTCCTGTCGAATGGCGTGAAGTTCACGCCCACCGGCGGCGGCGTGGAGGTGCGGCTCGTCGGCGCTCACGATCGCGCGCGCATCATCGTCACCGACACCGGCCGGGGCATCGATGCCGCGTTCCTGCCGCACGTGTTCGAGGCGTTCCGGCAGGCGACCGGCGCCACGGGGCGGGCCGACCCCGGCCTCGGCCTCGGGCTGGCGAGGGGCACGGCAAGGGGGCGACGTTCATGGTGGAGCTGCCACTGGCACGCGCCGCCGACGACGTCGAGACCGAGACGGAGTCCGTGTCCGACGGCAGCGGCGGCGACCTCGAGGCGCTGCGAGGACTGCGGGTGCTGGTGGTGGACGACGACGCGGACGTCCGCGACCTGGTCAGCGCCGCGCTGTCGCACTACGGCGCCAGGGCGGCCGCGGTCGGCTCCGGCGTCGACGCGCGCCGCGTGTTCGCGAAGTCGCCGCCGGACGTCCTCGTCTGCGACATCGCCCTGCCCGACGAGGACGGCGTCGCGCTCATCGCGGAGCTGCGACGGCGCGGGCGGGATCAGGGCGGCGCCGTTCCCGCCGTCGCCATGTCGGCGTACGCGCGGCCCGAGGATCGCGACCGGGCGCTCGCCGCGGGCTTCCAGCGCTATCTGGCCAAGCCGGTCGACGTGCTGGAGCTGATGGCGGTCGTGGGCGTGCTCCATCGCGAACGCGCGACCTGACTTGCTTTATCAAGGACAATTGCCGCATGGCACCCCGGTGGGCTGAACGATGGAGACGGCCTGGCGTACGGCTCACGCGCCGGCGGGTCGTCGTCACGCTCGCCGTGCTCGCGGCTCTCTTCCTCGTCTACACGCTGGCCGGGTTCTTCCTCGTTCCCCGGCTCATCGCGACGTACGTGCCGCGCTACGCGCAGGAGCGGCTCGGGCGGCGCGCACACATCGGCGAGGTCCGAATCAACCCGCTGCTGTTCAAGGTCGACATCAGGCAGTTCCGCCTCCAGGAGGCCGACGGGCGGCCTCTGCTCGGCTTCGATCGCCTCTTCGTCGATTTCGAGCTCACGAGCGTGTTCCGCGCGGCATGGACCTTCGCCGAGATCCGCCTGGAGGCGCCGCGCGTCGATGCGGTGATGGGCCCCGATGGCCGCCTGAACATCGCCGAGCTGCTGGACGCCTTGCCGAAGGGCGAGCCGGCGCCGGAGCCGGCGGCGCCGCCGCGAGTGTTGCTGCATCACGCGGTGGTGCGCGACGGCCTCGTGTCGTTCACGGATCGCTCGCACGGCGCGCCGCAGACCGCCGCGGTACAGCCGATCAATATCGAGCTTCACGACGTGACGACGCTACGCGACCGCCGCGGTCCGTACGCGGTCTCGGCGACGCTGGAGGGCGGCGGGGTCGTGAGCTGGGACGGGCAGGTGTCGCTCGTGCCGGTGGCGTCCACCGGGCGGCTCGACCTCCGCGGCTTCCCGCTGGCTACCGCGTGGCGCTTCGTGCAGGAGAACATCGCCGTCGCCGAGCCGACCGGTCAGCTCGATGCGAACCTGCGCTATCAGTTCGCGTACCGGGACGGCGCGACGTCGCTGAAGGTGGATGGGGTCGAGGTGGCATTCACGGGCCTCACACTGAAGGAGCGCGCCAGCAAGGCGCCGCTGCTGGCCGTGGACAGGATGGACGTGATCGCGGCGCGGGGCGACGTGATCGCGCGCGAGCTGATCGTGCCGGAGGTCTCCGTGAGCCGGGGGCGGGTCGCGGCGACGCTGGCTCGGGATGGGAGCGTGAACTGGCAGAGCCTGGTGACGACACCGGCCAGCGCCTCGCCGCCCGTGGCGTCGCCGGCCGCGGTCGCCGAGACGCCTCCCTGGCGACTCGCCGTCGAGAAGCTGCGGGTGGACGACGTCGCGCTGTCCTTCGTCGACGAGAGCCGCGCGGCGCCGCTCGCCCTCGACGTCGGGGGACTGAGCCTCGGACTCTCGGCGCGGCTCGAGAGCGGGCCGTCGGGCCTGGCCGGCGTGGCGGACAACCTCGGTCTCACGCTCGCGCGCGTGGCGGTCCGAGAGGGGGCCGCGGCGAAGACGCCGCTGGTCGCGCTCGAGCGGATCGCGGTGGAGGGTGGCCGCGTGGATCTGGGCGCGCGCCAGGTCACGGCGTCTCGCGTCGCCGTCAACGGCGGCGCCACCACGGTGGTCCGTGACGCCGACGGCACGCTTCCGCTGCTCGCGGTGCTGCGCCCCGCCGAGCCGCCGAAGCCCGTGCGCGTGCCCGCATCTCGGCCGCCGGCCCCGGCGCCGCCGGCCAAGCCGTGGAGCGTCGCGCTCGAAAAGCTCGAGCTCGCCGACCACCGCGTCGCGATCACCGACCGCGGCGTCTCGCCCGCCGTCGAGATCGGCCTCGCCGAGCTGAAGGCGAGCGTCCGTGACGTGCGCACCGACGGCAAGAAGCCGTGGCCCTTCGACGCGAGCTTCCGTGTCGTGCAGGGAGGCCGCCTCATCGCGCGGGGCAGCGTGGCGCCCGATGGTCGCGCGGCCGACGCGACGCTGACGCTCACGCGGCTTGCGATGACGCCGGCGCAGCCCTACGTCGCCCGGACGGCCGCGGTCGTGCTGCGCTCGGGCGACGTGTCGACCGCGGGGCGGCTGACCTATCGCGCCGGCGCCGAGAGCCCCTCGGTGACCTACACCGGCTCTGCCGACATCGACCGCGTGGCCGTGATGGAAGCCGAGATCCCTGAGCCGGTGGTCGCCTGGAAGTCGCTGCACGCCGAGACGGTCCGATTTGGCCTCGGCCCCGATCGGCTGGAGATCGACGAGGTCCGGCTGACGGAGATGGACGGGCGGCTCGTGATCTTCCGGGACAGGACCCTCAATGTCGCGAAGCTGATGAAGCCGGCGGAGACGCCGCCGACGGCTGCGCCCGCGCCCAGCGCGCTGCCCACGACCGCGGCCGGGCGCGAGCCGAGCCCGGCGTTTCCGGTGACCGTCCGTCGGGTGCGGCTCGACAACAGCTCGATGGACTTCGCCGATCTCAGCCTCGTGCTCCCGTTTGCCACCCGCATCCACGCGCTGAACGGTGTCGTCGCCGGGCTCGGGTCCGATGCGAACAGCCGCGCCACCGTGAAGCTCGACGGACGGGTGGACGAGTCCGGCCTCTTCAAGGCGGACGGCGCGCTGAACGCGCTCCAGCCGAAGGTCTTCACGGACCTCGCGGTGATCTTCCGCAACGTGCCGATGTCGACGCTGTCGCCGTACAGCGCCACCTTCGCCGGGCGGCGCATCGTGGCCGGCACGATCGACCTCGATCTCGAGTACAAGATCGATCACAGCGAGCTTCTGGGGGAGAACAAGGTCGTTTTACACAAGCTGCAGCTCGGCGAGCGCGTCGAGAGCCCGGGCGCGATGAAATTGCCGCTGGACCTCGCCCTCGCCATCCTGACTGACGCCGACGGACGCATCGACATCGCACTGCCGGTGCGCGGCAACGTCGACCAGCCCGAATTCAACTATGGCCGCGTCATCTGGCAGGCGCTGGTCACCGTGATCACGAAGGTGGCGACGGCGCCCTTCAGGGCGCTCGGCGCGCTTTTCGGCGGCGGCAGCGGCGGCGGGGAGAAGCTGGAGGCTATCGAGTTCGAGCCGGGCCGCGACGTGGTGCTCCCGCCCGAGCGCGAGAAGCTCAAGCACGTCGGCGAGGTGCTGGGCAAGCGGCCGCAGCTCAAGCTGACGGTGCACGGCGGCTACGACGCGAAGCTGGACGGCGAAGCACTGCGCGCCTTGCGCGTGCGCCACGATCTCGCGCAGCGGCTCGGGGTGAAGCTGAAGCCGGGAGAGGATCCCGGCCCGGTCGCGTTCGACGACGCGAAGACGCAGCGCGCGCTCGAGGCGCTGCTGACCGAGCGCGGCGGCGGCAAGGCCGTCGACGAAGTCGTGGCGCGGTACGGAAAGAGCAGCGGCAAGAAAGCCGATCGCGCCAACCGGGTGTGGGCACTCGTGGGCCGCGGCGGTGGCGACCGTGGGCTCTACGAGGCGCTCTATCAACGGCTCGTCGAGATGGCGCCGCTGGCCGAGTCGGAGCTGACGGCGCTTGCACAGCGCCGCGGCGAAGCCGCCGTCCACGCGCTCAACGAGGGCGCCGGCGCGGCGGCGGCACGCGCCCAGGTCGGTGACACCGAGGTCGCCGGCGGTGCTGAGCGCAAGGGCATCCCGACGCGTCTCGAGCTCGGCGCCGTCGGCGCCTGAGTCCGCCCCGCTCGGTCCGGTCAGTCTGTTACCGATGCCCTGCCGTCATCGGTGGTCAGAAACGAGCCTCCGGAGCGGAGCGGGTAGATAATATGAACTCCAGAGCCTATTTACGGAGCATCCATTCCGGGCATGCCGTTTGCGGTACCAAGACCCCATGAGCGAGCACGCCTCGATCCTCGTCGTCGACGATGAGCCGCACGTCAGTGACATGCTGCAGGAGTTCTTCCTCGAGCTGGGGTACGCGGTCGATGTGGCGACCACCGGCGACGAGGCGGTGCGCCGGGCTTCGTCGAAGCGGCCCGATGCCGTGATCCTCGATATGCGTCTGCCCGACACGACCGGCGATCAGCTCCTCACGAGATTGCGCACGCTGGACGGGTCAGTTCCGATCGTCATGCTGAGCGGTGATACCGACGACGATGTCGCGCGTCGCACGGTCGCGGCCGGCGCGTTCCAGTATCTGCAGAAGCCGTTCGACTTCGAGCTGCTGCAGCAGACCATCACGCGGGCCGTGGTGGCGGGGCGCGAGCATCACCGGCTCGCGACCGTCGGTGCGTGACGCGATGAATGACGGCACGCGTTCGTCGGCACGCTGCGCCCTCTGCGGTAAGAGCCTGGACCCTGCCGACCCGAGGGTCGGCGTCCCGGATCTGCTGATCGAGATGCACGAGTCCTGCTATCGCCCCCCCCTCGAAGAGGGACCTGGGCGGGACGCCGCTTCATCTGCCGGGAGCTGACCCCGGGACCACCCAAAAGTACTCGAATCTCATGGCGATCGGGTGCGCCGATCGCCTATAGTGGAATCAATGGCCTCCGTGACGGCCCTCGTCAGTCACCAACCATTGTTGACCACCCATTTCTCGGCTGAGTAGCCCCGGCTTCAGAACGCTCACAGCCCGGTTCCCCGTGCCCGAGAACCCAGAAGCCCCACTCAGTCTGCAGTTGCGTCGGCGGCTGCGGTTCGTGGTCCTTCTCGTCACCATCGTGATCGGGGTGGGCGCGTCTGGCACTTGCTACGTGCTCGGGGTCCGCCCCACCGCGGCCTTCTTCGCCCTCGTCTCGCTGACGGCGAGTGTGCTGGCCCTCCTGGTGTACGTCTTGCCGCTGGCGGTCGTCGCGCAGATGGAAGCCCGGAACCGACGGCTGGTGGCCGAGCGAGAGACGCTCGCGATGATCGAGCGGGAATTGACGGCGGAGCTGGAGCTCGACCGTCTGCTCCGATTGATCGTCGACCATGCCAGCGCGCTGTTCAGCGGCAATGGCGCCATCTATCTGCTCGACGCCGAGAACAAGCTCGTGCCGCGCGCGTGGGCGGACGGCGGCGCCTTCAGTTATGTCCATATCCCGTTGGGCCAGGGACTGGTCGGGACGTCCGCCAAGCTCCGGCAGCCGCTTCGCATCGACGACTATCCGACCTCGCCCTACGCGCTGGCCGAGTTCGTTGCCATCGGGCTTCGCTCGGCGATCACGCAGCCTCTGCTCATCCGCGACCAGGTGCTCGGCGTGATCGCCATGAACCGGCTCGGGGACAAGGCGCGTGCGTTTTCGGGCGACGACGTGGAGCGACTGAAGAGCTTTGCGGCGCAGGCGGCAATCGCGCTCGAGAACGCCCGCCTGTTTGCCGAGAATCGCCGCCAGGTCGAGACCCTCTCCGTGCTCCACGAGCTATCTCGGGCGGTGACGGGCGAGCTCGAGCGGACGGCCCTCGTCGAGGCGATCGGACGCGAGGTGGCACGCGTGTCCGGCGTCGTCGAGATCTTCGTCGTCTTGAAGACCGGAGCCGACGAGGCGACCGCGGTCGCGCTGCACAGCCCGGCCGGACGGGAATCGATCGATGTCGACAAGGCGCAGAAGCTTGCGCTCATGGTGCTGCAGGCCGCGCGTCCGGTGAGGATCGACGCGGCCCTCGTGGGCGTCGACCGTGCGGGGGATGCTCAGAGCTGGCTCGGGGTCCCGATGAGCGGCGGCAACGCCGATTATGGAACGCTCCTGGTCGCCAGCGATGGGTCGTTCACCGAATCCGACGAGCGGCTGTTGGCTGATATCGGCCAGCTGGCCGGCCTGGCGCTGAGCAGCGCGCGGTTATTCGAGGAGCGCGGCCAGGCGTATGCCGAGCTCGCGGCGGCTCAGGACAGCTTGTTGCGGGCGGAAAAGCTGCGCGCGCTCGGGCAGATGGCGTCCGGGGTCGCGCACGACTTCAACAACTTGCTGGCGGCGATCTCCGGCCGCACGCAGCTCCTCCTCGGTCGCATCGACGACCCCGTCCAGAAACGGTGGCTCCAGGCCATCAAGCGGGCCGCCGATGATGGCGCCCAGACCGTGCGCCGCCTCCAGGAATTCACGCGAGTCCGACGCGATCAGCCGTTCGTCGCGGTCGACCTCAATGAGATCATTCGCGGCGCCCTCGAAGTCACCGAGACCCGATGGCGAGAGGACGCGCAGAGCCGGGGCATCGTCATTGCCGTCGAGACGGCGCTGCCCCCACTTCCCCCTATCGGTGGTGACGCGGTCGAGCTGCGCGAGATGATGACGAATCTCATCCTGAACGCCGTGGATGCGATGCCGCAAGGCGGTCGTCTGCGGCTCAGTTCCTCGGCGGGCGACACGGAGGTGGAGGCGAGGATCGAGGACACCGGGGTCGGGATGACCGAGGAAGTTCGCCAGAAGCTGTTCGACCCGTTCTTCACGACCAAAGGACCCCAGGGCACGGGACTCGGGCTGTCGATCACGTACGGGATCGTCACGCGCCATGGCGGACGGATCGTCGTCGAGAGCGAGCCGGGCCGGGGTTCGTCCATCCGTCTGCGGTTTCCGACGCGTACCGACCTCGGGGAGGCTGCAGGCGCCGCACCCGAGCCGGCGCTCACCGGCGTACGACCGCTGCGGTGCCTCGTCGTCGATGACGACGAGGAGGTCGCCGGTGCGCTCGCCGATCTGCTCTCGTCCCGCGGACACGAGGTCGTCGTCGTCACCAAGAGCACGGACGCGCTGAGCCACGTCGTTCGTGAACGATTCGACATCGTGTTCAGCGATCTCGCCATGCCCGACATGTCGGGCTGGCAAGTGGCCCAGGCGGTCAAGGCGGCGTCGCCCGCTCTGCCCGTGGTCCTCATCACGGGATTCGGCGTGGAGCTGTCGCCCGAACAATGCCGGGCCAATCATGTGGACGCCGTCCTGGCGAAGCCGGTCGCGCTCGGCGAGCTCCTCGCGGTGGCGGCGCGCCTCACTCAATAATCCTGGGGGCGCCGCCGCTCCAGCCCCTCTCTCAGACCGCCGGGCGGCCATCCCGCGGAAGAGGCGGGCGGACGGTGGGGCCCGAGAAGAGCACGGTCACCACGATTTCGAGCGGGAAGTCGCCGAAGATCCCGTGGCAGCCAATCGCCGTCCGCGTGGGCAACCCGCGCTCTCCATAGAGCTCGACGAAGAGGTCGACGGCGCCGTTGATGACCCGAGGCTGCTCGGCGAATCCGGGATACGAGTTGACGAAGCCGAGGACCTGGATGATCCGCTCGACCCGATCGAGATCACCGAGCGCGTACTTCATGGCTCCGAGACTGACGAGGGCGGCATAGCGGGCGGCCTCCTGCCCGTCGGAGACGGTCAGGTCCTTGCCGAGAAACCCTTGCCGAAAGGGTTTCCCGTCCTTCAGGGGGACTGTTCCGGAGAGGTAGAGGACGTTCTGTACCGCGACGTGGGAGACGAACTTGGCGCCGGACGGATTCGTTCGATAGAGCTGCTCGAGGTCGGGCAGAACGAGACCGAGGCGCTCCAGCGTCTTTTCGATGATCATGGCGTCCTTTCAGCCTGAGGATCGAGCGTCCGCGGCGCGAGCGCTTCCATCTGGCGCAGCAGGTCGGTGATGGAACACGCGGGAAGCTGGAACGTGGGATCGAGGAACACTTCGGTGACGCCGGCGTCCTCATACCGGCGAACATCATCTCGAATGTCCTGGAGCGATCCCCAGAACACGGTCCGGTTGCGTCCCTGGGGCGTGGACGTCACCTTGAACGATCCGGGCGAGGCCCTCCTGCATCTGGCCCTCCGTCGCCAGCGCCCAGCCTCTGATCATCACGGCGCGTGACTCTTCGAAGGGGTTCGGCTCCTCGGCGCAGGCCGCGACGGCGCGCTCCGCATGCTCGCGAACGCGGGCAATGGTGTGAGCCAGCTTCTCCGGCGCCATGTTGCCACCGGTGTAGCCATCGCCGAGCCGGCCCGCCCGCCGGAACGCGGCCTCGCTGTACCCGCCGATCAGGAGCGGAGGGCGTGGCTTCTGGACCGGCTTGGGCTCGACCCGCGAGGTCGGCACGAAATAGAAGGCCCCCTTGAATTTCACCTCGTCTTGCGTCCACAGCGCGTCGAGGCATTCGATGAACTCGTCGATCCGCGCGCCCCGCTGTTCCCATGGCGTGCCCGCCGCGTCGTACTCGTCCCGTGACCAGCCGATACCGAGTCCCACCGTGAGCCGGCCTCGAGAGATCACGTCGAGGGTGGCGAGTTGCTTGCCGAGCACGACGGGGGAATAGAATGGCGCGACCAGAACGCTCGTCCCGAGTCGAACCCGTTCGGTCTGCGCGGCGATGAAGGCCAGGGTGACGATGGGGTCGAGCGTGGACCGGAATGGCTCTGGCCACGCCTCGTTCGGGGCGCCGTAGTACGAATTCAGGGGAGCAACGGGACAGAGAAGCCGCTGGAAGACCCACAACGAGCGATAGCCGAGCGCCTCGGCGTGCCGAGCGAGCACGCTCACGTTGTCGGGTGTGGCACCGGTGCCGCCCACCGGGAGACCAAAGCCAAGCCTCATCCCACCGCCTATTGACGCTTAAAGGTTCGGTGCGGCGTCGCTGGCGCAGTGCGCACGATCGTAGGTGAAGAACGAAAGGTCAGTCAACTTATTTTATCGATTTCTCCTGCCTGATCGATTAAAGTCCAAAAGCTTGGGGATGAACGTCCGTTCCGCTGCGAGCCAGTCCCTCGTCGCCACCTTCGTGACGCTGGGCCTGGCGTATGGCGTGTGGTATGCATATTCGGTTTTCCTCGTTGTCCTGGCCGAGGAGCTCCATTGGAGCCGCTCACTCGTGGCCGGCGCATTTGCCGTCTTCGCCCTGGTCCACGGGCTGTCGAGTCCTCCTTTAGGCTGGCTCGCTGACCGGGTTGGCCCGCGCCGCGTCTTCATGACGGGCGGGGCTGTCTTGGCCCTCGCCTTGATCATCGATGGCGCGATCACGCGCCCGCTGCACCTCTATCTCGCCTTCGGTATCCTGACGTCGCTCGGCGTCACCGCGACGGCCTTGGTCCCTTCCGTCGTTCTGATCCGGGGTTGGTTTCCCCGACATTTTGGGACGGCGCTC
>Ga0209057_1003636_pt1 | contig 11297 bp, 8 predicted proteins | sample GraSoiAngelo_146_FD_185903 | JGI IMG/M metagenome (GOLD analysis project Ga0209057, IMG submission 185903) | Grasslands soil microbial communities from the Angelo Coastal Reserve, California, USA - 14_1009_05_30cm (SPAdes) (version 2) | ecosystem: Environmental > Terrestrial > Soil > Grasslands ... | reverse complement strand
CGCTGACTTCGAGGAAGGAGACGGGCTCGATCGACAGGTTCCTGATGCCGCTCCTCGGGCCTGGGCGCGCCTTCTTCAGGGTCAGACTGGTCGAGAAGGACGAGAGCGCTGCTCGATTCCACAGTCATTCGCACGTGGACGAATATTACTTGATCCTCACTGGGAAAGGGACATTGAGATACAATGACTCGGAGACAGAGGTGAAAGCTGGGGACCTAGTCGGCAAACCGGCCGGGCCCGAGGTCGCTACACAACTCATCGCCGACCGAGGGGAACGGCTCCGAATACTCGACATGGAGATTTGGCACGACCGGGCTCAAGTCTCCAAGGATATCATAGTGAACCCCGACTTCAAGGAGCTCCTATTGAGCGGGTCGGGGTGGGGCGCCATCGTTCCAGAAGAGTCCCTGATTACGCCCGAGGAGTTCTTCCGCCACTACGACCAGGGATACAAGAGGACGAGGGATGGAGGGTGGGTCCCGTCGAAGAACCGAGGCCACAAGCGGACACGCGAGAAGTGATCATCCTTGGGTCCCACGACGTCAGTGATGGGCTGTCCATGGATAGGAGTACTCCTCATCAGCCTCGCTTAGTTGTTTCAGTTCGAACCTCATTCTGTCGCACTTGTGTACATCAATAGTATATGGGGTGCACTTAGGTCGGAATGTGGAGAAAATTAGGCTTGAGGGTTCGTTTTCTCTCGAAATATGCCGTGATAGTCGTCATTGTAGTGATCATGCTTTCATCGATAGTTTTGCCTGCGCTTGTTCATACTCCTCTCTTGGCGCAGTCTTCCTCGATCGATTTCTCCCAGGAATATTCCAGCGGAGACGTGCAGGTATTTCCCTCACTCGATGCGTGGTACGCTTGGATCAGCATTAATGGGACCCATACGATATTCCTAGCACTGCACTCCTTCCAGGCACCCTCTCCCGTCTCGGCGTTTGTCGGGGAATCATACAACACCTCGGACTCGCGCGTCTTTGTCGCGAACGCATTGATGGCGATGGAGGTCTACAATGATATGAACGGGAACGGTTTCCTCGATGCGAACTACGCCATTCCGAGCACCGAGCTATTGTATACTATCCAGCTGAACGCGTCCCAGAGCTTCACGACCAGTCCGGTCCAGAAGACCCTCACTAACAATGTTCCTCACTATGATTGGGGCGTCACTTATGGCATGATTCAGGGAGACCTCATCACAGCGGACCCGGCTTACAACTACGGCTACGGCGGAGGCCTGCCCGCGTCTCAAGTATTGATCGACCATCTCTCGCTATTCTACGACTATTCCATCACAGGAAACACAACCTATCTGAAGACAAGCTATGAAATTGGCAATGTGACACTCGTCCCGCCAACTCTTCCAAACGTGACACTGAAAGGACTAAGCCTCTCACTATTACATTTCGTACTCGCAGTCTCTTCTGAAGGATATGCTGTCAGGACGAACGGTTCCTCCATCGACTATGACTCTCAGACCAGCCAGACCTCATCCCAAGTAAACACGGCGCAGATTATCGTGCCCGGCTCTACAGCCTACGAGTTCCGCTTCAACGACAACTACACACTCCAGACCAACCCTCCAGTCAGCCTGCGAACAGTCTATGCCGCCGCACCCAACAACTCCCTTCCAGTGGAAGCGTTTAGGGGTGCAGGAGCCCTGCAAGTAGTTAGAGCCCAAGACTATGTGAAAGCCAGCCTTCCCAACATCGCCGGCCTACCCGCATCTTCGGACCTGAACTACAGCTCGTCCAAGCTGATCTACAGAATCTCCTATCCAACATGGGAAGGAATCGGCATCAAACACGACCCCACATACATCGGATACTATGTTCCAAACCTCCTGACAATATCAACCCCAGTCCCTTGGGACCCGATGATCGTTGTCTACCTAGCAGCTGCGGTGGCTGTCGTCGCGGCTATCACCTCCGTCTTGATCTTCAAAATGACCCGAAAGACCAAGGTATAGGATAGAAGGGCCCTATCCCCGTACCATTCCCATAGTCGACCCCTCATTTTTTCAATATCGTTGTCCCAGCCGCTCTTTGGTCAGCGCTGAAGGGTCCTCGGCAGGTTTCTGATCAGGAAGACCCCGAGAACAGTCTCCCAGATGAACAACGGGTAAACTATGATTCTCTCATCTCCTCCATGTCCGATGGCACTGCTTTCCAGCGTTGCGAACGATAGGCTGAGCATTATAGCCAATCCGGCCAGGGAGATTAGTCCAAACAGCATCGATAGGTATCGGAAATATGGGGCGCTTCTAGCTTTACTCTGTAGACCGTAACTGCAGCTATTGCTCCGGCGACGAACGAGACTAGCGCACCAAGGCCGTGTGTAGTAAGGTCAACATTCTCTGGAATCACGCCTGCGATCAGAGCCCCGAGACCGAAGAGACCTACCAGCGACGAGAAGAGCCGGTTGCCTAGACCGCGATAGATCATCTAAGCGGAGGCAATGGTCAGTATCCCTACGAGAGATAGTACTGTGTTCCAGATTATTGAGGAGGGCTGGAATATCTCGCACGAGCCGGGCGTGGGCATTGTAGCATTATAACAGGTAGCTCCCAGATCGCTAAGATCTTTCTGAGTAATGGTGTAACTCGGGTAGAAGCCTTGGGCGATGAATACCCCAATGATCCACTGCGCAGCCGCAATAATAGCAACAATCCCGCGAATGCAGAAGATATCTGCTTGCAACGGTTCCATGGGATTGCATCGACTAGACTCCCTGAAACTGGTCGTTGGGATGGTTTGCTTGGACTATTACAGTGCCGAACATTCCTGGCTCAAGCGGATCAACATATTGGAAGGATCCGGGGGCTGTGAACGTCAGAACGAAGGTCTGTTCTTGGAACAAGCCTCCCGAGTTGAAGAAAGTTGTTCCATCGTATGTGGTTGCATTCCCTGTCGGACCGGCAAAGGCGAAATCTGGAAACGGTGGAACCGGCTGTCCGGCTGGGAATATTATGAAGGGGACCGAGATGACAGGTGCTCTCCAAACTACTGTATCCCCCGAGTGAACGCGGACCGTTCCGGGAACAAATCTCATCACCTCTGTGTTATGGAAGACCAGGTTTCCGCAGGCTACTTGGTTAGCGCCTGCTTCGCCGACGGCTTGGGTCACACTAACAAACCAGCCAGAGCTTTGAATACGAATATTCTGGATCCCGTTACCACTGACCGGGGTCGTGATTTCTGTAGAACTCTGTCCCGTTCCGTCAGCCCCTGCTGTGATGCTGTTCACCGTGAACGGGCCGAGAAGAAACGGACTGGTTTGAGCAATTGTCCCGCATACTCCGTAGTTGATAGCGGGGGAGTATGACTGGCCGGGAGTCAATCCCGACAAGCTCACCTTGACACTCAGCGTCGAGGATATACTGGAAACGGATACGGCAAGCGAGGCCGTTCCTGTTACCGAGGACCCTCCCCCAGGGGCCAATGACTGAGTCGTGGTCTCAGGCGCGTCTACTCCAGCCGCAACGTAGTGAATCACCGTATTGTCCGGACCCGTAGTAGTTTCGGGCTGCCTGAACGAGGCGAGGGCCTGTCGTGCAGCGGTGAGGTCACCATTCAACTGTTGTTGGGCTTGCGCGGAATATTCCTTCTGAGTAAACGGATAGGGCGTGCCTGTGGCGTGGACGATCACTACTCCCTGCATTCCAGCTTGGACCACTGACTGGTAGATGTAGGCTCCAGGGTTGCCGAAGGTTAGAGCGAAGGTCTGGTTTCCATGGGGAAGAGGGAAGTTGTTGTCCCAGTTGAAGCCTGTGGGAAGCATCAGTCCCGAGCCGACAAAACTTGTCCCGTTGTAGGGTGAGGGCAGAGGAAGGGGACAGGGTGAAAAGTCAGATGCAGCGGCGCAGATGTCAGGGAGAGGGCCCGTGCCGAAGAATGTGACAGTGTGCGGCTCGCCGGAACTGAGAGACCACACGACAATATCCCCAACATCTATCGTTATGACGTGAGGATAGTATGCTTCGCCCTGAACCGCCCCGTCAGGGGATTGACCACCAACCGACACGTGCCAAGTCTGAGGCCCACCTAATCCTGCGCGCTGCGCACAGGCCGACGGGAAAGAGTACACGCCCATCATTAGTATGAGTGCTAAGACAATGCTGACCAAGAATCTAGAAGGGATCAATGGATAGGTGGCCGGGAAAGATCTTTTCATATTTAATATGATGTGCCCGGATACAATCGAGAACGGCCCTTAAGACTAGTTGGTGAACTTATCTGATTCTTAGAGTCCGCAAGTTGGCTCTGCTACATACTATAGCACGTCAAAGATGATCTAGAGTTAGGATATTGCGAGAGTGTAAGCTGGGTGGATCTCGGCCCAGTTATGGTGGTCCGTATCCAAAACGTAGGATCCGGTGACCGTGATATGGTCATTGATGGTGGGTATCGTGATGTTGTTTGTGTAGTTCTGGCAGGCCGATATGGCATCCGATTGAGTCATGGGTAATGCGCTGGTTATCTCAATGACCCAAGTCATAGTGTTGATACTGGTCGTTCGCGCTGTTAGTCAGGTTGCTGTACTGTGAGTCGAGGGCTCGTCGTACCTGAATCATTCTGTGTTTTTCTGTTTCTGACTCTTCCACATTTCTCTTACAACTGTGTTGGCAAGATAATCGTCAATCTCTGAGTGTTCTGGACGGACCCCGCGTTTGCAGTTCTCGCAGAAGATATATCTCGCATCGTTAATGTATCCGCAATTGTCACATTTCCAGAAACTTGCATTGTCCACAGTCATTAGCCAAACAGCCCCAGCCAACAGAAAGTTGTACGATTCTCGAAAAGAATACGCCTTTTGTAACCAAGCAAGGAATGATAGCTAAGGGACTGCTTCGCTGGGATCCCCCAAGCTCAACCAGAAAGAGAACAAGTAATTAGGAGAAGAAGGGCAGATCGGTCTTATTCTTCTCTGGGATGTTTCATACCTGTCCTGAACTCCTTTCTGCAGCAGGATTCTCCAAACGAGGTCGGGTAGCGCCATTATCTTGCAGTCTCCGCCCACCTGCGTATCAGCGTGAGAGACCCCGAAAACTGTCCTTCCGGCAGGCTGAACAGTTTGCCCCTCAGTCGTCCAGAGCCTATTTTTCGGGCGGTCCGAATGGGGAAGGTATCGTGGGCTGTGGCTGAGTTCTTCCCTTGAAGTACCGTTTGAAAATCCATCTGACGACTACGAACACTATTGCAAAGCCAATCGCATGGCCCAAGACCACTCAACGCAAGGATATGCAATTAATGTGGACTCTACCTCAGACTAGAGTTCGCCGGTTGTAAGCTCCGCGTCATCAGAGTCGGTATTCTTCTTGGGGACTGCACGTTCAGTCTTCGCGATTATTTTCCTCACGATGGGGTCAGGATAACTCGGGTTCGAGGTTATAGCCGATTGCATGACGACTGCCTTCTACGTATTCAATGGTCGCCGACTCAGACCCGTCCACACCGGCAGCGGTGTCTTGCCCGGGCAAAGGTTGTGGAGACTGCACTGCCAACTTTGGCAAGGGAACATGCTCTGTCTCGATGAGACTTCGACCCTCGATTTTGTAATCGCCAGCACCGCGATCAATGGCGCAGCCCCCTTGCGGGCCTCACTATCAGACGGGACGAGTGCAGGGATTCACGAGTCTGATGCCGAACCAGAACGGAAGGTTCGAGGTCGACTACGCAATAACTAGCCTACCGCAGACTGCTGTCGTGTTTGCCTGTAATGGGACGGACGCGTCAGTGATCCTGGTCGACGCTATCTCATTCCACGGCTCATTCGACATATAGCCGGGGAAAGATTCTCACCGAGCACGTGCGTGTCGACATCCGGTGGAAGGCTGTCAGTGTAATACGGAATAAGAGCAGCACGGGGAGGATTGCATAAAACTTGGACCCGGCCATAAGCCTTCAGCCGCGGGCTGATGTTCGAGACTGTATCTTGACTTAGCTTCAGGGTTCTGAGTGGAGTCAGCACACATACAGTCCACGCGAAGATGGGCACAAGAACCATGTGAGTTTCGTCTTGGTTCAGCATTGCCTTTGAGAATCTTCAGACTATAGTAGTTCTCGCCGGGGAACTCGCTCAAACGAACAGAGTCTGGTTCTTCGCTCCGACACTACGGAATCTCTCGCCAATAGCGCAGAGAAACCGAGACCGACAAGAATAGGATTGGAACAACATGAACTTAGCCCATAGTCCGAAGCAGGTAGGTTTGGCATTACTACTCGTAACTCTGTCGGTATTGAGTGTATCACTCGTCACCTCAATTAGGCCAGTCTCAGCCGCCCCGACGGGAACCTATTTTGATCATATCGTAATCATAGCAATGGAGAATACTGCATATGCTTCCGTGCTCGGATCTGGAACAGTCTCATCCTGTCCTACCAGCAGTGCTCCGTTTCTCTGCGGCATGCTTCCTCTCGGCTCAACCCTGCCCAACTACAATAGCTACGGCGCGACGGCTGCTGACACTAACGACTTCAACGGCTGTTCTGCAGCGTGCTACGTCGGGTTTATGCTCGGCTACACATATGGAATCGTCGATGGTTATTCTTTCAGTTCAGTCAGCGGTAACCCACAACTTGTAACGAGTCTCGCATCAGCGGGTCTCACATGGCAGGCTTATTGCGAGTCAGGTTGCCCAAGAGGAGACGACCACTTTCCATTCTCCGGCGCAAATACATTTACCAGCTCCTCAGTTTCAACCAGCGATATCATTACTGCTGCTGATTCTGCTACGCCTCCCAACTTTCTCTGGTATACTCCAACCGACAGCAACAACATGCATGATGTTAGCGTCTCCACTGGAGACAATTACCTAAAGTCGTTCCTCGTAGGATCAGGTAGTATGGCGAGCCCTGCTTCAGGCTCCCTGTTAGCTTCTAACGTGTTCACAAATGCAAATTATCGTACCCTCCTCTATCTTTGGTGGGACGAGTGCGGCGGGAGCAACGGCTCCTGCGATGCCAATAATGCCTCCCCCAACCTGCTCTATGGTACAACAGTCAAGAAAGGCTATGTCTCCCCGGATCTTACTGGAATAGATGAGTATGCAGCGGTTAGGACCATAGAGAGCAACTGGGGATTATCTCCCCTAGCCCAGGGGGACACTGCAGCTTCCGCTGGAAACTACGTATTCAATGACATCTTTGGAACAGTCACTCCTCCTGCACTATCGGCAAGCTTCGCCTATCTACCAACTACGCCGATAGCCAGCACCGTTGTCAGCTTCACGGCGACAGCGTCCGGCGGCACACCTCCTTACACGTACTCATGGAGCTTTGGAGATGGGGCCACAGGCACCGGTCTAACTACGTCCCATACTTACAGCTCGTCTGGCAGTTACACCGTCACGCTGACAGTGACGGATTCTGCTAGTGGGTCTGCCAAGTCTACACAGACTATCCAGGTCTCCCCTGTGTCCGCTCTTGTTGCTAGCTTCACGTCTAGCCCCTCTCAGCCGTTGTCGGGCCAGTCAGTCACGTTCACTGGATCAGGCTTAGGCGGTGTTTCTCCGTACACGTTCAGCTGGAGCTTCGGTGATGGAGGCACCAGTACCAGCCAGTCTCCGAGTCATACTTATGCGAGCTCAGGCAGCTTCACTGTCAGTCTCACTGCTGCTGACAGTCTGGGTATACGAGCTCAGGCAGCTTCACAGTCAGTCTCACTGCTGCTGACAGTCTGGGAACTGTTGCTACGATTTCACATTCTCTAACAGTCTCTGCCCCCGGAGCGTTGACGACCAGTTTCACTTTCAGCCCGAGCGCTCCAGTTTCAGGGCAGACCGTCACACTTACAGCTGCAGCGTCTGGTGGTACGAGCCCGTATAGTTACAGCTGGAATCTTGGGGGAACAACCAAGACCGGCAATACCGTAACACAGTCGTTTACTAATGGGACCTACACAGTCCTGTTGACAGTTACTGACAGCGCCAGTAGGACTGCTACTAGGTCCCAGTCGTTGATTGTTCTGCCAGCCCCGACCGGTGGTGGTTCTGTGCCTGTGCTTGTCGGCTGGGGTGGTGTTCGTATGGACGAGTCAGTAGCGAATAGCGGTGGAGTACCATCCGCAGTCTTCCCCGGAGAGTCTGCCTCCGACATGGAACTGTTACTGATCAAGTTGAAGGCTGCAGGGTACAACACTGTCAGAGTCGACTTTGACCCATACTGCAGCGACACTGTCGATTACAACTACATGAGTGTATACTCACAGACCAATGCTCAGAGGGCGGTCGAGATAGCCCAGCACTATGGCTTCTGGATAATAATCGACTATCACGGCTACTCGGATATTTTCAGGAATACTAGCTGCTGGCTCAACTACTGGAAGCCGATAGTCCAGAATATCGGACCCTTATACTCAAAGATCATCTGGGAGCCGGAGAACGAGCCAACCCTCGACTGTACAAACAGTCCCTCATCGTGTCCAACCGCGTCCTGCTCCAGCGACACATCATGCGTCACCGCTCTCAGTAGCGCCTTCCAGCAATGGATCAACCAGGCCAGAGCGCTAGGCGATACTCACTGGATCGTGGTCCAGAACCTCTGCAGCTATGGCTGCGGGCTAAGCAACATGGCCGATGGCTATCCGACAGTAACGGATCCGCTGGGAACCCTCTCACAGGGGGGAAAGATTTTCATCAGTCTTCACAGCTACATGGACTATGGACAGAACTCTGGCTCGTGGAACAGTGCGACCGCAGACTCGGTCGCTCAGCAGTATTACCAGGCTGTAGTATCCGGCGTCTCCAATACCGGCTGGCCCGCGTTGAATACTGAGGGTGGGACAGACCCACTCTGCTCTAGCTGCGCTCCAGACACAATACTGGACGGAAGCGCAGGCTACACCACAACAACATTCGCCTTCATACAAGCACTGACGAATCTCTACGATAGTAACAGTCCTCAGAGGATCAACTGGGTCTGGTGGCCAGCAGGAAGCTGGACAAACACGCCCGGCGCAGGAACGTATGGAGCGACGCAGTGCAACAGCAACCCCATAGGCTGGGGCTGCCTCCTGACATTCCAACCGCTGGCTCCGCCCGCTCCCGACTTCACCATCTCAGCAACCTCGCCCAGCGCGGTCAACACCGGCCAATCCGCCAGCTCCACAATAACCATCGCCTCAGTGAACGGCTTCAGCGGGACAGTCTCTCTCACTGGCACGGTCCCATCAGGACTAAGCTGTGGCACCATAAGTCCAACAACCCTATCAGGCTCCGGGACGGCGACTGTGTCGTGCAACGCGAGCGCGGGAGGCACCTACGCACTGACGGTGATCGGAACCAGTGGCTCTCTAGTCCATTCAGCAGTCGCAACTTTTACCGTAAAACAGGCGGACTTTACCATAACCGCTTCAACACCCGCGGCCGCTAGTGCCGGCCAATCCAGTACGACGACTCTCACGATAACCGCAGTCAACGGCTTCACGGCCGCTGTGGCCTTGACGGACACAGTGCCGAGCGGTCTCAGCTGCGGAAACATCAGCAGCACGAGCATAGCCGGATCAGGAACCGCCACGGTCTCATGTACCGCAACCAACGCAGGCAGCTATACACTGACTATCAGAGGAACAAGCGGATTACTCACTCATTCCGCCAGCACGACCTTCAACTTCCGCGACTTTACCGTGACCGCCTCTTCGCCCGCGTCTGTCTCCACCGGTTCATCAGGAACATCCACGATCACGCTGAAAGCGTTGAACGGTTTCTCTGGAACGATCTCGATCTCCGACACGATTCCCTCAGGACTCTCCTGCGGCTCAGTGACACCGAGCAGCGTCAGCGGCTCCGGAACCGCAACGCTGTCTTGTAGCTCGAACAGCCAGGGAGTCTACACCGTAACTATCACTGCTACAAGCAGTTCCCTAACTCACCAGGGAACAACCGTCTTCACATTCGGCACTCCCTCCGACTTTACAATAACAGCAACTTCACCGTCCGCTGTGAACGTTGGCTCGTCTGCAACATCTACACTTACGATAAAGCTGATTCACGGGTTGACGGGCCCGGTAACCCTCACCGATAATGTGCCATCTGGGCTCAACTGCGGCACCATCTCATCAACCAGCTTCACTGCGAATGGAACCGCAACAGTATCATGCTCATCCTCGTCCGCGTCAACCTACACGCTGACAGTCACCGGCGCGAGTGGAAGCCTAACCCATACCGCCTCAGCCACATTCACGTTCTATGGGTTCAGCCTATCAGCAAACCCTTCGAGCCTCTCGCTTAACACTGGAGCGCAAGGAACCTCCACTATCAGCCTCAACCTACTGAACGGATTCGGCTCAACGGTCGCGCTGAGTGTTACTAGCCCTACCGGAGTAACCGCCTCGCTCAGCACCACATCCATAAGCGGATCCGGAACCTCAACCTTGACAATCAGCCCAACAACAGTAGGCTCCTACACCGCAGTCGTGACAGGAACCAGCGGGTCCCTGACAAGAACCATATCCGTAACCATTACAGTCGGGACCCAGGTTTCGCCAATCCTGACCGCACCATCATCACAGAGCGTCGCTCAGACCTCAACCATCACATTCACAGTGACAGGCACAGACTCTTCCGTCCCAACACCAAACCTAACCCTCTCAGCCAACCAATTACCCTCAGGCGCGAGATTCACAACCGTCCAAGCTCAGGCGCGAGATTCACAACCGTCCAAGGCACATCGCCCGTCTCCAGCACGTTCAGATGGACCCCCTCGACGGCAGATGCGCCTGGAACCTACACGGTTAGCTTCACGGTCACAGACGGAGTCGCATCAACCCAAGTGTACGTGGTCGTAACCCTCATAGCGGCATATGTTCTTCCAGTAATCGTAGTGCCTGGTCCACAGAACGCGACCGTCGGAGGACACCTGCACTTCACCGTCTCCGCAAACGACCCTAGCGGTAATGGAGGAACAGTCATGCTGTCTACCACTGGATTGGCGTCGAACATGGCCTTTGACCAAGCTACGGGAGACTTCTCGTTCACGCCAAGCTCGACCCAGGCAGGTCAGACGTTCATAATCAACTTCACAGCCACTGACAGCAACGACCCATCATGGACCCAGACTCAATCCGTCCCTATACATGTCCTGGGCAGTAGCGCTGGTCAGCCCTCAGGCGGAGGATTCTGCCTCAGCTGCTTACTACCCAGAGGGATGACTACAACCGCATGGCTACTAGTAGTAGGTGCCTTGATAGGGATAGTTTCATCGATCTCCTTCCTACACATCCGAGCCAGCGCGGAACTTTCTTCTGTGAAGAAGAGAGTAGAATTACTGAACGCGCAACCCGAGCTTAGCCGA
>Ga0209057_1003633_pt1 | contig 11300 bp, 8 predicted proteins | sample GraSoiAngelo_146_FD_185903 | JGI IMG/M metagenome (GOLD analysis project Ga0209057, IMG submission 185903) | Grasslands soil microbial communities from the Angelo Coastal Reserve, California, USA - 14_1009_05_30cm (SPAdes) (version 2) | ecosystem: Environmental > Terrestrial > Soil > Grasslands ... | reverse complement strand
CGCGGGCGCGATGCCGTAGTAGGCGCGCGCGATCACTTTCGACAGCACCACCTGCTGCTTGATCGCGTTGCGGATGAAGTCGTCGATGAACTGCAGGTTGTACGTGCCGTCCTCGTTCACACCGGGCTCGCAGTTGCCGCCGGCGTGGCCGGTGTCCGTTCCGGACCCGACATAACCGGCATTCACCGGCGCCGTGACGTTCACGTTGCCGGCACATCCACCGCCGCCGACGCCCTGCGTGCGGCCGTTCCAGGCGCCCTGAATGCCGCCCGTGCCGCCGTCCAACGAATTGAGCGGCAGGCCGGCACGGATATTGATGTTCTGCTCGGGCGACGTACCGTACAGCACGTCCACCCGGCAATGGGCCTTGTTCACACCGCTCGCCGGGATGAGTGTGCTGGTTGCAGCCTTGATGACAGGATTGCCTGCCAACCCGACCGCCGGATCGGTCGCGAGTTGGACGCAGTTCACGGGGACGCCCAAAGGCTCCGGCTTGTCCTTCGCCGTCGCGATCGACGGGCTCAGGGCGAGCGTGGCCAGCAGTACTGCTGCGAGACTGACAAGGGCCGCTCGTCGACTCGTCATCATCGTCGTCCCTCCGTTGGGGCGCTCGGTGCGTCACTTCACACGACCCACCATACGATTCCAAGCAGCGCGGCGACCGCCGCGTGCAGAGCGTGGCCTACGATTCAGAGCGGACACGGCTGTCGGAGGTCGACGACAAGAGCGCGCACGAGGTAAACCCCGACCAGCACGCTCACGGCCCCCACGATCAGGTACGGCCATGGGACCGCCACGCGGCCGCTCACCATCCACGAGAGGGCGAGGCCAAGTAAGGCCACGTTCCATACGATGCCCACGTGGACGTTCGGTGCTCCACCGAACAACCGGGCATACGGCGTCCGCACGACGATGGCGCAGGAAGACGTGTCGGCGCCGCAGGTCGTGAACAGGACCCCCAGCCGGTGGCGAAACCCGGGCCACCGGCCAAGCATCAGCGACGTGAAGTAGAGATTGATGAACAAAGCGGGGACTGTCAGCATAACGAGGCCGATCGCCAGTGCCGCTGTCATGCGAGGCAATGCCAATAGGAGGGCCGGCAATCCACGGAGAAGCTCGAGTCGAGGGTCACGTCTCCATCCCGGCCGCTATTTTTGACTAGGGAGTAAGGAATTTCAATTATCGTAGGCGGAGAACGTGGGGCGACTGCCACTGCGCCGACGAACCCATGAACGTCGTCATCACTGGCTCGTCAGGGTTGATTGGATCGGCGTTGATGCCGCGGCTCTCGCGGAACGGCCACACGATCCGTCGCCTCGTTCGCGGGGCTCGAGCTGAAGGGGCGGCACGTTGGAATCCCGACGATGGCTGGCTCGACGAGAGCCCGCTCGCAGGCGCCGATGCCGTCGTGCATCTGGCCGGCGAGACCATTGCCACGGGACGGTGGACGGCTGCAAGGAAGGCCCGGATTCGGGACAGTCGTGTCCGGGGCACGGGGCTTCTCACCCGCGCACTGGTCAAGCTCGATCGCAAACCGAGGGTGCTTGTCTCTGCGTCGGCGGTCGGCATCTACGGAACCCGCGGCGACGAGGTTGTCGACGAGCGAAGCGCTCCCGGCCAGGGATTCTTGGCTGAGGTGTGCTCCCAGTGGGAGGCGGCGACGCGTCCCGCCACCGACGCGGGGATACGGGTCGTCAACGTCCGCGTCGGCGTCGTCCTGAGCGGCACGGGGGGCGGATTCTTGGCTGAGGTGTGCTCCCAGTGGGAGGCGGCGACGCGTCCCGCCACCGACGCGGGGATACGGGTCGTCAACGTCCGCATCGGCGTCGTCCTGAGCGGCACGGGGGGCGCGCTCGCGAAAATGCTGCCGCCGTTCCGACTGGGACTCGGCGGCGTCATGGGGTCGGGAAGGCAGTACATGAGCTGGATCGCAATCGACGACGTGGTCGGGGCGATCGAGCATCTCCTGCTCGCTGACACGGTTGTCGGACCGGTCAACCTCGTTGCGCCCGACCCGGTCAGCAATAGGGAGTTCACGAAGACCCTCGGCCGGGTGCTACGGCGCCCTACGATTCTGCGATTGCCCGCGTTCGCGATCCGTCTCGGCCTCGGCGAGGTCGCCGATGAGCTGCTCCTAGCGAGCACGCGCGCCCAGCCCGCACGCTTGACCGCGTCGGGCTACCAGTTCGGCTACCCAACGCTCGAGGGCGCCCTGCGTCACCTCCTCGGTGTCGGCCGATGACGGCCACCAGCGAGCAGACCGACGCCGAGCGTCTGCCCGCCCTGTATCCCCGACTGCTGGGGCCCGCGTGGCTCGACCTGCACCCGGCGATCCGCTGGCTGCACCTGACGGATGGCGTGGCCACCGGACGGGTCGAGTTTCGTCGCGGCCGCGGCTTGGCGGCCCGCCTCACGTGCTGGGCGCTTCGGCTTCCGCCATCCGCAATTGGCTCGACCTGCACCCGGCGATCCGCTGGCTGCACCTGACGGATGGCGTGGCCACCGGACGGGTCGAGTTTCGTCGCGGCCGCGGCTTGGCGGCCCGCCTCACGTGCTGGGCGCTTCGGCTTCCGTCATCCGCAATGAGGCTCGAAGCCCGGCTCGCGATCGCACGCGACGGTGAGTCGGAGAGATGGGCGCGGACATTCGGCCGGCGGTTGCTCGTCACGATCCAGCGCGGACTGCCTGACGGGACGCTGGCCGAACGGTTCGGAGCGCTGGAGTTTCGCTTTCACCTTCGCGTGGCCGAGGGCGCACTGACGTACATTCAAGCGGGCGCCGGGGTCATGGTCGGGCGGCTGCGGATTCCACTGCCACGGTGGATCTCTCCACGCGTCGAGGCACGAGAGGCATCCGCCGGCGGCCGAGGCGCTTACGTTCGCGTCGGGATCTCAGCGCCCGGGTTCGGATTGGTGATGTCTTACGAAGGATGCGTTCAGGTGGAGCGCCCGTGACCTCAGCGGCCATGTGGCTGCTTGCTGTCCAGGGCATTATCGGCGCCTTCGATACCCTGTACTACCACGAGTGGCGTGCGCGTCTTCCGGCGCGCGGCGCCATCGCCGCTCCCGAGTTGAAGCTGCATGCCGCGCGCGACTTCCTCTATGCCGTGCTCTTCGGGACCTTGCCGTGGGTGGCGTGGCACGGTGTCTGGGCCGTGGTGCTTGTTGCGATCTTGGTCGCAGAGATCGCCTTCACCATGGCGGACTTCGTCACCGAGATGAGTGTCCGCCGATCGCTTGGGGACGTGTACGCTGGAGAGCGCGTCACGCACGCGGTCATGGGCATCGTATATGGCGCGATGATCGCGGTTCTGCTCCCCGCGCTCTCGATGTGGTCGCAGCAGCCGACGGCGTTGCGGCTCGCTCCGGCGGCCATCCCGGCGGCCCTGCGCTGGACGCTCGTCGTCATGGCCGTGGGGGTCTTCGTCTCGGGGGCGCGCGATTTGTACGCCGCCGCGCGCCTGCCGCACGCCGACTGGCCGTGGACCGTGAACCGCGCGATGTGAGAGGGCGAGACAGAAACGGGGAGCCGCCCGGCGCGACTCCCCGATTCGATTGGTGGGCCGTCAAGGACTCGAACCTTGGACCCGCTGATTAAGAGTCCTCCCCGGAGTATTTCCACCGAGAACCACGACGATGTAGACCGCGAAGATCTCTACGCTTGGGACTGACGCTCTGCGGCATGGATCGGCGTGGTTCGGGATGGTTTGGTAGCAGCATGGGTAGCAAGAGGCAGCTCCCGACGAACCCCGGGCACCAGACCTGGCACGAACCTCGCCTACGGGGCCCGGCGTCTCAGAAGGCGTTCGGCGCGCCCGGGTTGAATCAAGAGCTTTCGGAGGATCCCTGTGTCAACGAGGACATTGCTTGCCAGGCCGGCACGGACGGTGATCGAGAAATCCAAGGCGGTCCTCCCCTCGTCGCGCACGTTCTTCGAACTGCTCGGGTTGGTCGTGCTCGCCACCGCAGTGTTTTGCGGCCTCGCGCTGTTCACCTACGACCCGGCCGACCCCACCCGGATCGTGACGTCAGGCGACGTCTACCGGAACATGGGCGGGCCAGCGGGCGCCTGGCTCGCCAATGCGCTCCTCGGCGCGATCGGCATCGTCAGCCTGCTCATCGCGCCCGTGCTGTTCCTCTTCGGCCTGGCCATGGCGCTCGGCTTCATCCGCTGGCCGAAGACCAAGCGGTTCGTCGGCTTCGCCGCCGTCCTGGTGGTGTGCTCCGGGCTCTCGCACATCGAGCACCCGGATCTCAGCATGACGCATCTGCCCAGTGGCCACGGTGGCGTGATCGGCACGTTCCTGGGCGACACGCTGATGAGGACCATCGGCTACGGTGGCGCCGTGATCGGGCTGAGTCTCGCGGGCATCGCCAGCCTGGTGATCAGCGGCAACCTCACGGTGTCCGGCACGGCGCGGTTCGTCGAATACCTGATCTTCGTGCTCGGGCGGATCGCCAGCCAGCCGACGGGCCGAGAAAGCAGGAGAGGCGCCAGCCCGCTGACAGGTGAGGCGGCCGCCGCGACCAACGGCGAAAAGGAAAAGCGCCCAGCCCGTTCAGTGGCGGCCGACAACGGCGACGAGAGCAAGATCGACGTTCCCCTCGACCTCACGTCGGCGGTGCCGAGGAACGGGAAACCCGACCTCGACATGTTCCAGCCCAGCAAGGTCAATGCGTCGAAGCGAACCGACTTCACCGCGCTGGTCGAGCAGCTCGAGGGTCACCTGCGCGAGTTCAAGATCGACGGCAAGATCACCAACACGACCGAGGGGCCAGTCGTCACGACGCTGGAATGCGAGCCGGGCGCCGGCACCAAGGCGGCCCGCATCGTGAGCATCGCCAACGACATCGCCCGCATGCTGCGGGCGCAGAGCGTGCGGGTGATTCCCGCGCTGCCGGGCCGCAACACCGTGGGCATCGAGATCCCCAGCGAGCAGCGGAGCATCATCCGGTTCGGCGACGTGATCAAGAGCCCCCGGTTCCGCGGCGGCGAGCTAACGCTGCCGGTCGCCCTCGGCGTCGACACCTTCGGCAACCCCGTGGTCGAGGACCTCGTGCAGATGCCCCATCTGCTGCTGGCCGGCACCACCGGCTCGGGCAAGAGCGTGTTCATCAACAACCTCATCGCCGGACTCGTGTGCAAGCGGACGGCGAAGGAGATGCGCTTCGTCTTCATCGATCCCAAGATGGTCGAGTTGGCCGCCTACAAGAACCTCCCCCATCTCGCCTGCCCGGTGATCAGCGACGTGCGAACCCAGGCCAAGGCGCTCCTCGAGCGTCTGGTCGACGAGATGGAGAGCCGCTACGAGATGATGCTGAGCCTCGAGGCTCGCAACATCCAGGAGTTCAACGAGACCATCCGCACGCGACGCCGTAGCGAGTTCGTCCAGTTCAACGGCAAGTGGCAGCCTCTGCCGTACGTGGTGTTCCTCATCGACGAGTTCGCTGACCTGATCCTCATCCTCGGCAAGCCGGCCGAGGACCTCATCACCCGCCTGGCCCAGAAAGCGCGCGCGGCCGGGATCCACCTGATCATCGCCACCCAGCGCCCGTCGGTGAACGTCGTCACCGGACTGATCAAGGCCAACTTCCCCACCCGGGTCGCGTTTCGCGTGCAGAGCGGGACCGATTCACGCACGATCCTGGATCAGACCGGCGCCGAGACCCTGCTGGGCAAAGGCGATCTGCTCTACCAGTCGGCCGGCCGGCTCCAGCGACTGCACGCCGCGTTGCTCGAGGACCACGAAGTCAGAAAGCTGGTCAAGGCCTGCGCCTGAGCGCCCGCTAGCCCTTCTGCAAAAACGACGACGGGCACCTCGGCTATCACCGAAGTGCCCGTCAACGATGGTGGGCCGTCAAGGACTCGAACCGTGGACCCGCTGATTAAGAGTCATCGCCGCTAAGATAATTTCGTGAAACGTCGGCCACCTCGCACATGAGCGAACGACTTCCAGTGACGGCGCGCGGGACAGAACCGGCGCGTGCGACGGTGGTCGGCTCGGTGTTCGACCTGCACGGGCTCCGGTGCCGCTCGGACCCAGCGACGGCGGCCGCCGACGAGACGGAGATGCAGGCGGCGGTATCGCGTCCGAATCTCGCGTTCCCACTGTTGCCGATGCAGGTAGAGATAGGTGGCCGTGGCGACCTTGGGGTAGAACTTCGCCGGCGAGAGTTGCTCAGGCGCCCACCCGACTTGCGCCGCGCCCTCGCTCTGGGCCACCCGCAGAGCGTTGTAGACGATCGCCGCGGCGTAGACCTGCATGGCCACCGCATTGGGATTGGCGGCGTACAGGCGATTGAGATTGAGCACTTCCTTGAGATCGAAGAACATCCGCTCGACACTCCAGCGGTAGGGGTACAAGTCCAGCGCTTCTTCGGCGCTCAACCGCGCGGGCGCGAGCACGTTGGTGAGCACCTCGTAGCGCGTGCCCCCGCGGCGCCAGCGGATGTAGCGCAGTACCTGACGCGGGGCGGAGGCCCCCGTGCCCGCCCGCACCAGCCAGTCCTCGAGCAGCCCGCCGTGGATTCGGCGTTTGCGCAGGCGCTGGAGCTTGTGCAGGCTCAGTTGCCGATTACGCCGGACGACCCCCCAGCAGTGCTGGTGGGCCAAGGCCGCGAAGAAGTCGGCGGTGCCGTAGAGCCGATCGCCCAGGATGAGTGTGTCGGGGCCGAGAGCGGCCACCGCCGCTTTCGCGCGCGTCATCTCGCTGGCCGCGGCATCGGCACAGAAGGTCAGCTGCCGACACAGCCCGCGCCCCAGATCGTAGACGCCGAGCAGGCAGCCCGGCAGCACCACCGCGCGCTCGTTCCACAGCAGCTTGAGCCGATGGGCGATGGCGGCCAAGCGCGACCCGTCGAGGATCACGATGGCGGTGAACCGGGCGCGCACCGGCGCCACCTCGGCGGCGTAGCGCGGCGGCACCGCCGTCACCAGGCGGGTCGTGAAGCGCTGAAAGACCTCCGCAAAGAAGGCCGGCCGCAGATCGCGACAGCGCTGAAAGAATGCTTCGGGGCTCGCCTCGATCCGGGGGAACGTCGGATCCCGCCCCTCCAGCGAGTCGACCAGGGCTTGACTCAACGCCTTCGGGGCCCGCAACACCACCGCCGTCCAGAAGCGGATCAAGGCTTCGAGGGTCCACACCCGCTGCCGCTCGGTCTTCCGCACCGCGCCGAAGACCGTGCGGCACAGTGCTGGCGTGATGTGCTCCTGCAGCAGATCGACGACCCGCAGCAGATCGATCGTCTTCGCGCGCTTGGCCATAGCCCCTCCTGGCGATGGGGGTGCTATGACTCAGTGAACGCAACGAGTGGCAATTTACCGTCAAATTATCTTAGCGGCGATGTGATTAAGAGTCACTTCGAAAAGCGCCGCATCGGACACCATCGCACAGAATCCGCAGCGATTACGCGGCTGAAACGCGTTTCGCCGGTCTCGATTCCGCGCGTTGCTTCATCTGGGTTTTCCCCCAGTTTTTGACCCGCTGTCGGCCGCTTGCACCCCCGTCACACATGGGTAGGGGGCCTACTTCCGGCGATCGACCGCGGGCAAATTCTTAATGGCCTTTCTTGGGGCGCTCTCCTCAGCGCCATGTCGCACTGGGCCTGCAAGTGGCTTCACGGTAGGCGGCGCGGTACGACGCGATCCTGGGCGATCTGCCGCTCGGCCGGTTCGAGCAGCGGCCCGGCGCGCGTCACGTTTACCACCTCTATGCCGTGCGCACACCGCGACGGAACGAGCTGGCCGCATTTCTCAAGTCGCGCGGCATTCAGACCGGCATTCACTATCCGGTGCCGACCCACCGTCAACCCGGCGTCGAGCACCTTGCCGTTCCGCCGCTCATCGAGACCGAGCGGCTCGTGAACGAGATCCTCACGCTCCCGATGTCGGCCGGGCATACCGAAGCCGAGATCGACACGGTGGCTGCCGCGGTCAGGGAGTTCTTCAGAGCCTGAAGCCTACGTCGCCGGGGGCCCCCGCTTGCGATTGAAACGACGTGGAGCCGGAGGCGGGAGCTGCCACAACGGGCCACCCCGTGAGCGGCCCGTCGTGGCAGTGATGGCTCACACCGGCGCGGCGCCGCCTGACACCGCCGCCGATGACTCCTTTCCTACGGGCAGCCGAGCACGGCCTTGATCTGATTGGCCGCCGCGATGAGCTGTGCCGCCTGTGCAGCAGTGATCTTCTTTCCAGTCTGAGCCTGGACCTCGTTGATGAAGGAGCTGAGGTGAGCGCATGCGCTCCCCACATTGCCTCCGTTGATCGCCGCGAGGGCATTTCCCAGCTTGGTCAGGAGGCTGTTCTCGGTGCCGTGATCCAGACCGAAGCTGCTCACGAGTGTACTGAGATCGGTGGTTTGGCCCGCTGCGCCGATCACGGTCACCTGGAAAGTCTTGTTCGCGCCGTTGCCGGCAGCATCAGTCGCCGTGCACGTCACGGTCGAGGTCCCGATCGCGAAGGTGCTGCCCGACGGTGGGGTGCAGGCCACGGAAACGGTCGGGCAGTTGTCGGTCGCCGCCGGCAGAGGATACGTGACCACCGCCCCCGCGGGGCTCGTGGCGTTCACGGTGACGTTCGCAGGAGTCGAGAGGACCGGCGGCGTCGTGTCATTCACCGTGACCGTCTGCGTAGCCGAGGCCATGAGGCCGACGAAGTCGGTGGCGGTGTAAACGACCGAGGTGGCGCCTACCGGGAAGACGTTGCCGGCGGGCACGCCGCTTCGGAAGATCGTGGCGATCCCCGAGTTATCGCTGGCGATCGCCGATCCCAGGGTGGCGTCCGAGACGACCGCGTTGCACAGGGCCGCGCCCGGCCCGGTTCCCGCCGTGACATTCGGCGGCGCCGTGATCGTGGGCGGCGTGCGGTCGATCCGGACGATGACGGTCTTCGGGGTCTCCTGGTTGCCCGCGTTGTCCTCCGCGAAGAAGGTGATCGTCGTCACGCCCTCGGCCGTGATCATGAACGATGTCGTCGCGCCCGAAACGGTCGTGCTCGCGATGATCTGGGCCCCGCTCGCGCGGTAGGTGATCTCGAGGAGGCCCGATGCATTGTCGGTCGCGTTGAGGGTCACGTTGACGTCACCGCCGTTCCAGCCGAAGACGTTCGGCATCGGTGAGAGCTGCGCGGTGGTCACCGGCGGCGTCGTGTCGAGCGCCTCGTAAGTGAGACCGACCTGCGTGCCCCACGTATTGGCGGTTGCGGCCGCGAACTGGCCGTGGATCCAGATCCCGACGCCGTCGGGGTCGGCGGCGGCCCCGAGGTAGTCGCCCCAGCGGTTGCGGTTGAGCGGCGGCCCCTCCAGCCTGACGTACGTGTTCTGCCCGGCCGCCAGGACTGTCTCTGGACCGTTGACGCAATTCGTGCAGGTCGAGCTCGCCGGGATGCCGATGTAGCTGGCGCCGGCGAATTCCGAAGCGCTCGACCGGCTGAAGACCATCGTCTTGTCCCCCGCGGCGTTGACGTCGACGGCGGGGTAAAAGTAGTCCACGCCCGTCGTCTGATAGGCGAAGTCGTTCACCGTCGAGATCGTGGGGAACCCCGAGACGTTCAGCTCGGTGAACGCAATGCACGCGTCAGCCCCGCTGTTACAGGCCAGGTTCTGCCCGGTGGACAGAAAGCCGCCCTTCCAGAACGCGAACAGGAGCCGCGTGTCACCGGTGTCGATGCGGGTCGTCGACCCGGACTGCCGGGCGTTCGGCGGGGAGGGGAAGTTCCCCACGTCGTGGGACTCCTGGTTGAGGTCCGGCGAGCTCTGCGAGCCCGGCACGCAACAGCGCTGCGCGTTCGTGATATGCCACACCTCCAGGGTGTTCGGCGGGCAGAAGATACAGAAGGTGTGGGCGTCGATCAGGAACTCGCCGTTCGCCGCATTCGCGCCGTGCATGTAAGCCGGTTGCACGGTGAACGAGGCGGTGATGCCGAGGAAGTCTTCTCTCAAGTTCCAGAAGTCCCACCAAAAGCAGCACGTGTTGTTGACGAACTGATCCTTCGTCATGACCCGGACCTTCGCGTATTGGAAGGAGCCGGTGGTGGACGGAAAGGAGAACATGTTGCAGGTCAGGTAGATCGCCTGCGCGTCGACGCCGAGCTTCGGGTAGTCGCACCAGTTCGACGTGGCCGTGTTCCCGTTGAGCGTCGCGTCGATCGCGAAGAGCGTCCAGCCCTGCGTCGCGTCGTCGGTATTGGATAGACCGATGAGGAAGGTCGACCGTTGGGGGGAATCGTTCTCGGACACGGCAAGGAGCCAGAACCGGTTGATGAACTCGTCGTACCTGAGCCACGGGTCGAACGGTCCGTCGCTGGCCACGGTGCCGAGCGACGAGAAGAAGCCGAACAGGCCCTGGGAGGCCGCCGGCACCAGGCTACCGTTCTTCCTGAAGACGTTGACGCGCCCGTTCGTTGCGACCACGATGTTCTTCGGTCCGGCTGCGATCGGCACGTCCGGAGGAAACTGTCCGGTGTCGGTCACGCCACCGAACGAGCCGCCAAAGAACGGCGCGCTCGGCGCGAGATCGGTGCCGGAGGGGGTGACGGTGGTCGCCTGCACCCCGGTGCTCGGCGAGACCGCCGAGGGTGACAGTACAGGCTTGGTGGTTCCCGGACTTTGCCCGCGCTCCGCCTGGTCTTTGGCGCGCTCATGCTCGAGGGTCGTTCGGTGCGGAATAGGCCTGGTGCTCAGAAGCAGCGGTTCCTCCTCCGGCAGAAAGGCGCGTTTGAGCATCGGGGGGGCCGACACACCAGGCGCGGCGGACTGCCCACCTGCACTTCCCATGGTGTTCCCTTGGGTCGTGTCTTGCTGCGCGAATACGACGTTTGTTGAGATCAGAACCGCGACGATGAGCGAGAGCAGTCCAGGCAGGAGCGGATGGCGTCGACACGACACTTCGAAGACGGATGAAGACAGCGGTTTCTTGGCTGAGCCTGACCACCTGTCCATGGTGTTCTCCTTAGAGGACGAGCCCTCAACCAGGAACCACAGCATCGGCGAATTTCGCGCTATGGACCTCCTTTCGCAAGCAGAGAGTTATGCGGGGGCTACGGCGTCGTGCCGCGCGGCGTCGCGTCCGGTGTGAGCGTCGCGTCTGGTGTGACGGTCGCCTTGTCCGTCCCGACCGCGCCGCCCTGCCGGACGCGCTCCTTCGCGGCCAGACCCTCTGGGGTCATGCCGAGCGGAATTGCCTTCCGCCGCGGCGCTTCCGGTACCGCCTGCGGAAGGACGGCCGGCACCTCGACTGCGGGCGCCGGCGCGTGCCCGCCCGCGCTGCCTTGCTGCGCACGTGCGGGACACGGGGATGTCAGGA
>Ga0209057_1003618_pt1 | contig 11341 bp, 11 predicted proteins | sample GraSoiAngelo_146_FD_185903 | JGI IMG/M metagenome (GOLD analysis project Ga0209057, IMG submission 185903) | Grasslands soil microbial communities from the Angelo Coastal Reserve, California, USA - 14_1009_05_30cm (SPAdes) (version 2) | ecosystem: Environmental > Terrestrial > Soil > Grasslands ... | reverse complement strand
CGTAATTCGTCCCGCCGAGCGCCATGCCCTGCGCGCCCCACTGCGACATGCCGACGCTGTGCCCGAACCCGCGGCCGACGAAGTCGAAGCGCGCGGGCAGCTGGTAGAGGAGCTCCGTCGCGACGATGCCCTTGCGCTTGCCCGTGTCGTCGAACGTGAAGTCGTAGTTCGCGCGCAGCTTCGTCGCGCCGAGGATCTCCATGTCACGCAGACGGTTCGTGTCGCGCGGGCTGACCCACTCCTGCTGCGGCGCGAGGAACACGGGGTTGAAGAGGTTGCTCTTGAGGCCGAAGTAGTAGCGCGCGGTCTCCATCCGAATCTCCTTCGAGCCGAGCGTGCCCGTGACCCGCGTGAGGATCGGACGCCCGGTGGCGCTCTTGCTGGTGACCTCGATCTTCGTCGGCGTGCCGACGTCGAGGCCACGCACGCGCATGAACTCCGCGAGCAGCGGGGCCGTGAACTCGCGGTCCCATTCCCAGCTCGACTTGCCGAACGAGCTGTTCTTCGCGATCTCGTCGCTTGGCGAGGGCACGCTCCGCAGATATGGCAGCGCGTTCGCGAAGACGTTCTCGGAGTCCTCGGTGACGCCGCCGGCATTCGCCGAATACAACGCCGAGATCGGCGCGCCGCGGTACGTCGCGACGATGCCGGCCGTGCGGTCGACGGCGCGAAGCGTCGAGCGCACCTCGTTGCCGACGCCGTCGTATTCCTGGTCGCGCACGTCGCCCTCGATGTCGTAGTGATCGTGGCGCCCGAGATGAGTGAGGAGATACGTGCGCGCCGCGATCGCCTGCGCGGCGAGGGCCTCAGCCTCCCACGTCGACGGCTCCTCCGATCCGACGACGGACGCGAGGTACACGCCGGTCTCCACGGTGTTGACGACGATCGGCCCGCCGTCGTCGTCGGTGGTGATCTCGAACGTGCCGCGGTAGCCGCGGCCGTTCACGGTGAGCACGCCGTCGTCGGTCGAGAGGAAGACCGGCACGGCCTTCTGCTCGGACAGGAGCGGCTGCCCCAGCGCATCCTCGGGGGTGCGCAGCAGCGAGATCTCGAACGGGATCGTGACGATCTTCGCGGGGTTGCCGCGCGTCTCGAGCTCCGCGTTGCGCGCCTCGCGCAGCTGCTGCCGCCGCGCCATGCGCTCGTCCGGCGTGAGGTCCTCCGGCTTCGGCGGCAGACCGACGAGGACACCCTCGGCGCGGCGCACCTGGGTGCGCGCGACGAGCCGCTGGAATCCCTTGTAAAGGACCGTGCCGTTCGCGAGCTTCGCGACGACCGTGCCGGTCGAGGCGAGGATCGTGTAGTTGATGCCGTACGGCGTCACGTTCACGCGGACCGTCGCGGGCACCGCTGGCAATCGCGCGGCGCGCACCTCGGGTGGACTGATGCTCGTCATGACGAGCATGACGATGACGAGGCGGACGACGAGCGATGCGCGTCTCACGTCGTGCTCCGGTACACCTCCGGCTTGAGCACGCCGATGAATGGCAGGTTGCGGTACCGCTCGGCGTAGTCAAGGCCGTAGCCCACGACGAACTTGTCGGGGATCTCGAACCCGCGGTAGTCGATCGTGATCGGGACGATGCGACGCGCCGGCTTGTCGAGCAGCGTGCAGAGCCGCAGTGAGTCGGGACGCTGCGAGCGCAGATGCTCGAGCACGAATGCGAGCGTGCGTCCGGTGTCGAGGATGTCCTCGACGACGAGCACGTCGCGGCCCTCGATCGGACTCGCGAGGTCCTTGAGGATGCGCACGACGCCGCTCGACTCCGTGGAGGCCCCGTAGGACGACACCTCGAGGAAGTCGAGCCTGAGCGGGATCGGGATGCTGCGCATCAGATCGGCGAGGAATGGGAGCGCGCCCTTGAGGATCGAGACGAGCACGAGGTCCTTTGCGCGGTAGTCCGCGGCGATGCGATCGCCGAGCTCGCGCACCTTCTCGGAGATCGCCTTCTCGTCGACGAGCACCTCGGCGATGTCGTCCGCGGGCGTGGCCGCGCGCACTGCCGTCATCGAACGATCGTATGTGGTCACGTGTTGCGCAGCACCCACACGAACCGTGCCACCGCGACGAGCGCGAGCGCGAGGCTCGCGCCCAGAAGCAGAGAGGGCGTGGCCGCGGGCGTATCGGAGCGATCGGGGCGCGCTTCCGCGAAGGTGTCGACGACGACGTGGCCGAGCGGGCCGGCGGGTGCGGCGGTCTCGGCGACGGGCGCACCTCGCACGACGACCGTGCCTCTCATGGTCGCGCCGTGCACGTTGCAGATGTAGTCGAACGTGCCGGGCCGATCGAAGGTCGTCGTCGTTGATTGGCCCTGGCCAAGGATCTGAGTGACAAAGCCGGGCTGCACCGTGACCGCACCGTGTGGCGCGCTGTCGAGATTCGTCCAGCGGATCGTGTCGCCCTTGTCGACGGTGATCGTCGCCGGAGAGAACGCGAAGTTCTGGATCGTCACGTCGACCGTCGTCGCCTCCGGTGCCGCCTGCGCGGACACGCTCGTGCCGAGCGCGAAGAGGAAGCCCGCGCCCAGCGCGAGTCGCAGCGCGCGAGGGCCGATCACGACATAACGATATTCGCGGCTACCGGCGCGACAGCACGAGCGCGGCGCCGGCGAGACCCCCGATGACCACCACGGCGCCAGCGATGAGCAACAGCCCCGGGCCGGAATCGCCCGCGCTCGCGGCGGGCGCGCTCGCGCGATCCGCGCTCGGCTGCGCTGCCGTGATGCTCGACGCGCTCGGCGACACCGTTGCCACGATCGGCGTGACCGTCATTGTCGGCGCCGCGGTCGTTACGGCGGGACTCGGCGTCGTGGTCGCCGCTTGCGTCGGCTCTGGTGTCGGCGGCGCGGTGCGCTGTGGAGTCGGGAGCGGCGTCGGCAGGGGCGTGGGCTGTGGCGTGGGCGGAGGCGTCGGTTGCCGCGTCGGTTGCGGCGTCGGTGGTGGTGTCGGCTGCGGCGTGGGAGGCGGTGTCGCGAGCGCCTGCACCACGATCGTGCCGCTCATGCTCGCGCCGTGCACACCGCAGATGTAGCTGAACGTCCCGGCCGTGTTGAACGTGATCGTCTTGCTCTGCTCGTTGGTGATGAATCCCGTATCGAACGAGCCGTTGTTCGCCTTCGCGCTATGCACGGCCTGATCGAAGTTCGTCCACGTCACGCTGTCGCCGACGTTGATCGTCCGCGAGGCCGGGGCCGGGACGAACTGGAATCCCTGGATGCTCACGCTCGCGACCGCGGCGGGCGATGTCGCGCTCGCGGCACCGCTCAGCAGGATCAAGATCGCGGCGAGCACGAGACGAATGGCTTGCATCATCTGCCGCATACGATACGAGCGATGCCCGTCGCGTCTGCTCCGTTCGCAGCGCTCGCGCGCGAGGCGTCGCGATTCGGGCTCGCGATCACCGCCGAGCAGATCGCGGTGTGCGAGCGATATGCCGAAGAGCTCATCGTCCGCAATACGAGCGTCAACCTCACAGCGATCACCGAGCCCGCGGACATCGCGCACAAACACTTCCTCGATTCGTGGACCGCATTCGGCGTGCGACGCTGGACCGGGCGCGAGCGGGTGATCGATGTCGGGAGTGGCGCGGGATTCCCCGGCCTCGCACTACGCATCGCAGGACGACATCTGCGCGTGACGCTCGTCGAGTCGGTCGGCAAGAAGGCGCGCTTCCTCGAGGATGTCAGTGCGCTTCTCGGCCTCGGTGACGTCGAGGTGCGCAACGAGCGCGCCGAAGAGCTTGGACGTGCGGAGGTCCTGCGTCAGGATCGCCGCGATCGGTACGACGTCGCGACCGCGCGCGCCGTCGGCACGCTCGGTCAATCGATCGAATACCTTCTGCCGTTCCTGCGCGTGGGCGGCGATGCGATCGTGTGGAAGGGGCGCGTCGAGTCCGAGCTGCCCGGTGGGCGCAAAGCGGCGGCCGCGATCGGCGGCGAGATCGCACGCGTGGTGCCGACGTCGGAGCTCGGTGTCGGTGACGTGCTGCCCGGCCGCAATCTCGTCGTCGTTCGGAAGACCCGCGCGACGCCGCCGCGCTACCCGCGCACGTCCGCCGACGCACGCCGCCGGCCATGGTGATCGTCCCGTCCATCGACGTCCGCAGCGGCCGCATCGCGTATCGCGGCGACGTGGGAGCTGCGCTGGACCCACGCGAGCTTGCGCTCCGTTACGTGCGCGAGGGGGCTCTGGAGCTGCACCTCGTCGATCTCGACGGCGCGGAGCGCGGGGAGTTCGCGAACTTCTCGCTCCTCTCGAACGTCGCGCGCGCGGCGGGCGTCCCCTGCCGGCTCGCGGGCGGTATTGCCTCGATCGAGCAGGCGAAGCGCGCGCGCGACACGGGATTCGCCGGCGTGCTCTTCTCGAGTGCGGTGTTCGGCGATCGCAACCTGCTCCATCGCTGCGCACGAACGGCCGGGGCGATCATCGAGATCGAATCGCGTGACGGCCGGCTCGCGCCGCGCGGCGGCGATCCGGCCCTCGTCGCGGCCGCGACGGGGGTGCTCTCCCGCGACGCGGCGAACATCGCTGCGCTCCGCGGCGCGAAAGACCTCTACGTGATCGATCTGGGCACCGACGGACGCCTGGGCGGCCCGCCACTCGTGCTCCTCGAGGAGATGCGGGTCGCCGCGCGCGAGGGTGTCCGCTTCCACACCGGGGGTGGCGTGCGCAGCGTCGAGGACATCCGCGCGCTCGCGCGCTGGGGCGCCGCCTCGGTCGTCGTCGGGCGCGCCCTGCTCGAGGGCATCTTCACTCTCGCGGAGGCGAAGGCGGCGTGCGCGTAGCGCTGCTCTCCGATGTACACGCGAACCTGCCGGCGCTCCGCGCCGTGCTCGAAGCGCTCGATCCGCTGCAGCCCGAGGCGCTGTGGGTCACGGGCGACACCGTCGGGTACGGCGGCGAGCCCTCCGAGGTGATCGCGCTGCTGCGCGAGCGGAAGGCATGGCTGCTGCAGGGCAACCACGATCGCGCGGTCGCGACCGGCGAGGGCCTCGAGCTGTTTAACGACCTCGCGGCCGAAGCCGCGGCGCTCCACATGTCCTGGCTGACCGAGACGGAGCGAGCCTTCCTCGAAGCATTGCCCGTAGTCAGCGAGCGAGAGGGTTTCACCCTCTGTCACGGAAGCTTGCGCGATCCGATGTGGGAATACGTGATCTCAGCACCGCTGGCTGCGGCGAGCCTCGCGCTCGCGAACACGAGCTTCGCATGTCACGGTCACACGCACGTGCCGGCGCTGTTCGTCGGCGGCACGAACGGGCTGCGTACCGTGCGGCCCGCGGCCGGCAGGACGTACGAGCTGGGATCACGCTGCGTAGTGAATCCCGGTTCCGTCGGCCAGCCGCGCGACGGCGACGCGCGCGCCGCGTACGCGATGCTCGACACCGGCGCCGCGAACGTCACCTTCCATCGCGTCGCGTATCCGATCGAGCAGGCGCAGCGACGCATCCGAGCCCGCGGTCTGCCGGACATCTTCGCGCAGCGCCTCGCGGTCGGTGTGTGATCACCTAAACAACATCTCAACGGGAACGGCCGGTCCCTAGACTCGACGTGATTGAGCGGCCTCGACCGGCGTGAAGAGTTCCAGGGTCGACGGCCTGGCGACCGTCACGTCCGCATCGTCAGACCGCCCGAGTTCAGACATACCGCGGCGGGCCTTGTCGCGACGGAGCGCGCCCTCGAGCGCAGGGGCGGGATCGGGCGCGCGTGGTCGACGATCCACCGCGTCCTCATCGGCAGGCGTCTCGCGACCGCCGAAGAGGAGCAGGAGCGCGTCAGTAGGAAGATCGGGCTCGCGATCTTCGCCTCGGACAACATCTCGTCCTCGGCCTACGCGACCGAGGAAACGATGCGCGTCCTCGCGCTCGCCGGTGCCGGCGCGCTCGCGCTCACGATGCCGCTCACGATCGCGATCTGCGTCGTACTCGCGATCGTCGTGCTTTCGTATCTCCAGGTCATCCGCGCGTACCCGCAGGGCGGCGGCAGCTACGTGGTCGCGAAAGAGAACCTCGGCGTCATCCCCGGGCTCGTCGCGGCGAGCGCGCTCCTTGTCGACTACTTCCTGACCGTCGCGGTCTCGGTCGCGGCCGGCGTCGCCGCGGTCACGAGCGCATTTCCCGATCTGCATCCGGCGCGGGTCGCCATCTCGATCGCGCTCGTCGCCTTCCTCACGATCGGCAACCTGCGCGGCATCCGCGAGGCCGGTCTCATCTTCGCCGCGCCGACCTACCTGTACGTGCTCTCGGTCCTGGGGCTGCTCGGCGTTGGGCTGCTGCGCGTGACCAGTGGTGCGGTTCCGGTGGCGGCCGCTCCGCTCGCGGCATTCGCGAACGAGGGTACGCAGGCGCTCACGCTGCTCCTGGTCCTCCGCGCTTTCGCGTCGGGCTCCGTCGCGCTCACCGGAACGGAGGCGGTGTCGAACGGCGTGCAGGCCTTCAAGGATCCGCCGGACCGCAACGCGAGCATCGTGCTCGTCGCGATGGGCTCGCTCTTCGCGACGCTCTTTGTCGTCATCAGTTACCTCGCGACGACGATCGGCATCACGCCGGACGCGAGCGAGACCGAGACGGTGCTGAGCCTTCTCGCGCGCTCGCTCGTGGGCACCTCGCCGTACTTCTACCTCGTGCAGGCGACGACGGCGATCATCCTCATCCTCGCGGCGAACACGGCGTTCAACGGCTTTCCGCGGCTCGCGTCGATCATGGCGACGGACCGCTTCATGCCGCGCCAGTTCGCGCAACGCGGCGACCGTCTCGCGTTCAGTACCGGCATCGTCGCGCTCGCGGTCGTGTCGTCCTTGCTGATCGTCGCGTATGACGCGAGCGTGACCGGCCTCATTCCGCTCTACACCGTCGGCGTGTTCATCGCCTTCACGCTGTCGCAGACCGGCATGGTCCGGCGCTGGCTACGGCTGCGGTCTCGCGGCTGGCTCGTGAGCGCGGCGATCAACGCGCTCGGCGCCTTCGCGACGGGTGTCGTCGCGATCGTCGTCGGCATCGGCAAGTTCGAGCTCGGCGCATGGATGGTCGTCGCGATCATCCCGGTGCTCGTCGCGATGCTCTACGGCATCAACCGGCATTACCGCGTGATCGGCGACAAGCTGCTCATCGCGACGTCGGTGCCCGTGCGCCTCCGCGCGGCTACTCCCCGTGTCATCGTGCCGATCAGCCGCATCGACCGGCCATCCCTCAACGCGCTCTCGATCGCGAAGGGGCTGGGCGGTGACATCTACGCGGTGCACATCTCATTCGACGCCGACGGCGCGAACGCGTTCAAGCGCCGGTGGGTCGCGGTCGTCGGCGATGCGATCCCGCTCGACACGATCATCTCGCCGTACCGCGCACTCTTGCCCCCGCTCCTTCGCTACATCGACGCCGTTGACCGTGGCGACCCCGAAAGGCCCATCATCGTGGTGTTGGCTGAGTTCGTACCGAGACACTGGTGGGAAGCGCTGCTGCACAACCAGACCGCGCTGCTGCTGAAGCTGCGGCTGTTCACGCGGCGCAACACGTCGGTCATGGACGTGCCCTACCACCTCGACGACGCCGACGCCGGCGATGACCGACGACGGTAAGGAAGGACCACCGAGCCTCGAAGAACGCGTAACTCGGCCCGGCAAGCGCCTGGGCGATCGGATGGTCCGGATCGTTCGGCCGGCGGGCGGCGAGTTCCAGCGGCGCGGGGGCCACTACGTCGCGACGCCCGAGGCACTCATCGCGCGCGGACGCTTTGGCCGCTGGTACCAGGCTGCCCGCCGCGTGCTGTTCGGAGCGCGCCTCGCCTCCGAGCAGGAGATGCAGGAGCGTCTCTCGGTGAAGACGGGCCTCGCGATCATGGCCTCCGACAACATCTCCTCGTCCGCATACGCGACCGAAGAGGCGATGCGCGTGCTCGCCTTCGCCGGCCTCGCGGCGCTCACGCTCACGATGCCGATCGCGATCGCGGTGTGCATCGTCCTCGCGGTCGTCGTGCTCTCCGAGTCGCGCGTCATCCGCGCGTACCCGAATGGCGGCGGCTCGTACATCGTCGCGAAGGACAACCACGGCGTCATCGCCGGGCTCATCGCGGCATCGGCGCTCATGATCGACTACGTCCTCACCGTCGCCGTGTCCAGCGCAGCCGGTGTCGCGGCGATCTCCTCGTTCGTGCCGGCCCTCCACGAGAATCGCGTCTTCTTCGCGCTCGCGCTGATCGCCCTCATCACGCTCGGCAACCTCCGCGGCATCCGCGAGGCAGGCGTGCTCTTCGCCGCACCGACGTACATCTATGTCCTCTCGCTGTACACGCTCATCGGCATCGGCCTGACCCAGCTGCTTGCGGGCGTCGTCGTGCCCGCCACCGCGCCACCGCACCCCTTCGACCCGGCCGGGACGCAGCTGCTCACGGCGCTGCTCGTGCTGCGCGCGTTCGCCTCCGGTTCCGTGGGCCTCACCGGGTCCGAGGCGGTCGCGAATGGCGTCCCCAGCTTCAGGCCTCCAGAGACGAAGAACGCGGTCACGACGCTCGTCCTCATGGGCACGATGTTCGGGACGCTCTTCCTCGGGATCACCTTCCTCGCCACGACGATCGGTATTCACCCCGACCACGATGAGATCGAGACGGTGAACAGCCTTCTCACGCGGTCGATCGTCGGTGCCGACAACCCGCTCTACTTCGTGGTGCAGATTTCCACGGCGATCATCCTCGCGCTCGCGGCCAACACCGGATTCACCGGGTTTCCGCGCCTCGCGTCGGTGCTGGCCGACGACCGCTTCATGCCCCGCCAGTTCGCATTCCGCGGCGAGCGCCTTGCCTTCTCGTTCGGCATCCTCGCGCTCGCGATCGTCGCCGGCCTCGTCCTCGTCGCGTTCGAGGGAAGCGTCAGCAAGCTCGTCCCGCTGTACACGATCGGCGTGTTCGTGGCGTTCACGCTCTCGCAGAGCGGTCTCGTGCGTCGTTGGCTGCGGCTGCGCAACAAGGGCTGGCGGATCTCCGTGTTCATCAACGGCTTTGGCACGGTCGTCACCGGCACGGTCCTCGTCGTCGTCGCGTACACGAAGCTCTGGGATGGTGCGTGGATGGTCCTCGTCGTCATGCCGATCCTCGTCGCGATGCTCTACGGGATCAATCGCCACTACACGAGCGTCGCCGACGCCCTCACGCTCACCTCGCTTGACGAGCCACTTCCGGTGATGAAGCCACCGGTCGTCATCGTGCCGGTGGCGCGCCTCGACCGCGCCACGCGTCAAGCTGTCGCGTTCGCGCGATCGATCTCGCCGACGGTGAAGGCGGTGCACATCGCGACGACGCCGGAGAGCGCGCGCGCGTTCGAGGAGCGATGGAATCGGTGGACGCGCGACGTGAAGGTGGACGTCATCGAATCTCCCTACCGCTCGCTCCTGCAGCCGCTGCTGCGCTACATCGAGCGCATCGACCAGCGCGACGACCAGCCCATCACCATCGTCCTCGCCGAGTTCGTGCCGCGGAACTGGTGGGAGTGGGTCCTCCACAGCCAGACCGCGCTGCGCCTCAAGCTCGCCCTCCTCTTCCGCCCGAACACGATCGTCATCGACGTGCCGTACCACTCGCACGACACCGGTCATACGAGTCGTAAGCAAGAAGAGGAAGACCGAAGCTAAGTCGAGCGGCGAGCGGGAAACGTAAACTGCTCGGCTTATGCAGCTGCGCCGCATCGTCGTCCCCCTCGGCGGCACGGCCGTCGACGCGGACGTCATCAAGGTCGCCGCGACGCTCGCGAAAGCGAACAAGGCGCAGGTCACCGCGATCCACGTGATCGAAGTCCGCTGGAACCTTGCACTCGACGCCGTGCTCGACGCTGAGACCGAGCGCGGTGAGGTGCTGCTGGACGAGGCGGCAAAGGTCGCGCAGCAGGCCGGCGTCACGATCGAGACAGAGCTCCTGCAGGCGCGCGACGCGGCCGCTGCGATCATCGACACCGCGCGCGAGCGCGACGCCGATCTCATCCTGCTGGGCATGCCGTTCCGCAAACGTCTCGGCCGGGTCTACGTGGGCCGTACCGTGACGAACGTCTACGTCGGAGCGCCCTGCGCGGTGCTCGCGTATCGTCAGGAAGAGGTCGGGTGAAGATCGTCATCGTCGGCTGCGGCCGCACCGGAGCGTTCCTCGCGGGGCTGCTCGCGGCGGCTGACCACGACGTTACCGTCGTGGACCTCGATCGCTCCGCCTTCACTCATCTGGCGAAGGACTTCAAGGGCACGACGCTGCTCGGTAGCGGCATGGACCTCGACGTCCTTCGTCAGGCCGGCGTCGACAGGGCGGACGCGTTCATCACGCTCACCCAGGGCGACAACCGCAACCTCATGTCGGCGCAGATCGGAAAGCAGATCTTTGGCGTGAAGCAGGTGATCGCGAAGGTGAACGACCCGATCCGCGCGAACACGTACCGCCAACATGGCATCACCACGTTCTCGAGGACGACGATCCTCGGCACGCTCCTCGACGCGATGCTGAAGAACGATCCCGAGGTGGGTGAGATCCTCGTGAAACGGGCGCGCGCTCACGAAGCGCGCATGGCCGACGCCGTTTAACAGATGTACTTCGTCATCGCCGGAGGCGGCGAGGTCGGCTTTCACCTCGCGAAGGCGCTGCTCGAAGCGGGGCACGAGATCATGCTCATCGAGAGCGATCGCCGGCGCGCGCAGTACATCGAGGAGCAGCTCGGATCCGTCGTGCTCAACGCGCCGGCGGACGAGGGCCGCTTCCAGCTCGAGGCTGGCTGCCAGCGCGCCGACGCGATGATCGCCGTGACCGGCGAGGATCCCGTGAACCTGATCATCTGCCAGCTCGCGAAGTGGAAGTGCAACGTCCCGCGCGTCATCGCGCGTGTGAATGACCCGAAGAACGAGATCGTCTTCAAAGCGCTGGGCATCGACGAGACGATCTCGTCGACGCGCGTCCTCATGAGCGTCATCGAGCAGGAGCTGCCGTCCAGCGGCTTCATCCCGCTCATGCCGCTCACCGGGTCACATCTCGAGCTCATCGAAGCCGAGATCGGCCCGGACACGCCATCGGCCGGCAAGAGCGTCCGTTCGCTTGGGTTGCCGCGCGGGACCGCGGTCGGCGGCATCGTGCGCAAGGGCAGCGTGCTGCACGCCGATGATGACGAGGTCCTCGAGGTAGGCGACCGCCTGGTGATCCTCGCCCCCACGAAAGACGAGTCCGAGGTCCGGAAGGCGCTCTCCGGCTAGAGCGGGTACGGCGCGGTCGTGACCGTGATGCCCATACGCGAGATCGCGCGAACGAGGCTGAGCGTGTCCAAGTTGACCAGCGGATAGAGCCATCGGACGCGCGGCATCACGGTCGGCACGATCACCACGAGCGGCTC
>Ga0209057_1003606_pt1 | contig 11372 bp, 12 predicted proteins | sample GraSoiAngelo_146_FD_185903 | JGI IMG/M metagenome (GOLD analysis project Ga0209057, IMG submission 185903) | Grasslands soil microbial communities from the Angelo Coastal Reserve, California, USA - 14_1009_05_30cm (SPAdes) (version 2) | ecosystem: Environmental > Terrestrial > Soil > Grasslands ... | reverse complement strand
GACGTGCCGACGCGTCAGTGTGGCCTCGGTGACGTCATCGTCGACCGGACCGGGGCGGTGTGGTTCATCGAGCTCCGCGTCAATCAGATCGGGCGGTTTGCTCACGGGCGCTTCGAGGAGTTTCCGGTCCCCACACCGTCCGCCGCTCTCATCACCCTCGCGGCTGCCCCCGATGGCGCCGTCTGGTTCACGGAGCTCCGCGCCGGTCAACTCGGTCGGCTCCGCGACGGGCGGGTGACCGAGTTCCGCATCCCCCGCGACGGCGCCCGCCCGTTCGGGGTGGCCGTCGATGCGGCGAACAACGTGTGGTACACGGATCTCAGCGGGTGGCTCGGGGTGCTGCCCGCCGCCAGCGCGACGAGCCGCTAGCCCACGCCGTGTCATCGGAGCGTCGCGACGAGTCGAGCGGCGTTCGCCGTCAAGACCAGGCCGACCCCGACGATCACCAGCGCCAGGCCGATCTGCACCCATGCGACCCAGCGGCTCGTGAGCCAGGTGAGCAGCATCCGCCCCACTCGCACCGCGAGCAGGCCGACGACCACGAGGACCGATGCAAACCCCAGACTGAAGACGAGGACGGTGAAGAGCCCGAGGATCAGCTGGCCGCCTGCGATCGCGGCGAGCAAGATGGCCAGGGCACCTGGGTCCGGCAGCAGTCCGCCGGCCACGCCGAGGCCGAGCAGGATGGCGAGGCTCGGCCGGGCCCGCGTCACCGCCTCGAGGTCGTGCGTGTGGGATCGACCCCACCCGTGGCGGTGGAACACCGCACCCGCGTCGTGCTCATGCCCGGGGGTGTGCGCGTGAGGGGGGTCGTCGGCCCCGGCGTCGCCTCGGGCGATCGAGAGAAGACCCCACTGGCTTCGCAGCATCCAGAGACCGATGCCGATGACGAGGCATCCGGTCCCCACGGCGAGATACGCCTCGACCCGCTGCGGGATCAGCCACGTCGAGCCCAGCGCCGCCAGGACAGCGACCAGAACGATCCCGCTCGTATGGGACAGCGTGACGAATAGACCGAGGACGGACGCGGCGATCGTCTTGCCGTGCCCGGGCGTCGCGGCGTGGAGCGCTCCGAGCCAGAAGCTGGACACGAGATAGAAGAAGGCTTCAGCCATACGCTTGCGCTTCCCTGAAAGGGCTCGACTTCGCAGGCTAGCGGTGTGGCGACTGTCCTGTCAAGGCGCGGTGAGAGTCAGGCGCGGAGATCGAGCAGGAGCGCGGCGTGGTCGCTCAGGCCGTTGAGCCGCGAACCCGCGGGCCGCCCCCAGTCATAGCGGACGTCTCGGAGGCGCGGGCGCAGCGCGTGATTCACGAACGCTTGGTCGATTCGAAAGCCGTTGCCCCGGTTCGGTGAATACCAGGTATAGGCGCGCGCCCGACCGCGCGCGAGCCTGAACGCGTCGAGCCATCCGAGGTGCTCGAGGGCGTCCAGCCACGCCTCTTCCTTCGGTCCGAACACGGGGGTTTCCTCGTCGATGCGCCGGCGGCCGGAGTTGGTGTCTCCGAGGAGCAGGAGCGGCCCGCGGCGCCAGCCACCGAGCAGGGTGAGGATGTCCGCGTAGAATACGTCCTTCCGGCCGCTCGCGCGGTTCGGGACGTGGATCGCGCCGAGCGTCAGCGGGCGCGGGGCTTCGACGCAGGCGGAGAGCCAGCGACCGGGCTCATCCGGCTCCGACCGGAGACGGAGTCGGCGCAGCGGCCAGCGCGCGGCGATGAGCAGGCGATTCGCACTCGGGCGCGCGCGATCCGCCGTCGTGCACTGATGCTCGAGGCCGAAGCCGGCGAGGGCACGCGCCAGCTCGCGGCTCGGGGGCGTCGCACGGAACTCGCACAGCGCCACCGCGTCCGGCGCCCAGCCCTCGAGCTGACGGGCGATGCGCTCGACGCGCGTCCCGCCGCCGGCGCGGATGTTCCAGAAGACGATTCGCACGTGTGGGCTCCCGTCGACGCCTACGGCTTGCCCAGCGACGCCTCCAGGAGGTCCAGCGCCGCCCTTGCGAACGCCCACATGTTCGTCTCACGATCGCCGCGTCGGGTCTCCAGCGTGACGGCACGCTCGACCGGCCCCGCCACCGCGATGCACGCGTGACCCGGCGCGTCGCCGTAGCGGTTGCCCGTCGGCCCGGAGGCGCCCGTCTCGGCCAGTCCCCACGTCGCGTCCAGGAGCTCGCGGATCGCGCGGGCCTTCAGGAGCGCGTACGCCTCGGTGCTCGACCGGACCCCCTTGACCGACTCGTCCGGCACCCGCAGCAGCGCGCGCCGCGCCGCCTGCGTGTAGATCACGGCCCCGCCCAGGAAGTAAGCCGAGGCGCCGGGCACGGCGAGCAGCGCGGCCGAGATCAGTCCCCCCGCCGACGATTCGGCGACCGCGAGCGTCTCCTTCCGCTCCTTCAGGCGCGTCCCGAGCGAGGCGGTGAGCGTCGTCAGCTCGTTCATGGCGTCGCTCCGACCCTGGGCGGCGGTGATTGTTCGGCCGACCGAGGTGCGGTGACGCCGAGCCACATCCGCCGCTCGCTGGCTTCCCGACGACTCCGCGACACGATGAGCACGGTGAGGGCCCCGGTGGCATCGACGACGACATCGCGCGCGCTCCCGACGCGTGTCAGGAGCATCGACTGGTGGGCCTCGTCGGCGAACGCACAGGCGAGGCAGATCGCGAGTGCGAGCCAGGCGGCGCGGCGCGGCGTGCGATCGACGCGCGCGAGCAGCGACCCGAACCAGAGTCGGGCCAGGATCCCGTACTCGCTCAGGTGCGCGAGCTTCCGTAGCACCGCGTGCACGGCCTCGACCACGGCGGGCGTGGCGGTCGGCGCGAGCCGGTGGAGCAGCGGGCGTACGATGGCTCGAGTCTGGTCGGCGCCGAAGTGTGACGACCCGAGGAACAAGACGGCGGTCGCCCAGAATACGGGGAGGACAATGCGCCGGAGGGGCATGTCCCCCCAACGATATCAAGGGCGTCAAGCGGCCGTCCCTCGACGGCCGTGTCCCCGCCGTCGGGCATGATCGCCCGGCGTGCGTCAGGCGCGCGCGGGTGGCGCGGAGCCGGAGACCACGTCGATGGCCTCGGCGAACACCGCGAGCGTCCGGGCGACGTCGTCGTCGCCGTGGGCGAGCGTGACGTAGATCTTCGAGGCGCCCTTCACGACTCCCCGCCGCAGGCACTCCGCGTTGAAGGCCCTCAGGCGAGCGCCGTCCGCCGTCAGCGTCGCGCGGTAGTCGGTGATCGGCCGGTCCGTGAAGACGACGTCGAAGACGGTCGTCTCCCCGATCACCTGCGCCGCCAGGCCGGACTTCCGGACGATCTCCGCCAGGCCGTCGCGCAGCGCGCGTCCGGTCCGGTGGAGCCTCGCGTACGCGCCGGGCTTCCGGAGCTCGGCGAGCGTCGCGAGCCCCGCGACCGCGGCGATCGGATTGCCGTTCAGCGTGCCGACCTGCGCGACGAAATCCGGGGTGCCTTCCAGCCGCGGGTCGAAGGCGCGCATGATCGCCCGTTGCCCGCAGACCGCGGCGAGCGGGAAGCCGCCGCCGATGATCTTGCCGTAGGCGGCGAGGTCGGGGACGACTCCGTACTGCTCCTGGGCGCCGCCGTAGGCGAACCGGAAGCCGGTGACGACCTCGTCGAAGATCAGCGGGATCCCGTGGCGTCGCGTGAGCGCGCGGAGCCCCTCGAGGAACCCCGGCTGGGGCGGAATGAGCCGCTGGAAGGGCTCGACGATGACCGCGGCGAGCTCGTCGGCGTACACCGCGAGGAGCGCCTCGACGGTGGCGAGATCGTTGTAGGGGGCGATCAGCACCTCGCCCTCGAGGACGTGCGGGATGCCGGCCGAGTCCGCCGTGGCCGCGGGGAAGGCCTTCGGCGACCTCGGCGCCGCGCTCATCAGCGCGTAGTCGTGGCCTCCGTGATAACCGCCCTCGAACTTCATGACCTTGTCGCGCCCGCGGAAGGCGCGCGCCGCGCGGAGCGCGAAGAACGTCGCCTCGGTGCCGGTCGACGTGAAGCGCACCTGCTCGGCGCACGGCACGGCCCGGCAGAGCTCGTCGGCCAGCCTCACGATGGGCTCGTTCACGAGGAAGTAGGTGGTGCCGTGCTCGAGCGCGTCCCGCACCGCGGCGACGACCGCGGGATGAGCGTGGCCCAGGATCAGCGGGCCCGAGCCCATGAGATAGTCGATGTACTCACGCCCGCTCACGTCGTACAGCTTGGATCCCGAGCCGCGCCTGACGATGAACGCGAGATCGTCCGGGAACCGCGACGACCCGAGGACGCCGCCGGGCAGCGCGCGGGCCGCGGTTTCGAGCATGCGCATCTCTTCGTCGGTTCGCGAACGGTCCATGGCGTGTCTTCCTCCCGGGGCGATCACGCGCCCTCTCGTGGCGCCAGCTTACAGGCTTCCGCGCGCCCGCGCGAGCCCGATGGCTCGTTCGGCCGAGGTTCTTGAACGCCGGGCTCGGGCCACCTACACTGGCGCCACCCGCGAGCCGGAGGGTGGCATGAGAGAGCTCGTTTTCGCCCTGGAGTTCAGAGGAAGCGCGGGACCCGTGCCCGGCGTCGACGGCAGGCGCCGCGCCAGGACGTCGGCGACGAGCCAGGTGCTCCGCACGCTGCTCCGGGCCGGCGACGTCCAGGCGACGGTCGAGCCCACCGGTGAGGGGGTCGCGATCTTGGAGTCGGAGGTTCTGTCGACCGGAGAGGGGACGTTCGTCGAGTCGGGCACCATCAGCTACGGCGACGCCGGGCGCGTCGCGTTTCGAACGGTCGGGCAGGGCGTGACCGGGGCGAGCGCGATCGAGGGCCTGCGACACGGCGCCGTGATCTGGGAGGTGATGCGAGGCGAGGGTCGACTGGCCGGGGCTCAGGGGTTGATCACCTCGAACTTTACGGTCGGGCGCGACGGTCAGGTCACCGACAATCACTTCGTCCGACTTTTCCTGCCCGCGTACCTCGGAGGAGGACCGCCATGAGACGACAGTCCATCTATTCGCGTCGGCAATTCTTTCGCGTGAGCGCTGCCGGCGCCGCCGCCACGATGGTCGTCAGACCGGGCCGCGCGCGCGCGGCCGTCCAGGGTCCGCCCCCCTTCAACACCGCCCCCCGCGTCTTGCGGAAACCCCCGCTGGATGAGCTCGGGCGCATCGCAAAGGCGTACGACTTAGACCTCAGCGCCGAAGACCTCACCTCGTTCCGCACCCTGATGGACGGTGTCCTCGCGTCGTACCGACGGCTGGATCAATTCGCCGAGCCGACGCTCCCCGTGAAGTATCCGCGCAACGCGGGCTACCGTCCGCCGGCGTCCGAGAACCGGCTCAACGCGTGGTACTGGAAGTGCTCGATCAAGGGCACGCCCTCGGGACTGCTCGCCGGCAAGAAGATCGCGATCAAGGACAACGTGTGCGTGGCCGGGATCCCGATGATGAACGGCTCCGCCGTCCTCGAAGGGTACGTGCCCGACGTCGACGCGACGCTCGTCACCCGGATCCTCGACGCCGGCGGTGAGATCGTCGGCAAGGCCGTGTGCGAGCACCTCTGCTTCTCCGGGGGCAGCCACACCTCCGACACCGGGCCGGTGCTGAACCCGCACGACCCGAAGCGCTCCGCGGGCGGCTCCTCGAGCGGGAGCGCGGCGCTCGTCGCCGTCGGAGAGTGTGACATGGCGATCGGCGGCGACCAGGGCGGATCGATCCGGATCCCCAGCTCCTTCTCGGGGGCCGTCGGTCTCAAGCCGACGTACGGTCTCGTGCCGTACACCGGGGTCTTCCCGATCGAGCTGACGCTCGATCACACCGGCCCGATCGCGCGCACCGCCGCCGACTGCGCGCGGCTGCTCGAGGCGATCGCCGGTCCCGACGGCCTCGATCCTCGGCAGTCCGGCATGGTCCGCAAGGAGCCCTACACACAGAAGCTGCCCGGCGATGCCCGCGGCGTTCGGATCGGCATCGTGAAGGAAGGCTTCGGCTGGCCCAACTCCGAGCCCGACGTCGATAAAATGGTGCGGGACGCGGCGCAGCGCCTGACGCGCGCCGGCGCCACGGTGACCGAGGTCTCCGTTCCGCTCCACCTCGACGGGATTCACGTCTGGAACGCGATCGCGGTCGAGGGCGCCACGATGCTGATGGTCGCCGGCAACAGCATGGGGACGAACTGGAAAGGCCACTACACGACCTCGCTCCTGGACTTCTACGGCCGGAGCCGGCGCGCCCGGGCGAACGATCTCTCCGAGACGGTCAAGCTCGTGATCCTCCTGGGCCAGTACATGCAGGACAACTATCACGGCCGGTACTACGCCAAGGCGCAGAACCTGGCGCGGGTGCTCCGCGCCGCCTATGACGAGGCCCTCGGGGGCGTCGATCTCCTCGTGATGCCGACGCTGCCCCTGAAGGCGACGTTGCTGCCGGCCCCGAACGCGAGCCGTGAGGATTACGTCGCCCGCGCGCTCGAGATGATCGCGAACACTGCTCCCTTCGACGTCACAGGACACCCGGCCATCACCGTCCCCGCGGGGCTGTCGTCAGGACTGCCGGTCGGAATGATGCTGATCGGCCGACACGGGGAGGACGCGACGGTGCTGCGCGCCGCCGACGCCTTCCAGAAGCTCGCCTAGATGACTCGGAGGGGGGCTTCGCCCCCCTCCGAATCCTCCCGCCGAGACTCGATTGAGCCAGCAAAGCGGGCTCTCGATCGGAGGTCGTCATATCCTCACTCCCGGTAGTCCAGCCCGGCCCCGGCGAACCGCGCCTTGAAGGCGGGGCGCGCCACGAAGGCGATGAACGCGCGCGCCGCTTCGGGCACGGCGCTGCGCGCGGCGAGGCCGGCAGAGTAGGTCGTGATCTTCTGGAGGTCTTTCGGCAGCGGGCCCACCAGGGTGACGCCCTTGACGGGCACGATCTCGCTGATCTGGTGGGCGACGAGCTCGACCTCGCCCCTGGCCACGAGCTCTGCCGGGTAGCCGCCGGGCACGAGCCTGGTCTTCGCCCTGACCGCGTCGGCGATTCCCAGCCGCTCGAGCACGCCGGCGAAATGGATCCCGCTGGTGGCGCCCTGGCCCGGGTCTACGTAGACGAGGGACTTCGCCGCCAGCAAGGCCTGCTTGAGGGCTTCCGGCGTGGAGATGTCGGGCTTCGGCGCGCCCTCCCGCACCGCGACGCCCATCCCCGTCCGGGCGATGTCCGTCCGGGTGCCGGGGACCACGGCGCCCTGGCGCGCCGTTTCATCGATGGCGGCGTCGCTCATGATGACGACATCCACGGGCTCGCCGGCGGTCAGCTTCTGGCGGATGACCCCGACCGTCCCGAAGGCCAGCGTCACCGTGTGCCCCGTCTCCTGGTGGAACGCCTCGGCGAGGTCGGTCACGATCGCCCGCACCGCGCCCGCGCTCAGCACTTTGACCTCCGCCGCCTGCGCGTGGCCCACGGCCGCCGTGGCGACCGCCGCCACGAGCGCGCTCAGCCACACCCTCGTCGTCGCCGCGCCCATCAGCGGACCGCGATCGGCGCGACGGTCGAGCCCGAGAACCCCTGCAGCTTCAGCGGCTGCATGATGAAGGCGAACTCGTGCACGCGCTTCGCCGCGAGCTCATCGAGCTTCAAGTTCTCCAGCAGGTGAATGCCGTTCACCACGAGCATGATCTGGTGGACGGGGAGGGACACCTCTCGATCCGGGTTCGGCGCGACCTCCACCGGCCAATTGTCCGATCCGACCAGCATTGGATCCTGCTTCGCCAGCCATTCGGCGGCGCCGACGCCGATGCCGGGGCAGCTCTTGACGTAGCGCGCGTTGTCCTTCGCCCACAGCTTGCCCCAGCCGGTGTGGATGATCACGGCGTCGCCGGCTTGGAGGCTCAGGTTCTGCCGCTGGAGCGCCTGCTGCAGATCCTGCGCCGTGATCTCGTAGGTGTCGGGCAGGGTGTCGACGCCCTTCAGGCCGGCGACGTCGATCAGCACGCCGCGCGTGATGAGCGAGCCGACCTTCTCGATGCCCACCTTCGTGAAGCCGCCACGGGTCGCGATGTCGTCCACCTTGAAGCAGTTGTAGACCTTGTCCTCGATCGTCTGATGGGCGAAGCCGTCGAGTTGGGTGCCCACCTGGCCGATCTCGCTGATGAGGACCTCCTCGTTGCTGCCGCGGCGATTCGAGGGCTGGTTCATGAAGGTGCGCTTGGTGTGCACGTCGAAGCGCCGGGTGCCGAAGAACGGCATCGAGGCCGAGAGCACGTGGGCGATGTCGATCACCTCGCCGGTGCGGATCAGGCGGGTCGCCCGCAGCACCGTCTCGGGCTTCATGTGGTTGCCCGACCCCCGCTCGTCGCCCGCGCCCCACTTCGAGGGACAGCGTTGGTTTTCGGCGGGTGGCCGCCAGGACTGGGCGTGGGAGGCGACGCTGGTCGAGCCGACGACGACCGCAATGACGCTGAGGATGACGACGGGTCTCATGGGCCTCCTCGTGGGTCCGTGGTTGGACGCGCGGCGTTCGGACGACGGCGCCGGGCCGCGCCGACACTATCGCAAACGTTCGCGCGACGCAATGAGGGCGCGACAGAGCCGATCCCGCGCCGACGTCAGGCGATGTTGATGATGCCCGGCTCGACCGGCTTGAACCGGTCGGCGACCAGCGGATCGTGGCCCGCGACGATCAGCCGCTCGGCGCCGGCGAGCGCGTGGATCGTCTCGAAGGCCGCGAGCATCTCGGGCAGGCTCGTGATGATCTGGACGGGCTGGCGCGTCTCCACGTTGCGATAGAAGTGCGAGGCGTCGGAGGTGAGCACGACCGTCCCGCGTCGGGTCTGGACCGTGACGATCTGGAGCCCCGCGGTGTGGCCGCCGACGCGGTGCACGCCGATCCCCGGGAGCACCTGGCGGTCGCCGTCGATGATCCGGACCCGGCTCGCATAGTTCAGCGTCACCAGCCGCGCCAGCGCGCCGACGTTCGCCGACTGCCGGAACGCCGGATAGTGGCCGTACGGCCCCGTCCAGAAGGCCACCTCGTCCCGCTGGATCCAGTACTCCGCCCCGGGAAACAGACTGTGCCCGGCCCAGTGGTCGTAGTGAAGGTGGGTGATGAGCGCGACGGGCACGTCCCCCGGCTTCACGCCCGCGCGCTCGACCATCGCCGCCGGGCTCACGTAGCCGCGGATCCCGCGCTCCCGCGCGTCGTCGTCGAGGAACCCGGTGTCCACGAGGATCGGGTGCGGGCCGCCGAGGATCAGCCAGACGTAGTAGTGGAGCGTGATCGACTCGTGCGACGCCTCGCGGTAGAAGAACTGGCAGGCCGTCGTATCCCGCTCCCCGTACTTGAGCGCGTAGACTTCGTACATGGGTCACCTCGTGTGGTAGTCCTTCGTCCGGCTCGATTGTATGGCAAGCTGTGGCAGCGCATCCCCGAAGCGGGAGGAGTCGGCGGCTCATGAGCGGACGACTGGCCGGCAAGATCGCGATCGTGACGGGCGCCGGCTCGCGGGGTCCGGGCCTCGGGAACGGCAAGGCGACGGCCATCCTCTTCGCCCGGGAGGGGGCCAAGGTCCTCTGCGCCGATCAGGCGAAGGAGCGTGCCGAGGAGACCGTCGGGGTGATCCGGGGCGAAGGCGGCGAGGCGTCGGCATTCGTCGCCGACGTGACGCACGCCGCCGAGTGCGAGGCGATGGTCCGGAGCGCGGTCGAGCGCTGGGGCGGCCTCGACATCCTCCACAACAACGTCGGCATCGAGTCGCGCAAGGATCTCCTCGAGACGCCGGAGGACGAGTGGGACCGGGTGATCGCCGTCGACCTCAAGTCCATGTTCCTCGCCACGCGGGCGGCCGTCCCCGCGATGGTGAGCCGCGGCCGCGGCGCGGTCGTCTGCGTTTCCTCCATCGCCGCGCTACGGGGCCACGGGCGCACGGCGTACGCCACGGCGAAGGCCGGCGTCATCGGGTTCGTCCGCTCCGTCGCGGTCCAACTCGGCCCCAAGGGCATTCGCGTCAACGCCATCGCGCCGGGTCCCGTGTGGACGCCGATGGTCCAGGACCTCGGCCCCGACGCCCGCGAGCGCCGGCGGCGCGCGAGTCCGCTGGGTACCGAGGGCACCGGCTGGGACGTCGGCTGGGGCGCGGTCTATCTCGCGAGCGACGAGGCGCGCTGGGTCACGGGCCAGACGCTCGTCATCGACGCCGGGCTCACACTGACGACCCGTGAGGGTTCGCTCGGCTTGCCGTCGTCACGAGACCCATGAACCGAAGGGAAAGGAGCCGCCGTTGAGCACACCTCCGTCCGCATCCGCTGCCCGCAGCGAGGTCCGGCAGGTCGCGCCGAAGCTCATCGAGCTCAGCGAGAGCGTCCTGTACGGCGATGTCTGGGAACGGCCCGGTCTCTCGAAGCGCGACCGGAGCCTCGTCACCGTGGCGGCGCTGACCGCGATGTCCCGGAGCGACCAGCTCGCCGGGCACCTCGAGCGCGCGCTCGCCAACGGCGTGACGCGTGAGGAGATTGGCGAGCTCATCACCCATCTGGCCTTCTACGCGGGCTGGCCGGCGGCGATGACGGCGGGCCGAATCGCCAGGAAGGTCTTCGACGGGGCCAGGCCATGAAGATCGGGTTCATCGGCCTCGGCACCATGGGGCGTCACATGGCGTCCAACCTGATCCGGGCAGGCCACGCGCTCGTGGTCCACGACGTGCGGCGCGAGGCGGCGGCGCCCCACCGGGACGCGGGCGCCGGGTGGGCCGACACGCCCCGCGCGGTGGCCGAGGCGACGGACGTGGTGTTCACGTCGCTGCCGGGGCCGCCCGAGGTGGAGGCGGTCGCGCTCGGCGAGCAGGGGCTCCTCGCGGGGCTCAAGGCGGGCAAGGTCTACTTCGATCTGACGACCAACGCGCCCGCCCTCGTCCGTCGGCTCCACGCGACGTTCACGGCGCAGGGCATCCATATGCTGGACGCCCCGGTGAGCGGCGGCCCGCGCGGGGCCGAGACGCGGCGGCTCGCCCTCTGGGTCGGGGGCGAGGAGGCGATCTTCAAGCGCTACAAGGCGGTGCTCGATGCCATCGGCGATCAACCCTACTACGTGGGACCCATCGGCGCGGGCTCGATCGCCAAGCTCGTCCACAATTGCGCGGGCTATGTCATCCAGACGGCGCTCGCCGAGGTGTTCACGCTGGGCGTCAAGGCGGGCGTCGATCCGCTCGGACTGTGGAAGGCCGTCCGCCAGGGAGCGGGGGGGCGGCGCCGCACCTTCGACGGCCTGGCCGAGCAGTTCCTGCCGGGCCGGTTCGAGCCGGCGACGTTCGCGTTGCGGCTGGCGCACAAGGACGTCACCCTCGCGGTGAGCCTCGGCCGCGAGCACCGGGTGCCCATGCGGCTCGCGAATATCACGCTCGAGGAGCTGACCGAGGCGCTCAACCGGGGCT
>Ga0209057_1003597_pt1 | contig 11388 bp, 9 predicted proteins | sample GraSoiAngelo_146_FD_185903 | JGI IMG/M metagenome (GOLD analysis project Ga0209057, IMG submission 185903) | Grasslands soil microbial communities from the Angelo Coastal Reserve, California, USA - 14_1009_05_30cm (SPAdes) (version 2) | ecosystem: Environmental > Terrestrial > Soil > Grasslands ... | reverse complement strand
GGCTCTGGAGAGCGTGATATCACAGAAATGCTGGGGATTAGGAAACGGCCGAGCGATGCCAGTACCGATTCTTCATCTGAAAACTATGACGTTGCAAAGCTGTTCTTTGATACCTTCTCGAAAAGGCTCGGTTCCTTCGAGACGAGTTTGAAGGACTTAGCTGTTGAGGTTGGAAGGCTCAAGACTTCGGGGGATCAGTCCAAGTTATCTGATTTGGTATTACTGGAGCGTCTCCAAAAAACTGAGAGGCTGTTGGGCGAATCTCTAAACTGGATTAAGCAGATCGCTGATACAGTTCTCCAGGCTCCGCAGGCAACCGCTTTGACCAGTAGGGTGGTTGGAGAGGTTCCTGAGGTGGTAAGATCTGTTCCGCAATCGGCTGTGAATCAGTCTTCGATCCGTACGGACCCTTCAGTTGTCCAACCGGGTTCTTTGAACTCGATCACGACCCCTACTGAGCTTCAGGTTCTAACTCTTCTGGCGAACCAGGGACCAAAGTCGGCCCCGGAAATAGGAAAGCTTGTCGGGCGTTCAAGGGAACATACGGCTCGCCTGATGAAGAAGCTGTTCGATGAGGGATTCGTTCGGCGAGACCAGACTCGGATTCCGTTTCGGTATTCGACTGTTGAGCGTGTGAAGCAGAGCTTCACGAGGCCTGAAGGGAAGGACGAGGAGCGAGAGAAGGTTTCTGCTCCTCAAGCTTGACACGGTATACTAGGCAGAGTTTTTCCTGTTCTCTCTCAAGAATTCCTCGATCAGCTAATCGCGTTAGATACGTGGATACCGTGCTCAACAGTATCTTCTCGTTAAACGTCGTTTCGAACGCCTTTCTCGCTTCGGTTGAGGTGAAGCTTCTCCCTCTTAGCTGGGACATGATCATGCTCGCAAGCCTGTCGAATTTTCTGGGAGAGAGCCCGAGAGCGGTCGCCGACGCCTGAGGTGTTCCCGACATCAACTCAACCATGTCGAGTATTTTGCTCACCTTTTCTTTTGTCACGGGACCGTCGATAGCGATGGAATGTCTTACTCCGTCTGTGTCGTAGAATTCCATCTTCAATCGGCGTGGTCTCATATCTATTTTTCCTCGGGAAGAACTGGGGGCTTCACAGTTCGCAGTTCACATGTAGAAAAAGCTCACGCATCATGATTCGCGTCAGATGTGAATGTTTGGATGATTGATCTTGGCAGGTTCCATAGGCTCCAGTGGAAACGGAGGGGTCTCCGGACTATTTCACAAGTAGTGAAGCCATTCTGGAACTAAGATCGGAATCGTGAGCCCGACAGCACGTCGTTTGCGGTTGCAACCGTTGTTCTACGGGTTGTGAAGATGCCCGCTCAAGGTTTTGCCAGGCTTGGGGTATCAGTGACTTTGTCAGGTCCTGCTTGCGGAGGTGCGGCTGGAGGAGTGGTTTGAGGTTCTGCCGGCGTGTTGACCCATGGTTCAGGTTTCTTCTTTCGATGTCTACCAACAAGCCTCAAGGTCTCAATGACCGGTGTGAGGAGAAGGGGAAGTAGGAGAAGATAGGAGTAAGGTTGAAGGTCGGTGAAGGTTCTAGTAAACTGCGTCCAGGGTCCGCTTGATGACGAGATTAGAGGCTTCTCCGTGGTAATCGAGTATTGTATCTTTGTTCCGTTTGGTGCCTGCCAGACAAAATCTGCCAATGCCGGTGATAGAACGTAGATGCCGCTGCTTTTCGTGGTCGCCGTATATCTGAGAGATTGTGTCTGGAGGGAAGTTGGCGAACTGGCCGGTTTGTATGCCGCCGGGCGAGAGCTGGAGAGTCTTCTGATACGCGGACGGCCCCTGGTCGTCGGTTACGTTGAGATTGGTGACGGTCACGTTGTCGAGGTTCTGGATCATGACAACCACGTCGTGGCTGGTCCCCAGGGGTCCGCTTGACGGGGTCACGGTTTTCTGTACGGTTATGTTTGGGGCGAATGGATAGGTGAAGTTCGCGGCAAAATCTGCTCTAGGCGTGATTGTGGCATTGTAGATGTATGTCGCGGTGAGGTTGTCGTAGAGCGGGTTGTAGGGCGGGGTTAGGCCGAGCGGACTGTATAGGATTGTTCCGCGTTGAAAACTGATGGAGACGATGGACGCGTTAGAATTGGTGTCTCCTACGATTCCGGTTTGGAATCCTAGGAGTGTTTTGAGGCTGAGATTGTGTTGTCCGGCTTTGTAGAATTCTCGCGGATACTGGGTGTTGAGCAGGAAACTGAAGGCTCGGGTCGGGGTAGTGTTGAGTGGTGGTGGGAGGCTTATTGTTGCGAGGCCTATCGCCGCAAAGTATTGTGTGTTTTGTAGGCTGACTGGGCTGGCGAGGGTTGAGAAGCTTGAGCCGGGTAGAAGCCCAAGGACGCGTGTGAGGGCATCGTTGTTTGTGAGTTCGGGGTCGGGCGCGTAGATGGTGATTGCACTCCCTCCATAAGGAATGGCGAAGGCTTTGGTGAACTGAACGCCTAGTGCTTGGGAGAACTGGGCTGCGACGTTATCGGATTCTCCCCGTGTTGTGGCTGGGTCTCCTGTGTAGAATGTGATCAGGGCGGGTTGTGAGAATAGTCCGAGGATGAAACTTGGGATGCCGAGGAAAGAGTTGGCGCCAAGGGGTTGTGCGTAGTTGTTGTCGATTATGAAGATTGAGAGGTTGTTTCCGGCGTAGTTGTTGTCGAGGACTAGGCCTTTGCTTGAGAGGTCTAGGTTGGTCATTCGCAGGCTCGCGCTAGGGGCGCCGAGCATGTCTAGTCCGATGGCGAGGTTTTGCTGGTATGGGCCGCTTGGTGGGGCTTGGATTATTGTTGAGGATTGGGTTGTGTGTGGGTTTGGGATGAAAAGGAGGATTGCGAGTGTGAGTAGAAGGATTCCCTTCTTTGGTATGTTGTTCTGTGGAAGGGCGGGTTTCTTTGTCTTGATCACTCTCCAGAAAGTTTTGAGGACGAAGACGTCTCCTTGCCAGAAGAGGCTGGCGGCGCGGCCAGAGATTGTGGCTACGGCGAAGACCAGGCCGGCGTTTCTGATCATTGTCAGGACTATGTCTTGGATGACCAGCTGGCTTGTTGGGGATGATTCTTGCATCAGGATGGGGATTAGGTCTCCTGCGACAGGTCCGGTGGTGGCGCTTATGATCGAGAAGCCTGGTGGTGGAGGTGGAACGTTGGATAGGGCTGAGAGGTTGGTGTTCTGGTAGATTGCGAGGGCTGCGAGTCCTAGTGCGCCTAGAGCGGAGAGGAATACTGTCATGCCGACTAGGAAGCCTCGCCGTATTTTTCCGCCGGCGATTAGGCCGCCTAGGAAGCCGGCGAAGGTCCAGAGGTAGAGTAGTGGTGGGTAGGTTAGTGGGTTGGTGAAGACGAGGAAAAGGGCTACGATCATCGTGTTGAAGTGGACTCCGAGTACTGGGGAGAGCCAGTCGCTTACTTCTCGGAGGCCAGGTGATAGCTGGGTGTAGCCGATGTAGAGGACGAGGAGGTATGCTGCGATCCATCCGAGGTATCGGCCGAGGAATATTCCCTCGCTTGGGCGTGGGAGGAGGTAGACTGTTTTGGGATCGTCCGAAGTTCGTTTGACCATTATGTCGCCTATCCGGGTGTAGAGGTAGAGGTAGAGGATGCCGGGTAGTACGCCGCCAAGTATGCATCCGAGGATGGCGGTGGTGAATGTGCTGCTGCGGGCTTTCTTGAACTGTCGCTCGGCTATTTCTTCTCTTATCCGGCTGCCTTTGCGTGAGACTATGACCGAGCCGATTGCGAGGACTAAGAGAGCGACTGGTATGGTCTGGTAGGCGAGGATTCCTGGGACCCATGTGGGGAGGGTGGCTATGATCAGGGTGGTGAACAGGATTCCGAGGGCACGGGTGAGGCTGATGGAGATTTGGGCGACTGTGGCTGCTCGACGGATCTCGACCGGAGCGTCTTTCAGGGCCATATATGGCAGAGGCTGGGCCACGCGTCCCTCATCTCGGAAGGACGTTTCCGAGAATCCGTGAAGAAAGGGGTTCTGATACCAGGGTTACACGTTCGAAAGCGCATGCTATGGGCAGGTTCGAGCGGTCTTACGAAGCAAGAAGGCACTGGTAGGAGCCCGTGAGCGTGGGAAACTCAGCGTTTCACGAAGGGCGGGGGCGCGGGAAAATCAGCCACCCCCGGGGGGTCGCATAATAGTTAGCGAAAAAGAAAGTTTACGGGAAAAAATAGTTGGGACAAAAGAAAAGTTACGAATCAAACGCGTCTGTCGAACCATTGGAAAGCGATCTGACGCTTCTCATGCGGGCCGACGGGACTACTCGTGAAGGTTGCCCTAGGGATCTAATTTTTCTTGGATGTTGTTTCTGTCTGGCTGGATTCTGGCCTGTTTCTTGAGGACGGGTTGGCATTCGGCTTGTCTGGCTGCTGTCGATCCCCCGTGGATTCGCCTTGGGTTAGCGTGGAAAGTTGGGTTTTGGAAAACGTGGATCCGGATTCGTGATCAGGGCTGATTATGGGCGATTTTTTTCCGCAAAGTAATCGGACTAGGGTCGAGGGGTCTTTCCAGCCCGCCAAGTCGAATGCCTGCCGAGCCAAGGGAGAAGAGAGAAAGAGCCGGACTAACAGGACATGAGAGGGCGGCGGGTCCAGCAAAAATGAGATTTCGCTGGAAGTATCTCGAAGCTCTCGGGGGCATTCTAACCTTCTTCGGAACGCTAGCAATTCTCCCCGGATGCCCGTATTTCATCCTGTTCGCCTACGGCCCATGCGTTTTATCATCGTCTGAAGCGCAGACAGGGCTTGTCGTGGCTACTACAGGGGCTGTTCTAATCTTGGTAGGGGAAGTTGCCCGTCGCAAGAAGCCTACTCCAAAACCTCCCCTAGGAGAGAACCCTTTGTGAACCGGGATTCGGGGTGCTACTTCGAGCTGGTTATTTCCTTCCACGTGGACCCGCAAAAGCGACAGTCATGGTACCTGAAAGCAGCGTTAGATTCAGGTCCTGGAAAGATACAGGGGCTAATACTTCCGCAAACAGGACAGGTATGACTCATTTCTACTGTCTCGCTTCCGGGCTTGCCTGTGCCAGACGGCTAGGACTTAGCGCATGGTCGATCCGTTGCCTGTAGGCAGAAGCAGGATAGGCGCCTATTAGACTGTCCCTGACTGTTCCATTCTCGAACAGCATACTCGTTGGTATGCTCATGATATCATATTTCATCGCCAGTTGCTGATTATTGTCGACGTTGATCTTGACGAACTTGACCTTGCCCGCATACTCTTCCGACAGGGCTGCGATGGTAGGCGCGATCATATTGCAGGGTCCACACCAGTCAGCATAGAAGTCGACGAACACTGGAACCTCAGATTGGAGGACCGTCGAATCGAAATCGGTCTCGTTAACCGGAATCACTTTCTCGTTACTTACTGCTTGTTTGTTCATACACCCATGATCGGGCTGGTCTGGATATAAACGTATTGATGAACATCTATATGATTAGCTTAGACAGGATCATCGAACGAGACAACTAGTCGGGGTGCATAGATACATATCGACATGTTAATACGCACGCTGGGCAATAGAGATGGGTAATGAAGCTCGCAACCGAAGAATTTGACAGGATCAGCAAGGCCCTAGCGGACCCTCAGCGCCGAGAGATTCTCCAGAAGCTTGTCGCAAGAAGGATGAACTGCTCAGACGTTCACGCCATGTTCAACGTCTCACAGCCCACCGTGTCCCACCATCTGAAAGAACTCGCTATCGCAGGGATCCTTGATAAGGAGAAACAAGGCCAGTTCTGCTTCTACCAGGTGAAGGCAGAGGTATTGTCCGCGTACGTAGCAGAGCTGCAGAAACGCTTAGGCGTGGGAGCAATAGCAGTTGCTCCGAGAATGAAGTAAGCGCGCATAGACGCTCATCAATACGTTTATATGTTTACCGCACACGTAGGCTTGCATGTCTGAACATTCAGAGCCTCACGAATCATTACACCTGACAGTCGTGCAGGAATCAGCTAAGAACTACCACTTATTCCTCCATAAGAGAAAAGATCTAACGGAGAAGAAGTCAATCATCTCCAAACTCAGAAGAATTCTAACTGAAGAGGATCCAGTTGAGCAGAGTCCACGTCCAGCGGACACTGCAGGATTCAACTAAGACTACAGAATTTATTCAGTGAAACGGGCATGAAACAACTAGTTATCGAGAAGAGCGAAGACGCTCTCGCTCAGGCCGCGCCTCTCGTCAAAACTCGCGCTCGACTAATTCTCGCCCTAATCATTACCGCAGGGTTCCTCGACGTCATAGACTTCTCAATCGTCCAAGTGGCTCTACCCACCATACAGACGGAACTAGTCGTCTCGCTAGCGGAAAGTCAGTGGATCATAGCAGCGTACGGGCTAACTCTGGCAGGGTTCCTACTACTCAGCGGCAGAGCAGGAGACATCTATGGTCAAAAGAAACTGTTCGTCTTCGGAATAGTCTTGTTTACCGTCGCATCCTTTACCGGGGGATTGGCCCCATCCCTTCTCTCGCTGATCATATCCAGGGCCATTCAGGGTATAGGAGCAGCGATCTCGACTGCCACAGCCTTCGCGATCCTCGTAACGACCTTCCCCGAAGGAAGGGAGAGAAACCGTGCCCTTGGCATCTTCGTCTCCGTACTATCCGCAGGCTTCGCAGCCGGATCCATCTCCGGAGGCATCCTCACCAGCGCTTTCGGCTGGAGATCAGTCCTCTTCGTCAACGTCCCCATCGGCACAGTTGCAGCCATACTCTCCCAGAAGTATCTAGCAAATAATCCCGGACGAGCCATGGACAAACACCTGGATCTACCAGGGGCGCTGTCCGTGACCAGCGGGCTAATACTCCTCGTGTACGCATTGACAAACGCTGCAAACGCTGGCTTTACGTCCATCCAGACCGTCCTACCACTCGGGCTCGGTGCTTTAGTCCTGGCGGGGTTCGTGGCAATAGAATATCGATCAAAGTCCCCTCTGATGCCCTTAGCGTTCCTCCGCCGCGGCACAGTCTTTACCGCGAACGTTCTCGCTCTGATACTGACCTCCTCCGCTGGAGGAGTGGTCTTCTTACTGACGATCTATCTCCAGCGAGTATCGGGCTACTTGCCATTAGCTGCAGGGCTGGAATTCGTCCCGGCTGCACTGATATTCTTTTTTGTGGGAGGCTGGGGCTCGTCCTGGCTCGTAAACCGTCTTGGCTTGAGACAGGTTTTGGTAATCTCGATGATGCTCATTACCTTGGGCTCTGCTCTGCTAACCCAGATCTCAGTCACTAGCGGATACTTCGGAATATTGCCTGGGATGGTTATCTGGTCGCTTGGGGCGAGCATTGGTTTTCCGGCTCTGAACATTGCCGCACTGGCCGGGACACAGCGCGGCGAAGAGGGACTGGCGTCAGGGATAATTGGTACGTCTCAGCGAGTCGGCTTTCCACTTGGCCTCGCCATACTGCTGACTATAGCAACTGTCACGGACCCGCCGCCAGCTGGGGCTGCGAGCCAGTTAGGATCATTGACAGGCGTGGTCACCGGGTTCCAGTATGCATTCCTCGCCTCCACAATCATCAGCGCAATAGGACTGCTGATCGCTTTACGTGTCAAGAATCCGAGAATGAGGGTTGAAAGACCAATCTTCAGCTAGAAGCAGTTTGTGATGCATCGAGAAGGCCCGTCACATATCTAGTCTTTGCTCTTGGTGTTCAGAATGCTGGAAACGTAGTCCATGAAGGGCTTGTCGTACATTCCTTCCGAGCTTCGATGAACGTCCTTGAACATTGGATGTTTTGCTATGGCTTCTAGGAAAGCGGACCATTGATTCCAGGTTTCTCTGTCAATCCACTTTCTCCTATAGAGGAGATGCGTTCTCTCGAAAAGTCCGTAAAGTAGGACGATATAGTTTCGAACTGTCATCTCATCTGCGGAGAGTGATGCCATGGTCGAATTTGGATTGATGGCCCTTGCCATATCGATTTGTAACTTGCTGAGTTCAGGCTTTTCCAGAACCAATCTTATCGCGTCTGTATAATCATCTAGGATCTTCTGATACGCAGCTTCTTTGGTGGCATTGTTTTGGGTTCGAAACGACATTATGAAAATAACCAGCGTAAGCGTCAAAACAGCGGTTTGCGCGATAGTGCTGAACACTATCGGGTCAGTTATGTCAGTCAATGCTAAGGGTCCCTACTTGATATTCCCATCCATCATCTACATCCAAAAATGTCTCAGCATTAGTTCGCTAGTTCACGAGGACTTGCCATGCGTCTTTTCTTAAAAGAATAGCCGTGTCGGTATCGGAGAAATCTGATACAATCGTTGAACGCCTGACCTGATATTTCATTATCCTAGTTCTGCCTTGCTCAAGTAGCGCGCAGCGGAAAAACGAAAGGGTCTCTCGATTCGTGGTCTAGCCTCGCTTTGTCCAAGGGTTCAGCAAATGGGTCTATCGGCTAACACTGGCGAGATGGTACTACAACTATGCGTGGGGCTGGGTCATAGGATACTTTCTCAGCACCTTCACGATGATCGTAACGATCTACTATCTGATACCCGGTTTGCGTGATCTGGTCTCGTTTCCATTATTTCTCGGGGGCTCCGGGATCGGAGGCTCATCCTCAATACCAGAAAGCTCTGTTCTATGCGGAGCCCGAGGACACTATTGTTACGGAGGTGTTCTCAGAAAACTGGCCGAACGCGCCCCCCGGGTTTTGCGGTCGAGCGTCGAGGCTGCTCAAGCGTTCAAGGGAGAGATCGTGGGACAACGCAGGCTCAATGCCAGTGGGGAAATGGCCCCGGCGAAGCGGTTCGAGTCCTTCGTAGTGACGCGGGACACTACCGGGACACTAGAGGCCATGCCCCACTGGGCTGGAGAATCAGTTGCTAGCGTAAAGAAAATCCAGCCAGCGGCAGAGCTCATAAACGAGCTTGTCTCAGAAGCGGAGATACTCTTGCACCATTGGAAATGAGACTCCGCAGCTAAGCTGGTCCCGTGGAAATATGTCCCTGTCCTAAACCCTATTATCGCATACTAGTTCTCGCAGATTCCAATAATGCTGCGAAGGCTTCACATAGGCACATTCCGCCCGGCCTTGTCCTTCATTGGTCTATTATCATTCATAACCAGCTTCTTCGGGTCACGACTTTTCGCGACACTCAATCCGACAATTGTGATCCAACAGCAGGGAATCCACTTTCACCATTTCTGGTACGGGATAGCTCTGATGGGGATTGCCGGATGGCTTGCGATCACTTGGAAGAGCGAGAGGCTCGACCGGGCCTACGCGGTCATGTACGGTCTCGGAGCCGGATTCATCGGCGACGAGGTCGGACTCCTACTTACCCTCGGCAACTACCAGTCTGAGCTAACCTATGATTTCTTCATCGGAGCAATCTCGTCTGCTACACTGCTTCTGTTGGTCATCAGGTATCGTGTCGTCCTGAAGAGAGAGGTGTCGTATCTGATGACCCGTGAAGGGCTGGCCCTTTTGGGCGTGTTCGTTACAGGATTTTCTCTCATTCTCTTTGCTTTCGGGTCGTTGAGTTTTGGAACACCTCTCGCGCTTGTCGGAATCGTCGTTATTCTGAGAGAGGTGTTAGTGAAGCACGACACCGTTCTTGAAGGTAGAATGCCTAGAGGTGTCTCCTTCATAGCGGCCTTGTCCATTCTCGGTGGAGCAAACCTCATACTTGCTGGAGTCGGAAACATTCTCTTTCCACCAGTCATCAATACGTCTGACTTTGCTGGAATAGGCCTCCCGGCTGGAACTGTTGCATTAATCTCAACAATCTTCTTACTTCTTGCCTTCGTCGCATTGGCTCTCGGCTCTCTCAAGATTCTGGCGGGGCTGGTGCTCCGGACGGGCAAGAGCTGGGTTTGGAGTCTTGGAATAGCAACAAGCATATCTTCGATTTTCCTGGACGCATCCTCGCTGGGGGCGAGTCCTGAATTGCTTTCTGGATTGCTCACAGGGAACGGTATCGAGTTTCCGACATCCATCATCGCGATTATCTATCTTACGAGACCGTATGTGAAAGCCTTCTACAGAAAGACACCCGCTCAGGTCCAAGGCATCGGCTTGCCACATTCCACCAACTTGAGTGTGGAAGCTAGTTCTAGGGGTTGATCGTTGCCGGAAGAATTCCGGAACGTGGACTTCCCTAGTGGCCTGAAGAAAAAGAAAGGGGATTGAGAGCGTGGGGACGTTTAGGAGAGGCTGACCTTGAAGATTTGGCCTGGGCTCTGGAACGTGCCAAAGTAGGCAAATCCAGCCATTGGATCGATGGCAGCACTGCCAAGGAAGTCATTGTTGGACGTGGAAGCCGATCCGACCTCGGTCAGAGTTGACAGTTGGACTTTTACTATGAAACCATTAGCGCCGAAGTAGGCGAAGCCGGTGGAAATATTGATGACAGCGGATCCTAGGAAGGGTTCAAATAAGTTGAGTGTCAGAGATCCGACTTCGCTGAAGGTCGCGAGGCTGATCTTCACCACAACACCTGGTGCGTCAAGGGTTCCGAAGTAGGCGAAACCTGACGAGGGGTCTATTACAGCTGATGCGGGTTGGTCTTCTCCTGGGTTCAGAGTTAGAGAGGACACTTCAGTCAGGTCGGACGTTTTCACCTTGACAATTACGCCCGGGAAGTCTGCTGTCCCAAAATAGACGAAACCTGAACCAACGTCTATGACGGCACTAACGGGGGAGTCCTCTCCCGGCGCGAGGCTTACTGCTCCAATGCGAGTAAAGTCAGAGAGCCTTACCTTGACTACCATGCCGGGAAATGTTCCTGTGCCGAAATAGGCGAAACCGTTTGTAGTGTCGATGGCGGCTACGCACGGAAGGTTCTCGCCCGGGTTGAGAGTCAGTTCCGCTACGCGCGTGAAGTCAGAGAGCCGGATCTTCAATATCTTGCCTGGCATGGTTCCAGCTCCGAAGTAAGCGAAGCCATTGGCTTGATCGATGACCGCGGAGCACAAGTTGCCTTCGCCTGGGTTTAGGAGTAATGTTCCAACTTTAGTGAAGTCGGAGAGTCTTATCTTCGTGATCGCACCAGTTATGTTGCCTGTTCCGAAAGCGGATGCTCCGGTACCGAAGTAGACGAAGCCTCCTGCTGGATCGAGGACTGCTGAGGAGAGATACTCTTCTCCTTGCTGAAGCTTCAGGGTTCCGGCTCGGCTCATGTTGGAGAGCTTGACTTTTATGACGAAACTTGGGGACGTGTATGTTGAGAAGTAGGCGAAGGTTCCACCTGAAGCCTCAATGTCGATTACGCTGCCCGCGGAGAGAAAGAGGAGCGTTTCGTATGGGGCAAGTGTCAGTGTGCTATCGCGCTTGAAATTTGAGAGGTTTATTTTGATGATCTCGGACGGTGAGGCTGCAGTTCCGGTCGCGAAGAGCGCGGAACCTTCTGATG
>Ga0209057_1003594_pt1 | contig 11399 bp, 10 predicted proteins | sample GraSoiAngelo_146_FD_185903 | JGI IMG/M metagenome (GOLD analysis project Ga0209057, IMG submission 185903) | Grasslands soil microbial communities from the Angelo Coastal Reserve, California, USA - 14_1009_05_30cm (SPAdes) (version 2) | ecosystem: Environmental > Terrestrial > Soil > Grasslands ... | reverse complement strand
AGGCAAGGGCGGAAGTCATAGGCATCTATGCACTCGTAGCCATCGGAAACGAATGGAAATCTCGGATAGAGTCAGTAGGTAATGTTCCCGTGGAGATCGGCCTATCGCTCGTCAAGATGGTGGCGTAGGACTACCTTTCAGCGTAGAAAAAGTAGAAACATCAGCGAAGAACCGTCAAACTCACCCGGACATAGAGCGTAGGCTATCTACAAACGGCGGACCAGCTACTCCCCTATCCGTAACGATGCCCGTCACTAACTCGGGCGGAGTAACGTCAAACGCCGGATTCAGCGCCTCGACACCCCGCGGCGCAACTCTCCTCCCGGCAACATAGAGGACTTCTCGCTGGATTCGCTCTTCGATAACAACCGTCGAAGGGTCAGTCGCCATGTCAATGGTGGAGACTGGAGCAGCGACATAGAATGGGACCTCGTAGAATTTGGCAGACAGTGCAATAGGCAGAGTTCCAATCTTGTTCGTCACATGACCAGTGCTCAGTATTCGGTCTGCGCCCACGACAATCTTGTCCACTACCCCCCGCGACATCATGTGTGCCGCCGCACTGTCAACAATGATTCTAACAGGAATCTTGTCGTGCGCCAGCTCGAACGCGGTCAATCTTGATCCCTGTAACAACGGACGAGTCTCCGTCGCAATCACGCTGATCCGCTTCCCCTGCTCCACTGCAGCTCTGACAATGGCGAGGGATGTTCCGTAGCCGACGGTCGCGAGAGCGCCAGCATTGCAATGAGTAAGAACCGTATCACCATCCTCCAAAAGCGGAGAACCATACTCGCCGACTTTTCGAGCGGCCTCTAGCTCAGTATTGAAAATTGCCTCTGCTTCGTTCGAGAGTACCTCTTCAAGGGACGGGACGTCTTTTGCTTTTGCAGAGGCGTCGAAGACTCGTTCTACCGCCCATCGAAGATTCACACCGGTGGGCCTAGTCTGAATTAGAGCGTCGGCCCACTTTCGGAGCTGAGCTCGAGCTTCGGCCAGGTTATGGGTCCTAATCTTCTTCACAGAAAGGACGAGCCCGAAGGCGCCAACCACCCCGATCAACGGGGCTCCGCGAACTTTCATTGTCTTGATTGCGGCACAGACCTGCCCGACATTTCTCAAACGAACGTAGGTTAGCCTGGCAGGGAGTAGAGTCTGGTCCACAACTTGCAGTACGCCGTCCCGCCATCTAACAGGCTCAAGACTCTTGCCGGTCATCGGGTTCTACGACTAGATCATTGTCTTTCTATTTGAATGGCTTTATAGCCGCCCCTCCAAGTGGTCGACTTTCTGTAACCCTTGGAAACCAAGAGTGAGCAGGTCCCGGTCATCGTTGAAGCCAACGAGGCTTACCTTTCCAGGGGAGGAGTCTTTCTCCGAGAACCTGAGAAACTGATGGACCTACGCGAGAAAGCGTTTGGAACTCTAGTCGACGACAAGATCACACTCAATCCTTACGAAACCTTCTACCTCGTTGAGAAGAAGAGGATCAAGGTCTTGGACGAGAAGACCAAACAGTCCAAGTCGCTTCAGCAGCTGGTGACGAAACTATCGGTAGGGAAGCCCACGATATGGACAAAGTATCTTGTCTACAGAGACCTTCGGGACAGAGGGTACCTAGTCCGGGATGGAGAAGCGGGATATGATTTCGAAACGTTCGGTAAGGGAGCTGTGAGACGGCTCGTCACGATCGTGTTCGAAGGAGGAGAGTCTACACTCGAAAAACTCGCAACGTTGTCAGCGAAATCCAACAAGGATGGCAAGGACTTGGTGTTGGCCGTCATTGATCGTCGTACAGACATAGTCTACTACACGTTGAATCCTGAGACCTTCCAATCCCAATAACTCGAACCTTGAGGGTTCTTCTTCTTGTCTGAGACTCAATTCACGCTCCCTCGCGGAATGAAGGACATAGAACCGGAAGAGATGATCAAGAGAATCTGGCTCGCCGAGCAGATCCGCCAAGTATCGTGGAGCTACGGTTTCCAACTGCTTGAGCCCAGCCCAATGGAAAATCTTGAGACGCTTGAAGCAAAATCGGGCCCTGGAATCCGGGAAGAAATCTACTGGTTCAAAGACAAAGCAGGACGAAACCTGGGTCTTCGATTCGACCTAACAGTCGGCATGACCCGGATGATCGCCAACCGATTCGACCTTCCCGAACCCATAAAGATCGGATGCATTGGAGGGGTCTGGCGATATGACGAGCCACAATACGCCAGATACAGATACCATACACAATGGGACGCGGAAATCTATGGAGTAGCTGAACCCACTGCTGATGCGGAGATCATTAGTCTAGGTTCCGACATTCTAGACAAAGTCGGATTGAAAGATCACGAAGTCCGAGTCAGCAACAGAAAACTCGCAGAAGGGTTCCTCCAGACCATAGGCGTCCGCTCACAAGAAGAACTCGAGAGATTGCTGCGAATCATCGACGGAATGGGCAAAAAGGGTCCCGAACAGATCGAAGGAGAGCTAGGCAGAGCGGGGCTCTCTCAAGACAAAGTGAAACGCGTCATGGGATTCGCTGATATCGGCGGAGACGCCGACAAAGTCCTACCCGATCTAGAGAAGAAACTCCCAAAGAATGACCTGATCAGCAAAGGACTACAGGAACTTACAGGAACTATTGACAACGTCGACTCCCTCGGAAAAAGGTCCAAGGTCCAAGTGGACCTAAGAATTGTGAGAGGGATAAGCTACTACGACGGAACAGTCTTCGAAGCGTACGATCAAGCTGGCGAGGATGTCGGTGCTGTGTTCGGCGGTGGCCGTTTCGACAAGCTCTGTCGAATATATGGAAAACGAGACATGCCCGCAACCGGCGTCGCAGGAGGCTTCGAGAGGCTCATGATCTCCCTTGAGAAGAAGGGGCTCTTCCCAGATCTGGAACAGAATCCACAAGTCTATGTCGCAATGGCAGGCGAAGAAGTGCGCGACGAGACCATCAAGGTATTGCGAGCGTTGCGAGAGAGTGGACTCCGCGCGGACAGAGATCTCAAAGAACGTCCATTGAAGAAACAGATGGACTATGCCGCATCAGCCAAGGTACGAATCGTCGTGATTGTCGGCCCTAGAGAACTCAAGGAGGGCAATGTACGATTGAGAGACATGAAGACTGGAGAGGAAAGAAACATTCCGAAAAATAGAGTCGTGGATGAAATAGCAAAGCTACTAGCGTAGGTTAAGACCTCGATCCGATTCGTCTTGTTTGCCTAGGTTTTCAGGAAAACTTATCAGACCGACCCGCAAAACAAGCGGTATTAGCGAACACAGGAGAAATGCTAAATGGTTGAAACAAGGCCCAATCGTAATGAAACTCTAGACCTTCACTCAAGAACCAAAGTATTGAAGCGAAGGCGGGCCAAAAGAGAATTTCGTGCACGCCTCATTCATGTTTCAGCGGCAGCAGGCTGAAAGTCACTCAAGACTCCCAGCCACATCTGGCTACTAACGACATTCGCTACTCTAAGGTCAGAGATTCAATCTCGAGGGTTAAGGTCGTAGTAATCAGGCGGGTTCTTGGAGAGTTTGTAGTGGATGAATCCATATCCATATTTTTCATGGAGCTTGTTTGCTTCATCTACCGCGCTCTTGTAGCAATGTTCGAATGTTTCCCAGTCTTTGGCCTTGATGCTCTCACCTAGCGGATGCAGATGTGATTGGATGAAACTGCTGATGTCTTGATGGTATTTTGGTCTCAGAGTCCCGCCTGCTTTGAGGATGGTGATTGTCACTTTCTGTTCATGTTCGGCCAGTTTCCAGTTTCCGCCCTTAGCCGCATAGTAGAGCACGTGAAATCTATCGCCGATCTCCTTCATTAACCGGGCTAGGCCAGGCTGTACTTCGGCGAGTTGCTCTAGGGTAAGTTCCCCGTGCTTCGTCTTGACTATGACCTTCTCGTCCAAGTTGCCCATCCACATTCGTGAACATGTTTTCATATAGATTTCACCCTCATGTTCAACCTAACCTCTGAGAAGTAATGTGGTCCGATTTTGAATGCTCACAAAAGGCGGATTTTTCTTTGCTAGGTCAACAGTTAAAGGCGGCTAGAACAATTGGACAGTTGTAGAGTGTCCCGGTTTGTGGGTGGAGTTCAAATGTCCACTTTGCGGCAAAGATCTTGACGACGACAAGGCTATGGCTAACTTCCTAGTTTGTGGAGATTCTTCTCACGGGTTACTCCGGTTTTTCACCGGCGACGGCTGCTACTTCACTACCAATGAGGTGGTCGCGGAGGAGTTGATGAAAAAGGGAAAGAGGGTTCACATTGTCGATCCTAAGGAGTTCTTTGGGAATCAGACAATTAATCTCGAATAGCTAGCTCGTCATCCGTCAGGAATCATTAACTATCCTTTCGCTCCGGGTCTGTTCTGGGCCCGTAGCTCAGCCTGGATAGAGCGGCAGCCCCCTAAGTGGGGTTTCACCATCGGAGTCAGCTGTAGGAGATTCGAAAAATCTCCGGCTAGAGGTCCGGGGTTCGAATCCCCGCGGGCCCGCCACAGATTTTCAATGAGACGCGCGAGAGAGATCTAGTTTGTCGATCCCGGGTCCTGCTTTGGAAGGGCTCGGTGCACTGATTTCGCACGCGTGAGATAGAACGCGAGAGCAATCAATACTATCATCGTGAAGCCGATTAGTCCAAGCCCGACGTAGTGGGTGTACGATGATATTTTGAAGCCCGATTCTAGGTACGTAGAGTCGGGTTCGCTTACATAGAAGAATCCGATGCCATATATGAGTCCTATCACTACAGTCAGACGAGTTCCGAGCCCTGCGAGGGTGGCGGTGTAAAGTGCAATCACGAAGCCTAGCGCACTTATCGTGTCCGCATAAGGGACTAGCCATCGCTGCGCGAGACCGTTGCCGATCTCGTTTAGCACTAGGCCAAAGGCGTAGAGGACGATTCCAATCATAGCATAGCTGCGTAGCGTGCTACTCGGAAGGGCCGGCTTCGCCGCTTCGGCCAGGCTCATAGTGACTCAGGGTTGTTCCAGTGCTCTTTAAGCGAATAGTAACTTGCCGACCGAATACCGTTGGATACTAGGAACGAGGCTCAGCTGTTTGCTTCGTTTCTTCATTCACTCGAACCGAGCGTAGAGTTGGTGCCGATGAAGAGGGAAGAGATGGTCCCGAGACCTGCGGAAAGAGACGGGCCATCGTCATTGCCGGTTTGCTCTGACGGATCTTTGCTATGATTCCTGGCTCCAACCTGCGATAGAAGAGTGTCGGCGCTAGAATACAGGATGGTAGAAGGGAGATCATTAATGTAAATCCGAGCGAAATGGCTCTGTCGAGACTTCCCCCCATCGCTACCGCGAAAGAAACGAACGCGCCGATACCTCCGAGAGATGACAGCCATCTTGATGTCCACGCGGCCGGGACGGTGACTGTGAGTCTCGTCGTATTATGGCATCGTAGTCCAGAATCCTCGAGGACCCAGAGAAGGACATGTATTGAGGATGGTATAGCGAGCAGGAAAATGGCTACGTAGATGAACGCATTGCTAACAATGACGAGATTCTGCGGATTGACCTGCGTCACTTGGGGGACGATTAGCGCGGACAGAAAGAACACGAACACTAAGACACGGGTGTCCCGCAGAAGTCTACGTGAAACCCCTGGCTTTCCCACCTGTCTTTCAAAATAGTACTGATGTCCAGAGGACTCACGGAGTCTGCAAATTATCCTCAAGACCATGAAGGCAAGACGATCTACTAGCAGACTCCAGATGAGAAGCGGGACTCCTATGTACACCACTACGATTGTGACGAACCAGCCTGTGCCCTTGGCGACACCGGTAGCCAAAAGAGGCAGAAGGGCCAGGAAGCCCAGAGTGTATTCCGTCCTGTAGGTCAAGGCTCCAGTTGAGAGGGCTTCTCGTCCCAACTATGAGTCTTCTAGAACTAACAGACCCAAACTCTAGGCATTGCTTGACGATTGCGGTTCGCTCTTCTTATCGAATCTGACTCTTCTCAACCGATTAGGACCCCACCATACCCTAGGGCCGAGCAATGACATGATTGCTGGCACAAGATAGGTTCGCACAACCATTGCATCTAGGACCACGGCCAGCGCAATCGCGAAGCCGAAGCCTTCGAGAAGACGATTAGAAGAAAGCAACAATGAGCCTAGTGCTCCTGCAAGAATGAGAGCTAGGGCTGTTATGATCCCGCCTGTTCTGTCGACGGCGTCTACTACTGCCTGGCGGGTCTCCTTGCCCTTCTGAGCTTCCTCTCTGATCCGGGTTAGAATGAAGATGTTGTAGTCCATCCCGATTCCATATAGAAGCAGAAAGAGTACGAGGGGGATGATGAAGAGGACTCCTGATTGGAGAACGTTGTTGAAGAAGAGCAGAGTGGCTGCGTAGGCCCATATGATGCTCAGTCCAATGGAAAGTATTCCAGTTATTGCCAGAGGATACGAGCCGAGCACTACTAGCAAAACTACGAATATCGCTGCGACCGTCAATACTCTGATCGTGTTGAATTGGTTGACAGTCTCATTCGCGAAATCCAACGTGGAGGCGGACGCACCTCCTACCAGTATCGTGTCTTGAGCTAACGAGGGGTCAGAGCTCTGAAGATTCGTGATGAGGTTCCGTATCTGAGTGGCTGTGTTGAGAGAGTTTTGCGTGAACGGTTCCTCAGCAAATAGGATCGTCAGCATAGCGGTCCGGTAGTCCTTTCCTATACTCCCCAGGATCGTCTGTCTCTCTTCTGGCGTAAGGCTGGCCATGTTGGTCGCGTTAACCGGGATGCCGTTGGGGCGAGTGGGCCCTGTGACCTCCTTCACATTTGACAAACCAGCAATGTTCTGACTCAACTTCTCCAAGCTTGCCTGTCCGGCCGCCGTGAGGTCCCCGTTTACGAGAATTGAGGCTGGGAATTGTACGAGTACTTGTGTGGGGCCTATCTGGCCGGCTCCGAAGCTCTGTTCAAGGGCAGTGATACCTTTGACACTCTCGGCCTGTGGGAGACCGGCTGCAAAATCGTACGAGGTGGACCCGGCCAGTGAAATGTAGATGGCGGGAATAGAAATGATCAGCGCTAATCCTATGACTAGTACAGGTCGCCTAACGCTGAAGCTTGCAGCTCGCCGGAAATATCCCGGCCTTTCCGCTCTCCTTTTCCGGGCTCTAGCCGCATACGCCTCGAATCTCTTGCCAGATGTTGGCCAGAATATCCGGTCCCCTGCGACTAGTATGAGCGATGGGATCAGTGTTAGACTTACTAGAAGAGCGATTAGGACGCCGAATCCGAGACCGACGCCGATGGATCTGAGGAGGGTGAAGGTCGTTAGCGTCATTGCGCCGAACGCGATTATGACAGTGGTTGCGCTGGTTGCGATACTCTCTCCTGACCACGTAATAGATGTAAGGACCGCTTGGGTCTTGTCGCGGCCTTCCACCCGTTCTTCACGATAACGGGCCATTAGGAAGATGGCATAGTCAGTGCCGACTCCAAGCATTATGGTGAACAGGAATGTGGTGGTAGTGTCCTGGATTGGGATGATGTATCTCCCAATAAGGTAGAGTCCCCCCTCTGCCATCAGCAACGCCATTCCGACGGTAGCAAGTGGCACGAATGGAGTGACGATTGCAAGGAAAAACAGCCCGGCTAGAACGAGGATGGCGCCGATCGTGACGGGTTCAATGCGGCCCAAATCGGCCGCGCTTCCCAGAGAAGAGTCGGCGGTTGTGGCTAGGTCACCTGTGACATATGTCTGTAAGGGTTCAGAATCGCTGGCTTTGAGTTGGGAAATGATGTTCCGCATGGTCACCACATTCTTCAATATCGGGTCCGTATCCGCTGAGCCGAACGAGCCGGGAGCCTGGGAGAAGGTCACTAGAATGATCATTGCGTTCTTGTTCGGGCTGATGAAATTCTGGATAATCGTAGGGGGGATCAGTGGGGGATATTGAGAGAGGGTTTCATGCCATACGGTTTGATTCGCCTTTGATTGCGCCACAGGGTAGCTGTAGTTTTGCAAGTAATACAACGTGAGGGCTGTTCTTTCTAGGCTGTAGATTGTGGTGACGTTCTCAAGGCTGTTGAGGACTCCGGGCGCTAGAAGATTTCTTTCTAGACGGAGAGTGAAGATCTTAGTTGCGTTGTCGGTGACATCGTTTCCTTGGAGGAGAATTATGGCGCTTGCATTAGACTGGGGATGGGGAAATTCTTGAGCCATAAGATTCTGGGCTAGCGCAGACTGAGAGGAACTGGATTGTCCGCCGCTAGTGTTTGAAGTAGTGACTTGAGAGAGTTGTTGAGATAACGGAAAACTTGCTGCAAATAGCAGAATCCAAAAGACGATTATGAGCTTGTATCTTCTTCCTACGAAGGAACCGATTCTCGCGAACGTTGGGACACGGGGTCCCGGTGACATCGGGACTCCAAGTCTCTTGGAGACTACGTATCCTGCACCCCCTGCGACGATAAGAAGGCCGATCGCGGCTAAGATTATTGTGCCAAGATTGTCTGAGACGTATTGGCGGAGGTACCGGTTGTTCTGGTAATCAAGGATCAGGGCAGCGAACTCGGCGAGAGATATTATGAGGACGAGTACGAAGATTCCGACCAATCGGGCCTGGGAAGAACCGGTCCTGCTCGTCATGGACCCTCGAGGCCATACTCAAGACGAGTGCAACGCGAACGGGAAGTCAAGAGGATAACTGATTCTGATTTGCTAGACTATTTACGCGTGATTTCGCTGGGATGAGAAATCCGTCGAGGGCAGTTCAGGTTATTACCACTCGCGGATGCTCGGCTTCTCTGCTTTGTCTCCACACAGTGTTAGTAAGATTTCCGAGAGTATCAGAAAATTTGAACTAGTTGCAGTTCAACGAGTTCCTTAGATTTTCCCGCGTGCCTCTTCGTTAGTCGTAGAAGCGCTTGCAGTTGCAGACTCTACGGGACTCCTAATCTTGATGATCTTCAATGTTCGGACTGCCAAGCTCGCCATCATCGCCCTCGTGACCCGCTTGTCCATGATGGGCGTGCACCGCGAAGAACTCCATCATTGGTGTCGCGCTTCTATCGTTGTCGGTCAGTGGAGGTAGGTTCCAGACAGTCTCCAGGGTCTTCAAGAATGAATAGTGGTTGTACCGGTTGGTCGATTGGAAGTTGGTATTGACAACGCGCCCGACCCAGAGTGCGTACACGCAATCCAGTGAGCTGCCATTGATAGGACAGTATCCGTTGCCCTCGTCAAACGTGATGAACAACGCGGCCTTTTGGTGCGTGAAGAGACTGCTGTTCAAGATGTTGGGAACAACCTGGGAGAGATAGGTGTCCCCAGTGGAAACAGGACAATCGTGTGTATCGTTACAGAGGTTGGGAGTTAGCCACATCAGATTTGACGCGGTGGAGGGCGAGCCTAGGTCTGAAAGAAAGAGGTCGTCAGGGCCGCCTTTTCCTCCCGAGTTAGCAGGGACGATTCTCGAGCACCGGGCGGTGCTGTTGACTATGTCATCGAAATAGACGAAGGGATCATGTCGAGCTGTATAATTGCCGGTTCCAACATCGCCCAAGAAACAGTTTCCTGGGGAGCAGTGGGATCCGCAGCTGACAGGATAGTCTTCCATGTAGGCCTTCCATGAGAGTCCTCGATGCTCCAAGCTGTCGACAAGGTTCGGGGAGTTACCTGCACCGCATCCAGGTTTCGGGCTGCAATCAGTCTTGCTCCAAGATGCAAAATCCTGCCCCGAGATAAGCGACAGGTAGTTTGGCAGGCTTGGATGGTTGACTGCAGTATAGTTTGTGGCGAGCGCGTACGAGGAAGCCAATTGGTTCATAAAAGGAGCGGAAGGATTGTTGATGATGTCTCCGAATCCTTGGTTTTCCATAACTATGACCACTACGTAGTTGAACGGGTGATTCGCTAGATCATGCAATCCGGCTGTTGTGGAACCCAGAGAATTCGAGAAAGCTAAAGCCAAGACTAGAACCGTTAGAAGTTCCATAGGCTTGCCCTTGGATACTCGCAACTAAAATCTACTGATGAAGGTTTCGGAGTTCTAGGCCGTCTGAGCCTGACGTGGATTACTCAGGCTATTGCGTTATATCCCGCTCCATCCACGCGCTCAATTATGTAGATGGAAAGGCCAACGTTTTCTTGATAGGATAATTCGAAAGAGCCCTAGACTTTGTGCATTCTGTTCACAGGAGCCAGCATTCCGCAGCGGGCACCTGGCGATTCTTCAAGACCAGGCCCATTTCGGCACCGCCGAGCTATCAATCCCTGTTCATTCTGCCCATGCTAGGGTCGACAGATTGTCCATATCCGGGTCAACATGATTCTCGCTGAACTAGGCAAGTCCTATAACAATGCAATCCTGTCCGTCTCGCAGACACTGCTCTTGGAAAGACGAACACGTCGAACCTTCACAATTGACCCGGACGTCAGTGAGAAGATAGACAAACTGGTAGGCGGTCATAATCTAGAGGTCAACGTGCTCGTCAACAAATCAATACGACGATACATAGAATGGGGAAGATACGTCGACAGCTTCAAACTCGTCACAAGCGATCCTCGACTAATGAAAACGCTCTGGTCACATGTTACCGTCGAAGATGCGAGAAAGATGGGAACCCAGAACGGGAAGGACACCGTTGTCGAGTTTATCCTCTACTATTTCCGCAAGTTCGACCTGGCCTCTGTTCTCAAAACCTTTGAGCTAATAGGTGCAGAATACGCCAACGCCTACGCTTACACAGAGTTCGGTGATAAGGACAGTCGCACCATAATCCTAAGGCACAGCATGGGGCGTAGCGCATCAGCATACTACGGTGCTTCTTTCAAAGCACTCTGCGACCGTCTTGGGGTGACGGTCGAATTGGAAGAGAGCGATGATCAATTGATATGCAAAATCGGTGGCGCTAGGTCCCTGAAGATTATGGCTCCAAAGACTTTCAAAGAGCAGCTGGCCAAACAGGCAGTAGAGAGACGAGTCGAACCGTGAGACTGCCTGCTGAAATGTAGCCAGCCGTTTTTCACCGTTTTGTTGTAAACTAGGAAAAAATATAACTCTCCTTTGTAGGCACGCGTTCAGTTCAGTCAAGGGAACGATTCTTGGATGGTCCTGTGATTCAGACTCAGAGTCTTACGAAGTCGTATGGAACTCGAGTCGCTGTAAACCGGCTAAATCTCACTGTTGACGCGAAACAGGTTCATGGATTCCTCGGCCCTAACGGGGCGGGCAAGACCACGATCGCAAATGTTGCTCTGAGAGATCTCGGAGTAACACTGGCATACCTCGCAGTGTTTCTCTTCCTGAGCTGGTATGCTTTCCGACGCGCTCAAATAATGGAATCTGCCTAGGCGCAGAAACTTTGCCAAAGAAACCGACCGATGAACCCAATGAGGTCAAGTTGTCTGCGAAAGAGATTGATTTC
>Ga0209057_1003592_pt1 | contig 11399 bp, 9 predicted proteins | sample GraSoiAngelo_146_FD_185903 | JGI IMG/M metagenome (GOLD analysis project Ga0209057, IMG submission 185903) | Grasslands soil microbial communities from the Angelo Coastal Reserve, California, USA - 14_1009_05_30cm (SPAdes) (version 2) | ecosystem: Environmental > Terrestrial > Soil > Grasslands ... | reverse complement strand
AAGGTAGACGGCAACGCGATCGCCGGTTTGCTGGGCGAGATCTTCGCAGTCGAAATGACGACGGCGCACGGCACGTGTGCCTCGTGTGGCGCGGTCAACGAGGTCGGGCGGGTGGACGTTTACGTCCACGCGCCGGGAACCGTGGTCCGCTGCCCCTCGTGCGAGCAGGTGTTGATGCGCATCGTGCGACAACCCGGACGGGGTCGCTACTGGCTGGACCTGAGCGGCGTGCGCTGCCTGGAGTTCGCTGAGGGTTAGGTCCCGGGCTTTTTCATCGCCCACGGCCCGAACCGGATCACCCCGATCAGGAGCCACACGAACAGCGCGACGCCCGCGATGGCGAAGACTTCGTCGACGGCTATAGCCCACGTCGGCATAGGTGAAGCTTCAGGTTTGACGAAATACGAAAGGTTGGTGATGGCACCGATGCCGTTCAAGCCGCACAGGACGAGAACAACCCAGAACATCCACCTCCAACCGAGGTAGCTGCCGAGTGCCGCCACCAACCCAAGTATCGAGACCACGACCACCGTCGCCCAGCCGATGAAGATCGCGAAGGACACGACGGTCTCCGGATCGGTTCCCTGGGGAAGGTTTCCCTGCGCCTGGATGACCTTGAGCATGGAGTCATGGTTGATGTAGAGCGCGGCCGTGAAGATCGATAGAAGGACCTGGGCCGCGAAAAAGCCAGCGCTCGCAAGTTGCATGGGTCGTGTCCACGGAGTCGGCTCGCGCGCTCCTCGAGGGATCGGCACCCACTGCTGGCCGTCCCAGCGGAATTGACCGTCGGCGGAGACCTGGCCGACCGCCGCGCTCGGGTTCTGGCTCAAGGCGGCAATAGGGTAAACCGCGAAGACGTCGGCTACACAAGGTTGCCGGCGGCGGGGCGACCCGGACAGGGCTTCCGACCGTTGAGGTACTGGACGTTGGTAGAGACGTAACCGAAGCCGGTAGCAATCTGGGAGGGTCCCATTGCCTGTACACCCGCCGGTGCAGCAGCAGATCAAGGGATGGTTCGACGCCGTGGTGGCGCTCGGCCTCAAGGTCAAGGACCGCGAGGCGAGAGCCCACAACCTGCGTGTCGCCAGGCTGTGCGTGCACATCGGGCGCCAGATGTCGATGAGCGCGTACGAGCTCAGGGTGCTGGCTCGAGCCGGCCTGATGCACGACATCGGCAAGCTCGCCATCCCGGACGAGGTGCTGGGCAAACACGCCGCGCTGGACGAATCGGAATGGAACCTGATGCGCACGCACCCGGAGATGGGCCTGAACCTGCTCGACCGAGCAGGCCAGTCGAGTCGCGAAACACTCGCCGTGCTCTACCACCACGAAAGGCTCGACGGAAGCGGTTATCCCTACGGTCTCAAAGCGGAAGCCATCCCGATCGAGGCGCGCATCGTCGCGGTTGCCGACACGTACGACGCGCTCACCTCCGACCGGCCATACCGCAGGGCATGCACCCACGCGGAGGCGCGTCGAGTGTTGACCGAGGAAGCCGGGCCGCGCCTGGACCCGAGAGCGGTGTCGGCCCTGTTCGTGGCGCTCGACGACCGGTTCGGGACCTTCGAGGTCGCGCCGAGGCCCGCCCTGGCTTTCTAGCCGCCACGCGGAATCCTTCACCATGAAAAGGTGAAGTTCGGCGTCGCGATCTTTCCCACCGATTACGCGATCTCGATGACCGAGCTCGCGCCGGCGGCGGAGCAGATGGGCTTTGAGTCCCTGTGGGTCGCCGAGCACTCCCACATCCCGACGAGCCGGCTGTCGCCATGGCCCGGCGGTGCCGAGCTCCCCAAGCATTACTGGCACACGATGGACCCCTTCGTCGCGCTCACGGTGGCGGCCCTCGCGACCAAGACGATCCGCGTCGGGACCGGCATCTGCCTGCTCGTCGAGCGCGACCCGATCCACACGGCCAAGGAGGTGGCCAGCGTGGATGCGGTATCCAACGGCCGGTTCATCTTCGGTATCGGTGGCGGCTGGAACCGCGAAGAGATGGAAGACCACGGCACTGACTTCAGCACCCGCTGGAAGCTCCTGCGCGAGAGGGTCGAGGCGATCAAGGCCATCTGGACCGAGGACGTGGCCGAGTACCACGGCGACATGGTCGACTTTGGACCCATGTGGGAGTTTCCGAGGCCGGTCCAGAAGCCGCACCCGCCGATCATCCTTGGCGGCAGCGGGCCGAAGATCCTCGAGCGGGTGGTGCGTTACGCGGACGGATGGATGCCGAACCGCGGACGTGTGATCGAGAGGATTCCCGAGCTCCAGGAGCTGGCCAAAGCCGCGGGCCGCGACCGAATCCCGGTGACCTACTACCCGAAGGCGAGCGCGGATGAGATCGAGCGGCTGGCGGCCGCAGGCGTCGACCGTCTGATCTTCTACGTGCCGCCTGACGGCCGGGACGCTGCGCTCAAGAAGCTGGACGAGCTCGGTGAGATGGTCCGTCCTTATCTCAAGGACGAGCTACTGCCGTAGGTCTCGGGCCATCTCGGCGCAGTTGTCGACGTAGTCACGGAGTTCCTGAACCGGGCTTAGTCGCCTGCACCGGCAGCGTGAATCGGAAGTCAGCGCCCGCGCCGGGTTCGCTGTCGACCCAGATCCTGCCGCCATGCATCTCGACGATCTGTCGCGTGATGGCCAGGCCGAGCCCCGTCCCCATGATCTTGCTGGTCGTCTTCTCGTAACGCTCGTAGCGGCTGAAAAGGCGTTGTGCGAAGTCCGGCGCGATGCCGATGCCGTGGTCGCGGACGCTGACGTCGACGTGACCCTCCCGAACGACGCTGCTGACGGTGATCTCGCCGCCTTCAGGTGAGTACTTGATCGCGTTGCTGAGCAGGTTGGCCATGACCTGCGCGATGCGGTCCGGGTCGCACTGCACGACTGGTTTCGCCGGGTCGAAGCTGCAGACGATGCTGTGTCGCGCGCTTGATGCGCGCGCCCTGTCCACCGCGTCGTCGAGCAGGTTGTTGATGTCGACCGCCTGCGGCTGCAGCACGAGCCGGCCGGCCTCGATGCGGTCGAGGTCGAGGATGTCGTTGATCATTCGGTTCAGGCGATCCGCGTCTTTGTTGATGTCAGCCGCGTAACCCTTGGCCTCCTCGAGCGACACGTCCTCGTCGCGGATCATCTCGCTGAATCCGGAGATGCCGACCAGCGCGGTCCGAAACTCATGGCTGACCAGCGAGACGAACTCGCTCTTCAAACGGTTCAGGCGCTCGAGGCCGGCGAGGTGCGCGGCGGCCGATTCGTTGGCGGCGTGTTCTGCATCGGTGTCTTCGTACATCGCGAGGAAGTAATCGATCCGACCCGCAGCGTTGCGCACACCGGTCGCGCTCCAGTGCAGCCACACCTCCGTGTTGTCGGCCCGGATGGCGCGGCTGTCCGACTCGACCGTGTCCACATCGCCTCTCCACAACGGCTGAAAGATCTGAAAGACGCGCGAGAACTCGTCGGGGTGCAGGAACCTGGCCACGGGCGTGCCGACCATCTCCTGGGCCCCGATCCGCAGCAGCGCCGCCATGCGTGGGTTGACGTCCACGATGTTCATGTCAGGACCGACACGCGCGATGCCAAGGGGCGCGTGCGAGATGATCTCGTCCAGCAGGCTGTTGCGCCGTCCCAGCTGGTTTTCGGCGCGCCGGCTCTTGTGCAGCAGGTCCAGCGAGTCCCGATGGCTCAGGACCTGGTTGGCGACGAAAAGGAGCCCGATCCCACCCGCCAGCACGGTGGCGAACCGGTCGAGGTTCTGGTCGACCAGGGCGAGCCTGACCGCGGTGACCGCCGCCACCAACGTCGCCACCCAGGGCAGCGCAAGCTGCCACAGCTCGATCGGCCCCTCCTGCGTCTCTTCGGTGACCCGGCGCGCAGGCCACAGCGGTGCGAGCGCGATCAGCAGATACCCGACGACCCAGCCGGCGTCGAGCACGCTGCCGATGGCGCCGTAGGTGCCGTTGGCCGTCAGGTAGGCGAACATGCTGTCGGAGAGCGCGACGGACGCCAGGCCGCCGAGCAGAAGCGCCATGCGCCCGACGTCCCCGCGCCTGGCGCGGCGCAGCGCGAGGACCAGGACCGTCGCGGTGACGATGTCGCCGACGGGGTAGGCGAGCCCGATCAGCTGAGCGGCGGGCGTCGCAGGCGACGTCTCGTACACCTTGCCCAGCCCGAACCCCCAGGCCACGAACAGAAGGGACAACGCCACGATCGCGCCGGCCAGGACCGCCTCGCCTCGCGTGGCCAGGCGGCGAGGGGCTGAGGTGAAGGCAAAGACGCCGGCGATCGCCAGCGGGATCGCCAGCAGGAAGCCGGCGTCGGCGGCTGACGGGAACGGCACGCTCTGTCCCTGAAAAACCTCGTACCAGGACCAGACGACCTCGCCGAGCGCCCAGCTCAGCGCCGAGGCGGAGAACAGGGACCACGCGACCCGGACGCGATCTGAGTTGCGCCACGCCGCCAGCCCGCAGCTGCCCGCGGCGATGAACGCTGCGACGGCCTCGCCGATGTCGTCCAGCGCGATCGTCGCCGAGTCGCTGACCCATCGGTTGGCGGTCCAGGCCACGAACAGGACCGAGACCACGGCGGCGGCGGCCGCAGCCGCGGCAAACGGCCGCCAGCTCTCGGTGCCCAGCCCCCTCACGGTGATCGTCCGAGGCATGAGCGTGAGGGCCGGGTTCTGCTGCACGGGTCGAGCGTAGGCCGCCGGGCTGCTCACGCCCGCGCCGTAAGGCGGCGAATTCGAGTCGTTAAGTGACGCCGGTTTTCATTTAACATGGCGGGGCACTTACTTGTATCACAGCCGTATGGCTGTGAAGCACAGCTAAGAGGGAGGACTGCGATTCCATCGGAATTCGCGGCGCAGGGGTCGGCTCGCGAGGTCACGGACCTGGCGCCGGACGAGGTCGCGGCAACGGCCGGCCGAGCCGCGGCCCTGGTGGCCGTCCTGGGTGTGGCGATCGGTTTGGCGATCGTCCCGGTCCTGGTCGTGCTTGTCCCGGTCACCGGCCAATGGCTGGCTGCCGGGGCGGTGAGCTTGGTTGCGGTCGTGGGTGGGGTGAAGTTGGCGGCGTGGGGTGGGCATGGCGGCCCGATTCGAAGCGAGTAGAACGCTCCGGGTAGCCGCAGCCTCGATCGGTTAACGCACTTCTTTCCAATTCCCGGCCGGCACGGCAAAGGAGGTGATATTCAATGCGCAAATTGCTCTTTGCCGCCATCCTGGCGACTTCGGCGATGCTGATCACGGCGATTTCCGCCGGTGCGGGAGTCGTTCCTCCGTGCTGCGGCTGACCGAAAATATTTGATGTAAGACTTCTGTCAAGTCAAACTCGCCTGCGTTAAGCTGGCCCAATGTCAGACGTGGGCGCGTACCCGGCTGCGGCGGACGGCTCGAGAGGGCAAGGGAAGGCCACCTCAGGCCGCCGTCGCGGCAGGCGACGTGGTGTGGAGATCCGGCCGGGTTCGGTCAAACAGGCACGCCAGGAGGCCGGCCTCAGCCTCGGCCAGGTGGCGCGAGGCGACATCAGCCGGACCGCGATCTACTTCGTCGAGACGGGCAAAGCCAAGCCTTCGCGCGAGACGCTCGAGCTGATCGCCGAGCGGACCGGCCGCCCGGTCGATTTCTTCCTCGAGGTCGACCCGGAAGCGCGGGCCGTGGTTCGCATCACCGAAGTCGAGAGGCGGCTCGTGACAGGCGACCCCAAAGGCGCAATCGAGGCAGCGGAGGCAGCCCTCAGCGCTGAACCCGATCGTGAATCGGAAGCGCGAATCAAATTCTTGATGTCGACGGCCTATCTGCGAATCGCGCAGCCGGTTATGGGGCGGCGGCTTGCGGCCGCGGCGCGAGCTTACTTCGAGCAGGCCGGCGACTTGCACATGGTCGCGGACTGTCTCGGCAACGAGGCGTCGGCTGCATATCTGATGCAAGACCCGACAGCGCTCAAGATCGCGGAAGGCGCGCTGACGACGGTGCGCGCCTTGAAACCGGTGCCGCGGCCCACCGAGTCACGCCTCCTCGGGGTGCTCGGCCATGCGTTGGTGGCGATCCACGACTGGCAGGCCGCGATCAACTGCTACGAGCAGGCGATCGAGGCTGCCGACGTGGTCCAGGACCTGCAGAAGCTGTCGCTCATGTACAGCGGCTTGAGCCTTGCATACGAGGAACTCGGACAGCTGGAACAGGCTGGACGCTTCGCACAGAAGGCGTTGACGATTCACCAGACTCTCAACGACCGCCTCTCCCTGGCCAGGTCGGAGAACAACCTCGGCATGCTGCTCCTCCGGGGCGGTGACGTACTGTCGGCGCAGGCGCACATCGACCGCGCTATGGGCATGTTTGACGAAGCAAATGTCGAGATCGACAAAGCTCAGATCATGCTGAGTCTTGTTGAGGTCGCGCTGGCAAGACGGGACGTCATGACAGCCAGGCGCCAAGCCGAGCAGGCGCTCGCCCTTGCGGAGCGGTTGCACGAAACGGCGACGGTTTCCGACGCGCACTACTGGCTGGCGCGGGTCGCGCACGCCGAGGGCGATGAGGCCTCAGTCGACGCCGAGTTCGCGGCCGCGCTCGGCGAGCCAAACGAGCCGAGCAGCCGCGAGCGAATCGCAACGTACCGCGCCGCTTACGCCGAGATCCTCGAAGGACGCGGTGACATCGTCGAGGCGAATCGCCAGCTCAAGGCCGCCCTCTCCGCGCTGGGGACCCGGCCGGCCGCCGCGGACAGCGCCCGCTCCGCCATCGCCTGACTACCGTTCCTTGCCAGCCGGAGCCAGGCGTTCTACTTGCAGGCGAGGCTAGAGCTGGGTTAACAATAGTGGCGACTCAGCACCCAACTTCGCAGCCCAGGGGGATGAACTATGCCAGTTGTTCTGGTCGTTGACGACGGTGCGGCAAACCGAGAGGTGATCCGTTTGTTCCTCTCGACCATCGATTGCGAGGTGCGCCTCGCCGAGGACGGCCCGACGGCGCTCGACATGATCGAGACCGCTCCGCCGGACCTGGTACTGCTCGACGTCCGCATGCCTCGTATGGACGGATACGAGGTGTGCCGGCGGATCAAGGCGATGCCCCGCGGCCGCCTGCTCCCCGTCGTCATGATCACCGGGCTCAGCCAGACCACCCACCGCGTGATGGCGCTCGAGGCCGGCGCCGACGATTTCATGGCCAAGCCTGTCGAGGGCGCCGAGCTGATCGCGCGGGTGCGGTCGGCTCTTCGCTTGAAAGAGCTCTACAACACGCTCGACAGCGCCGAGCACGTGATCTTCTCCCTCGCGACCGCGGTCGAAGCGAAGGACTCCTTCACGGAACAGCACACGCAGCGCGTCGGCGAATCGGCGCGGCTGCTGGGTGAGCGGCTCGGCCTTTCCGAGCAGACGCTGGACGTGCTCTATCGCGGAGGGATCATCCACGACATCGGCAAGATCGGCGTGTCCGACTCGATCCTGCACAAGCCTGGGCCCCTGGACCCGGTCGAGGTGCCGCAGATGCAGGCGCATGTCGCCATCGGCGAGTCCATCGTCAAGCCGCTGCGCTCGACGTCAGGGCTGCTGCCGATCATCCGTCATCACCACGAGCGCTTCGATGGACACGGCTATCCCGACGGCCTGCGCGCGCGGGAGATCCCACGGGCGGCCCGGATCGTGTCAGTGTGCGATGCGTTCGACGCGCTGGTGAACGACCGGCCATACCGGATGCGACGCTCGACCGAGGAAGCGTTGGCGGTTCTTCGCGCTGGATCGGGCACGCAGTGGGACCCGGAGACCGTCGACCTGCTCGCCAGCGAGCTGCCCACGATCCAACACCTGGGAGCTGCTTGATCAGCCGGTGTTCTGCAGGCCGGCCGCGATCCCGTTGACCGTGAGCTGAAAAACGTGCTCGGCCCGCACGCGATCGGCGCGCGAGGTCTTGCGGTCTCGCATCGCTCGTAGCGCCCGCAGCTGGAGATGTGACAGCGCGTCGACGTAAGGGTTGCGCAGCTCGATCGCCCACGACAGCACCCTTCTGTCCTCGAGCAGCCGGCGATGGCCGGTCACGGCAAGCACCCACGCCATGGTGAGGTCGTACTCCCCGAGCACCATCGCGGTCAGGTCCGGCCGGCCTCCCAGCGCCAGGTAGCGCTCGGCGATGCTGCGGTCGGTCTTGGCCAGGCTCATCTCGGCGTTGTCCAGCATCGCGTTGAAGAGCGGCCATTCGGCGTAGGCGCGCTGCAGCTCATGCAGAGGCGCCGCGCAAAGCCCGCTCCCGATGCCGTACCAGCCAGGCAGGTTCAGCCGCATCTGCGACCACGCGAACACCCATGGGATCGCGCGAAGATCCTCGAGGCGGCGTCCGCCCGCGCGCCTTGACGGTCGCGATGCGATGCGAAGGCGGCCCAGCTCCTCGATGGGGCTGACCTTGAGGAACCACGTCTCGAATCCAGGCGCGCCAACCAGCGCGTTGTAAGCCTCTCGCGAAGGCGCGTCGATCGTTGCGGCCAGCTCGCCAAACCCGCGTGCCGGATCGCTTCGCGACGGCCGAGGCACTGAGGCTTCCAGCACGGCCGAGGTGACCTGCTCGAGGTGGCGGCGCGCGATCGCGCGGTTGCCGTAGCGCGCAAAGATCACCTCGCCCTGCTCGGTCACCTTGAAATGGCCGTCGACCGAACCCGGCGCCTGCGCGCGGACCGCGCGATTCGCCGGACCGCCGCCGCGCCCCAGAGCCCCGCCTCGGCCGTGGAACAACGTGAGCCGGACGCGGTTCCTTTTCGCCCACGCGGTGAGCGCCGCCTGCGCGTCGTGCAGCGCCAGGGTCGCCGACAGCGGCCCCATCTCCTTGGCCGAGTCAGAGTAGCCCAGCATCACCTCGATCCGGCGGTGGTTGGCGGCGAGGCGCCGTCGTACCGGCTCGAGGCTGAGCACCTCGTCCATGACCTGCGTCGCGCGACTGAGGTCGTCGAGCGTTTCGAACAGCGGGACCACGTCGAGCACCGGGAGCTTGCCGCGTGATGCGTGTCGGGCGAGCTCGTAGACGGCCGCCACGTCTTGCGCGCCTCGCGTGAAGCTCACCACGTACCGCCGGCAGCTGTTCGGGCCGAACCGCTGCTGCAGCGAGGCCATCACGCGGAGCGTGTCGAGCACGTCGCGCGTGGTGTCCGAGCGGCGACCGCGGGCTCGGATTTCGTTGAGCGCGCGCTCGTGGACCGTGCTGTGCTGCCTGACCTCGAGCTCGGCGAGATGAAATCCAAAGGTCTCCGCCTGCCAGATCAGGTGCTGAAGCTCACCGGACGCGAGGCGAGATGCCCCGGCCGCGGCGAGTGAAGCGCGCACCGTGCGCAGGTCCGCGATCAGGTCGGTCGCCGAGCCGTAAGCCAGAGCTCGCTCGTTGAGGCGCGTGGCCCGAATCCGGCGCGCCACCTGCATGAGAAATTGGCGATGCGGTTCTGTTGCCGGCTCCGCGATTCGACGTCGCAGGGCTCGCGATGGCGGCGTGGTCTCGATGTCGAGCGTCAGCGAACGGCCGACGCGATCGGTGACGGCCTCGAGAGCCAGCAGGGCGTGCTCCGCCTGGATCGCCATCGTCTCGGCCGTGACCTGCGCTGTGACCGCGGGGTTGCCGTCGCGATCGCCGCCGATCCAGCTGCCGATGCGAAGGAAGGCCGGGGCCGTGTTCGTCCCACCGAGTGCGACGTCGAGAGACCTCACGAGCTCCGGCGCCATGCGAAACAGCGTCTCGTCGAAAACGGCCATGAACGAGCGGACCTCGTCGAGGGGCTGCACGTGCACCGCGCGAATCTGAGCAGTCCGCCACAGCGAATCGATCTCCTCGATCAGCCTTCGTTCCGCGTCGCCCCGTTCGGTGTCCGCAATCCTCGGATCGTCAAGGCGCTCCAGCTGCTCGCCCACGCGACGGATCGCCGTGACCACCGCGCGCCTTCTCGCCTCCGTGGGGTGCGCCGTGAAGACCGGGTGGACCTCGAGGTCCGCAATGAGCTCGTCGAGTCGCTTGCGGCCCAGCTTTGGCCGAAGGTCCCCGATCGTGGCGGCCAGGGATTCGGGCTGGGGCTCCGGTCCGCGGTCGCGCTCGCGAAGCACGCGCGCGCGGTGGTGCTCTTCGGCGAGATTGGCCAGGTGGAAGTAGCACGCGAACGCGCGCGCCACCTTCTCCGCGCGATCGAGCCCCCACGAGGCGACGAGCTTTTCAGCCTCGCGTTCGTACCGGTCGTCATCGCGGGCACGGATGACAAGACCTCGAAGTTTCTCGACGTCCCGCAGCAGGTTCGCGCCGCCGTAATCGGCGACGACCTTCCCGAGCAGCCCGCCCAGCAGGCGGATGTCGCGCCGCAGCGGCTCGGGGATCTCCTGCCGCGCGGTCTCCCGGGTCTTCGTCAATCGGGATCGACGGAGACGATGTACTCCAGCGAATCGACGAGCGCCAGCAGCGATGCCTCGATGATGTTGCTAGAACACCCGACCGTCGTCCATCGCTTCGTGCCCTTGCCGGACTCGACCAGGACTCGTGTCGTGGCGGCCGTGCCGGCATCCCCGTTCAGGATGCGCACCTTGTAATCGTGCAGGCTCACGTCGTCGAGCGTGGGAAAGCGGGGGCTCAGCGCTTTGCGTAGGGCCGCGTCCAACGCGTTGACGGGTCCGTTGCCCGAGGCCGCCGTGTGATACAGCGTGCCGTCGACCTCGACCTTGACCGTCGCCTCCGCGTGCACGGATCCTCCGTTCTTGCGCACCTGCGTCGTGAAGTCGGCGACCGTCCACGGCGCCGCGTAGCCGGGCTGCAGGCGGCGGACGAGCATCTCGAACGACGCGTCGGCGGCCTCGTACGAGTAGCCCTGGTGCTCGAGCTCCTTGAGATGGTTGACCAGCCATCGCGTCTGGGGGTCGTCGCGGTCGAGCTCAAGCCCGAACTCGCGGGCCTTGGCGAGCACGTTGCCGCGGCCGGAAAGCTCGGAAACGAGCACGCGGGCATTGTTGCCCACGAGCGCCGGGTCGATGTGCTGGTACGCATCTTTGTGCCGGAGCACCGCCGCCACGTGCTGCCCGCCCTTGTGCGCGAACGCGCCGTGGCCGACGAACGGCTGCTGCAGCGGCAGCGCGAGGTTGGCGATCTCCGCCACCGTGCGCGACAGCTCGCTGAATTTTTCGACCGACTCGGCGGGCAGCGCGTCCACACCCAGCTTGAGCACGAGGTTGGAGACGACCGACACGAGGTTCGCGTTGCCGCAGCGCTCGCCATAGCCGTTGATAGTTCCCTGCACCATATCGGCGCCGGCCATCACGCCCGCAAGAGAGTTGGCGACCGCGAGCTCGCAGTCGTTGTGCGTGTGGATGCCGACGCGTGCGGTGCTGCCGGCGTTGGCGAGCGCCGCCCGCATGGCCTCCACACCGTCTCGGACCGCATCGGGTTGGCTACCACCGTTGGT
>Ga0209057_1003588_pt1 | contig 11411 bp, 9 predicted proteins | sample GraSoiAngelo_146_FD_185903 | JGI IMG/M metagenome (GOLD analysis project Ga0209057, IMG submission 185903) | Grasslands soil microbial communities from the Angelo Coastal Reserve, California, USA - 14_1009_05_30cm (SPAdes) (version 2) | ecosystem: Environmental > Terrestrial > Soil > Grasslands ... | reverse complement strand
TCGACCGGCAGGCGATCGTGAATACCGCCGAGTTCGGCTATGCGACCATCTCCGGGCCCGTGCCGGCGTCGACGCCCTGGGCCCTCCCGTTGTCGAAACTGCCGTCGTACGCGGCGGATGTACAGCGGGCCAAGCAGTTGCTGGCGGATGCCGGCTATCCGAACGGGTTCTCCACCCGCATCGTCACCTCGCCCACCTACGAGGGAGGCATCGCCGTGGCGCAGGTGATCCAGGAACAGCTGCGGGCGGTGGGTGTCACCGCGACGTTAGACACGGTAGAGTGGGGCACGTACATCAACCGGTGGGTGGGGCGGGATTTCGACACCATGATCGAATTGCGCGGGGGCGATCCCGATCCCGACCGGTTCTTGTACCGGACGTTCCACAGCACCGGCGCAGTGAACAACTTTCTCTTCAAAGACACCGCCATCGACCGGCTCCTGGAGCGCGGCCGGGTGAACATTGACGCTGCGCGGCGCCGGACCATCTACGATGAGCTGCAGCGGGCCCTGATCGAGGCGGCCCCGGCACTGTTCCTGTACGTGCCGATGGAGACCCAGGTGCTGCAGCCCGCGGTCCACGGGTTCCGGATCATCGGGAACGGTGCGCTGTACTACCTGGAGGAGGCCTCGCTCGAGCGGTAGCCGGCGCAGGCGGTCATCGGACCGCGCGCTCTGCGCGCACCCATGCAGCGGTACCTGGCGTCCCGCGTGCTGGCTCTGGTCCCGGTGCTGTGTGGGATCCTGGCGGTTGTGTTCCTGCTCATCCGCCTGATTCCCGGGGACGCCGTCCAGCTCTTCCTGGGGACCCAGGTCGAGATGACGCCCGCGCAGATGGTCGAACTGCGCCGGTTCTTCGGGGTGGACAAACCGATCCCGGCGCAGTTCGTCGACTATCTGACGCGGATCGTCCGGGGGGACTTCGGTGTGTCGCTGCGCACCGCCCGCCCCGTGCTGCCCGACATCCTGACCCGCCTGCCGCTGTCGTTTCAGCTGGCCACCCTGGCTCTGGCGATCGCGCTGCTCATTGCCATCCCCCTCGGCATCGTGTCGGCGCTGGCGCGGAACTCGACGACTGATGTGGTGGCACGGATTGGAGGATTGCTGGGTCTCTCCATCCCCAACTTTTGGCTCGGCGCGATGCTGATTTTGGTCTTCTCACGGGTCGGGCGCGTCCCGCTCGGGCAATATGCGCCGCTGAGCCAGCATCCGCTGATGACGCTGCGCAGCCTCGCACTGCCGGCCGTGGCGTTGGGGATGGCCATCGCCGCGATCCTGATGCGCCACGTGCGGTCATCGCTGCTGGAAGTGTTGGGCCAGGAGTACATCCGCACCGCGCACGGGAAGGGGCTGCGTGCGCGGGTGGTCATGCTGCGCCATGCGCTTCCTAACGCCATGATCCCCGTGATCACAGTGCTGGGATTCCAGATGGGGTATCTGCTCGGTGGGACGGTGGTCATTGAGGAAATCTTCGCCTTGCCGGGGATGGGGCGGCTGGTGCTGCAGGCGATCTTCCAGCGGGACTATCCGGTCGTCCAGGGGGTGGTCCTGGTGATTGCTTTCTTGTTCGTCCTGACCAACCTGATCGTCGATGTGCTCTATGCCTGGATCGATCCCCGCATCCGCTACGGCTAGTGCCGTACGAACTTGATAGGCAGCCTGGCGCATGAGCGATTCCAAGGACTCCAGGAAAGCTACACGGGCGATCCCCGCATCCGCTACGGCTAGTGCCGCCGGCGCGCCGCGGCGTGTGGCCGGAGGCGGGCGCACCTGGCTGGGGCGATTCGTGCGCAATCGCGTGGCGCCGATTGGCCTGGTGATCATCGCAGCGAGTCTCGGCGTGGCCTTGTGTGCCCCGGTCCTTGTGCCTCATGATATTCGGACGATGCATCCGGCGGAGGCGCTCCGGCCGCCGGGGGGCCCCTACCTATTCGGCACCGATGAGTTTGGCCGCGATGTCCTCAGCCGCGTGCTGATGGGCTCACGGATCTCGCTGGCGGTGGCGTTCCTCTCGGTGCTGACATCGGTGCTCGTGGGGACCACGCTGGGGCTGACGGCGGGTTTCTACGGCGGGTGGTGGGATGCCGTGACCATGCGGGTGATGGATATCGTCTTCGCGTTTCCCGCGATCCTGCTGGCGATTGCCATCATGGCGGTGCTGGGCACCAGCGTCGCCAACCTCGTGCTCGCCATCGGCATCGTGTACACGCCGCAGTTCGCCCGGGTGGCGCGCGCGGCGGCGTTGACCGTGCGGGGGCTGGAGTTCGTGGACGCCGCTCGCGCCCTGGGATTGGGCAACGCGCGCATCATCGGACGGCATCTGATACCCAACGTGCTGGCTCCGGTCACCGTGCAGGTGTCCCTGAGTTTGTCGCTGGCGGTCCTCTCGGAGTCGGCGCTGTCGTTTCTTGGTCTTGGTACCCAGCCGCCGACGCCCTCATGGGGCAACATGCTGAGCGAGGGCCGGCAGTTTCTGGAACTGGCTCCCTGGAACGCCGTCTTCCCGGGACTGGCGATCATGCTCGTGGTCCTGGGCTTCAACCTGCTGGGAGACGGACTGCGCGATCTCCTCGACCCCCGGCTGCGGTGACGCCGGAGGGAAACCTCCAACGACATAGAATACGCTCGAGGTGTGACGGACGTTGCCGCGAACGTCGCCCGCGTGCGGGAGCGGATCGCGGCTGCGGCCCGGCGCAGCGGCCGGCGTGCCGATGACGTGACGCTGGTCGCGGTCACCAAGGGCGTCGCCCTACCGCGCATTCTCGCCGCCGGAACCTGCGGCGTCACCGACTTCGGCGAGAATCGCGTGCAGGAAGCGGTCCCAAAGATCACCACGCTGCGCGCGCAGGGACTCAGCACGGCCCGGTATCACATGGTCGGGCACCTGCAGCGGAACAAGGTCAGGGGGGCCGTGCAGATTTTTGAAGTGGTGCACTCGGTGGACAGCGCGGCGCTGGCGGCCGCGCTCAGCCAGCGGGCGGCGGCCAGCGGGCGGATCGTGGATGTGCTGCTGCAGGTGAACGTCGCCCAGGAACCGCAGAAGTTCGGCCTGGCGCCTGAGGCACTTCCATCGATGCTGCGCGAGATTGTGGGGCTGCCCGCGCTGCGGGTGATCGGGCTGATGACGATCGCCCCGCAGGCGGATGATGCGGGGCGGGTCAGGCCGGTCTTCCGCCGGCTGCGCGAGTTGCGCGACGGCATGGCGCGGACCGGCGTGGCGCCGTTGCTGGTGCACCTGTCGATGGGCATGTCCGACGATTTTGAAATTGCGGTCGAAGAGGGAGCTACTATCGTCCGGATCGGACGCGCCATCTTCGGGCCGCGAGCATAACTGGCCAAGAGTCTGCGGTGGGGGGCGCTCGCCGCAGATGCGTGACACGGGAGAGCGAATATAGGCGGGGTGCCAATCCAGGGAGGAGGGAGAGTCCACTCCACCCGTCCTCGCGGCCCCGAACGATTCGCTCAGGTCGGTCAGGCGCTGACCGAGAACTGAGCAGAGCGAATCGTTCGGGGCGCGGGCGAGGGCCGGTGGGTTGCTTGGAGGTGCGCTGGTGAGCGCATTACAGCGGTTCATGACCTTCCTCGGGTTCTCTGAGACATCCGAGGAGGAGGACGGCTTTTCCGGGGAGCCGGATGGGCCGGAGGCCACGACGCGCAGGCGGGGGCAACTGTTCAGCTTGCCCGCCCAGCGACATCTGGAGATCGTGGTGCTCCAACCGAAGACGTTCGACGATGCCCGCGCGGCTGCGGATTACCTGAAGATGCGGCGCTCGGTCGTGGTCAATCTCCGGGGCACCCACACCGACCTGGCTCGCCGGATCGTTGATTTCTCGAGCGGCGTGACCTACGCGCTTGATGGGCACATGCTCCGGGTCGGCGAGGAGATCTTCCTCTTTACGCCCAGTCACGTCGTGATTACCTCCGACGTGGGCGCTGAGGATAACCACACGCTCTTCCCGCTCGAATAAGGGGCGGTCGGCCAGTCACTCGACTCGCCGCGTTGCGGCTCGCTCGTGACCTTCGGTCGGTTGTCACCTGGGCGAGTCGAGTGCCCTGAGCGAGCGTAGCGAGTCGAAGGGCGCGACCGCGTCTCAAGTAGTGTGAGGCGGCATGGACAGGGCGTTGGAGTGGGATCGGGGGACGTTGAAACTGCTGGATCAGTCCGCGCTGCCGCGGGAGACGCGTGTGGTCGTCTGCGCTACCGTGGACCAGGTCGCCGAGGCGATCCGCTCGATGAAGATCCGGGGCGCTCCGGCGATCGGTGCGGCGGCGGCATACGGCCTGGTGTTGGCCGTGCAGACGGCTGCGGGAATTGCTCCTCCGGCACTCCGGGCCCATCTGGACGCGGCGGCGCGGATGCTGCTGGGGACGCGGCCCACTGCGGTCAACCTGCGATGGGCGGTGGAACGGATGCTGGCGGTGCCCGACCAGGTGCCGTGGCATTCGGGGACGGATCTGGCGGCGGCGCTGCTCGCCGAAGCGCATCGCATCGCCGAGGAGGACATCCGCACCAACCGCGCCATCGGCGCGAACGGGGCGGCGCTGATCCGGCCTGGCGAGCGCATCCTCACCTACTGCAACACGGGAAGCCTGGCCACGGTGGACTATGGGACCGCGTTAGGGATTATCCGCACGGCACACGAGCAGGGGAAGCGCATCCAGGTGCTGGTCAGCGAGACGCGGCCGGTCCTGCAGGGTGCCCGGCTGACGGCCTGGGAAGTGCTCCGCGACGGCATCCCTGCCACGCTGATCGCAGACAACGCCGCGGGCTGGCTGATGCGGCGGGGGCTCGTGGATCGGGTCATCGTCGGCGCCGATCGCGTCGCCGCCAACGGCGACACGGCCAACAAGATCGGGACCTATGGACTGGCAGTGCTGGCCCGGGCGCACGAGATTCCATTTCTCGTCGCCGCGCCTCTGTCGACTGTGGATTTTCGTACGCCCGATGGATCTGCCATCCCAATTGAAGAACGCCGGCCCGAGGAGATCACGCACGTGGCCGGCGTGCCGGTTGCTCCGGAGGGCATTGCCGCCGCGAATCCCGCGTTTGACATCACCCCCCACCATCTCATCACCGCCATCGTCACCGAAGCCGGCGTGGCAACGCCTCCGTATGTCCGGTCTCTCCTGGATCTATCCGCCGCCCGAGACGTGAGGGCCCGGTAGGGCCCAACCTCATTCCCCTCTCCCTGGAGGGAGAGGGATAAAGGGTGAGGGGGCGAGGAGGTGTCTGTGAGACCCCGCGCCACCAACCGACTGGTGCTGGCCACGCTTGCCGCCGTGTGGCTGGGCGCCGTCATGCACAGCCTCCACTATCGCGACTATTCCTGGCTGCAAGTCCTGTTCGTTGACATCGCCTGGATCCAGGCCTTGCTGCTGGCCGTCGGGGCCCTCGGGGCGTTCATGGTGCTGGTTGGAGCCCTCAGCCCGTCGCCCCGGCGCACGGGCACCCAACCGGCGGGACCATTCGTCAGCGTGATCGTGCCCGCCAAGAACGAAGAGGCGGTCATCGAGGCGACGGTGCGCAGTCTGTGCGCCATGGACTATCACGACACGGGTGGACCCCGCTATGAGATCATGGTCGTCGATGACGGATCCACAGATCGCACCGCTGAGATTCTGAAATCTCTCAGCCTGGCGTTGCCGGTGAAGATCGTCCGCACCCCCCCGGGGAGCGTCGGCAAGGCAGCGGCGTTGAACCTGGGGATCACGCGGGCCCGGGGTGATCTCATCGCCGTGTGTGATGCCGACGCGCGGGTCGCGCCCGACTTCCTGCTGCGGATGGTCGCATCGCTGGCCGGATCCGAAGCCGCCGGGGCGCAGAGCCAGCGCCGGCTGTACAACGCCGGGCAGAATCTCCTGACCCGCATTCAAGACGATGAGTACCGGCTCTTCTACCGCCCCCTGCAGCGTGCGCGGCAGGTCCTGGGCGGCATGGTCTCGTTTTCTGGCAACGGCCTGTTGCTCCGCCGGGACGTCTTGCAGGAGGTGGGCGGCTGGAATGACGAGGCCCTCACCGAAGACATCGATCTGTCCCTGCGGTTTCACCTCGCGGGCTACCAGATTCGCTACTGCGAGGAGGCGGTGGTGTGGGAGGAGGCCGTCCCCCGGCTCCGCGATCTGATCCGGCAGCGGATCCGGTGGTTCGAGGGGGCGATGCGCTGCCTAGGGGATCACCTGCCTGCGATCCTGTTCGGCCGCGTGAACTTCTTCAAACGCCTGGACATGCTGAGCTTTCTGTCCGGCGGGCTCATTGTCACGCTGAGCCTGCTCACGACGTACCTGTATGGGGTGGTCGATGCCACCGGGGCCGTCGTGCTCTACATCCAGCTGCCGCGAAAACTCACGACCTGGACCTCGGGGCTCATCACCACCGGGGTGTTGCTGGCGATGCTGGTGGAACTGCGCGGACGGGTGTGGGAGATCGCCCCTGTCCTCGTGCGCTCAGGGCTGTTCTCGCTGCACCGCCTCGTCGTCGTGCCGCTGGCGATTCACCGGTATGTGCGCAGTGCCATCACCGGCCACACCATCTGGGAGAAGACAACCCACGGCGTCCCCGTGCCGCCAAGGGAACACGATCTCTAACGAAACCTACACAACCTACACGACCTACACAATCTACACAATCACCTGCGTGAGCCTCGAAAGATGTGGGTCTGTGATTATGTAGGTTGTGTAGGTTGTGTGGGTCGGGACGTCAGTTGGTGAGTTGCGCGTAGATCGCGCGCAGCCGGTTCCCGACCTGCTCGAGGGAATGAGATTCCGCGTAGAGGCGCGCCCCGTCCGCGAGGCGCGTGTACTCGTCGGGGTCCTCAGCCAGGCGGCGGAGGTGGCTGGCGAACTCGGCCGGCGTCTCGCCCTTCAGGCAGTTGCTGCCGTGCTCGAATCGGCCGGTAAAGCACTCTGAGTCCCGTAGCACCAGCGGCTTGCCGCAGGCCGCTGCTTCCAGGATCGCGATCCCTTCGTTCTCCACAGCACTGGGAAAAAAGAAGATGTCACCGGCCGCATGGGCCTCCAGCACGTCCTCCACGTACCCGGGAAAGTGCACGTTGTCCGGTGCCTGCTCGATGGCCCGCAGCGTCTCCACCTTCGCCGCCTTGTGCACGCGTCCAAACCACATGAAGGTCAGCACCGGCAGCAACCGCCCGGTCTCGATGAACAGGTCGACGCCTTTCCGCAGCAGGGCTAGCCCCACCGCGAACGGAATGACGCCCCGCAGCCCGTAGCGCGCGCGACCCAGCAGACGCCGGCGCCGGTCGGGGGCGAACCGGGTGACGTCGACGCCGTTGCTGACGACTTCGATCGGCTGCAGCAGGTCGTACCCCCGCAGCACGTCGCGCGCGTAGGGAGAGGGGGCGATCAGGACATCGGCCTTGCTGTAGAAGTAGCGCAGATAGCGCCCCAGGTACGGCGCGATGTGGTCGCTCATCCGGAAGGAGTTGGCGAAGTCCTCGGCGGTGATGTGGCTGTTGATCAGCAGTGGGCGGCGGCCGCTGAATCGCTCCGCCAGGTACAGGGACCGGGGGCCGATGGAATGCAGATGCAGGACATCGAACGCTTCGCTGGGGTCGGTCGTGATCTCAATCCCGGCGCGTTTGAGGGCCTTGACCTGATTTTCGTGCGCGCGGCGGATCCCCCCGCTCCACTGCGCCGAGTTGCCGTGTTCTAGGTAGACGCAGATCTTCACGGCAGCCCCCCGACGGACACTATATGCCTTGCATCAGGTCGTTTCCTGTGACGACTGTCAGCTCCCAACCCCCACAGGATCCCGAGCCCACCGGGGCGTGATGGTGAGCCGCTCACTCCGCTGCAACGCGGCGTCGATCAGCGCCCCAACGGGCAACCCGCGCTCTGCCTCATCGGCCTCCTGCAGCCCCGGCTGTGTGCGCGGATGCGGCGGGACGAACAGGCTGCAGCAGTCTTCATACGGGCGGATCGAGATTTCATAGGTGCCGATGGCCTCTGCCCGCGCCACGATCTCTGTCTTGTCTGCGCCGATCAAGGGGCGCAGGACCGGAAGTCGTGTGACCGCGTTGATGGCGGCAATGGACTCGATGGTCTGGCTGGCGACCTGTCCCAGGCTTTCTCCGGTGACGACCGCGGCCGCGCGCTCCTGTTCTGCCAGCCGCTCGACAAGCCGCATCATCATGCGTCGCATCACCAGGACCCGTAGTCCCTCGGGGACTGAGAGCTGGATGGTCCGCTGGATGTCGGTGAAGAACACGATCCACACCCGCAGCGGTCCCGCGTACCCGGCGAGGACGCGGCACAGATCCAGGACCTTCTCCTTCGACCGCTCGCTGGTGAAGGGGAAGCTGTAGCAATGCACCGGAATGATCGTCATGCCGCGCCGCGCGGCCAGCCAGCTCGCCACAGGGCTATCGATGCCGCCGGAGATCAGCGCCAGCGCCCGCCCGCCGGTGCCGGACGGCAGCCCGCCCGGGCCTGGGATGGTGTCGGATGACAAGTAGGCCTGGTCGCGGATGTCGATCTTGACCAGCAGGTCGGGATGGTCCATGCGAGCGCGCACCTGCGGAAACCGCTCCCAGATCGCCTGGCCTACCTCCCGGCTGGTCTCCATCGACGTGAGCGGGAATCGCTTGTCCGCCCGCCGCGTGTCGACCTTGAAGGTCCCCACGCCCGGACGGGCCGCAAGCGCGGCGCCGACCATGTCGACCGCGGCGCTGGCAATGTCGGGGAACGCCGGCGCCACGACCCGCACCGGGCTGAGCGAGACGATCCCAAAGACCTTTCGCAGCCGGCTGATGAGCGCGGCTTCCTCGGCGGGACTGTCTACCAGGATCCGGCCGAACGCGTGGCGCACCTGCGCGTCCCCCAGGTCGGCGATCGACTCCCGCACATTCCGCACGAGCCGGTCGACAAAGAATCGCTGGTTCTGCCCTTTGAGGTGGATTTCGCCGTACCGCAGCAGGATGTAGGCCATCACGGCACCACCAGCGCGCGCAGCTCGGCCACTGCGTGCCGCAGCGCGGAGGCGGCCGCATCGATCTCCTCGGGGGTGGTGAAGCGGGACAGGCTGAACCGCAGGGTCGACTGGGCGTCGGTGGTGTTCAGCCCGAACCGGTCGACACGAATACCCCCTCCTGCTCTAGCCGGTGCAGCAGCGTTTCCCCGCGCACGCTCCGAAACGTCGCATTCACAACGTGGGGCGCCGCGCCGTCAGGCGGGGTATTGATCCGGACGTCGGGAATCGCGCGGATCTGCTCGCGGAGACGATCCTGCAGCGCCCGCATCCGCGCGGCGGTCTCCTCGAAATCGGCGGCCAGCAGCCGCGCGGCCGCGCCGAGACCGGCGATGCCGGGGACGTTCTCCGTGCCGGGGCGCACACCGCGTTCCTGCTCGCCACCGCCCAGCTGCGGCGCCAGCCGCACGCCCGGCCTGACGTACAACGCCCCCACGCCCTTTGGCCCGTGTACCTTGTGGCCCGAGAGGGACATCAGGTCCACGCCCCACGTCATCGGCCGCAGCGGGATCTTGCCCCACGCCTGCACCGCGTCCACGTGGAAGAGCGTGGGCGAACCGGCGGCGCGGTGGCGCTGCACGACCCGGCTGATCTCCTCGATCGGCTGCATGGTGCCCAGTTCGTTGTTCACCGCCATCACCGACACCAGGACCGTGTCCGGGCGCAACGCCAGCTCCACCTGTGCGGCGGCAATCCGTCCATGATGATCTACGGGTAGCTCAGTCACGACCCATTCCTGCGCCGCGAGGCGTTGCAGGGGGACGCGAACAGAAGAGTGCTCCACCGTGGTCGTGACGAAGTGCCGCCCCCGGGCCAGCCCGGCGAGACCGCGGATCGCCAGACTGTTCGCCTCGGTCCCGCCGGACGTGAAGAGCACATCCTCTGGCTCCACCCCCAGCGTCCGCGCCACCGCGTCACGCGCGCCGACGATCAGACGCTCCGCCGCCAGCCCCTTCCCGTGCAGCGACGACGGGTTTCCGTAGTCCACGGTCAGGGCGCGCGTCACCGATTCCACTACTACGGGATGCGGTCGCGTGGTGGCGGCGTTGTCCAGATAAATCTCCACAATACAAGTATTCTAGCACGACCCTCGCCGGCCCCAGGCCGCCCGCCCGCGGCGCGCGTGTTCGTAGGTGGCATCGGGAAATACCCTGAGGCCAATATCAGGAAAATCCTGCAGCCCTGTGCGCCGATCTGTGATTGACGCACGTTCGTCCGCCGCGAAGAATTGGGTAAAACGTTGTCAACCCACGACCCGCGCCGGTGTCGGGCAGGGTAGAGCACAGGAGAATGATGCGGTTCGCGCCTGCGTTGTGGCTTCGTGACGATCAGGATGGGAATGAAAAAGACTATCGCGCAGCGTAACGGGCAGGGTCACCGCGAAGACTCTCCCGCGGTGGGCGTCCCCATGTCCCCAGACGGCGCCGGGCGCCGCCCTGCACCAGATGGTACAGGGCGCCGCCGGTTAGGTGAACTGCTGCTGGCGGAAGGCGTGGTAACCCCCGACCAGCTCAACCGCGCGCTGGAGATTCACCGCGCGACCGGCGAGCGGCTGGGTCAGGTACTGTTGGACATGGGCGTGGTGGATCAAGAACGCCTGGCGCGGCACCTGGGCCGGCAGATCGGGGCGGAGTTCGTCCGTCTCGTCGGCACCAACCTGCGCGAGGACGTGCTGACGCTGCTGCCGCAGCAGCTGGCCAGCCGGCTCCAGGCCATCCCGATCGCCCGCGCCCGCGGCCTGCTGACCGTGGCGATGGTGGACCCTCTGGACGTCGTGGCGATTGACGATATCCGCCGCACCACTGGATTGTCCATCAAGGTCGCGCTAACCACCGTGCAGGACTTTCAGTACGCGCTTGGCCAGTACCCGACGCTGGACGTGGCCGAAGAGCTGGTGCGGGATCTGCCCCAGCCGCAGGCCGTCGATGAGGAGATGTCGCTGGAGCGGCTGCGCCGCATGGCGGAAGACGCTCCGGTGATCCGGCTGGTCAACCGTCTGGTGGAAGAGGCCGTGCGGACCCGCGCCAGTGATATTCACGTGGAGCGGCAGGAGCGGCACGTCCGCCTCCGCTATCGTGTGGACGGCGTGCTGTTGACGCGCGGGACGCTGCCGGCGCATGCGCACGCCCAGGTGATTTCCCGTATCAAGATTATGGCGAACATGGACATCGCCGAGCGCCGCCTGCCGCAGGACGGCAGCTTTCAGACCCGGGTCGATGGGCGGGCCATCGATGTGCGCGTGTCGACCATCCCGTCGTTCTATGGCGAAAAAGCGGTGCTGCGGCTGCTGGACAAGTCCGCCCCCATCTACGATCTGGACAAACTGGGGCTGTCGGCGCAGAACTATGAGGTCCTGCGACGCATCATCCAGCGTCCGCAGGGGATCTTCCTGCTGACCGGGCCGACCGGCAGCGGGAAGACCACAACTC
>Ga0209057_1003583_pt1 | contig 11422 bp, 14 predicted proteins | sample GraSoiAngelo_146_FD_185903 | JGI IMG/M metagenome (GOLD analysis project Ga0209057, IMG submission 185903) | Grasslands soil microbial communities from the Angelo Coastal Reserve, California, USA - 14_1009_05_30cm (SPAdes) (version 2) | ecosystem: Environmental > Terrestrial > Soil > Grasslands ... | reverse complement strand
AGGCAGTCTAGTTGGCAGCAAAACTGCTCCTTGTGTACTCCTGGGCACAAAAGCGGTGACCTGCGCCTAGTTACCTCCCCCGCCAATTCAGTGCTGTTTGCGCAGTCAAGAAGTAGGCCTGCGTAACGGAGATGGAGTGTGTCAGTACTTCGGCTATTGGTCGCTGACGATCATGAAATCGTGCGCCGCGGTCTGTGCGCTCTGCTGAAATCTCATACCGGGTGGGAAGTGTGTGCTGAAGCGGCTGATGGCCGGGAAGCAATCGACAAGACACAACAGCTCAAGCCCGACATTGTCATTCTGGATATCGGAATGCCAAATTTGAATGGTTTGACCGCCACACGCCAAATTCTACAGGCCCAGCCCCATCAAAAGATCCTGATTCTCACCATCACCGACGAAGAGCAAGTCATTCGCGAAATATTGGAAGCTGGCGCTCGTGGGTTCGTGCTCAAATCCGATGCCGCGAGAGATTTGGTGGCGGCGGTTGAAGCGCTCCAAGCAGGAACAATGTTCTTCACTTCCCGGGTTGCAGAAATGGTTTTGCGAACATACCTGAACCAGAAGCAGGATCATTCTGAAGATGTGCCAATCTCATCAAGCCTTACCTCGCGCGAGCGTCAGATCGTGCAGCTCGTGGCCGAGGGTAAGAGCACGAAAGAGGTCGCTTCGATGTTGGATTTGAGTATCAAGACCGCTGAGAGGTACCGAGCAAACATCATGCGTAAACTCGGCTTCCACTCCAGGAGCGAGCTGGTCCTCTATGCGGTTCGCAACCATATCATCCAGGTTACCTCACAATGACGAGCGATTTCAGCAGCGCTCGCCTTGGCATTGCCGTTCGTATAAATCTCAAATCCTTCATTGCAGAAAATGCACTCCCAGCTCAGACATCCCTGTTTGGGTCCGCTTTCTGGCTCAAACCCGGGATCAGCGAAGTGAATTGTCGTATACAGAATTTGCGTCTTGATTGGTGGCTGTGGAGCTCCATTGCACCGCTGCAATTTCCGCCCTCGCCGTCGCTTACTGTCTGTGGCAGACGTATATCACTCTTTCAGGATAGCGCCGGCGTATAGGCACGATCGTGCTACACCCAATCGGGCCATTGGAAAACCGCCGAACCGCGTTACCATGCTGCTTAATCTCCCCGCAAACTAGCTAGCTTAGCCAGGCAGTTTCGTTAGAAAGACCGCGGTACTTTGCCGGGAGATGCCGATGCCAGCATTGCTTTCGCAACTGTGGTTCGATGACCAGGCCCAGGACGTCGCCGAGTACGCCATAATGTTGACAATTGCGATCGTGCTCGTGGCGGGCACGGTGCGATTGCTCGGCGCCCATGCCAACAATGTGTTTTCATCAGTAGGAAGTGCGATCCAGTGAAGGGTGTCGTCTCTGGGCGATCGGCAAAGTCGTTGGCAACCGAGAGTAGGGCCGCGGGCTAGGTTGCCGTGGCGTGGTGGGTGGCAAACCCGCGCTCGGGTTACGCGCCGTCTTCAGCTCATTACGATGATTCACAATTGTCTCGGGGGGCGTGTTTGGGATTACGCCCTTTTTAGTCTTTCTGCTCTGTTACACTCATGCCCTCGAGGTGCTCACCTCCGTAGCACCTAACCACGGTAGCGCTCAGCCTCGCCAGTGTGCAGTGTCTTTCAGCCACTGACGGGCCATTTACCCGCATGGCTTCCTGCAGTAGCCTCGTGACCTCCCTTGGGACTGCTCGGCGTGGGCGCTCTGGTCCACACCGAATCCGGGGCGCTCATTGCCCATGGTTCACTCCGGAATGGGCATGGCTACATTGTCTGACCAGGTTCGCGACTACGTATATCGCAATTACATCGTGCCGGCGAGGGAGAACAAAACAGCCTCGGTCACGGTTACAGCCGGGGACGTGCATCAGGCACTGAAATTCGACAGCCGGAGAATGTCTCTCGTTTGTGCCGCTCTCAATACCGCTAAGTTTGAGCGGCAATACGGCGTCCGCCTCTTGCAAAGAAGTGGCTCTGGGCACGGCCCAACCGCCACATTCACGTTTTCTGTCCACTCTGCCGGCGAACGCAACCCCGGAAGCCCTCTTCTAGGTGGTGAGCATGGTGTGCGAACAACAACCTGATCCAGAGAAGCCGGCTACGCGCGAATTGACCTTGGTTGAATCCCCGTACGGTTTCGCTTGGGGCTGCAAGGCCTGCGAGTGGTTCCATCCCCTTCCGAGTTTCATTTCTGAGGGAGAGTCGCCCATCGAGATTGTGCAACTCGCGTTTGATGAGCACGACTGCCAACATTACGACTAGTGAGTGCGCAATGCACGCCACCCACATAGGACAAAAAAAACCAAGCGGCTCCTGTTGCGGGCCTCGTTCGGACGGCCCTGACAGCATGAGCTTCATCACACTTGCCAGCTGATGCGCTATTCTGTTTAACCGTGAAACATGAAGAACCTCGCTGGAACCCAGCCACTAGCGAATGGTTCTGCGTAAGGTGTGGCCGGACCTGCGATCACCTGACTAAACAAGACGCTCAGGTCGAGTTGGAACAATTCGAGTGCAGCCTTCCGTCGGTGAATGCCGTTCTGCACACCGGGAAAGAGGAGGGCGTTGCACAGCTCGTGTCCAAGCGCTCGCGTCAGGAGTACAGAGTCGCCTATCGCCTTGAGCAAACCACCGACGAGCCGCATTTGGCGCCCACGTCACCGATCATCACTCTGCTCGAGATCCATGCTCTTGAAGCTACCGCGATTCCCGACGGCGAATACCTGCTATACACCAAAGGCGGACCGCTTCACGCTCACAACTACCAGGGGCAATGGACTGCGTCCTGGGGGCCTGCATAGGATCTGCATAAGTTTCAAATTGCTCATTGCAGAAGATGCACACCCAGCCTACGCACTCCCGCGGCGTTTACAGCGCTTTCTGAGGTAGGGGGCATCCGAACTACTTGGCCTAGGTTCGTATCCGTGGAGTCTCCGCTTAGGGATTAAGCACTTCTTCAAGCTTCACCCGGAGTTGATCATCCCGGATAACCAAGAAGTGGTTGGCATGCCAAAGAAAGGAGATCGGGCGCGGGCTATCCACGCGATTGGCGGGCCACGGCCGTGGCGTACCGTGAAACGAGTATGTATACCGGCCGTTCTGCTGCTCTTCGATCACAATCATGCCGGCAAAAGTCTGCGGCTTCGGCAGAAACAGTGCCTCGAAGTCGCCGCGGTCAGTGCGGTAAAGTGCGGCACCTTCCAATCCTTCAAACGCTCCTTCCATCGTTGAGCGGAGAACACACTTCACTGTGAAGCCACGGCTACGCAAAATTTGTGCTAGCTCCATCGCGTCAACATAGGCGGGATCTCCGGCTTGCAGGAATGCAAGCCGGTCGGGAGAATTGCATTTCGCCGCTTGATCTTGCAGAACTAATTGAGGCGTAGCGAAGAGTAGCGCAACGCCGATTGCGACATTGAGCGCAAGGATCACAGTCCTCCGCCTGGGGCTTCGGCCACTAAGTCTAACATTTCGAGCGGAAACGGAGCGAAGATTCCATCGAGCGTTCCCGCGCCAAAACACGCCCAATCCAGGATCTCTCGACCTAATACACCAAAGGCGGACCGCTTCACGCTCACAACTACCAGGGGCAATGGACTGCGTCCTGGGGGCCTGCATAGGATCTGCATAAGTTTCAAATTGCTCATTGCAGAAGATGCACACCCAGCGCCAAAACACGCCCAATCCAGGATCTCTCGACCTAGACGAATGCCCTTCCTTCGATGCGTCGGGGCTCGAGCCTCGTTTCGGGCCTTGCCGCACGATTGCGCAGCGCGCAACGAATCAACAAAATCGTTGCAAGCGGAGGTGATGCTCACTGGGCACGGGGACGGCGGGGTGTTCGAGCGTCCCTGGACAAAGGCATATCGGAGGTGTTTCTCAACTGTGCAGCCGGCTGAGATCGGCGTAACCAGCGTCACAGTGCTCGAAAGAGAGTTGCCGGAGAATGCGTGAAATCAGTACTTCCCCTTCCAACACCGTCCGATCCTGCAAATCCAACTTGACGGACGTTTTCCAGATGGCTTGGAGTTCCACCCAAAGATGCTTTGTTTCCGGGCCGAGGAACTGAGCGAAAGTATCACTGCCCGAGGGATATTCAGCATTGGGAAAGCTTTCTAACATTTCAATAGCGATGATGTCTCGAATCTCTGTCCCCGTGTTGCTTAAGAATTCTTCCACTCGATCACAAGCCGCACGTACACCTTCCTGTTCTTCTTCGTAGACTGCTTCAGCCAGCAACTGCACAACGTGTAGGGCGTAGAGAACCGAGCCGCCATGCTGCTTCTTGAACATAAACCAACTCCCGTTCCAACCGGATTGAGGTCAATTGCACGACTGTGCTAGGCGGTGCGATGAGCGCGATGAGCACATGCCGCACTGTGCGGAAACAAGGCGCAGCTTCAAAAAATGAAAGCCTGGCTCTCAGCCTTTCTAAAACCCGGCCACGACTTGCTGCCGTACTCTCTGTACCCTCGCGCGGTAAGCCGAATCACGCCCCGGATTTGCTCCTCAACGTGGCCTTCATTCCTTAGCTCTGCAACGACTTCACGCGCTAAGGAAGAATCGACGGTTGGCTTTGACAACATCAGGAACTGAAGCGGGTCTTCCTCGTATCCTGCGATTAACGCGAGCAGCAGTCCGTCACGAACCGATTGTGAATGCATAAACATCTCACGATGAAAAATTTGATGTCAGGTTATGGTATGCGTCTAGCCCACCCGAATGGAATGGCCCGTGCGTGCCACATCCCGAACTCGACGCGCGGACTTAGCTGCAAAATCTGCGAGAAAATACTGCCAGACTCGAGTCAAAACGGAGCCTCCTTAGGTTTGGGATCGATTCTTGGAACCAAATATCAGAGACTCAACCTTTTCGTGGCACAGTCATCAGTAGAGGCGGCGAGCGGCTCAGAACAGCAGCTGTTGACCTAGATTTCCCCTCAGTTTTCTTTGGGTCGTTTGATCTTTTTCCCGAACACCTTCAACTTGCATTAAGAGCCAGATTAGCGCTTCAGGATGCATGGCCCAGGCTTCACCTATTGTTTCAAGGCAAATAAGGGCTTCCTCCTCGCTGCCGAAGCTGTAGGAGTCCGGCATCGCTCGCGGGAGCTTCTTCTTGCCAGTTAGGTAGAGTTCGACGAAGCGGTTGTGGTTGCGCGCGTACTTAAGGGCGTGTTCCGCGCCCTTAAAGTCCCCAGACAGAACGCGCTCCAACGTTCGTCCCCAGGCGAAGACAGCGCCGGCGTCTTCGTCGTATACACGGAGCAGGCGGCGGGCGCCGTCGAGATCATCGCCGGCTAGGTAACAACCTAGTAGGATGTCGCGCACCCCTTGGTTGTCGTTGGGATTGAGAGCGAGCAGGGCCTCGAAGTGACCGATTGCCTCACTCACGCGCCCGGCGTCCAGCAGTAAGTCGGCCAGTTGCTGCCGGGCGCGCATGTAAGGCCGCGTTTCGAGCATGCCCCAGAAATGGCCCTTGTTTTCTTCGAAGCACTTGGCTCCGAGCGAACGTTCGCCGACCTCGACAGCTTTTTCCAGTCCAGCGATGAGATCCTCCACCGAGCGCGCACTGGCCGCTGCCAGGGTGACGAGAGCATCCACGCAATCGGGATCCTTCGCCCGCGCCTGTTGGGCGAGAGTGAGGGCCCGCGTGTGGGTGGGAGCCTCCATGGCGCGATAGGCGAGCTCCTGCGCTTCCTGTTGCGGCGAAAGGCTGGGAACCTTTTTCAACGCTTCCTTTAAGCCCGGCCCAGCGAGCCTTGCGAGAAACGCGTTGGCTTCTTCGATGCTTTGGAACTCCCGCCCCTGCATGACTCTGTGAACATCGCGCATTACCTTTTCGGTCACCAAGCGCGAAGACAGCGGAGAACCGCTTACCTGCTGCCTCATCCCTCCACGTGATTCCTTCGACTGCTTACCCGTTCTCTTTGCCTCTTCCTTGTCCATGTGGCTTGTTCTCGAAAGCAGGAGTCCACTCCGTTCAGCAGTACACTATATCGCCGCGGAGTACCGCCTCGCTCAGCAACTTTTCCACAATCGTAATTTGGACAAGTGTGGGCAGCAATGTATCGCGCTGATCGAACTGCTTACCAAGAGTCTTACACCCACGATGAAGACTCCCGGGTGATTAATCCTAGCGTCGAGGCCAAGAACAAGAAAGAAGCAGACGTGTGCGGAATCGGCGCTGCACGGCCCTCCCGAGCAATGGGTCGTAGTCTTTGACGTTCCAGAAGATGCAACGAAATTCACTCTTGAGCTCAAACCTTCGCTCTTTGGATCATCTGCAGCTGCCATCATCGCATTGGGCCGATGAAAAACAGGGCGCCCGCGAGGCCGTGACTCGTGACGTGAGTTCCAGCCAGTGCGCTCATCGGAGTGTTCTCCATTCGTTGTTCTCTGAACGCGTGGCGTGAGGATACGCCACGTTGTACATGTTCATCATGCGCATTCATCATGCTCACGGTTGCAACCTGGGTATACATTTGCGCCGTCTAGAGCCTTCGGCGAGGTGTTGGAGTCGTACATGTGGGTTAGTGCGAGCGCCGATGTGGATTGTGCGCGGGCAAGCCTTGGCTCTCGCCATGGCCTTGTCGATCCGCACCAGTGCTGCGCACGTGGAGGCGACTCCGCGGAATGGTGCGGCGGTGTTGAAAACAATCTTCCGTTACCAAAGTGAAGTCCGCTAGCGACGCCATTTTGCCTCAATTTGCACATTCCCAGATTGCGCCCGGAACCGTGTCGTGAGCGGATTTAGGAGATGGAACGACCGCGAAAAATCACGCTAGGGTCGGCTCGATACGCGCAGCCATCGAAACGACTGCACAGTTTCTCGTCATAGGGCTGTGGAGGGGATGTGCATGTAGTGGAAAACAAGGCAAATAAAAGTCGCGGATGTTTTGGTCGACTTCAAGAGCGAGGGGGCGTACAAGCAAAGCGTGCAGCTCTCCGCCCCGCGCGGAGAGTACGCAATCGCAAGGCAGAATTACGTGCCCGAGTCTCGGTCTCAGCGCAAGGAGTTTGCGATGGCCAGGCGGCAAGAAACCCTCCTCTGTATCGACGATAATCAGAGCAGCCTCAACATTTGCAAAATAATTCTGGAAGACTTTGGCTACAAGGTCTTAACTGCCAGTAGCGCACGCGAAGGACTGGAAATCTTTGCGTCGCATGTCATCGATGCAGTGATTCTCGACTATCAAATGCCGGAGATGAACGGCGAACTGGTTGCTGCAGAAATGAGACGAACGAAGCCGCGAGTCCCCATTCTCATGCTGTCCGGCTGGGTGTCACTGCCAGAAAGCGCGCTTCAACTGGTGGACGAATATGTCGCCAAAGGAGACCCGGTCGAGTTCATGCTCCTAGCAGTTCAGCAAGTATTGAGTCGTGGCAAAAAGCGAAAGCCCGTAAGAGCCGTTACTCAGTCTCGGGTGGCCAGCTACGACTCTGAAGCCAGAATCGTTTGACCAAGCAGACACACAGTCTCGGTGAATACGCTAGTGCGTTCCACCCCCTCGTAGGACGATGAATGTGCATTTTCTTGGATAAGGGGGTTTTCCCCAGGAGCCCAAAATGAATCCTCGCGGACCGGGAAACGGGAAGTCCCATACCGCCCAACAACCGGAACCTCAGCAGTCCAGACGAGGCTTATTCCCTATCGTCGGTGTGGGTGCCTCGGCCGGTGGCTTAGAGGCATTCACACAATTGCTCAAGGCCTTAGGGCCGGGGACCGGGATGGCGTATGTGCTGGTTCAGCATCTGGACCCGAGCCACGAGAGCGCACTGACTGAGCTCCTGGCGAAGGCGACCGAGATGCCGGTCAGGCAAGTCACTGATGCCACGCCGGTGGAACCTAATCATGTGTATGTTATTCCGCCCAACGTGGACATGATCATTTCACAGGGAATATTGCGGCTAACAGCCCGTACCGAGACAGGTGGCTACCACATGCCTATCGATCGTTTCTTACGCTCGCTCGCGGAGGACCAGGGGAGCAACGCGATTGGCGTAATTCTTTCAGGAACTGCTTCTGACGGTACCTTGGGGTTAGCAGCGACCAAGGCAGAGGGAGGCATTACCTTCGCCCAGGATGAAAAATCGGCCAAATTCGATGGCATGCCACAGAGCGCCATTGCTGCCGGCTGCGTGGATTTCGTTCTCCCCCCTGACGCTATTGGCAGAAAGCTGGAGAGGATTCGTGCTCATCCGTATCTGGCCCCTGCTTCGTCCTCAAGAACACCTGAATTAGTGCCCGACGGCGATCCCCAACTAAAGAACATTCTTCATTTACTACGGATGGCAAACGAAGTTGATTTTTCCGATTACAAGCCCGCTACTGTTAAGCGGCGCATTATACGCCGCATGGCTTTGCACCAGATCGGGACGTTGAAAGATTACGTCCAGCTTCTTCGGCACCATCCGGCTGAAGTGGAGGCACTGCACGAGGACCTCCTCATCAAGGTCACCAGCTTTTTCCGCGACCCCGCTGCTTTTGAAGCGCTAAAAGCCGAGGTGTTTCCTGGCATTCTGAAGCACAGGTCACCCGAGGAGCCCATCAGAGTTTGGGTGCCAGGGTGTTCAACGGGCGAAGAAACCTACTCGCAGGCAATTGCACTGCTCGAGTTCTTGGGCCATAGAAGCGCTGATATTCCCATCCAGCTTTTTGGCACGGACCTCAGCCAGGAAAGCATTGGGAAAGCCCGCGCCGGGATCTACCCGGAGAGTATTGTGGCCGATGTCTCGCCGGAACGGCTGCGACGCTTTTTCGCCAAAGTGGAAGTTGGCTATCGAATCAACAAAACGATCCGTGATATGTGTGTTTTCGCCAGGCAGAACTTTCTCCAAGACCCGCCTTTTTCTCGGATCGACGTTATCAGTTGCCGTAACGTGCTTATCTACCTCGGGCCGGTTTTGCAGAAAAGGATCATGCCCATCTTTCATTATGCCCTGAAGCCAAGAGGATTTCTGATGTTGGGCGGCGCGGAAGGCATAATTGGCACGGGCTCGGATTTGTTTGAGTTGATGGATAGGAAGCACAAGATTTATTGCCGAAAATCTACCCCATCCGGGCTGCACTTCGACTTCGCCGCTAGCCAGTACCCGACCGGAGCAGCAAACCTTGCGAGCGACAAGCAAACACAGAAGCGCGAGGGGGTTGTGCAACTCTTGGACTTACGCAAAGAGGCTGATCGCATCCTCTTAACGAAATATGCTCCCGTCGCAGTGGTGATTAATGACGATATGGAAGTCCTTGAATCCCGTGGACACGTGGGCCTTTATCTTGAGCTCGCGTCCGGCAGAGCCAGCTTCAACGTTTTGAAGATGGCTCGAGAAGGCTTGCTGTTCGATCTGCAAGCCGCGATTAACAAAGCAAAGACGGAGAAGGAGGGAGTTCCGGTCCGAAAGGAAAATGTACCGGTCGAACGCGACGGTGAACTCAAGGATGTGAATCTTGAGGTAACCCGCTTCAAGGTCGCTTCCAACAGAGAACGCAATTTCTTGATCGTGTTCGAGGATTCGAGACCCGCGGGTAGGGCTGAATCAGCGGGAACCATGGCTGGAGAGGCAAAACTTAGCGAAGGAGGAAAGGAAAAACGCAGTGATCGTCAAAGCAGCCACTTGAAGCAGGAACTTGTTGCCACCAAACGCTATCTGCACTCCCTTGTCGAGGACAAAGAAGCCAGCAACGAGGAACTCCAAGCCGCCAATGAGGAGATTCTGTCGAGCAACGAAGAGTTGCAGAGCACAAACGAAGAGCTGCAAACCGCCAAAGAAGAGCTCGAGTCAACGAATGAAGAACTACACACTGTCAACGAGGAACTGCACAATCGAAATTTCGAATTGACCCAAGCCAACAATGACTTCGTTAATCTGCTCAGCAGCGTCAATATCGCGATGCTTATGTTGGGAGGCGACCTGCGAATTCGACGTGTCACTCCTCAGGCGGAAAAGTTGCTGGGGCTGATCCCCACGGACGTTGGACGCGTGATCACCAGTATCAGGCCAAATATTGACGTGCCCGACCTGGAGCAAATGATTGCGGAGGTAATCAAGACGGTAACGGTTCAAGGACGAGAGGTTCGGGACCGAGAGGGGCATTGGTATTCGCTTCGCATACTGCCCTATAAGACGGAGAGCATGACGGAGGGCGCGGTCCTGACGCTGGTGGATATAAATGTCCTCAAGAACAACCTGGAGGAGATCAGACTATCGCACGATCAACTGGTAAGGGAGCGGAGGAAATTAGAAGAGGTGCTTCGACAGATGCCCTGTGGGGTCATGATCGCGGAAGCCCCATCAGGCAGGCTGATCCTCACGAACAAACAGATAGAAGAGATCCTGCGTCACCCATTCCCTCATGCCGCTACCGTTGAGGAATACGCCCAAGGTAAAGCTTTCCATCTCAATAAGCAGCCATTCAAACCTGAAGAGTGGCCCCTCGCACGTTCTCTCACCAGAGGCGAGGTGGTCACAGATGAAGAAATTGAGTACGTGCGCGGGGACGGCACCCCGGTTTTTTTAAGTGTCAGCTCTGCCCCCATTCTCGACCGCGAAGGCCGTATCACCGCAGCCGTGATTACCTTTTTTGATCTTACGCATCGCAAAGGAACTGAACAGGTGCTGCGCTCCACAGAAAAGTTGGCCGCTACTGGACGTCTGGCAGCTTCTTTTTGCCACGAAATCAACAATCCGCTGCAGACGCTGAGTGGTGTGTTGTATCTGCTCGGTCAAAGTACCGGACTAGGGGAAGCCGAGCGCCAACATTTGGCCACGGCGCATGCCGAACTGGAACGTGTGGCGCACCTAACCACGAGCATGTTGGGTTTCTACCGCCCCTCCCCTTCACCAGTGGATCTCAAGATCTGCGAAATACTCGATAGCGTGCTGAACTTTTACGGCCCAGCCATTCGGTCCGGCAAGATTATCGTCGAGAAGCGATACGACTCGGAGGACGTGATACACGGCTTTCCCAGCGAGATTACCCAGGTATTCTCCAATCTTGTGGGGAATGCGCTGGGAGCTTTGACCCCGGAAGGAACACTCGAGTTGCACGTTATAGCTTCCCGGGATTGGGGAAACCCGGCAAGGCGCGGCGTCCGTGTTTTCATTGCAGACAACGGACCGGGTATTTCTGCTGAGAATCGGCGGAGAATTTTTGAGCCATTCTTCACCACAAAAGGTGAGAATGGTACTGGTCTTGGCCTGTGGGTCGCAAGTGGGATTGTCGATAAATATGGAGGCTGGCTTCGGGTGCGCAGCAGCACGCAGCCCGGGCGAAGCGGGACCTGTTTCGCCGTCTTTTTTCCGGAGCAGAAGGTATCGACAATGCATCATACTAATATCAGGCTAGATAAAAGCGCGTGACGTTTGATATCCGCAGGGCGATCCGGATATGTAAACGAT
>Ga0209057_1003573_pt1 | contig 11433 bp, 6 predicted proteins | sample GraSoiAngelo_146_FD_185903 | JGI IMG/M metagenome (GOLD analysis project Ga0209057, IMG submission 185903) | Grasslands soil microbial communities from the Angelo Coastal Reserve, California, USA - 14_1009_05_30cm (SPAdes) (version 2) | ecosystem: Environmental > Terrestrial > Soil > Grasslands ... | reverse complement strand
GCGTCGGTGGGCGAGCTCGCGCTCGTGCGCGGCATCGACGCCGCCGCGCTGGCGCGCCTCCGTCCCCACGTCACCGTCGCCGGCGAGCACGCCGTCAACCCCAACACCGCCTCGCGCGAGGGGCTGCTCGCGGTGGTGCAGGACGGGGCGGCGGTCGATCGGCTGCTCGCCGCCCGCGGGCGAGGTCCGCTCGCGGCCGAGGACATCGCGGCGCTGCTCCCCGACGCGCCCTCCGCCGTCCGCCTCGCGCTCACCCCGCGCGGCCAGCACTACAGCGTGCGCGCCGTGGGTGGCGTCGGCGCGGTCCGCCGCAGCGTCGAGGCGACGCTCGCCGCGCCGGGGGGCGTAGAGCCGGAGATCGTGGCGTGGCGGGCGGTCGAGGGGTAGCGACGATGCGGGACTCGACCTCACATGGCGCTCGGTGGGGCAGCACCGAACTGCATGTGGGGACAGGAAGGGGCTACATCACCGTGATCGCCGCCGAGGATGCCGAGACGTTCGAGCTCGGGCCGGCCGAAGAGGAAGCCCTGCTCGCAGCCATCACCGAGGCCGACCGCGGCGACCTCGCCGACGGCGGGGAAGTGCTCGCCACGCTCCGCCGGCGCACTCGACCGAAGAGCTCGAGCTAGCCATCACGGCCGACGGCGCCGTTCGGCTGTCGGGAGCCAGTCGAGCGCTTCGGCAATCCCCCGCCGCTCGATGCCGGGACCGACGGCCTCCGCGCCGGTCCCCTGGTCGATGATCCAGGCGGCCCGTGCGCCGATGTCCACCATCGACTGCGCGAGGCTCCGTGTCACGCTCGGCCGATCGCCCCGCCCGCTCTTCACCTCGATGACGACCCGATCCGAGCCGCGATCGAGCACGAGATCTACCTCGATGCCCGCAGCGGTCCGCCAGAAGAACGCCTGCGTGTGGGGATGGGTGAGCTTCTCGCGGCGAACGAGATCTTCGATCACGAACGTCTCGAAGCTCGCCCCGGCCACGGGGTGCGACGCGACGTCGTCGGCCGAGGGGAGGTTGAGGAGATGGTGCAGGAGGCCGGTGTCACGCAGGTACACCTTCGGCGCCTTCACGAGCCGTTTGCGCACGTTGCGATGGTAAGGTGCCAGGCGCCGGACGAGGAACGTCTGCTCGAGCACGTCGAGGTAGCGTTGGACGGTGTGGTACGAGACGCCGAGGGACTGGCCGAGCGCAGACGCGTTCAGCAACCCCCCTTGTGCGTGCGCCAGCATGGTGAGGAGGCGACGGAGCAGGAGGGGATCGGCCCCGACGCCGAGCTGCGGGAGGTCGCGCTCGACGTACGTCCTGAGGTACCCCTCCCACCAGTCGCGGAAGTCGCCGCGGAGCGCACCGGGAAACCCGCCGCGCAGCCAGAGCGCCGGCCAGGCGCGCCTCGGCGTTCCCGAGCGAGCCTCCGCGGTCGTGAGCGGGTCGAGATCGAGCACGCCGACCCGCCCCGCGAGTGACTCGGACACCCCGCGGATCAGCGAGGGCTGGGCCGAGCCGAGCAGCAGGAAGCGGCCCGGCTTCTGGGCCTGGCGGTCAATGGCGCCGCGCAGCGCTGCGAACAGTTCCGGCACCGCCTGAGCCTCGTCGAGGATGACCGGGGTCGTCGCGTAGCGCTCGAGCTGGAACGCGGGGTCGTCCTGAAAGCGTTCGCGTGACCGGGGCTCCTCCAGGTCGACGTACGGCAGCCGGGGGAACGTCTGGCGCGCCAGGGTGGTCTTGCCGACCTGCCGGGCGCCGAGGATGAGGACCGCCGGGAACTGACGCCAGAGGCGCCGGAGGCGCGCGGCGGCCAGGCGATCCCACATGGGGCGCAGATTAGAACTACGCCTTCTAATCTGCAACACGTTGCGCTCGGCCGGTAGGGCAAGTCGGCCGATCACCCCTCTTGACGGAGAGCGAAGAAAAGGCGAAGCGTGGCCAATGCCCACCGCCGCCGCCCTCCTCGATCGGATCGGCCGGCCGGGGGACTTGAGCCTCGGGACGGCGCGTCCCGAGCCGCTCGGGCGGCTGCCCACCGGTCTCGCCGTCCTCGACGAGGCGCTCGGCGGCGGGCTGCCGCGCGGACGGATCGCCGAGCTCGCCGGGGCGCCGAGCACGGGACGGACGGGGCTCGCCTGCGCCATCGCGGCCGCCGCCACGCGCGCCGGCGAGACCATCGCCTGGGTCGATCCCCAGGACGCCCTCGAGCCGGAGGCCGCCGCCGCGGCCGGCATCGCGCTCGCGCGCCTGCTCTGGGTCAGACCGCGCAGCGTGAGCGACGCGTTCCGCGCGGCGGAGATCCTCCTCGGCGCGGGCGGCTTCGGGCTGGTCGTGCTCGATGTGGACGCGCCCCGCGCCGGCGCGGGCGGCTGGCCCCGCCTCGCGCGCGCCGCGGAGCGCACCCGCTCCACACTCCTCGTGGTCGCGCTGCGCCGCGAGGCGGGGACGTTCGCCGCGCTCGGCCTCGAGCTGGGCGCGCGGCGCGTGCGCTGGAGCGGCGGGCCGGGGCGCCTCGTGCTGCTCGAGGGGATCGACGCGCGCGTCACCGTGGCGCGCAGCCGGATCGGCCGGCCCGGGCAGGCGCTGGTCGTGAGGCAGGCCTGTGCCTGAGACGAGACCATGCCGCGCATCGCCTGCCTCCTCGTCCCCGATCTCCCCGTCGCCGCCGCCTGCCGCGCCGACCCCGATCTCGCCGCGCGGCCGCTCGCGCTGAGCGAGGGGGGCGGCCCCCATGCGCCGATCGTCGCCGCCGCGGCGGCAGCGCGCGCGCGCGGCGTGCGCGCCGGCCACACCGTCGCGCAGGCGCGCGCCATCGCGGCCGACCTGGTCGTCCGCCCGCGCGACGAGGCCGCGGAGCGCTCGGCGGTGCGGGCGCTGGTCGACGTCGCGGCCTCGCTCGCGAGCCGCATCGAAGCGGCCGCCGACGGCGCCGTCTTCCTCGACGCTGCGGGCGCCGCGCACCTCGTCCCGAGCGAGGCGGGGCTCGCGACGGCGCTGGTCGCGCGCGCGGCGCGCGTCGGGCTCGCGGCGCGCGCGGCGGTCGGCGGCAGCATGACGGTCGCGCGCCTCGCGGCGCTCCACGGCGGCGAGGTCGTCCCCGCCGGCACGGAGCTCGGCTTCCTCGCCCCGCTGCCGCTCGCCCGCCTCGCGCCGCCGTCCGAGATCGCCGCCACGCTCGAGCGCTGGGGCATCCGGCGGCTCGGCGACCTGGCGCGGCTCCCGGTCGCCGAGGTGGCGACGCGGCTCGGCCCCGCCGGCGCCGCGCTGGTGCGCGCCGCGCGCGGCGAGGACGAGCGGCCGCTCGCGCCCGAGGCGCTCGGCGGCCCGCTCGAGGAGGCGATCGGCCTCGAGCACGCGCTCGACGCGCTCGAGCCGCTCCTCTTCGTGCTGCGCGGCCTCGTCGAGCGCGCCGTGGCGCGCATCGGCCTCGAGGGCATCGGCGTCGCGCGCCTCGGTCTCGCCCTCGGGCTCGACGACCGGAGCCGCGACGAGCGCACCGTCCCGCTCGCTGCGCCGACGCGCGACGTGAAGACGCTCCTCACCTGCCTCCGCGTCGCGCTCGAGGCACGGCCGCCGCGCGCCGCGGTCGAGCGGGTGGCGCTCGCCGCCGTCCCCGAGCGCGTGCGCGCCGCGCAGCTCGGGCTCTTCAGCCCGGCCGGCCCGTCTCCCGAGCGGCTCGCGACCACGCTCGCGCGGCTCGCCGCGCTGTGCGGGCCGGAGCGCGTGGGCGCGCCCGCCGTGCTCGACTCGCACCGGCCGGGCGCGGCGGCGGTGGCGCCCTTCACGCTCGGCGCCGCGCCCGAGCCGCCGCCGCTGACGGGCTGCCGGCTCGTCGTGCGTGCGCTCCGGCCGCCGCGCCCCGTCGAGGTGTTCGCGGACCGCGGCCGTCCCGACTTCGTCCGCGGCGAAGGCCTCGGCGGGCGGGTGGTCGGCGCGGCGGGACCGTGGCGGGTGGTGGGAGAGTGGTGGAGCGACGGCGCCTTCGCGCGCGACTACTACGACCTCGAGCTCTCCGACGGCGGCATCTATCGCTGCTATCGGGATGACGGGCGGTGGTTCGTCGATGGCGTCTACGACTGACTACGTCGAGCTGCGCTGCCGCAGCGCGTTCAGCTTCCTCGCCGGCGCCTCGCTGCCGGAGGATCTGGTCGAGCGCGCCGCCGCGCTCGGCTACGACGCGCTGGCGCTCGCCGACCGCGGCGGCGTCTACGGCGCGCCGCGCTTCTTCCAGGCCGCGCGCCGCATGGGCCTCCGCGCCCTGGTCGGCGCGGAGGTGGCGGTCGCGGGCGCGGGGCTGCTCTGGCTCCTGGTCGAGAGCCGCACCGGCTACCGGAACCTCTGCCGGCTCCTCACCGCGGGCGCGCTCGGGCGTGCGAAGGGCGAGGCGCTGGTCACGTGGGCGGAGGTCGAGGAGCACGCCGCCGGCCTCCACTGCCTCGCCGGCGGTGCCGAGGGGCCGCTCGCGAGGACGGACGCCGCGCCGAACCTCGCCCGGCTGAAGGCCATCTTCGGCCCCCGCCTCGCGGTCGACGTCCACCGCCACGGCGAGCGCGCGGGCGAGCGGCTCGCGCGCCGCCTGGCCGACCTGGCCGCCGCGCACCGCGTGCCGGTGGTCGCGACCAACGACGTGCGCCACGCCGCGCCCGGGGGCCGGCCGCTCCTCGACGTCCTCACCTGCATCCGCCTCGGCACGACGCTCGACCAGGCGGGGCGGCGGCTCCTCGCCAACACGGAGCGGCACCTGAAGCCGCCGGCGGAGATGGCGGCGCTGTTCCGGGACATGCCCGATGCCATCCGCCAGAGCCGCCGCATCGCCGAGCGCTGCGCGTTCACGCTCGCGGACCTGGGCTACCGTTTCCCGGAGTTCCCGCTCGCGCCCGGCGAGACGCCGATCGGCCACCTGCGGGCGCTCACCTACGCTGGCGCCCGCGATCGGTACCGAACCATCACGCCGACCGTCCAGAGACAGCTCGAGCACGAGCTCGGCATGATCGAGCGTCTCGACCTCGCCGGCTACTTCCTGATCGTGTGGGACATCGTCCGCTTCTGCCGCGAGCGCCGCATCCTCTGCCAGGGGCGCGGCTCGGCCGCCAACAGCGCGGTCTGCTACGCGCTCGGCATCACGGCGGTCGACCCGGTCGGCATGGGCCTCCTCTTCGAGCGCTTCCTCTCCGAGGAGCGCGGCGAGTGGCCCGACATCGACCTCGACCTGCCCTCCGGCGATCGCCGGGAAGAGGTCATCCAGTACGTCTACCGCCGCTACGGCGAGCGCGGCGCCGCCATGACGGCGACCGTCATCAGCTACCGCACGCGCAGCGCCGTGCGCGAGGCGGGCAAGGCGCTCGGCCTCTCGCTCGAGCAGGTGGATCGCCTCGCCAAGCTGCTGCGCGCGCACGGCTACTCGGACGAGCACGACGAGCTCGGAGCGCAGCTCCGCGCCGGCGGCGTCGATCCGGAGGCGCCGCGCATCGGGCTCCTGGTCGAGATCGTGCGCCAGATGCAGGGCCTGCCGCGCCATCTCGGCCAGCACACGGGCGGCATGGTGATCGCGGCCGGCCGGCTCGACGAGGTGGTGCCGCTCGAGCCCGCCGCCATGCCGGGCCGCAACGTCATCCAGTGGGACAAGGACGACTGCGCCGACCTGGGCCTCATCAAGGTCGACCTCCTCGGCCTCGGCATGCTCGCCGCGCTCGAGGAGGCGATCCCGCTCGTCCGGCAGCACGAGGGCGTCGAGATCGATCTGGCCCACCTCCCGCCCGACGATCCCCAGGTCTATGCCATGCTCCGGCGCGCCGACACGATCGGCGTCTTCCAGGTCGAGAGCCGCGCGCAGATGGCGACGCTGCCGCGCATGCAGCCCGAGCGCTTCTACGACCTGGTGGTCGAGGTGGCGATCATCCGCCCGGGGCCCATCGTCGGACAGATGGTGAACCCGTATCTGAAGCGCCGCGCCGGGCGCGAGCCGGTCGGCTACGCGCACCCCTCGCTCGAGCCCATCCTGGCGCGCACGCTCGGCGTGCCGCTCTTCCAGGAGCAGCTCCTGCGCATCGCCATGACGGTCGCGGGCTTCACGGGCGGGGAGGCCGAGGAGCTCCGCCGCGCCATGGGCTTCAAGCGCTCCGAGGCGCGCATGCGCGCGATCGAGGCGCGGCTCCGCGCCGGCATGGCGGCGCGGGGGATCACCGGCGCCGCGCAGGACGAGATCGTCCGGCAGATCACGTCGTTCGCGCTGTACGGGTTCCCGGAGTGCGTCGGGGGTGACACGCGCGTGATCGACGCCGATACCGGGCGCTACGTGAGCATCGAGGAAGTGGCGACGGGGCGCGTGCAGCTCACGACCACTCTCGCCTGCGACGCGGATCTTAAGCTACGTCCACGGCGTGTGCTCGCGGCGCTCGCGAGCGGAAAACGGATGGTTCATCGACTCAGGACTGCTCTCGGTCGCGAAATCACGGCTACCCCTGAGCATCCGTTTCTCACGGTCAATGGATGGCGCACGCTTGCAGAACTCCACGCGGGCGACCATCTCGCAACGGCGCGGACGCTCCCCGTGTTGGGACAGGTCTATTGGGACCGGGTGACGAGCATCGAGCCAGTCGGAGTCCGCGAAACCTATGACCTCCGGATCGAGAAGGACCACAACTTCCTGGCCAACGACTTCGTCGTCCACAACTCGCACGCCGCGAGCTTCGCGCTCATCGCCTACGCCTCGGCGTACCTGAAGGCGCACCACCCCGCGGCCTTCGCGTGCGCGCTGCTCAACGCGTGGCCGATGGGCTTCTATCACCCGGCGACGGTGGTGAAGGACGCGCAGCGCCACGGGGTCGAGGTGCGGCCGATCGACGTCACGCGCTCGGACTGGAAGTGCACGCTCGAGGACGGCGCGCTCCGCCTCGGCCTCCGCTACGTCCTCGGGCTGCGCGCGGAGGCGGCCGCACGCCTGGTCGCCGCGCGGCCGTTTGGCTCGGTCGCCGAGGCCGCGCAGCGCGGCGTGCTCAAGCGAAGCGAGGTCGAGACGCTCGCGCACGCGGGGGCGTTCGCCGCCTTCGGCCTCGCACGGCGCGAGGCACTCTGGCAGGCGGCGGCCGTCGAGCGCGACCCGACGAGTCTCCTCGCCCGCGTGCGCCCGCCGCGCGCGGGCTCGCCCCTCCCGCCCATGACGCCCTTCGAGGAGACGGCGGCCGACTACGCCGCGACGCAGCTCACCGCTGGCCCGCACGTGATGGCGCACCTCCGGAGCCGGCTCGCCGCCGACGGCGTGCTCGCCGCGCGCGCGCTCGACCAGGTGCCGCACGGCGCCCGGGTGCGCGTCGCCGGCCACGTCATCGTCCGCCAGCGCCCGGGGACGGCGAAGGGCATGTGCTTCCTCACGCTCGAGGACGAGACCGGGACGGCGAACGCCGTCGTCACCCCGCCTCTCTACGAGCGCGCGCGCGTCGTCCTCAACACCTCGCCGCTGCTCGAGGTCGAGGGCCGGCTCGAGCGCGTGGACGGCGTCACGCACGTGCGCGCGGCGAGGTTCCGGCGAGTGGAGGCGCCCGCCGAGGTGCCCGAGAGCCACGACTACCGGTGACGGCCTTTCCCCGCCGCCCGGCTCCTGAGCAGCCTCGCCAGCGCGCAGGCCGCCGGGACCTGGCGGGCGTGGGCGATCTCACCTGAAGACGTGCTAAGAAGCTCCCCCTCGATGAGGACGTTCCCGGCGGGTGCCAGGTTCACCGCCGCGTTCGTGGCGCTGCTCGCCGTCGGCATCGGCCTCGCCTACTCGGGCAGCCTTGGCGTCGGATTCTACTTCGACGCCACGTCCGGGATCACCAACAACCCCGCCATCCGCAGTCTACGCAACATCCCGAGCTTCTTCACGAACCCCTACGCGCTCTGGCTGGAGCACACGCAGGTGGACATACGTCCCGTGCTGCTGATCACGTACGCGGTGAACTATGCGATCTCGGGGCTCGAGCCGTGGAGCTGGCATGTCCTCAACCTGATGCTGCACTTCACCGCCTCCCTGCTCGTCTTCGTGATCGTCCGCGACCACGTGTGGTGGCCGCCGCGGGACCGCGGTCCGTCCGCGGAAGCTCGCATCCCAGCCGCGGCGGCCGCGCTCTTCTTTGCCCTGGCGCCCCTCAACAGCCAGCCGGTCGACTTCATGTGGGCGCGCTCGGCGCTCCTCTGCGGCACTCTCTACCTGGGGGCGTTCCTCGCCTTCGTCCGCCGGCGCTGGTCGCTCGGCGCAGTGCTCTTCGCCCTCGCGCTCTTGACGAAGGCGATCGCCATCACCCTGCCCGTGATGCTCCTGATCCACGACTTCCTCTACCGCGATCGGACGCGGTACCCGACCGTGAGGCGCTATGTCATGGACGGGCGTCGTCTCACGCTGCCGCTCGTCCTTCCGGCCCTGCTCGCCGCCGCCTACGTCGCGTACCGGGCCATCGTCCTTCCCCCGTGGGCCGCCGAGGCCCGCCACGAAGCCTGGGTCACTCCGTGGATCTGGTTCATCAGCCAGTGGTCTGCTCTCCTCTACTACGTGCGTCTCTTCGTCTGGCCGGACGCGCTCTCGATGGACCACGGCTATCCCTACACCACGAGCCTGCTCGCCCCGCGCGCCTGGTTGGCGCTGCTCGTCCTGCTCGCCTGGATCGGGCTCGCGCTGCGCGCGGTCAGGCGGTACCCGCAGGTGACTTTCGCGACGGCGTGGTTCTTCGTCACGCTCGCGCCCGAGTCGTCCTTCGTGGCCCTCTCCGAGGTCGTCAACGATCACCGGCCCTACATCGCCTCGGCGCTCGGCCTCTCGGTGCTGCTCGCGTGGCTGCTCCATCGTGGTGCGGCGCTCGTCGCCCCACGTCCCAGCGCGCTGTTCGCCGCCGTCTCGCTCGCCCTCTCGATCGCAGCGGTGCCGTACGATCGGTACCGCACCTGGCAATGGCAGGATGCGCTGCGCAACTGGGAGGACACGCTGCGCAAGAGCCCGAGCAACGGCCGCGCATGGATGAACGCCGGCCAGAACCTGATGTCGCGCGGGGAGCTCGCGGCGGCCCGACGTTACTTCGAGCGCGCGCGCGAGCTCGCTCCGCGCTCCGCCTTCGTCTACATGAACCTGTGCATGCTGGAGGCGCGCGAGGGGCACCTCGAGGAGGCGCTCCACGCGGCGAGCGAGGCGGTCCGCCTGCGGCCGGACTTCTCCCCGTCGTACCTCTTGCTCGGCAACGTGCTCGCCAAGTCCGGTCGGACCGAGGAGGCGGCGGCTGCCTACCGCCGTGCCGCGGCTCTCGATCCTCGCGACCGGGCGGCGCCACAAGCCCTGGCCCGTCTCGCCAGCGGCGCGGACCAGGACGAGGCCCTGATGCGTGCCGGCCTGGACGCGCTCCGCACGCTCCACGATCCGGAGCGGGCGGCGGCGCTCTTTCGCCAGGTGCTCGAGCACAGCCCGACTCACTACGGGGCGACGTTTCAGCTCGCCGCCGCCCTCGACGCCGCTGGCCGGACGGGCGAGGCGCGTCCCCTCTGGGAGAAGATGCTCCAGATGGCCGAGGCAGCGCACGACGAGGGGACGGCCCGCGCGGCACGCCAGCGACTAGAGAAGAGCCCGTAGGATCGGGACGTGGCGGCGAGCGACACGGGCCACGTCCGGCGGCTGCTGGGAAGGTGCTGTACTTCTCGCCCCTGATCGGGGGCGTGCCGCGCGTTCAAGACCTACGAGATGGACTACTGGGGCTGGAGCGTCCGCGCGGCGACCGAGTGGATCGATGCACACGCGAGTGCCACGCAAAATCTGCCGTCCCTCGTTGATGGCCAGGCTGTACTATGCCATGTGCCGAGGCTCCAAGGCCGAAGATGATTCCGCTCAGCGGCCGCAGGCTCACCCTCCTGACCGCAGCGCTCCTTGCCATCGGCATCGGCGCCGCGTACTCCAACAGTCTGAGCGTGGGCTTCGAGTTCGACGATGTGTACCTCCTCACGAACAACCCTTCGATCCGCAGTCTGCGGAACATCCCCCGTTTCTTCTACGACCCGTTCACGCTCACGACGGTCCGGGAGAACGCCGATCTGCGCCCGGTCCTCCAGATCACTTATGCTCTCAACCATGCGATCTCGGGCCTGCGGCCGTGGAGCTATCACGCCGTCAACATGGTGCTCCACCTCGTCGCCGCATTGCTCGTCTTCCGCATCGTTCGGGACCACTTGTGGCCGGGCCCCGCGCTCGTACCGGCGGCGGCGGCCCTGTTCTTCGCGCTGGCGCCGCTCAACAGCCAGACACTGGACTACATGTCGGCGCGCTCCGCCTTGCTGTGCACGACGCTCTACCTGGCAGCCTTCTGGTGCGTGCTGCGCCGGCGGCAGTGGCCGGCAGCGCTGCTGCATGCGCTGGCGCTGCTCACCAAGGCGATCGCCGTCACGTTGCCGGCGGTGATCGTCGCCTACGACTTCCTGTACCGCGACCGTGCCCGCTGCCCGACGGTGCTCGGCTACGTGCGCGACTGGCGGCGCGTCGTCCGGCTCGTCCTGGCGCCGGTGGTCCTCGACCTCGCGTACCTCCTCTACCGGCGCCTCCTACTCCCGCCGTGGGTAAGCGAGACGTTTCACCAGTCGTTCACCACGCCCTGGCTCTGGTTCATGAGCGAGTGGTCGGCGCAGCTGTACTACGTGCGGCTGTTCCTCTGGCCGGACGCGCTGTCGATCGACCACGATTTCCCCTACGCGTTCAGCTTCTTTCAGGCTCGCGCGTGGCTGGCTCTGTGCGTGATCGTGGCGTGGATCGCGGTCGCCCTGCGCAGCGCCGCCCGCCGGCCCCTGGTCGCGTTTGGCACCGTGTGGTTCTTCATCACCCTGGCGCCGGAGTCGTCCTTCGCGCCGCTTGCCGAGGTGGTCAACGATCATCGGCCGTACATCGCGTCGTCGCTCGGCCTGTCGGTGTTGCTGGCGTGGCTGATCCACGAGGCGTCCTCCCGGCTGCGGGAACGTCAGCAGCCGGCTTTCGTCCTGGCCTGCCTGGTGCTCTGTGCGGTCACGATTCCGATCACGCGTCACCGGAACTGGCAGTGGCAGGATTCCGTGCGGTTGTGGACGGATGCCGCAGAGAAAGGCCCCGGCAACGGGCGCGCGTGGATGAACGCGGGCCTTGCCCTGATGGACCGCGGCCAGTTGGCCGAAGCGCGCCGCCACTTCGAGCGCGCCCGGGCTTCGAACCCGGGATACGCGTACGTCTACATGAACATCAGCGTATTGGAGGCGCGCGAAGGGCATCTGGACGCGGCCCTGCACGCGGCGGACGAAGCCGTCCGGCTCAACCCCGGCCTCGCTCCCGCACACTACTACCGGGGCCGGGTTCTCGAGAAGGTCGGGCGAACCGAGGAAGCGGCGGCCGCCTATGAGCAGGCTCTGGCCATCGATCCGCGCCACCTCGAGGCTTCCAATGCGCTCGCGCGGCTGACGCCCAACGGCGCGTCG
>Ga0209057_1003570_pt1 | contig 11447 bp, 10 predicted proteins | sample GraSoiAngelo_146_FD_185903 | JGI IMG/M metagenome (GOLD analysis project Ga0209057, IMG submission 185903) | Grasslands soil microbial communities from the Angelo Coastal Reserve, California, USA - 14_1009_05_30cm (SPAdes) (version 2) | ecosystem: Environmental > Terrestrial > Soil > Grasslands ... | reverse complement strand
GGCCAACACCACGACCGCGCAAAAGCGATTTCCAAAACAGCGGCGCATGCGTGGCCTCCGTGTAGAGAAGCAATAAGGAGACGCTACGACGGGTGAGAAGCACGGTCAAGACGATTCCCGGACGAGCCTCCGAGATCGTCAACGGGCGGGAGCTGGAAGTTGCTGACCAGCGAAGGCCTTTGGTAGAGTGCCTACTTGCTGACAGGGCGGCAAACCATCCCGAGGAGGAACTCTTGAGTATTCCAAAATTTGCTCTCGACATCCTGGTTTGCCCGCTGTGCAAAACGCGGGTGGAACTCCTTGCGGACGAGTCCGGACTGAAATGCGTTTCTTGCCGGCGCGTTTACCCGATTCGCGACGATATTCCCGTGATGCTCCCCGAAGAGGCCACTGTCGTTGAGGAAACCCGGAACAAGTAGCAGGAGTCCGTCCAGCCAGCCCGCATGACCACTCATTTCGCTCATTCCGTGCCACGCTTGAAACGGCTGCTGCCGCGTCTGCGCGGCAAACGGATCGGCGTGCTCGGCGACTTGATGCTGGACCGCTACCTGTGGGGAACGGCCTCGCGCTTGTCACCCGAAGCGGCCGTGCCGGTGGTGGATTTGGTCGGACAGAACGAATGCCTCGGGGGCGGCGGGAACGTGGCGGCCAACCTCGCGGCGCTCGGAGCGAAGGTCGAGGCGTTTGGCGTAATCGGAAGCGATGAGGCGGGCCGCGCGCTCCAGAAGTGCCTGCGCGAAGCGAGCATGGGCGATAGGGGAGTTTTGGCCGAAGCAAAACGCGTAACGACCGTGAAGACGCGCATCATCGCGAAGCACCACCAGGTGGTTCGTGTGGATCGGGAACGACGCGAACCACCGCAGTCAGAGACGCGGGAAAAGCTATTGCGCATGGTCTTCGGGGCGCTCCAACGCCTCGATGCCTTGGTGCTTTCCGACTATGACAAAGGGCTAATCACCGATGATTTTGCGGATCGCGTGCTCAGCGCAGCTCACCAGTTGAAGGTTCCCGTGTTCGTGAAGCCGAAGACTTCGCGACTTTATGCCTACAGGGGCGCGCGGGTTATCGTCTGCAACACGAAAGAAGCGAGTTTTTACGTGACCAAGACTTTGTCGGATGAAAAATCCTTCGAGGAGGCGGGGCGAGCACTGCTCGCTCGCTTTGGCTGCGGCGCCGTGGTGATCACAAGAAGTGGAGAAGGAATGAGTGTATTTGAGGAGTCTTCGCCAAAGCAGGTGCACATTCCGGCGACTGGCCATGAAGTGAGCTACGCGCGGGTGGGCCAACCGGGCATCGAGCGAGGCGCGACGGGCCGGCAGGTATTCGATTTGACGGGAGCAGGTGACACGGTTTTGAGCGTGCTGGCGCTCGCGGCCGCGGCGGGCGCCTCTATTGTGGACGCAGCGATCCTCGCCAATATTGCCGCGGGAGTCGTGGTGGGCAAGCTCGGCACAGCGAGCGTATCACCGCAAGAGCTGGCGTATGCGCTAGACGAGTTGCGCGACTAAACGGCCTGGGCAGCGCTAGGGCGGGAAGCTGAGGGACTTGTCGGACATTATGACCCACACGCTCACAACTTTGGTCTTGCGGCTATTCTCCTGGTCCGAGGCGTCAGGCATGGGCGAGAACGGACTGACGGCCGCCTGTATATCCACGGCGTTGGCGCCATGTTGTGAAGTCGCCTTCAGGATCTCATAGCTTTTGACGGGCCCGTAATATCCCTCAGGACCCCAGTCAGCCAGAAAGTCCCTCTTCGTGTAGCTCGGGCCAGGTTTCCATAGCTGGTAGGCGAGGTCGGTATTGCCGGCAACCAGCGCATTGAAGAAACGCTCCGCAGCTTTTTTTTCGGGGTAGTAACGGAATGCGAAATAAAGCATGACAACCGCGGCCACAACTACCGCCGCGATGGTGAATGGTATAGCTCGTGATTTTTGGGGTGTGACGGGAGGTGGATCGAGCAGCGTCATTCGGTGGTCTCCTGCCCCGCGAGCGTCAGAATCGAAGTTGAGCCGGGAAATCTCTGCAGCTTCGAGCAACAGTAAAACCTTACAAAAATTCGATGCGTGAGTAAATGGCTGCAAATAAGAAGCGAGCGCGTTCGATGAGATGCTGGCCGAATCAGGACACCGTTTCGACGAGACCTCGCCGGCGGCGCACCAGCCATTCGGGCGATGAGCAAATGAGCAACCCCGCACAATCAGCACACGGCAATGTAGGTTTTCCGGAAGGACCAGCGCAGGGCGAACAGCATGAGGGCACGTCATCGCCTAGCGTGACGGCGGCAAGGGTCAAAAGCGAGATTGCGAATCATCCGTTGGCGGCGGGCTACGATGTTTTGCGCGTCTCACCACGCGGTAGGCTTCGAGGCCGGTGAAAAGCCACAACAGCGCGTGCAGGCCGAAGCCGAGGCGGATTTCCGAAGCCGCGCGGATGGCAACGAAATGGAAAAGCCGCCATCGGGAGCCATAAGGCTGCCACTCGACTAGGCTTCGAGCGCGCCGGCGGCCCCTTCGGGGAGCTCGATCTCATACTTCGTGCGGGCCTTTTCGCGGTGCATTTCGAGCGCGAGTTCAATGAGTTTGTCAATCAACTGGCGGAAGGGAATGCCGCTGGCTTCCCACATTTTGGGATACATGCTGATGGACGTAAAGCCAGGAATGGTGTTCACTTCGTTGAGATAAATCCTGCCGGCTTTCTTTTCGACAAAGAAGTCCACGCGGGCCATGCCGTTGAGCTCCAACGCGCGAAACGCTTCCACGGCGTGCTTTTGAATCGTTTTGACCTGCGCGGGCTTGAGCTTCGCAGGGATTAGGATTTGCGAGCCCTCTTCCAAGTACTTTGCTGTGTAGTCGTAGAATTCTCGGTGCGGCACGATTTCGCCGGGAATCGAGGCCTTGGGATCGTGGTTGCCAAGCACCGAAACCTCGATTTCGCGGCCCACGATACACTTTTCGACAAGGATTTTCATCGCGAATTCCGCCGCGAGATTCAAGGCGGGCGCTAATTCTTCGCGCGAATGGACCTTGGTCATCCCGACCGAGGAGCCAAGCGTGGCCGGTTTGACAAACATGGGGTACCTGAACTTTTTTTCGAGAATGGTCTGAGTTTCCTTGGGATGGCGCTCCCAATCCGCGCGCTGGACGGCAATCCATGGCACAACGGGAATCTTGGCCACTTGCAAGAGGCGCTTGGCGACATCTTTGTCCATTCCAATGGCCGAACCAAGCACGCCGGCGCCTACAAACGGCAAACCAGCGAGATCGAGTAAGCCTTGAATCGTGCCGTCCTCGCCGTAGGTGCCGTGCATGACCGGGAAAACCACATCAACGCGTTGGCCACCACCGCTGCGGTCGAGCGGAATCAATGCGGCGTCGGTGGGGTCCGCGGTCATCATAACGCGCTGGCCGCCCTTCAAGACTTCGGGGAGCATTTTCTGCGCGGCGCCTCCGACCAGCCAATGGCCTTCCTTGGTGATGCCAATGGGCACGGCTTCGTACTTGTCCGGGTCGAGGCCGCGAATCACAGAAGCAGCGGAGGCAAGAGAAACTTCATGTTCGCCGGAGCGGCCACCAAAGAGAATGCCAACGCGGAGTCGTTTTTTTTCGGGAGTCATCATATTGGTCGTTTGTAGGTTTTGACAGTCCGTTCTTAGTTATAGGGCAATGGGGAGCGGTTGTCGCGGGCGAAGTAAGGGAGAAGTTCGCGGGCCGCAACGGAACCTTTCCTCGTTTCCGTCGTCTACACCAAAGGAAATAAAAGGAGGATTCGTGTCTTTACAAGATGTTGGAGGCGGCGGTGCGTTTCTGGAGAGCTTTCGGCGGGACTTGGATTACGCGTTTCGTACGATGAAGAGGGACTACGGTTTTACAATTTTTGCGATTTTAATCGTGGGGCTGGGGGTTGGCGCGAGCTGCACGATTTTCAGCGTGCTGAACACGATTTTGATTCGACCGCTTCCCTTTCGGGACCCTGGGAGGCTGGTTTGGATGGCCAACCACACGGACGACACCAACGATATGTCCGGGAAAACGGTGCAGGTGAACTACCTGCTGGACTACCGGAAGCTGAACAAGTCGTTTGCGGACCTGGGCGCGTATATGGCGTTTTACGGCCCGGGCGACGCGAAATTGATCGGCGACGGGCAGCCGGAGCGGCTGACGAGTGTTCCGGTCACGCAGAATTTCTTCCCGCTGCTTGGGGTGGAGCCGCAGGTTGGACGGCAGTTCAGGGCGGAGGAGTGCGTCTGGAACGGGCCGCGCGCGGCGATGCTGAGCGATGGCCTTTGGAGGCGAAAATTTGCAGCAGACCCGAACATTGTGGGCAAGGTGCTGAAGTTTGATGGCGGGCCGGTGACCATCGTCGGCGTGCTGCCGGCGTCGTTTGATTTCGGGACGATTTTTGCGCCGGGGACGAAAGTGGACATGTACGAGCCGTTTCCGCTGACGACGGAGACGAATCGCTGGGGCAATACGCTTGCGATTGTCGGGAGGCTGAAGCAGGGCGCAAGCATGGAGCAGGCGCAAGCGGAGGCGGCGATTCTGGGGCCGCAACTTCAGCGCGAGAATCCGAAGATGAATGAATTTGATCCAAAACTCTCGATGCTGCCTGCCCACGTGAGCGGCAGGCTGCGGCCAGCGCTATTGGTACTGGCTGGCGCGGTGGGTGTGGTGATGCTGATTGTGTGCGCGAATTTGTCGAATTTGTTGCTGGCGCGGTCGGCGGCAAGGCAGAAGGAGATTGCAATTCGCGTGGCGCTGGGGGCGGAGCGAAGGCATTTGTTGGGCCAAATCTTGACGGAGAGCGTGTTCCTGTCTTGCAGCGGAGCGGCCCTGGGAGTGGTGTTGGCATTTTTGGGAGCGCGCGGGCTGGTGCAGCTGAGCGCGATGAAGATTCCGCTGCTCGCCGATGTGAGCCTGGATAAGGCGTCGCTGGCGTTCGCCATACTGATCGCAGTGGCGACTGGCTTGTTGTTCGGCCTGGCGCCGGCGTGGTCGGCTTCGGAGTTGACGCTACACGATGCGCTGCAGGACTCGAACCGCGGGTCGAGCCGAGGGCGCGGACATGCGTGGATGCGGAGCGCGCTCGTGGTGGCCGAAATCTCGCTAGCGTGTGTGCTGCTGGCCGGAGCGGGACTGCTGATTCGCAGTTTTCTGCACGTACTCGATGTGAACCTGGGATTTGCGCCGGAGCACGCGATGGCGCTGCGTATCGACCCGAGCGACAGCTACAAGACGCAGGAGGAAAAGAATGCGTACTTTACGGAGGCGTTGCACGACGTAATGAACGTGCCAGGAATCGAGGCAGCCGGATTGTCGGATGCGCTTCCACTAGGGTGGAACCGCAGCTGGGGATTCGCAGCGAAGGGCGTCCAGTACAAGCCGGGGGAATACCCGGGGGGATTTCCTCGCATGATCAGCGAGGGGTATTTCCGCGCGATGGGAATTCCGCTGAAGGCTGGGCGCGATTTCACGGAACGCGATACGAAAGGCGCGTTGAATGTGATTATTTTGAATGAGACGGCGGCGCGAACCCTGTTTGCTGGCGGACCAACCAGAGCGGACAGTCGTGGGAGTTGTCGGGGATGTGCGCCACATGACGCTTGAGGAAGGGTCAGGCAATGAGTTTTATATTCCAATGCGGGAGACGCAGGACTATGGGGTTGTAGATTTAGTTGTGCGGAGTTCGTTGCCGACGGGGCAGCTGGCGTCGAAGTTGCGCGACGCGTTGCGGCCGATCGAGCCGAATCTGCCGACGTCGAATCTTCGGACGATGCAGGCAGTGGTTGACCGAGCTGTGTCGCCGCGGCGGTTTGTGGTGATTCTGCTTGGTGGCTTCGCGGCGTTTGCCTTGATTCTGGCGTCGTTGGGAATTTATGCAGTGATCTCGTATTCGGTAAGCCAGCGAAAGAATGAAATCGGGATTCGCATGGCGCTGGGAGCGTCCCCTGCGATGGTGCGGCAACTGATCTTGGGAGAGACGATGCATTTGGCGGGAATTGGCACGGCGATTGGAATTGTAGGAGCGCTGATTGCGACGCGCCTGGCGGCGTCACTGTTGTATGGAGTGACGGCGACCGATCCGGCTACGTTCGGGGGAATGATTGTTGGGGTTGGCGGCTGTTGCGGCGCTGGCGGGGTATCTGCCCGCGGTTCGTGCAGCGAAGATTGAACCGGTGATGCTGCTGAGGTCGGAGTGAGGCTCAGAGGATTTTCTGCCCGAGGGCGGAGAGGACCAGTTCGACGCCAAGGAGCGCGGTGCGGTTGTGCTCGTCAAGGATGGGATTGATCTCCACCACTTCCATCGAAACCATGGATTCCGTGTCGGCAATCATTTCCATGGCGAGATGCGCCTCGCGATAGGTGGCGCCGCCGCGGACCGGCGTGCCCACCCCGGGGGCATCGGTGGGATCAACGAAGTCCATGTCCAGGCTGACGGCAACGCCGGCCGTGTCGTCCATGGCGTATTTCAAGGCCTCAGACATCACGTCGCGCAAGCCGCGCTCATCGATATCGCGCATAGTGAAGACGTGAACGCCGGATTTCTTTACGATTTTGCGTTCCTGGGCATCCAGGTCGCGCGCGCCAACGATCACGATGTTGCCGGGCTCGGCTTTGGGCTTGAACCCGCCTAGTTCCACAAGTTCTGTCGCGCCGTAACCCATAATCGCGGCGAGCGGCATGCCGTGGATGTTGCCGGAAGGCGAAGATTCCGGCGTGTTCATGTCGCCATGCGCGTCGAGCCAGAGATAGCCGATTTCCTTTTTCTGCTGGCGGAAATGCGAAGCCACGCCAGCTGCCGCGCCGACTGCGATGGAGTGGTCACCACCTAAAACAAGCGGGAGAAAGCCTTCGGCAAGAGACTTTTCTACAGTCCTGCAAATGTCCTGGCAGGTTTCCGCAATTTCCTGGAGATATTTGGCGCGCTTCTCACCTACGGGCATTTCTTCCGGCTGTTTTACTTCGAGGTTGCCAATGTCTTCGACCGTGGGGCCGAGCCTCTTGATGGCAGCCTGCAAACCCGCGCCGCGCAAAGCCGAAGGGCCCATGTCCACACCGCGACGGCTTTGGCCGAGGTCCATTGGCACGCCGATAATTCGAACTTTTTGAGCCATTTCGTTTCGCGTTCGGATCCGAGTTTTGCGGCCCGCGAGGGCGCACGAAACGCCAGTGCGCGAAAAGTGCGCGAAGCCCGGATCGCTCCATTTTCAGGTGCCCGATGCGTGCTGGATTGCGCCGCTGTGGCGCCAACTACCCCGCACTAAGGATACACGCGGTAAATCATGCGAGGGAAGGGAATCACCTCGCGAATGTGCTCGGTGCCGCAAATCCAGGCGATGGTGCGCTCCAGGCCCAGGCCGAATCCCGAATGCGGCACGCTCCCGTAGCGCCGCAGGTCGAGATACCACTGGAACGCTTCTTCAGGGAGGTTATGTTCGTGCAGACGCTTCACGAGAAGGTCGTAATCGTGAATGCGCTGACTGCCGCCGATGATTTCGCCGTAGCCTTCGGGAGCGAGCATGTCAAAAGCGAGCGCGAGCTCGGGCCGTTGCGGGTCAGGCTGCATGTAAAAAGCCTTAAGCGATGTAGGGTAACGATGGACGAGCACCGGGCGGTCAAAAGAACTGGAAATGATGGTTTCCTCGTCGCCGCCGAAGTCGTCTCCAAATTTGGCGGCATTGCCGTTCTTGTTCAAAACCGCGACGGCTTCTTCGTAACTTATGCGCGGGAAGGGTGGCTTGACGCACTCCAGCTTTTTCGTATCGCGCTTGAGGGTTTCCAGCTCACGCGGCTTATTTTTCAAAACGCCTTGGACGATGGCGCAGACGAGCCCTTCGCCAAGGGCCATGACTTCGTCCAGTTCTACGTATGCTGCTTCTGGCTCAAGCATCCAGAATTCGGTCAGGTGGCGGCGCGTTTTTGATTTTTCCGCGCGGAAGGTGGGGCCAAACGTATAAATCTTCCCGAGCGCCATGGCCAGCGCTTCTCCGTAAAGCTGGCCGCTCTGCGTCAGATACGCTTTCTGTTCATCGATGTAATTGACTTCGAACAAAGTGGACGTGCCCTCACAGGCGGCCGGAGTGAACATCGGCGCGTCGGTGAGCGTGTAGCCTTGGCTGTCCATGAATTCGCGCGCGGTACGGATGGCTTCGGCGCGGATACGCAGAATCGCGGCCTGCCGCGGCGTACGAATCCAAAGATGGCGGTTGTCGAGAAGAAAGTCGACGCCGTGTTCTTTGAGTTGGATAGGGAAGGGCGTAGATTCGGGGACCTTTTGTAAGACCTGAATGTTCGTAACGCCGATTTCGTTGCCGCCGGGAGCGCGCTTCTCCGCGCGAATGTTTCCGGTAACAATGACGCTCGATTCCTGGGTTAAGCCCTTGAGCGATTCGAAGGCTTCGGGATTCTCCTTGACGGAGCAGACGCCCTGAATGATGCCCGTTCCGTCACGAAAAATGGGGAAAAGCAGCTTTCCGGACTCACGCAGGTTATAGAGCCAGCCCTTGAGCGTAACTTCCTGGCCGTCGTGTTTCCCGGCTTGTTCGATCGTGATTGCCGTCATAGCGCGATTCTTGGGTGGTTCGCAAATGGTTAGTTTAACAGAGAAGCCCTTTGGGAAGTCACGAGTGGCCGCTGGGTCAGCGGTTAGCGAGTGTCTTGATGTTTCCCAAGCCCAATAGCCGCTGGTCCGCGGTTACCAGGGTCAAGTCGAGAACCTGAGCAGTGGCCGCGAGGAAACGGTCTGCGGGATCCTGATGGAGAGTCAGCTGCGAGGCAACGAGGGCGATTTCATGCGTTAGTGGAGCTTCGCGCGTGCCGGCAGTCGACTCAGCGAGCCACTCAGCGAGGTCTATATTTAGTTGAATCCTGCCTTTTGTGTGAAGCAGAAATGCTTCCCAGGTACTAACTGGGGAGAGCCAGATTTCGTTCGCACTGTTACGAAGTTCACTCATAGTTCGAGAACCGAGACGATTCGGCTCTCGCAATCCCCAGAGCCAAATATGAGTGTCGAGCAAGAGTTTCAATCGCGCAGAGCCTCCCATTCGTCCTCATCGGCGGCCGGAGAGATAATGTCGCCCAGAATCTCTATCTTGCCTTTCATGGAGCCAATCCAGGCAGAGCGATCCTGCACCGCCGATGGCGGTACCACTTCGGCCACTGCTTTACCGTGGCGGGTGACGCGAATCGGTTTCTTGGTCTTACGCACCTGCTCAAGCAATGCCAGGCATTTGGCTTTGAATTCTGAGATAGGGATTTCTTCCATGGCAGTCACCTAGTCAGAATTATAGACCATGGTCAAATAAATGGTCAAATACTGTGTATGAAGGTTGCGAACTAGAGGGTTTGCGCCCAGGCTTTCTCGAACTTGTCCAGAGACTTGCGGGCAGCGACGAGCTGCTCGTTCATTGTGGGGGCGTCGTGACCGCTTTTTTCCTTTAATTCGAGAACCAGTGGTAGTCCATTTTGGGGTGCCGACTTGAGCAGCTTAATTGCGTCAGGCCAGTGGATGGAGCCCTCGTAAGGCGGCAGGTGCTCATCTTTTTCGCCATGGTTGTCATGCAAATGTACGGAGGAAATCAGCTTCTTCATCGGCGCAAAGCTCTTCTCCAGGCGTGGCTCCTCCGGAAATTCCGCAAGATGCGCGTGGCCGATGTCGAAATTAAAGCGCACGCCGCTGAGCCGCGTCTCATCCACAAAAGCGCGAAGGTAGTCGGGACTCCCCATTTCGCTCAAAGTGTTTTCCAAGCAAAGGGTGACGCCGGCGTGATGCGCGTGCAAGACCAGATGCTCGAGCGAACTGAAAGCCGCGTCGCGCTTGCGCGGATCGGCGGTTTCACGCGAGCCGCCCATGTGCAGGACGAGCCGCGCATAGGGCAGATCATCTGCGACGTCAATCACGCGCTTCAATTCATCCATGGCCTCGATGCGCCGGACGCGCTCCACTTCGCAAATGGAAAGTGGCGCTCCGCTCTCGCGCATGGCGCTCAGATCCCGGCTGGTAGGTGCGTGGAGCGAAGCCAGTTGCAAGCGATGCGCCTCAAGGGCGCTGGCCATCGCGCGTATTTCTGGCTTCATCGAGTATTCGAAATGGCTGCGCGTGCAGAAAATCTCAATGCCTTGGAAATCGGCCTCGGCAATTTGCCCAAGGATTTCCGGGGTCAACTTCTTGGAAATGCACAAGTAGGTCGAGAGTAGTCTCTGCATGAGTTCACTGGGTTTCTGGGGCCATTCAGAAGTTTACCGTTATTTTGCTGGAGCCCCCGCGCCTCTCTGGGGCCCTTGTGCCCGAAACATTCCCCCTCAGTATCCGATGGCAGACCCTTGGTCGCGCGGATCGGCTGCCCCGAGGCGTTCTCCCGTCCGAGGATCGATGCCGATGGCGTTAGCCAATCCCATGTGCTTGCTCAATTTGGCCTCGCTTCCAAGGCTCGGAGTGTAATACCACCCGCGTTCAACCTCGTGACCGCGGACCCGCAGCGCCTGCTCCATGCTCATCGGGAATTCCGCTTCCATGCGAATGCGGTCCGGGAACCATTGATGATGAAAACGCGGCGCATTGATGGCTGCTTGCGCGTCCATACCAAGCCGCATCCAGTTGATTACGCTAAGCAGCGTGACGCAGATGATCGTCGGTCCCCCGGGCGAGCCGGTAACGAAGCTCAGCTTCCCATCGCGCAGAAGAATGGTTGGCGTCATCGAGCTAAGCGGCCGATGGCCCGGCGCGATAGCGTTGGCGTCGGATTGCATCAACTCGTATAGGGAGTTCGGGGCGCCGGGCTGCGTTGTGAAATCATCCATCTCATCGTTCAGCAGAAAGCCTGCGGCGCAGGTTACATGCGAACCGTAGCTGTCGTTCAATGTATAAGTGCTGGCGACCGCGTTTCCGGCCGCGTCCACCACAGAAAAATGGGTGGTGTGTCGGCCCTCGGGTTTGCTGGAAACGGAGTGAGGCGCAGCCTCAGCATTTGCCGCAGAGCCGCAGGTGTGAGGCGTTCCCGCCGTGACAGACCTGCTCGAAGACGCTCTGGCAGGATCGACTGTCGCGGCGCGCTCTTTGGCGTAGCAAGGGTCCGTCAGGCCAGCAACGGGAATTTTGGAAAAATCGGGGTCGGCAAGGTACGCGGCGCGGTCCGCAAATACGCGGCGCATGACTTCCACAACCATATGAATGCTTTGTGGATCATCCCAGCCCTTCAACGGCACGTCCTTGAGCATGTTCAGGGCTTCGATCATCGCCACGCCTCCGGAACTTGGCGGGGGAGCGGTTAACACTTCCCACGAGTGGCCGTCGCTGTCGTATTTTGCGCGCAAAACTTCGCGAACTTTCGGTTTGTAATTCGCAAGATCGTCCAGTGAGATAATTCCGCCGTTCTTGGCCATTTCGTCCGACAGGACGTGCGCGGTTTCGCCGCGATAAAACTCTGTCGCGCCGTTCTTCGCGATGCGTTT
>Ga0209057_1003565_pt1 | contig 11460 bp, 9 predicted proteins | sample GraSoiAngelo_146_FD_185903 | JGI IMG/M metagenome (GOLD analysis project Ga0209057, IMG submission 185903) | Grasslands soil microbial communities from the Angelo Coastal Reserve, California, USA - 14_1009_05_30cm (SPAdes) (version 2) | ecosystem: Environmental > Terrestrial > Soil > Grasslands ... | reverse complement strand
GGACCTGAAAACCCAAGACGTCGAAGCCGCTACCCTATTCTATCCATGCATGCAGGCCGCGGACATATTCGAGATGAGCCTTGACCTGGCCTGCGCAGGAATAGACCAGAGAAAGGCCCACGTACTGGCACGTGAAGCAGGCGAAAAGTTGGGATGGGGAAAACCGGTCGCACTCCACACGCCTATGCTAATGGGCCTGGCTGGGATCCAGGGATCCGAGAAAGGAAGCTATGACGAAGATCCTAAACTGAGCAGTGTGATTGCAGCGAAGATGTCGAAGAGCAAACCGGAAAACACGATACTACTCCACGACTCACCTGAACTGATCGAGGAGAAACTGCGCAAAGCATACTGCCCGCCAAAAGTAGTCGAGGGAAACCCGGTAATCGAATACTACCGCCTACTCGCCTTCCCGACAAACACGACCGTCACGTTGAATCGGGACCAGAAATACGGAGGAGACCTGGAATTCTCAACGCATAAGGAACTCGAAGAAGCATACAAGACCGGGAAGATACACCCGCAAGACCTCAAATCAAACATGGCAAGAATACTAGCTGACCTCCTCAAAGGAGTAAGAGAGTACTTCGATAAACATCCCGAACCCCTCGAACAAATGCAGAAGTTGGAAGCGAAGTGATCATAGCATGGTAGCTCCGATCCGGCGAAGATATCCCGCACACGTTCGAAACCCGCGAATCGACCTCTACACTCGAAAAATGGAGAGGGCGACCCGGATCTTCGAAGATCTGCAGGGACAGTCTGAAGCGGGAGTACCGATCATTGTCGAGGGAAGAAGAGATGAGGCTGCACTGAGAAAACTGGGGATCAAGGGAACGATCCTCTGCCTCAAAGCCACTGGCGAGCCGAGATTCAGGTTCATAGAAAGGCTAGACGGATCCAAACGCGCTATTGTGCTAACCGATTTTGACAGAGAGGGAGGAGAGCTGGGAACCTGGTTATACCAGGAGCTATCACATCGCGGAATCCTTCCGGACAACCAAGTATGGAGGAAAATCCGCGGGCTAGCCAGAACCGAGGTCCGTAGTGTAGAGGAGCTTCCGAGTTTCCTTAGAGCTCTCGAGATAAGATCTAAGGGACTGAGACCCTAGATCGGGACCACGAGGATCGGCCGCGCTCCCAATTTACAATAGCGTAAGCGTCCATTTATGGTCCGTCTCGGACTCTTGAGTGTGCAGGCAGAGTCCTAGGATCTACCGTTCTTCATCCGTATGGCTTTCGAAGGCTTGCCATTGCCTTGAAAGTAGTCTCGAAGGACCTGCTCGAAAAATATCGAGAGACCTCCGACACGGCCGTGGTAGACTTTTTCGACTTCGTGACGCACTAGATTCTCTGCCTGATCGCTCAGGGAGATCATCATTTTGCCCATTTTCAGCTAGAAGATCTCCGAAGCCACTCCGAGATTGACAATTCTTGACGGAAATCACTAAATCCCATACACGGGAGCCTATGGATATCTACAGCAACTTGGGGCTAACCATCCGGTTTACCTCGCCGGGCCCAATTTTTCAACGCGAAAACGTGTAAATTGGATATAAATAGTCCCCAAAAAAAGAGAATCACGCAAAGCACTCACACACGCTAATCTCGATGGCTTCGTCGAGAGGAAAGCCAAAGTTTCGCCAAAACCCCAGAGGAAGAGGGTGCCTTGGAGTAGCCGTTCCGCGCTCAGCTTGATCGGATCATTGGCATCGGATATCGCTCAAGAAGCACCGCCCTATTAGCTCCTCTCAGATCTTGCTTTCGTGTAACACCTACGTCTCTCACTATGAAAACCAGAGCAGTAAGACTGACGAAAAGATATACTATGCTTGTAGCGAAGAAGCCGTAGGCGGTTGCCATGATCGGAAAAGGGTCCGGCGGAAGATCCCACGACCAAGACGCCATAGTGTTCGCAAATTCTAGAAGGGATCCCACGACGAGGATTTGACCTAGCCGACCACGCATCAGAAATGGAACTATAGCCCAAACCAGGTAGTGTGTGTAGATCTGACGGAGCGGGATCAGCCATACCAGTAATCCAATTACTACAACGTCGACCGGATTCAGTTCCCTTGCTCTAGACCACACAATACCTAGCGCGACGATGAAGAGCGCTGCTGTTGCGGCCAACCACACCTGATTCTCTACAACTGTAGGCAGGGAAAAATGGAGGACGGCGGGAGAGATTGCGTAGAGCAAGTTCATCATCGTGAAACTCGATGTTCCTCCTCCAAACCCGGAGGATAGGTTGAAGCCTAGAACAGATCCGAAGTATCCAGGGAGGATTGCCGGCACGACTAAGCCGAGCAGGAGAATCGATCCGGTTGTGATAATGATAGGAAGCGATTTCAGGGTTCCTCGCCGCCTGACTAGCCAGACGAAGAGCAAGGGAATCGCAAGAATCGGATGAATCTTGAAAATCGCTCCAACAGCAAGCAACACGGAACCCACGAAGTAACGGCCCCTGACCAGGGCGAGAACTGATCCGGCGAGAATTGGATAGCCGAGAACGTCGTTGTTGAACCAGAAATAGGGAGAGAGACTGATCGAGGGAAGAGCAAGAAAAACAGCGGATGGCACCAGAGCTGATAGTCCGGGAAGGCTTCTCGTTCGTAGGGTGAGAAAAATCAAGAGCGCCACAATGGCGTCTGCGAGAACCCCGGCCATCCGAACGTTTCTCGAAATCAAACCGATAGTATCCGGTGTGAGCATGATGTTGCCTGAGGTCACTCTGATGATGCTTCCGACAGTTGCGAGTAGAAGAGGAGGGTATGGAGAGGCCCAAGGGTTTGACGCGTAAGGATTCTGTCCTGCGATAAGCATCATGCTTTTCGGAATATCAGCGCCTAAGAGGTCTCCGCCGCCGTCCGTGTGAAGAATCAATGATAGCTTCTGAAAGGTCGTTGCTGCGAGTAGCCCGCAGAGGATAACGGGTGCATACTTGGTGGCGAGAGAGTCGAGTTCGGCAAAGCTGCGGTGCCAACGTGACTTCAGTGACGCGAGCATCGTCTAGTCGGTCGCGCCCTAAGATGCTAAATAGGCTTTCAAGCTAGAACCTTAAGACGAGTCTAGGGCACACACAATGAATTTTGCTGACGGATTCGTTCTTGCACTAACAATAATCTTCCTCGCCTACTTCGCCTACGCTACTCCAATAATCATGGTGGGCATCTGGCGCTACAGGAAGCACGGCTTTGCCGCGGAAGAACCCGGAGAAGACTGGGACCCACCTAATGTCTCGATCCTCGTTCCGGTGAAGAACGAGGAGAGAGTGGTTGGAAGACTACTAGGCGCGATCACCAAGCTGGACTATCCCAAAGAGAACCTTGAGGTGGTTGTTGTCGAAGATGGATCAAAAGACCGGACCCTAGAAATCTGCAACAATTTCTCCCAACAATATCCGTGGATCAAAGTGTTCCACAGAGACGCAAGTATCGGAAAGGGCGACGCGCTAAACTTCGGATTCAACAAGTCGACCGGAGAGGTCATCGCCACGTTCGACGCTGACGATATCCCTGAACCGTTGGCCATCACAAAGGCACTACGGTATTTCAACGACCCGGAGGTCGGGGCAGTGCACGGCTACCACCGGACTCTCAACTTACAAGAGAGCATTGTTGCGAGACTTGCGGCTTACGAGACGTTTCTGTATCGGTTGGCGAATGATGGAAAGTATGCGCTGAAGCTGTTCGTGGCCTTCTCCGGCTCCAACACTTTCTTCCGACGGACAGCCCTGGAGAGGGTTGGACTCTGGGACCCGAACTCGATCGTGGAGGACGCCGAGCTCGCGGTCAGGTTCGCCCGAGCGGGCATTCCGACAAAGCTGGCTCCGGTCGAGAGCTGGCAAGAGATGCCGGCGAAGGTCAAGAGCCTGTTGAAGCAGCGGATACGGTGGAGTGGAGGGAACATTCAGACGGGTTTGAAGCACTGGGACGCGTGGAGGTCAATGTCCCCCGCGAAGGCGTTCGATATGGAAGTGTTAATGATGAGTCCCATAATGGCGATTCTAGCTTTCGTCGGCTGGGCGCTTCTAGCGCTGGGCGTGGGCCATATCGGGATACCAGTCGCTGAGCTCGTGCCTCTCTTCGTCGTGATGGGCGCACTGAATATCTTCTACTTCGGAACGCTTCTAACAGTCGTGGTCGCACAGGCAAAAACCGGTATAGTGTCGTATCTCACTTTGATTCTGGCCACTTATCCATATGCAACCCTGCTTTCGATCGCAAACTTCGTAGGCCTCATCTCCGTTCTAGTGCTAGGGAGAAGGCTCTGGCTGAAAACAGAAAAAACCGGCTACGTCGACTCGCCGCAACAATGAGAGAACCCGTTAAGAATCTGTGAGCAGGTAGCCGAGGATGCAATAATCTATGGACATGTTCCCGATTGACATGTGACGGCAATTTGGAACGAGAAAGGAGAGGCCGGCAAAGTCGTTCCTACGTCAAACTTGGCATCGAGAGGTTGCCATGCCAAGAAGGTCGATGATGTGGCAATGTAAAGGGGGCCGTATATTGTCTGTACCCCGCTGCTTGGTGTCAAAGTTAGCAAGACCTTGTAGCACGTGCTCGTCGGAGTCAGTGTGGTATTCTCAATCTGAATATCATAGACGTAATCATTGGATGTTACGTCCGTAGTAACGGTCGTTCCAGGATTGGTCGTGAAGGTGACATTGTTTCCGCAATTGACTCCATTGGCTGTGGCTGCAGTCGCCGACCTCGCGAATCCCTTGTCAATTCCCGTTAGCTTGTTGTTCACGCTAACTGCTCCACCCAGCTCGGCCGTGTAAGACGTGGGGGTGACTGTGATAGTGGCTGCTGAAACTGCCAGAACCAAAACCGCAAGTGCGATCTTGGCACCGAGATACAAGGTGAATGTGCGCCGAACCCGCCTCTCAAACCGGGATGCGAAGTTCAAACCCGATCTTCCGCGGGTATCTCCCGTTGCCTGTTTGAGCCTTGAGTCCCTGTGACCATCACACGCGAGTAACAGATCTGGTGAACGGAAGCGTCGAAACCAGCACAATACGCATAGAAAACCGCTGCGTGGTCGTCCCACTCTTGCGTCGCGAGGTCGAGTCGCTAAGACCCCTCCTCTCCCGGAAGATGTCTGCTATCTGGATGTGATTATTGGCGAGAAAGGCGATTCAGGGCGCAGACTACGCTTGGATTGTATGGTGTTTTAATGAGTCGTCAAGAAGGGTTTGCTATGCAATTAACGGCCATCGCGCCAGATTCGGGATCAGGGTTGATAATAGGCGATTTCACAATCTTTTTGCTTCCTTAAGCACTGTTCTCTCACACAAGGACTTTGCAAAAGTTATAGGAATTTCTTGTCGAGAGGCTCTTTCTGTCTGGGCGGGATTCCGAGCTTATTTTTCCGAGACGGGCGCGTAGTTGGCTTGTCTGGCCTTTTTCGACCCCCGTGGATTCCCCTAGGGATAAGCGTGGAATAGTATGGTCTGGAAATCGCGCGCTTAGATTTGGGATCGGGGCTGATAATGGACGAATTTTGCTTTTCAAAGTGGTCTACTAGACTTTGAAGCCAGCAATGGCTAGATTGCGGGTGCACTCGCGGAAAATAAAGGGCCTCCAGGGGCTAGCCCTGGAAATTCCCACTTGGATGAGAAAAAACGGTTTAGGATATGTTGATGTAGACTGTGACCGGGGATGTCAACGATGTTTGGCCGGTATCAACGTACGCGGTAATCGTGCCGGTGCTCGAAGCACCCGGCCCGGTAAGTGTGAAGCTCGTGGAGACGACAAGAGTTCCCGCTGGGCCCGTCCCTTGCCGAATGACGACTGTCGCTGTGTGGGCAGTGCTATCGGTCGCCGTATCAGTGAACGTGATCTCGTCAAACCAGTGTCCAGCGGTGAGAGCATTGTTAACGACGTTATTATTGCCTGACGCTGGAAATGTTGCCGCAGTAGAAGCAGCAGCCGTATTAGCCACCACTCCCAAACCGTTGTCAACCACTGTCATTGTGCCTGAGCTAGTGTGGTAGGTGCCGATCTCACCTGTGTTCGAGGTCGTGGTTACTGCCAGGTTTGCTGCTAGAACACCAGCGACCATTCCAAACATGGCCACGACAACCAGTGCGAGTGCCGGAACTTTCTTGGTTGTTACTTGACTTACTTTCGCTCTTAGACTGCTCATCTTCCAATCATTGGCTCGGCTATGAGATACGGATACGATAAGCCACACGTTCCTAGCATGGACGCTCCACGGTAACGTGCCGTGGAGCTAGCGAGTGTGTGAGAAGATTATTCTTCTTCTCGCTGCTTTCTAGGCTTGTACTTCTGCCTAGGCTTCCGCTGCCACTTTTTCAGAAAGTGCATTACAGTGGGAGCGTGAGCTCGGTGGCCGGAGAGCCTATTGAAAACGGAAAGTCTTCCATGCGGCTCCGGGGCTAGATCCTCTTCTCCGAGACTCCATTTCTTGGAAGTTATCTGACCTTGCTCGTCCTGTTCTTCCGTAAGGACTAGCTCACCGCCTGCGTGTTTGAGGAGTGCTGTCTCGATCTGTTTCGCCGAGTCGAACTCGACCTTCTTCTCGACGAGGTCCATATAGACTTGGTTAAGGAGCTCTCGATATGGCACCGGCTCTTTCCTTTGTGAGATGATTGACATGGCTGCTTTTAGCATAGTCCTCTCTTGTTTCGTCATTGCGGGCTGTGTCCACTCTGGCTGACTGGGGATTCTGAGCTGGAGTGGAATGTCCGGAACGGAGGATTCGGTCTCGATGGCCTGGGCGAGCGCGGACGATGCATCGGACTCTTCGGGGGCTGACTCTTGTGGGACGAGTGGTTTCTTGAATCGTAGTTGTGTTTCGGCCTGGCCCGGGGCTCGATAGATAGTCCCGGTGTCCTCGATCGAGAATCCTGACCATTTGAGAAGTTTCTGGAAACGGTCGGAGATGCTCGAGGCCCACGTGGGCAGGATAATGCTGATCATCGCGCCGGGTTGGACTGTTTGGTAGATCTTTCCGAACGATGCTAGTAGTTGGTCATCGGTTGTGGTTTCCGGGTCCTGGCTCAGGGGGTTTAGAGTTCTATCGTTCGTGGAGAGCCAGACCTGGCGGTATGGAGGTGTCAGGAAGAATTCTTTGACGCCAGGGATCGCAGCGCCTAACCCTCTTTCCTGCAGCATCTTGAGTATTGTTCCTGTTCCGACGATTGTGAGGCTCAAGAGTCCGAGATAAAAGTCGAGGTTGAACGCTGCGGAGATAGATGGATTCTGGTAGGTGTTGAGATCAGTTCCCACAATTCTTGCAGGGTAAGAGATTGTCCCGCTGGTGGGCGGATTTGTCCCATAGAGGGTGAGCATAGCGGTCTGCCCGGCGTGAACGAAGAGCAGGAGGCTGAAGAAGAGTTCCGTGAGACTTGCGAGACTTAGCCAGACGGTGAGAGGACGCCACCACGCGGTGGGGCGAAAAGACGATACGAGCAGGGCAAGAGAGCATAGGATGAGCAAGATCCTTGTGAACGCGCCCAGGACGGAGGCGAGCGTAGTAGTTGCAGGAATACCTGTAGCGGCGATCTGAAGATAAAACGGGGAGACCTGGATTGATAACACGTGGCTGTTTGTCGGGCTAGTTAGAGTCCACCAAGGCTGGCTGCTAAGACCGAGAAAGCCGGCGATCAAGCCAGCGATGAAGGTCGGTAGGTCAATTTTCTGGAGTAGGTTCTGGTTAGAGTTCTGTGCTGTGGTCTCCAGTGTCTTTCCCTAGTATAGCTGGTTCAGGACATCGGTCCAATTCAGTATCCTGTAGACGTACTGCTGCGTAGGATAGGTTTCCCGTAACTGTTTTGGTTTCAACAAAGTCCTTTGAACTGTAGACGCTCCACGCTAGTCTCAGCACTAACTAGCGTGGATGATACACAACAGAGTTCGGTGCGGCTTGTTGGGAGGGAAACTTGCGGCTAAAGAAAAAATGACTCCCCGTGAAAAAACGGGGTTTTAATGGGAGTTTATGCTTTCGGTCTGCGTCGTAGGTAGAAGAACCCGCCGAGGCCTGCCAGTAGTCCGCCGAGTCCGAACATCACGGTTCCGACAGCTTGCAGGATTGGGCTGATTATGACGGCATTGCCTTGCCCGCCGCTGAGGTTGTACGCGGTGGCAAGAGCTGCGTTGGCGTCGTTTAGAGCGTTCTGATAGTGGGTCTTGGCGCCTGCGAAGTCGCTGCTCCGCCAGCTTTGATCTCCGAGACTTTGCTCAGCAGTTGCCTGGTCTAGTTGGGCGTTAGCCGCAGAGTTGCCGAGGCCACCTATACCGACACTGCCTGTTATTGTCAAGGCCGCGTTTCGCGCTTGTGCCGCTGAGTACTGATCGCCGGTCAGGAGACTAATTGATCCGTTGGCAAGCTCGAAGCAAGCTGTTTGAGTACTGGATCCACGGTTTTGGTCTGTCGAGTCATTTCCTTGGCAAGTTCCTATGTTCCCGGTCTGTGGACCATCCCATATTTCTATTGACCATGTGTGGGACGGGCTAATTGCGTTGACTGATGGTAAAGCGATTGAGATGCTAGTGGAGGCTATCTGGCTGGCAGTCAGGGTCAGAATGCTAGCGTTTTGGTAGGAACTCATCCAGTCGCCTTTGTACCCTACAGTTACGTTTCGTTGGTAGGCAGGGTTGTTGAAGGGGCTGCCCTGAAGGGTCACCGTGACACTTATTGTAGTGCCGCCTTGTGCGACGGTGCCCGATCCGACACCGCTTGGAGAGGAGAAGTTAGTGAGGATGTTGCTTATTGCGAATGAATTCTTACCGCTGGTGAAGGCGTGTGCCTTGTTAGGGGCCGCTGAAAGGGCTAGTCCTACGAGGAGTAGGCTTAGGCATGCAATTACGATTTTCTTCCGTTGCATAACGCGTGGTTCTGGACAGTGCTGATAAAGAATGCGCTGAAACCTAGAATATTACGAGCAGGTTACAATGCTACGGCAACTCCGGAAATATGGCGAATATCGATACGTCTACTGGTTGCATGAAACGTGTTAATCGAGACTGTTGTGGAGCTTGGCTACCGGGCGTTTGATCTCTTGACGTGTCCGTCTCTAGAGCTCACAGGTTTTCAGAGCCGAGGGAAATCCTTCGGTGAGCCACTTGGCTTGATTTTGTAAGAGGAAACGTCTGTTGTTCCTGGACTGCCGCTAGGCCTTCGGCCCAAACTCTTACATGAATCCTCGACGTTATTGCGGAGTTAGGAGTAGTCGAGGAAAGTGCCGCGGAATAACAAGAAGTTCATGCAGACTCTTGAGACTGAGACTTATCGTACTATTGCGAAGGAGGCCTCGCAGAGGGGCGCGACTGTCCAGGAGTTGTTGCGGGCTGTGATAATTCCAGACTGGCTGACTGAGAATAGGAAAAAGTGGAGTAAGTAGTCTTCCGGACCTAGCCCAGCGTTCTGGAAAAAGAGACTTGCTGGGAGTCCCGGACGAAAAAGAATCTGGCGCTAGAGTGTTCTCTGGTCTCTTTTTGTTTGTTCGCCTCCTGTCTCGGCCGGTTTTTTCGTTCTCGGGACTTGGTGGGACACGGCGGTTGAGGAGGGGGTCAACAGGTTGTGTGCGAGCCGGATGGAAAAAAATTGGAGCGAGCACAATTTCCCTTTCAACGCCGTGTTGCGCCAAACGTAGTCTACGTGGTCGGAACTATTTGGGCGACACGTACACATTGTGTTAGGTTCTAACACACGACCGGAAGATTGGAAATATGGAGGTTCCGGGGAAAAACCGCTTTCGGTGGCCGGTCCAAACTGTCCCACTCATGCGGCGCGAGGGTCGGTCGCTAAGACCCCCTATTTTCCAAAAACCACTTCCTGTCTGGCGCTGATGACAGGCGAGTCTGGTTGATAGGGGCGTGATTCTTGTTTGGCTGGCCTGGGCGAGAAGACGACAATTCCGAACGAATTTCGGGAGAGTCCTTAAGAGGCTCCCGGATTCGGGATCAGGGCTGATAACAGGCGATTTTTCTCTTCCTCTACGGATATAGCCTGGTTTCTCATATGTTAGTGTCCATGGCTAGGGAGGTTAGTGTGGCGGGTCTGAGGGAGGAGCAAGTGACTCGCCGTGCGGGAATTCTGGCCTTGTTCCAGTCCCTCGTGATCCTTCTCTTGCTGGTCTGGATATCTGAGGAGTACAATAACAACCAGTACTTCCAAGGATGGGCAGCTCAGAACCTGGGCGGTTTCGGGTTTTTGTTGAACGGGACTGGCCTAGCGTTCTACGCAGGGTTACTCGTGGCCGTTCTCGTCTTCCGGACGTTGCCTCGTGTTCTGGAGGAGAGGGCTCGTGGGAGGCGGCAGCGGGTGGTGGGGGAGAGCTTGAGGAGGGAGGAACCGGTCCTCGTCAGCCCCTAAACCGGATAGTTGGGACGGTATTGCCGGGCTTTAGGGCTGAACAGACGGCTTGGCGGGCAGATTTGATGGTGCGCGTCCAGTCTCTAATCATCCTCCTCCTATTCGTCTGGGTGGCTGAAGAATACAACTACAACCAGTTCTTCCAGAGCTGGACTAATGGAACTCTGGGAGTGTTCGGGTTCTTGTTAGGCGGTACGCTCGCCGCTGTCTACGCGGGAATATTGATCGTGATGTATCTAGGCCCGCCCGTAACACCTGCGAATCGCTAGAAGGCGGAGAGCTAGGAGGCGGTTACCATGAAGATCCGGCAGAGAAGATTCTAGAAATCAAGGTTTCATGAAGGGCGGGGCGCGGGAAAAAAGACCACCCCCGGGGGTCGAGAAAAGCATGCTTATTTTTTGGGAAGAGATTGCTGAGGAGAGATCGCTTGCGGAAATGGGTGCCTCGAAGACTGTCTTTCCACTTTTTGTTGGTAAAAAAAAGTACGGTTTGTCCCGGCGAATTGGTTCCAACGGTATTGCTTGTTGCCGTCATGTGCCCAGCGTGGTGGCACGCCTTTGGAGGAGAGAAAAAAAGAGAAGATTGGATATGGAACTATCGTCTGGTTACTTCTTGGCGTAGACTTTCGCGGTGAACGTCTGGTCGGCTTGGGTGGCTGTTCCCTCGATCCAGCCCTTGGTGGTGTTGAGCCAGGATAGGCTCGGCGATTGCGTCATGAACTTTACTTCTCCGTCGAAAGAGACTTTTCCGTCAGGGGTTGCGTGACCCTTACCGTGGCTCGTGGTGACGACCATATCCTTGCCTGCCATTTGGATGCCTTTGCCTTCCCATTCGCTCGTACCATCAGTTTTCATGTTGATGCTGATCGTCTCCATGAAATTGGCCTGGTACTTGCCCGTGATCTGGCCTATGTCGTTGTTCTCCATCTTTACACCGCTAGAGCTGACGTCCTTGATGCTGAAGCTGTCGGTCTTACCGCGCAGCTCGGCGATTACTTCGCCTTTGGTTTGCTGTTGAGATTGCATAGTTACTCGCCCGAAAGGGCTCGGAGGCTACTATATGAATGGGAGTCTCCACTCCCAGGAAGGTCATACTTGTCCAACAAGCGTT
>Ga0209057_1003557_pt1 | contig 11470 bp, 18 predicted proteins | sample GraSoiAngelo_146_FD_185903 | JGI IMG/M metagenome (GOLD analysis project Ga0209057, IMG submission 185903) | Grasslands soil microbial communities from the Angelo Coastal Reserve, California, USA - 14_1009_05_30cm (SPAdes) (version 2) | ecosystem: Environmental > Terrestrial > Soil > Grasslands ... | reverse complement strand
CCCTCGCGTACGCAACCCACAGAAGGCCGTTGGGCCTGGCCGCGCTGATGGCAGCGGGGCCGCGCTGCCGCAGCTCGTCGACGTCTTTGACGAAGAGCAGGACCGCGTCGTAGACGTGGTCCTGCTGTGCCTCGGTCGCGATGTCGCTTGGCCCGGGCCGCAGCAACGCGGCATAGCCGGGGGGCGCATTCAGGACGAGGACCCTGTTGCCGGCGACGAGACGAAGCTTCTTGGCAAGGGGGCTGAACCCGGTTTTGTCCGCCCCGATGGCGGGCAGCGACCTCTGAGAATCGAGATGGCCCATGGCGCACAGATTAATAAGGAATGAGCGGGGGTTGGCCGTCTCCGGGCATAATCGCCCGCGTCATGCACCCCCGCGACGCGCTGGCGGCCGTCCTGGTCTGCGCCGCGGTCGCATGCAGCTCGCCGAGCCCCACGTTCTCTCTGGCGGCCGCCTCGGTCGACCCGACCTACTGGTGCCCAGGCGGCGCCAGCGACGCGGCCTACGACCTGCACGCGACGGTGGATGCGCGCAACGGCACCTCCAGGGAGGTCACGATCCAGTCCGCGACCGCGGTGATGGTGCTGACGTCGGTGAGCGGCGCCTGGCTCGAGAAAATCGGCGCGCGCTACGACGCGGGCACCGTCAACGTGACTCCGGCGAGCGTCGCCGCCAGCTCGAACGCGAAGCTGGGCGTGACCATTCCCAGCGCATGCACGAGCGCCCGCTATGGAGCGAGCGCGTCCAGCTCAGGCAGATACACGGTGACGGTGCGGCTCGTCACCTCGGCCGGCACCTTCTCGATCGCCGCCGCCAACCCGCACGAGATTCTGGCCGCCTAGCCAGTCGCCTGGAGGATGTCCAGCGCGCGGGTTCCGGCCGCCATCCAGGCCGGGTCGTTGAGCCAGGTCTCGACTCCCCACATCAGGACGACCTGGAGCGGCTCCTGCCTGTAGTCGATCGCGCTCTCGACCAGGTCTTCGGGCGCGAAGGTCCCCGACGAGTCCCAGGGCTGTGCCTGCATCTCGGCGAGCCACACGTCCTTGCCCATCGCGTGCGCCCGGCCGGCCCAGAAGCTCACGGTCTGCTGCTTCCACTTCGACCGCAGGTCGACGCTGGTCAGGTCGCGCAGCGGGACGCTTGGGCCGTCGACGTAGACGTCGAGGCCGAGCGCGTCGCCGACCTGCAGGGCCGCCTCGGGATGCCCGACCGTTCCCATGTGCGTGACGAGCTGGGGCGCCAACAGCTCGAGCATGTCGACCGTCGTGTTCACGCCGTTGTATGTCGTGGTCGCAGCCTTATGCCACGGGTCGAGCCGGTGCACCTCCGCAATCTCCCACGCGAGCTGCTCGCGGCTGATCTGGTCGTCGCCTGTGAGCTCGTTGCTGACGACGTCGAGAGGTTCGTTTTCGACCTGCCACGCGTAGAGAAGCGGGGACGAGCGATATCGCTTGATGCTCGTGTCGAAGTACCTGCGGTACGCAAACCGTGACTGAGCGATGCCGATCCACGGCTGGCTCCGCTCACCTGCCCATGCCGGTTGGTGCAGCTCCGGATAGAGGAAGTTGCGAGCGCCGATGGTGAGCACCACGCGCGTCTGCCGTTCGGCGGTGGCGTTGTGCCTGGCGACGACGTCGAGCAGCGAGTCGACGGAGCTGAAGTCGAGCGTGCGTGGCGTCGGCTGCACAAGCTCCCAGTAGACGGGAAGGCGGACGAGGTCGGGACTCGTGGCGTCGAGGAGCCGCGCCAGGTCCTGGGCCGGGTCGCGATTCGCGTCCCGCGACGTGATCGGGCTGAAGCTGAAGCCGGCCAGCGGAGGCGGAGGCGTCGATGCGGGCCACGATTCGCTTCCCAGCGCCACCGCGGCAACGATCAGCAGGATGAGCGCCCTCACAGCCAGAGCAACGCGGCGGCGCCTCCAGCCACGGGTTTTTGGCTCCGGTCAAGCGTTGCTCGACTGGAGGGCCGGACGTCCACATGCCACGTACCTTGATCGTCGTCCTCGGTTTCCTGCTGTCGGGCCTCGTGGGGCTCGGCGCTTACTTCCTGCCCCTGTTTCAGACCGCGGCGACCGCGAGCGCGGTGCCCCGTGGGCTGCCGAACCTGAACCCGATTCAGCCTCCGAGCCAGCCGTTCACGGTCCTTTTGCTCGGCAGCGACGACGATTCGAAGTTCGTCCCCGACCAGCTCAACACTCAATCGATGATCCTGCTCCGGGTCGATCCGGCGACCAAGCAGGCAACGATGCTTTCGATCCCGCGCGACCTCTGGGTGCAGCTTCCGAACCAGGGCATGGGCAAGATCAGCTGGGCGTATCGGACCGGTGGCCCGCAGGGCGCGGTCGACGCCGTCCAGAGCACCTTCAAGGTCCACATCGACGACTACGTATGGATCGGTCTCAACGGGCTGGTGAAGCTGATCGACAGGCTCGGCGGAGTGAACCTTCAAGTCACCAACCCGGTCATGGACGACTACTACCCCGCGGACCTGAATGCCTCCGAAGATCCATACGGCTACTACCGCGTCGCTGTGCTTCCGGGTGCGACGCACATGGACGGCGTGCACGCGCTGCAGTACGTCCGCTCGCGCCACGGCGACGTGCGCGGAGACTTCGCGCGATCCGAAAGGCAACAGCAATTGCTGCTCGCGATCAAAGCCGAGGCTTCGCACCTCAACTTGACGGACCTGCCGGCGCTGGCGAGCGCCTTCAACGGCGAGATCAAGACGAGCATGGGGCTCGACAGGCTGCGCTCGTTGCTGACGATCGCCAATGAGTTCAATGGTCCCAACGTACATCGCGTGGTCCTCGTGCCGCCTTATACGTCGGAGGGCTACGCGGGAGACCAGAGCGTGGTCTTCCCCGATTGGAATCGCATCCTGCCTCTCGTCCACCAGTCGTTCCCCTGATGCGCTGGGCGATCGGGGTGGGTCTCGTGGCCGCGATGCTGGCCTTCGGCGTCGGCGTCTACGAGGCGGCGGGCTTGCTGCGCGCGAACCAGCACACCGTCCACCGGCCGAGCGAGGTTTCCGCGCCGTCGTTGCCCGGGACGATGTATGTCGTCCAGGCCGGGGCGATCTATCGCTTCCAGCACGGGTCGTTCCAGCAGATCACCTCCGAGAGCGGTTGGATGCAGCCGAGCACCGCGCCCGACGGCCAGCTGGTCGCCGTCAGGCGCCAGGGCAACTACTCGGACCTCTACCTCCTCTCCAGCTCCGGCAAGACGACATCGCAGCTTTCGCACAACGCATCGACGCGAGCGGTCGAGGACAACCACTGGACCTTCTATCCGCGCTTCAGCCCTGACGGCCAGTCCTTGTTCTACGACTTCGACCCCAAGGACGCCTTCAGCAGCTACCGCATCGACCTCGCGATCTTCGTGAGCCCGATGACCCCAGGGTCGCGAGCACAGGAATTCACGAATCCGAACGACTACACCGGCGGCGATGTCCAGCCGGTGCCGATGCGCGACGGCAGCCTGATCTACACCAAGTTCTCGATCGACGACTCCTTTCAGGTGCATTCCCAGGTCTGGATCCAGCGGCGAGCCGGGAGCGAGGGCGCAGCGCTCACGAGCGCGGACGCGGGCTGCGGGCAGCCGGCCGTCTCGCCTGACGAGAAGCTGATCGCCATGGTGTGCACCAAGGGCTCGAGCCAGTCCGCGGAGCTGGACGTCGCGAGCCTCGACACCTCCAATCTCACCCTGGGCTCGCCCGCGACGCTTGTCAGCGGGCGCATGGTCGCTTCCCCCTCGTTTTCCCCTGACGGCAAGACCATCGCCTTCCTCGCGCCCGACAGCCCAGGAGGCCATTTCCAGCTGTGGACAGTGGGCTCGTCCGGCCCGGCGTCGGTCCGCCAGATCACCTCCGACCTGGCCCTCGACTCCAGTTCGGCGCCGGTCTGGATCAACGGATAGCCAAAGAGGCCATGCATCGGTGGAATCCAAGAACCGTCCAATAGTGGTAGTAGCCACGTGGCTGGGTGCGCGTTTTCTCGGTAGGAGAAGAGTGGTGAGGTTCAGATCCAAGTCCGACGCGCCCGACATGCACACCCAGCTCGAGTCGATGCTCGACCAGGTGTGGCGGTCGGAGGCCGACTGGCGGTTGTGGGATCGCCTCGATGCCGCGGTGACGCTGGAGGCCCAGCGCGAGAAGCGCCTCAAGGACCGCGACATCAAGGAGGCGGCCTGAGATGGAGCCCACCCCAAACTCGCGATGAGCGCCTCCCCCGCCGCCCAAGGCGCTACGGGGAAGGGACCCTGCGCCTTCGTACTCTCCGGTGGCGGAAGCCTGGGCGCGGTCCAGGTCGGGATGCTGAGAGCGCTGTTCGAGCAAGGCGTCTGCCCCGACTTCGTCGTCGGCACCTCGGTTGGAGCCGTCAACGCCGCCTGGATCGCCGGATGCCCCGACCCCGATGGGGTCCTGGAGCTCGGCGAGATCTGGAAGGGCCTGCGCCGGCAAGACGTGTTCCCGCTGAGCCCGATCACGAGCGCGAGAGGCCTCATCGGTCGCGCGAACCACTTCATCTCGAACGAAAACCTCCGGAACCTGCTCGAGCGGCACCTCCCCTTCAAGCGCCTCGAGGAGTCGAAGGTGCCGGTCCATGTGGTGGCCACCGAGCTGAAGAGCGGGCGCGCGACGATCCTGACGTCGGGACCGGCCGTGCCGGCGCTGCTCGCCAGCTGCGCGATACCGGGAGTCTTCCCACCGGTCACGATCGGACGCCGCGAATTCGTCGACGGTGGGGTCGCGAACCACACGCCGATCACGGTCGCGATCGAGCTGGGCGCGGTCAAGATCTACGTCCTGCCCGTCGGGTACCCGTGGTTGAACCGCGAGCCGACGAACGCACTGGGCATGGCCCTGCACGCGCTGGCGCGCATCGTGGAGCAGAAGCTCGATGCGGAGGTCGACGCCAACCGCGGCGTGGCCGACATCCACGTCCTGCCGGCGCTGGACCTGGCGGACGTGTCGCCCGCGGACTTCAGCCACACCCAGGAGCTCGTCGATTGGGGCTACCGGGCGGCGCGGCGCTACCTCGGATCGTCGGCGAACGGGCGCGGAGTCGTGCCCGAGAAGGCCCGGCGGACCCTCAGGCTCGACCCCGCTCGAGCCGCGTAAGTTCGCGGCGGAAACCCTGCCGGGTTCCCTCTAGAGAGCTTTTCTGATCCGGGCGCGAAGCTCGTCGCCCAGGTCGCGCAGGTCGCTCATCCTCTCACCGCCCCGGTCGCGCAAGCCGCCGATCCGCTCCGCGCTCATGTGCCGCAGGTCGCTCACGCGCCCGGGAAGGGTCGCCTGAAGCTGCTCGACCAGCGTGCGCCGCCGCCGGCTGCGGTAGAGCATCCAGGCGAGCAAGCCCACTCCGAGGAGCGCTGCCCCGATGCCCGCCACGACCACCGTGGGTGGTATGCGCCGCGGTTCGAGCTCGTCGGCCTCTTCGCCGGCCATCTCGATCGTCTGCCTGCCTGCGTTGATCCGGTCGTTGATGTCGTCGTCGGCCATGGTGCTCATCGCATTCTCCTCTTTCACGCCAGTTCGGGTCTCCCTCCCAATTGAGAACGAACTCGAAGCCGGTAGCGGCGATGGCGGCGGCGTTTTCTAGGTGAGGCGCTCGGGCCGCAAGGTTCGCGCGCCTCAAACCGCAAGGGGAGGTGAAACCCCGATGAAATGCGACGTCTGCAACGCGGAGGTTGCGAACTCGGAGGAGCTCAAGGCTCACATGGAGCGCGAACACCCGGTGGGTGAGCAGGGCGACGAAGAGCTCGAGGCGCCCGACATGCTCAAGGAAGCCCAGGAAAAGGGTGCCCCGGTGATCCCGGGCAAGAACTAAGAGCACAAGGGTCCAGGGCCGGCGGCGTGAAATGCGCCGCCGGCTTCTGCATTTTCAGGCCGGGTTCCCGGCTACGGGGTGCCCGCCTCCACCGGCTCCGCCTCGTCCAGCGTGGCGCGCCGGGTCGTGAGCTCGCCGACCGGCGACTTGGGCGGCGGGTTGACCGCCCACCCCTCATTCTCGATCAGCCGCCATGCCCATTTCGGGTTGCGCCGTATGCGCTCGCGAGCCGCATAGAGCGCCTTCGACATCAGCTTGATGCCGGACAGGCCAGGCAGCTTGGCGATCGTGGCGTCGAGCTCGAGCAGCTCTTCCTCGCCCTGCTCATCGTCGAAGAGGTAGATCGCGAGCGCGTCCACCTCCTCCTGCTTCTTGACGCCTTGCCCGACAGGAACCCACACGCGGTCGAGCATCCATCTGTCGACCTTCTGGGCCCGCTCGTTGCCGCTCAGCCACTCCTTGGCGGAGTTGAAGTAGAAGGCGTAGTGACGACGCTCGTCCTTGATGATCCGGCTCAGCAGGTCCTTCAACACCGGGTGGCCCGACTTGCGGATGAGCGCCCCATAGCCGGTGAGCGTCGAGAGCTCGTTGATCGCGCCGATGGTCAGGTAGACGGCGGAGAAGTCCTTCAACAGCCACGAGCCCGCCATCGTGGAAATGAGGCTCACGCTGTTCTGGAAGCCGAGATTCGCGCGTACGTTGGCGATGCGCTCCTGGGTATCGAACTCGATGCCGTAGAGGTTCAGCAAACGGCCGATGTTCTCGCCGTGCCACAGCTCCTCGTAGTTCCAGCAAGCGAGGAACGCCGTGAGGATCGGATCCATGCATGCGCGCGTGACCAGCAGGTGCGAGAGGTAGAGAGGAACGTGGTTCTCGATGTCCATCATGTAGTGAAGGCAGAACAGGTCGCCCTTGGACAGGGGATGGACCGCGACCTGGTTCCATTCGATGCCCGTGACGTCGACCTTCTTCGACTCTTCCTTGTACCGCTCGATGCTGAAGCTCATATCAACCTCTACGAATTCGAACCAACGATGGATCAATAAGGAATCACGGCCAACTCACAGCACCTTCCCAATGCCTCCTGAGCGGCCGCCGCCAGTCTAGGTCGCGACGCTCGGCGTGTGGGCGATCAAGAACAGGAGGACGAAAAATGGTCCAGGGAGTTCGAAGATTGGTCGTTGCGGGAGCCGTGGCAGGCTCGATGCTGGTCGGAGGGATTGGAGGGGCCGCCCTCTACGCGACGACGCTGGCCGCCTCTGCGGCCTCGCCGTCACCGAGTCCGTCGAGTAGCTCTGGCTCGAGCACCGCCTCTGGCAAGTTCGTGCCCAACGAGGACCCCGCTCACGAAGCCACGGAGAGCGCGGCCCGAGAGGCCCAGGAGGACGCCGGCCAGGTACCGACCGTACCGTAACCCGCGCCCTAAGGCAGGAGTTGCCTCGCCACGAACCACATGTTGGCGGGGCGCTCCGCCAGGCGCCGCAGGTACCACGCGTACCACGCGTCGCCGTATGCGATCAGACATCGCACCCCGTATCCCTCCCGCGCCAGGCGCAGCTGCTCGTCGGTGCGGATCCCGTACAGCATCGCGACCTCGAAATGCGCTCGCTCCATGCCGAGCGCCTGCGCAAACCTCCACGCCTTCGCGATGAGCACCGTGTCGTGCGTGGCGAGGACGAGGCGCAGGTTGCGGCGCTTGACCTCCGGGAGCAAGAAGGCGCACAGGGCGAGGTAGTTCTCGTCGACCTCGCGCTTGCGCATGAAGGCGATCTCAGCAGGTTCCGCGTAAGCGCCCTTGACCAGGCGGATCGCGGCCTTCAACGGCAGCAGGGTCGCGACGTCGCTCACGGTCCGGTGCAGGTACGCCTGGAGGGCGACGCCCACGTTGGCGTGCTCCGCGCGCAGGGTCTTGTAGAGGTCGAGGGTGCGCTCGGTGTACGCGCTGCCCTCCATGTCGATCCAGAGAAAGCTCTTCGCGTTGGCGGCCGCTCGCGCGAGCCGCAGCAGGTTGGCATAGGCCGCGTCGGGGTCGATGTCCAGGCCGAGCTGCGTCGGCTTGACGGAAACCTCGGCCTCCACTCCGGCGGACGCCGCCAGGACCTCCTCGTAGTGCTCGACGACCCGGTTCGCGTCCGCGAGGTCGGTGACGTTTTCGCCCAGGAGCGTGAACAGCGCGCCGACGCCCCTGGCCTTGAAGTCCGTCGCCGCCTTCAGCGCGGCCTCAAAGCCCTCGCCCGGAAGAAACCTCTTGACCGCGCGCCGCGCAAAGCGCCAGCGCGGGACGTGGGTCGCCAGCCACCGATTCCCGGCGGCCCACAAGAAGAGCGCTCGCATCGAGAACACAAGGTATATGAGCGGGCGCGAGTGGGCGCCCGCTCAGTCACCTAGGCAGGCCGATTGCCCCCCAGCGAGCATTCGACGCTGCAAAAGGCCTCCGCCCCTCGCCACACAGCGCCGTACTCGATCGGCGACGCGCACGAGGCGCAAAAGCTCGGCGTGCCGCCCGCCACGATGCGGAGCGGCGGCCGCCCGGCGTTCGGCCGCGCCTGGCCCTGGCGGAACGCGATGCGCTCCGCCTGGCCGGCCAACCTACCGACCGGGAACTGCACGATCCCCATTCCCCGTCCCTCCAAGCCCAGACTCCAGCTGAATCAAGGCAAGTATCGACGTCGCGCAGATTCTGTCACCGTACGGTTGTAGGAGACAACCCTCCTACCCCTCGTAAATTGTTGTGAGGAAAACGAAGAGGACGCCGGGGTAAGCGGGGCCCGGGTCAGCCCCTGCGCGAGCGCGAGTGGCCCGTGCGGCCTCCCTTCATCAGCTGGCGCCAGCCTCGGGCCTCGATCTCGACGCCGTACTTGCGCGCGGCGGTGCGGATGCGCCGCCAGGCGGCGTCCCTTTCCTTGTCGGTCACGCCCTCGACCTGGTCGAAGCGGGCGATCGCGTTGCGTACGTGGCGGGCGTCGTTGAGCGGCTCCTTGCGCTCCTTCGGGAAGGCAAATGTGCCCGCGGGCATTCGGTCTCTCTGCCCCGTCGACAGGCCCGGCGAGCGCCTGGCGCCATGCGTGATGTTGCGCCGTGCCGCGGTCTTCTGGCGGGTGGTGGCCATGCGAAAACCTCCTCGAGGTGGAATTTCTCCGTAACCGGGCAACGCGTCGAGTCAGCCGCGCACCCGCAAAGAAGAAGGGCCGGTCCCGAAGGACTCGGCCCTACAGCTCCCCTGAGGAGGTCAGGGAGACCTTTGTTACGAAGGAGACGGCTTAGCGCTGGGCGAAGCGTTGCCGCCGCCACCGCTGGGCATTGGCGACGTCACGCTCGGGTTGTTGACGGTCGAGCCGCCAGAGCGAGTGCCGAACCAGTTCCACTGCGTGAAGCCGAAAAACAGCAGGATCAGCACAAGCAAGGCCAGGATCGCCGCCGCCATGCCCGCTCCCGCCCCCGAACCCGTGTCGCCGGTCTCGACGACCTCGGTGCCCGCCGGGCTCCAGTACCGGCGAACGCTGTACCCGCCTGCTCCGAGAAGCACGGCCAGTACGAGGATGACGAGCAGGATGAATAGCAGAGTTCCCAAGCACGAACCTCCTTTGAGATCGGTACGACCCTTGCTTCCTCAGCGAGTGGCGTCGGGCCGCTCGTCTCGGTAACGCCCAGGGGTCCGGCGACTACCTGTAGCCGAATACGGCCTGAACTCGGGCTAGCTCGCCGTTTTGGCCCGCCGGCGCCTGACGACGCCCACCGCCAGGGCGAGCGCCATGACGAGGCCGAGGGAGGCGCGCTGGAAGATCGACCGCCGCGGCGGTTCCACGGGGTCGCTCTCGGCCTGCCTCTCCTTGATCGCCTCGACGGGTTTTCCCTTGTCGCGTGACTCGTGCATGGGGCTGGCGACGATGCCCAGGCGCGCGGGCTCGCCGAGGCGGAACCGGTTGAAAACCGCGCCCAGGAGGACCAGCTGGCTCAGGAGGTAGAACCACGTCGCGAGCAGGAAAGCGCGAACTGCGCGCCGTAGGTGTTGAACCCCCCCGCGATCTTTGCGTACAGCGGAAAGACGAGCGACAGCGCCTCGATCAGGACGCCCGCGACCAGCGCGCCCGGCAGCACCTCTCGGAAGCGGAACGTCCGGTTCGGAACGAATCGATAGAGGGCGACCAGCAGCGCCACCATCACGAACGCGCCGGCGACGAAGCCGATGATCCACGTCGCCCAGGACGCCAGCGGGAAGAACGCCGCCCCCGAGTTGATGGCGACCGTGAGCACGATCGCGGCGACGAGCAGAAGCATCATGACAAGCCCCATGAGGCGCTGGCGGAGCATGTCGCGCTGCCGGGTGCCGAAGATCTGGGTGAGGGCGAACTCCATGGTGGAGAAGATGCTGCTCGCGCTCCAGAGCAGGCCGGCGAACGAGATGACTCCCAACCAGCCGGCAGACTGCCTCACGCCCCCCAACGCCTTCTGCAGCTCGGGCTGCGCGCTGGCCGGAAACACCTGGAGGACAAGCGACTGGACGTGGGCCGCGGTCGCGGGATCGCGCGTCGCCAGGCCGATGATCGCCAGCGCGCCGAGCATCATCGGGAACATGGCCATGAAGCCGGCGAAGGCGAGGGCGAGCGCGTAGTTGCTTGCCTGGCTCTCGCCGTAGGCGATGAGCACCCGCGCGGGAAGCGTGCGCTGGGCGCGCTCCATCATCCGCTGGATGCGGCCCTTCATGCCGCGGAGGCTACTCCGCCTGTGGCGCGGCGTACCGGTCGTCGGGGGCGCTCGCGATTCTCTCCAGGAGCGCCGAGCCGGCGGTGCCGACCAGCACCGGAGCAACCTTGCGCAGGATGTCCTCGACCGTCCCCGGCTCCTCCTGCGTCTTCTCGTTGACCCTCACGGTCACGGAAGGTAAGCGGTCCTTGAGCCGACCGGAGACTTCCCGGGCGAGCGACCGCAGGTTCTCGACGGAGAGGTCGTCGATGCGGTCGCGCAGCGTCGGCCGCCGCATGCGGCGGTAGATGAGCAAGCCGACCCCCGCGACGACCGCCACCCCGGCGACCATGGCCGCGATGCGACCGTAGCGCTTGGCGTTGGACGCGGCTCGTCCCTCGAGCTGCGTCAGGTTGGTGTCCATCCGCTCGCGCGTCTCTTTTATCTGCCGTTCGATTTCACGCGCCGAAGCGCCCATTCCTTGTTCTCCTTCAAGCTCTCGACCGTGCGGGGCGGAAGGCCGATGCGCATCCGCGCCTTGCCCACCAGTACGAGGGCCAGCCCGATCACCACATACGCGGCGACCCAGACCGCGGCGGCCTCCCACTTCCACGGCACGAGGGCGATCACCAGAGATGGGACGGCGACGAGGATCGCGAGCACGACGAGCAGACCGCCGAAGGCGATGAGGCCGCCGGCGATCGCGTTTCCCTTCGCGAGCTCCTTCGCCTCCTGCTTGGCAAGCGCGACCTCAAGCGAGACCAGCCGCTGCGCGTCGCTGATCACGGAGGCGATCAGCCCGCGCGAGCTCATGTCCTGGTCCTTGCGGGTGGTGTCGACAGGCGCGCGCACTCACAGGTTGAACGCGTCGCGTATTGGCCATACGCAGGCGCGTTTTCAGTAGGTGAGCATGAAGCCAGGCGTCGGGCGCGGTGTGGAAATCGGCTACACGCTGTCGA
>Ga0209057_1003546_pt1 | contig 11495 bp, 10 predicted proteins | sample GraSoiAngelo_146_FD_185903 | JGI IMG/M metagenome (GOLD analysis project Ga0209057, IMG submission 185903) | Grasslands soil microbial communities from the Angelo Coastal Reserve, California, USA - 14_1009_05_30cm (SPAdes) (version 2) | ecosystem: Environmental > Terrestrial > Soil > Grasslands ... | reverse complement strand
TCGGAGACGTGCCCTGCTTCTTGGGGTTTTGCAGATTGAACATGCACAAGACCTGCGATTGCCAAAACCACGATCCACGCACCATAACGCAAAGCTTTCATTTTCGATTCCCCTTGGTGGCTGCCGCTCAGCGGCCAACCAGCTGTTCATGGAACTTTGGATAGCGAGCCCCTTCAAGCTTGATCTTTGACGAAGCCTCTTCAAGGGCATGAATATCGTCTGTGGTTAGTTCAACGGTCGCCGCTCCAAGATTTTCTTCAAGGCGCGCCAGCTTCGTTGTGCCCGGGATCGGCACGATCCACGGCTTCTTCGCGAGCAACCAGGCGAGTGCGATCTGGGCCGGCGTTACTCTCCTTTGCGCTGCGAACGAACTCACCAGATCAACCAAAGCCTGGTTCGCTTTGCGATTCTCGGGGCTGAAACGCGGCACGCTGCTGCGAAAGTCGGTGCTGTCGAACTTCGTGTTCGCGTCGATCTTGCCTGTCAGGAAGCCTTTGCCCAGCGGGCTGAACGGAACGAATCCAATCCCAAGCTCCTCAAGGGTTGGCATCACTGTCTCTTCGGGCTCGCGCCAGAACAGCGAGTACTCGCTCTGCAGCGCCGCGACTGGCTGAACTGCATGAGCCCGGCGAATTGTCTGCGCGCTCGCTTCCGAAAGACCGAAGTGCTTCACCTTGCCTTCTTGAATCAGATCCTTCACAGCGCCCGCAACATCTTCGATCGGAACATTCAGGTCGACACGATGTTGATAGAAGAGATCAATGGCATCGACCTTGAGACGCTTGAGCGACTGTTCGGCAACCTGCTTGATGTGCTCAGGCCGGCTGTTTAGAGCGTTCCACTTGCCACCGTCGCTGGGGTTGGGCACCCACCCGAATTTCGTCGCGATGACGACTTTTCCACGAAACGGCGCGAGGGCTTCACCGACAAGTTCTTCATTCAGCAGCGGGCCGTAGACCTCAGCGGTATCGAAGAATGTGACTCCCCGCTCCAGCGCCGCGTGCAGTAGAGCAATCATCTCCTTTTTATCTTTTGGCGGCCCGTAGGACCAGCTCATTCCCATACAGCCAAGTCCGATGGCCGATACTTCGAGATTCCCCATTCCAAGTTTGCGCGTTTGCATTGCGATTACTCTCAGAACCCCTCCTTGCTTTTCAAAGATACGGAATGTCGGTTTGGCAGCGCTTTCCCGATACTGCCGATTCTTTGCCTAATCCTGCCTAATGTTCTGATTTTGTGCACGGTTTCGCCGGGCGAGTAGTACCCTAGAAAAGAGGAAAAGCACAGTGACAAAGCCTGCGCAGAAGACCGCGAAGTCGTCCGCGATGGAAGTAAGGACAGAATTAGTCAGCAGGATCGCAGCGCATGCTCCATCGGTCGGAGAGCATTCCACAGCGATTGACGGTTTGGTCCTCTTTCGCCGAACGCAAGCCACGGCATGCTATCGCGCTGCTGTTGAGCCCAGTCTCACGGTGTTCGTACAGGGAAAGAAACGCATGAGCCTTGGAGGCACAGCATACCTCTGCGGTCCTTCGTCATTCTTCTTGTCCTCGATCGATGTTCCCATTGAGAGCCAAATCGTCGAGGCCTCAGAAGAGGTGCCGCTCTTATCGATGTTACTTCGTCTCGATATGGCCATCGTGCGCGAGATCCTTAGTCGTGAGGAATTACTCGAAGTGGAACCCTCAGGGCAACCGCGCGGCGTTGCCATCGGTCAAGCCCCGGCAGGTTTGCTGAATGCATGCTCCCGGCTGATGGAGCTTCTCGACACTCCCGAGGACATACCTTTTCTCAGCCACTTAATCCAGCGCGAGATCATTTACCGCATCCTGAAGACGCCGCAGGGGGCGCGGCTCCGGACGATTGCTACGACGGGCGACCTCGGCAACAGGACGGCCAGAGCGATCACCTGGCTCAAAGACAACTATGCGAAGCGTTTACACATGGAAGAGCTAGCAGGGGTCGCACGGATGGGCGTTTCAACACTTCATCATCAGTTTCGCGCATTGACCGCGATGAGCCCGCTTCAATACCAAAAGCAGTTGAGGCTGCAGAGGGCAAGGGAGCGGATGCTTATGGATGGGGTGGACGCCACGAGTGCAGCTTACGAGGTCGGCTACGAGAGCGTCAGCCAATTCAACCGAGAATACAGCCGCTTCTTTGGCCAGCCTCCCATGCGAGATGTCAAAGCTCTTCGAGCCACTCCTGTTGTCGCTGCATGATTCAATATCGGAGCGGTTGTAGGCTCTGGGCGTATCGTCGGCGATCCGGAAGGTGGAAAAACGAACGCGTGAAACCACCGGATTGCGCATCCAACTCGGCACCCGATGTCAAGTCTTATTGCCTCGTGTTATCCGTATCGGGTGCCGAGCACTGCGTCCTCAGCTAACCGTCACGCTTTCTCTCCAAAGAGTATTGCGGATCAAATCTACCGCCGCATCCGATGAATCGCAGGAAGGACGCCCTCGCCGCCGCTTCAAAGGACGGTGCGCGACGTGGTGCGCGAAGAGGGTCGTCAAGTCGGCACTGTCGGGTACGTGAAAGTCAACCCCGGTGCGATCAATGTCATCCCCGGCCGTGTTGAGTTTCCAGTGGAGTTGCGCGACCTTGATGCCGTAAAAAATTGTTCGCATGTGGGAACACATTCAACAGAGATTCGTAGAGACCGATAAGGCAGAGAGCGTCGAGACCCGCTGCACCCTGCTGGATCACTCGGAACCCGCTCGCGCCGACCCAAACTTGCAGACCGCCATCCGGAGTTGTGCCCGCATGGTTGGCGAAGCCTGTAACGACACACATTCAGCGTTTGCGTGAAGCGGCAAAGTCGCTTGGTCTCGCAACGACAGACCTGCCCAGCCTCGCTGGACAGGACGCGCAAGAGATCGCCCGCATTGCACCCATGGCGATGATCTTTGTTCCCAGTAAAGATGGCATCAGCCACTCTCCCAAAGAATTTACTGTTTGGCAAGACGTGACCAACGGTACCGAAGTCCTCTACAGGTCCATATTGCTTCTGGATGGACAACTGGACAGGAAGTGATAGCGGCAGTTGTCGCAATGGCCAGTGACGGCTGAGAGCCGCAGATATAATCCGGTGCGATGATCAAGAGAATTCTCGCAGCCGTGGTGGCCTTGCTGGCGACCGCCGCCGTTATCGCGCAGAACACGCCTTCAAACGCACGACCCCGTGCCTCGGACTTACTGAAGATCGGCATCCTGCCTACCGGGCCACTCGATGCGATCACCGACGTTGCTGGCGTCGAGGTCGGGCACACCACCATCATCCGTGGCGGCGATGTGCGCACGGGCGTGACCGCCATCCTGCCACATTCCGGCAATCTGTTCCGCGAAAGGTACCGGGCGCGGTTTTTGTGGGCAACGCCTTCGGCAAGCTGGCCGGTTCGACCCAAATGAAGGTACTTGGCGAGATCAAGACCCCCATCCTGCTCACATCCGATCGCGCTCATCGCATCGGCGGCAGTGTCACCGCGGAATGCCCGCTTGCCTGAGACCATCTCGTAGAGAATCGCGCCCACACTGAAGAGATCAGAGCGGGTGTCCGCAGGCTTGCCGCGAACCTGCTCGGGCGATATGTATGCGACCGCTCCGCTCCCAACACGACTCCGGCGCCGATTTGCGAGGCGACGGTTGGAGCATCGACACTGGCGAAATCGCCTTCGGGGCGCGTGAGCTTCGCCCACACCGAAGTCGAGGATTTCGATGCGCCCGTCGCTGGTAAGAAAAATGTTTTCCGGCTTGAGGTCGCGGTGGAGGACGCTTTTACCATGTGCTGCAACCAGCCCCCGAACAATTTGGAGCGCGTAATCTGTCGCTCTGCGGGCGGGCACCGGACGAGACTGAATCCGCTGGCGAAGCGTCTCACCTTCCAGAAGTTCCGTCACTAAGTAAGGTGAGTCCTGGTAGGGCCCCTGTTTACAACAATTACCAGCAGCCCAGTTGTCCGGAAGCCGGTTATCGTTCCGCCTGAGGGCGGTAGGGACCGTCGCTGGTTCACTTTCATCTCGAAGCCATCAAGGCAACGGAGCCTCAACCTCTTCCAGCATCCAGTGATCAGGCGAGTCTAGATGGCAGTCGTAACCGTAGAATCGGCCATGGAAAACGTGTTGGAAGAGGCAGGCGCGTTGCCCCGACATTGCCGGATTGCCCTCAACCGGCTGAAAGTCACCATCCGGACTGTCGCAGAAGAAGACCTTGACCTGCCACTCACCCTCGGGATTGTCGGTGTAGCGGTGCGGATAGATTTCTGCAGCGAGATAGTAAATTCCGGTGCGTTTGCCTTCGGCGTTCTTTGCCTTCTTCAGATAGAGCAACGTAGGAGCTGCCACCGTGGTACCCGATTTCAGCAGCACCTTTTCGGGTGCCTTATCCAGGTCCAGGACAGAGCCAGCGCTCTTACTGATGATCTCGAAATGGTCACGGTCGTTGCCTCGATAAAACGTGAGATAGAAACGCCCGGAGCGGGGATCGCGAAACAGATTCGGGTTCTGGTTGCGCTGGTTAGGGACGCCGTGTACCAGCACCTTTTCCTCATTAATATGAAACCCGTCGCGCGAACTCGCCAGAACGATGTGGCTGCTCGGTGTGTCGTAATCCCGCGTGATGGCGAAGTACAAAAGACCTTTATCCTTGGGATTCGCTTTGGCCAGGACCGAGGGCCAGCGCGCGTTGGTCCATAGCGGATTCTGTTCGTACTTCGTCCAATTCAACAGATCGTTACTGCGCGCCAGTCCGATGCCCCGGCCCTCGTTCAAGCCATACCAGCCCCAATAGCGATAACCACCACGTTTCATCTCCAGCACCGACATGGTGTGCGGGAATTCGTTGCCTTCCCAGGATTGTGCGGTGGGCAGCACGTGCCGCGGGGTAGATAGTTTTAGATAGGGAATAGTTTTTGTTTCTTTCTTTCCCGATTCCTTCTGGCACCAGGCACAAACCGTGACCAGCGTGACAATCGCAATCAATGCGCTTCGGCGCATACAGACATGTATTTCCCCCTCAGAACTCTAGGTCGTAGGTTGGACTGCTGCAGCTTTCCTGAGACTCACGGTTGCATTGGTAATGATAGGCTTTGCCCAGAAGCCGACGCTCAGAACGCATCCGAAGGTCAGGTAAAGGAATGCAACTCCTGCGCGAAGGCCGAAGTAATCTCCCATCCGGCCAATGATCACGGGCACTACTGCGCCGCCCATAATTCCGGTGCTCAGGATTCCTGCAAACGAGCCGTGATGTTCGGAAACAGAGTTGAGCGCCAGCGAGACCAGGATGGGCCACATCACCGAAGCAAAGAGTCCAATCGCGGGAAAGGCAATTACCGACACGTTCGCTGGCCCAAATAGTGCGGCGCTCAGACAGAGTAGCGCCCCAATGCAGGTGCCGATCAAAACGTGCCGGCTGTCGAAAATCTTCAACAACCCCATCCCGGTCAAGCAACCTGCGGTCAATAGTCCCCAGAACCACGAGACCGCGCTTGCGCCCGTGGTGTGCGGATCGTAGCCGTGATAGGTCGAGAGGAATTTCGAAATCCAGTCCGCGGTCCCCTGCTCCGAGCCGACGTAAGCGAACACGCACCCGAAAAACGCCCAGACCATCGGCCTGCGAAACAGGCTGCCGTACATTTCCCACGATCCGGCCGATTCGTCTGCTGTGCGCTCAATGCGGGGGAACCTGCTGAAAAACAGGACGGTGATCATCAGCAGCGTGAACAGTGCGAAGATCCAGTACATCGAAGCCCACGGTAGAGCTGGCGGCGTGAGCTTGCCAAGAACTTTCAGCACGAGGTTCTGGTCCGTCGCGCGGCCAAGATTCAAGACTAGGTACGAATAAATATATGGACTCATGAAAGAAGCGATTCCAAAAATCAGTTGAGCGAACGCGGAATTGAACGCGAAGTGCTCTTCCCCACCTGCCACCCGTAACAGCGGATTGATTGCGGTTTGCAGGGTGGCCATTCCCGACCCCATTACGAAAAGGGAAATCACCGCGACGCGATAGCTGGGGTGCACCGCGAAACTGAGTGATCCCGCGGTTCCCGCGAGGAAGGCCGCAATCATCACCGGTTTTTCCCCGAAGCGCTCCACCAGGAACCCGGCAGGAATCGACATCACTCCGTACGCAATAAAGAAGGAGAACGGCAACAAAGCGGCGGCGGCCAGGCTTACCTTGAAGCTGGTGATGATGTCGGGCACGATCGGCCCGAGAATGTTGGTCAGCAGCGACATCACGAAGAATGTCAGGAAGACGATGCTGACCATGTACCGGTTTCGTGACATAGACTGGGACATCTTCTGTGCTATTCCGTGATAGTCACTTTGGTTGCCAACTCGAATCGGCCCGGTTCCCGCCCTGCTTGCGCCGCCAGCGCGAGCGTGATCATCTGCACGGGAAGGATTTCGAGGATCGGCTGAATGCACCGGGGTGCAGCGGGCAAGCTGCAGGGCGCGAACGCCGCATCTTCACTCACTAACTCGGTTCTTCCCTGCTGCTCGCGAATGTCGTCCAGCAGGCGCAGGTTCAAATCGCGGGTCCTGCTGTCTCCGGAAAAAACCAGCACAAACGTTTCTTCGCTCAGCATCTCGAAAGGGCCGTGGCGAAAGGCCGCGCTGCTCATGCCTTCCGCATGGAAACGGTCGGACTCTTTCACGATGAGGGCGCCGGTGCCTACGGCAGCCAGGGACGATCCTCTTCCTACCAGGAAGAGGTGGCGAATTCCTTTGAGCAACTGGGCAAGACTCTGGACATGATTTTTCAAATCCGCCAGGTAGGGCTGAACCGCGGGAGCCGCCTGTTTCAGTTCCTGGCGCGTGCGGCGCAAGTCACTCCCGCAGAGAACGTCGCCCAGCCACTTCAAGGCCATAAGCGCTGTCAGGTAAGTCTTGCATGACACCGAGAACTCCTTTCCCGCTTGCGTTAGGATTGTCGCGTCCGCTTGCGCTGCCAGTGGGCTATCTGGCGTGTTGGTAATCGCAATCACCGACGACTTGCCACGATTGATTTCGAGAAGCCGGACCGCCTCCGCGCTCTGTCCTGACTGCGAGACCACCACGATCAGGGTCTTCGGATCGAACAACCGGCTCTGGTAGTGAACCAGCTCGGAGGTCTCGACCATCATCGCCGTCAACCCGTGATTGATCAGTTCCAGGTGCAAGGGATGAAGAGCATGGAACGACGAGCCCATGCCGGTCAGGACTACAGTCTTGAACGTTCCTTTCTCGAGACGTGCAGCCAGTTCACGAGATTTCTTCAGTTCTTCTAAACCGGCCAACGTGTCCTCCAGCGCTTGGGGTTGATTGAGGATGTCCCGAAGATATTTGCCTTCGATTACGGAAAACTCAGATAGCACGGTGTCCTCCAGCGGGACCGAACCGGTAGTACCACACTCTAGCCGCGCCGATGAGATTCGTGTCCTCACCAAGGGAAGCCAGGGGCAACTCTGTCTTGTCGTGGGGAACAAAGCGGCAGCTGCCGGCGATGACCTTGCGGATCTCATCCAGAAAGAGGTCGGCACTTTTCATAACACTACCACCCAGCACAATTGCGTCGGGGACGAACATGGTGACCAGGTTGGCCAGACCCAAGCCAAGATAGTGCGCTTCACGTTTCACAGCGCGCTGCGCCCACTCGTCGCCGTTGCGCGCCAGTTCGCAGATTCGCTTGGCGGTCAGCTCTGCTCGATGCGGATAGTCCGGGGGCGTATTAGTTTCCAGCCAGCTGACCATAGCCGGACCCGCCGCCAGTGATTCCCAGCACCCCCGGAAACCGCACGAGCAAAGCGGACCGGAAGCATCGATCACGTGGTGGCCAATTTCGGGATGCGCCTGGTCCACACCTCGATAGACATGTCCCTCGAGAATAATGCCCGCACCAATGCCGGTACCTACCGTCACGTAAATCAGCCGCGACTTATTCCTTCCCGATCCCCAGCCGGCTTCACCCAAAGCGGCGGCATCGGCATCATTCTCCATTGCGACGGGCACGCCGAATATCTTCTCCAAATCCTTGGCTGGATTTTGCCCCCGCCAATGGGGAAAGAAGTTCACGTCACCGATTTCGCCGGTGAATGGATACACCGGCCCCGTCGACCCGATTCCAATGCCTTGGAGGTTGGCTCCAGTACTGGCCATGGCTGCTCTCAGCATGGTCGCCGTGCGATCGAGTGCACTCTCGTAGGGGCCGTCCGCCTGTGTCGCTGATTCGAAACGGGACAATAGCTTGCCTTCGGGATCCACGATCCCTACCGCAACCTTCGTCCCTCCTATATCGACCGCGCCGACCATGCGTCTCCGAAATCCGGCTCCTTATGCTTACTTCCACTCCACAATCGCGCCCTCGTAAGAACCGAGTTCCATCTTCCAGCTCGAACCCTCGATTTGCATTGGCTTCACCCCTTCAGGCGCGATTCTGCTGACGGAATGCACACCCGAAGTAGTGAATACCGTTACTTTCTGCGGCTCTGCGCTATGATTGACCAGCACGACGTAGCCGCGGTGATCGCCGTTCAGCGCCGACACCTCCACAGAGGGTTGGTCGGTACGGAAAGCTGGCTTGAGCCCGACCCAGTCACCGAAAGCTTTGTAGATCCGGTGCGTTTTTTCGGGCTGATCAAAGACTGAGGGCACATTCGCCAGGTAGTGCTCGAGAGGATAGGCACTCAGCAGACTCTTCCCGCGGCCTAATGTATTTGCGACCAGCGCGGGACGGTTGTTCTGATCCACCGCAATGACCTTCCCGGTAGTTACTTCCAAAAGCGTCCCCCACGACTCGATTGTCTGCGTAGGCACGCTGTAGTGGAAAGTGTCGCCGGGCTTCAAGTCACCAAAAGGCGCTACGATCTTCAGCGTGACTTCGGAACTCGGCGCACGATCAACGAGGCGTACACCGAATAGGGAAGCCATGTCAGGAATTGAGCCATCGGAGGCCACTGACGCATACAGAAACCCACCATTTTCCACGTATTGCTTTACCTTCTCGTAAAAGTCGGAGTGCACATGCGCCAGGAACGGATCAGCTGTGCTGGTTATGGGGGAAGGCATGAACAGCATGGGGCGCTTCGCCCAATCAGCATACTCGCGTGGGAAATCCGCCTTCAGGCTGGCACGGCGCGCCAGTATAAAAGAAGTAAGCGCAGAACTCATCAGCCACTGATTCGCGCGGCTTACATCCGGTTGTGGACGTCCGGGCATAGCATCGCCGTCGGAAGTAGAGACGTAAGGAGTAACTTCCGGACCGGTCAGGCCGAAATGAGAAAAGTCACCGTGCGCTTTTGCCCACTCGTCGGGAATCACGATACCAATGTCGGCGGGCGCCGGAGCAATGCCGGTGAGATCAAGCTGACCGACTACCTGGGAGAATTTCTTAAATTCTCTGGCTAGCGGCTTGTCCTGTCGATCCCAGCTCGTCATGCCCCAACCTGTCTCCTGAGGAGTGCGCAGATACGGCACCTTGTGGAACTGCTCTGGCGAGGCATCCGTATAGCACCAGAGATCCACTCCGATGCTGCCCGCGCCAATGCCGGAATATATCTGGGCACGATCGTAGGAGGCAATCCGCTCGGGCGAGAACTGTGCGGTGGAGGCACCCATCTCGTGAATCATCACCGGACGACCGGCGCCCTGCGAGAGTGTGATCTCAAAGGCCGCTCCATACGTACCACGCGCGGAAAGCAGTGCGTCCGGAAACAGGTCAGGAGCATAGAGCGTGAAGGGGTGGACGCTCAAAAAATCGACAAACTTGGCTATGTTGTCCGCGCGAAATGGCCCGTGTGTAATTTCTTCGCCGCTGGTTCCGACGACTACAGGGTGAAGTTTGTCGTACTCCCGGACGCCATCGACGATCAGGCGAGTCCAGTTGACGGCCATGGCATCGGTGGTCATGCCACCGACGATCCAAAAGGGTGGCTCGTCGGTAAGGTCCCACCCAATAATTGCACTCTCGTTCGCGTAGTGGCGACCGAACTCGGCGGCAAGATTGGTTTCCAGGCGTAACATCTCCGGATCCGCATGGGGATGGCGTCCATGTCGCCAGGGCACGTCCCAATAGGCTTCGCCAACCTCACCGCCGATAAACAAACTTGGATGGAGATAGATCTGGTACTTATGAGCGAGCGATACCAAATAATCGAGCTGCTGAAACGCGACCGGATTGTAATCGCCGGGCCGCGGCTCGAACCAAGCCCACATCACGTCCAAGCGCACAATGCTATAGCCGAGCTCATGCATCTTCGCGAAATCGGCTTCAATATCCTTGGGATCCCACTGCACCGGCCACTGCATCGCAGTTTTGGCCGGAACCCAATGTGCGCCCATGGGAATAAATCGCTTCCCATCGCGTGTGAAATAGGCGCCGTCGAGATGAACCTCTGGCAAACGTACGCCGTTCGACTGGGTTGTGTTCTGCGCTGCTTTACCGCTTTGCTTTGCTGCGGTTTGCGCCGCAAATGAGCTTATCAATCCAACTGAGAACAAGATGGCTGCTGCTGTGAACCGCGCGAGCGGTTTGTGCCGCATTACTCTCTCCTTAGGCTTTGATAGCGCTTAGAACGACAACTTCAGTGCCAACTGAAGCTGGCGCGGAGCATGCATCGTGCTCGAAATCGAACCCGCGAGGCCAGTTGCGTCGACGGCAGCATACGGCAAAAGGCGCCACAACGATTTCTGGAGCTACGCAAAGCAAACACCCTTTCCGAAGTAGGCGTCTTAGCTAAACTCCGAACCAAAGATCCCAAACTGGGAAGCTGAGACATCAACCGGAGAGAATGTTGCATTATGTCAAAGTCGGGAAGCCGCCGAGGATTGTCGCTCGCTCAGACCACAAGTCACTCGCCCATGTCTGTTTCGCATGTCCGTTTCGGCAGAGAACGACGTTCTCCTCATAGCTTGCTCCGGCTACCTCACAGGAGTCGAATTTGAGGCTACCGAATGAAAAGGGTTACACCCCTTTTTGAGAGCACCGTTTTCAATGTTTTGATTTCTTGCGATGGGCCCATCCAACCAAACTAGCCACCCCGTGGCGAAAAGCTTAAACTCGGGTTCGAAGGTGGAATGCCCTGTTCCCATCGTGTCCCCTCCCTCATCGCACCGTGACATGCCATGTACCACACTGCGAATCCGAGAATCACCAGCACAATCAGAACTAAGCGGAAGTAGCGCCAACTTGTCCAGATTCCCGCCCTGACCCTGGCGAGATCGTCTTTGTCCCTGCCTTTCACGGGGCACCCCGATGTGAAGTAGATGGTAGCACCGCACTCTCTCACATGAACGGTCAGGAATCAGCCAAAACTTAGGCACGAAAATTCTTTTCTTGACACTGCGTGACGGTTCTTGGCCCCATCAACTTCTTCGCTGGAAATCGATTTAAATTCGTTCAGGCTCCCTACGGGTCGCCCTATCCCACTTCTCTAATAGCTCGTGAAATATTGCCCTTGGTCCCCCGCGCTGATCAGCAGGCCGGCCGAGCCGAGGAATCTCAGGATGCGGCTG
>Ga0209057_1003541_pt1 | contig 11504 bp, 7 predicted proteins | sample GraSoiAngelo_146_FD_185903 | JGI IMG/M metagenome (GOLD analysis project Ga0209057, IMG submission 185903) | Grasslands soil microbial communities from the Angelo Coastal Reserve, California, USA - 14_1009_05_30cm (SPAdes) (version 2) | ecosystem: Environmental > Terrestrial > Soil > Grasslands ... | reverse complement strand
GCGGTCGGCGCTGCTGGCTGTCGTCGCCTTCCTGTACACCCTCGGCTACACAGCCTTCCAGGCGTTCCTCGGGCTCTGCCTACTCTTCTTCGTATACACGCTGTGGGTCGAGCGGCGCGCAGAGTGGCGCATCGCCGTCTACCCGGGGATCGGCGTCGCGCTCGGACTCCTCCTCCACCCGCACTTCCCGGCCAACGTCCGCGTCTGGCTGGTGCAGAACGTCAGCTTCTTCGTGCAGAACGCCACGGTCGACCCCGGGCCGGAGATCCTGCCCCCGACGACGCGAGAGACCCTCCTCCTGAACCTCGGGTGGTGGGCGGGGCTGCTCGTCCTGTGGCGCAGCCGGAGCCGGGTTGCCGCGCCGTGCGAGGACCGCCGGCTGAGCGACTTCACGCTGCTCGCCGCCGCGGCCTTCGGGCTGCTCTACCTGCTCATGTATCGCTTCATCGTCTACGCCGTCCCGCTCGTCACACTGGCCCTCCTCCGCTCCATGCAGGCGGCGGGCGAGGCACCGGGACGCTTCACGCGGCTCGCCGCGCGCGGCCGAGTGCCCTTCGCGCTCGCGTTCTCGCTCTGTCTTCTCTCCGCCGCCCCCCTGACGCGGCTCGGCCTCGGGCGGATGCAGGCGGCGATGTCGAGGGTCTGGCGTCCGGACATGCGGGCGGACTGGGAGGCCTTCGCGCGGGCCATGCCCGACGGCGCGAAGGTCGCGGCGCCGTGGGCGGCCACCGAGGCGTTCGTCTTCTGGGCGCCGCGCGCCGCCTACCTGAACGTGCTCGACCCGCTCTTCATGGCCGCCCGGGATGCGGCAACGTATCGGCTCTACCTGGACCTGTTCGAGGGGCGCGAGCCGGACATCCCCCTCCTCGCGACCTCGCGCCTCGACAGCGAGTTCTACGCCGACGACGGTCAGTATCCCTTCGCCAAGGCGCGGCTGGCGCTCGACCCGCGGGTCGCACACCTCCACGACGGCATCACCTTCCTCTATCGCTTCCTCGAGGGGCGCAACGCGGACTTCCTCCTCGACTGGAAGGTGCTCCCCGCGGGCGCGCCGATGCCGCCCCCGCCCGACCTGGTCGCCGATCCGGCGCTCCCCCTCTACCCCCGCGCCGCGACGGAGCGCGAGCGCGCCGTCGAGGGCTACGTCGACGGCCGGCGCCTGGGCGCCGCCGCAGGCTGCATCGGCTTCGCGCGCGCCGAGAACCTGGATCGGCCCACCCGCCTCGTCCTCGAGGTCTCCCCCTACGGGAGCGCCGAGGTGTACACCGACGACCGGCCCACCGCCGCCATTCCGTCGCCCCGGGCCGCGGTCCTCGGGCGCGGCGTCGTCCTCTCGCTCGCGCTCGACCCCGGGCCCCACCGGCTCGCGGTCCGCACCTGCCCGGCCGAGGGGCAGGTCGGGTTCTACGCCCTCGTCCGCGGCCGCGAGAGCGCGCCGCCGTGACGCCTGGGCCCGTTCGGGCAAGGGAATCTTCGCGTGTACCAATCGGGACGCAAAATGGAGGCGGTACCGGGTTCGCGGGACATCGGTCAGCTGAATCAACGCTCGCCATTCGGCCGCGCGCGTCAACCGCGCGGCAACCACAGCGTCACTCGGACGTCACCTTTATGGGGGATTGCTGACCCCCGCCACCCGGCTTAGACGTTGAGCAGCAGACGAGCCCGACAGCGGGGTTGCGTTCGTGCTCGCGCAGTTGAGAACAAGGGGGGAAATGCCGGGCTCGCCCTCGCGGCAGCCCTCTGCCAGTCGCATCGGTCGAGCCACACGCACCGCCATCACGAAGTTCCTGGATCTCTTCCCCCATGCGACCAGGCGTGAACCGACGATCGCGCGGGGAAGAGACGCCGGTCATTCCCATCCACCTTCAACAAGCCCCCTCGCAAGCACACGCTCCAGGCCAGTCCGGGTCGCCCTGTATTCACACGACACCGTCGGCCTCGGGCACATGCGCCGCAACTTGCTGATTGCGCGGACGCTGGCCTCTTCCGACCTTCAGCCCGTGATCCTGATGATTGCCGGCGGGCGCGAGGCCGCTCTCTTCACGATTCCGCCGGGAGTGGACTGCCTGACCCTGCCGGCGCTTCAGAAGGACACGGGAGGTCATTACCGATCCCGTCACTTGAACGTATCGCTGAACCATCTGATCGCCCTACGGGCGAGCACGATCCGCGCCGTCCTCGAAGAGTTCGAGCCGGACGTGCTGATTGTCGACAAGGTGCCGCGAGGAGCGGTGAGAGAGCTCGATCCGAGCCTCGAGCTTCTGCACGAACGCGGGCGGACGCGGTGCGTCCTCGGTCTCCGCGACGTGCTCGACCATGCAGGGGCTGTGCACCGCGAATGGTCCTCCGACTCGAACGTCAAAGCCGTCCGCAATTACTACGACGCCGTCTGGGTCTATGGGGATCCTCGGGTTTACGACTCGGTGCGCGAGTACCGCTTTCCTGCCGACGTGGCGGGCAAGGTGCGCTACACTGGCTACCTCGGTCAACGAGCTCCATCCGCGTATCCGGACGGCCGCCCAGACTCCCTGCCCAGCGTCCCGAAGGGCCCCCTCATCCTCTGTCTGGTGGGGGGAGGGCAGGACGGTGCGCGTCTCTCCGAGGCCTTCGCGGAGGCTCGCCTGCCGCCCGGAACCACCGGGCTGATCTTGACCGGCCTGTTCATGCCGAAGGAACTCCAGACGCACGTACGGCGCTCCGCGACGAGCAATCCGGGCGTCTCAGTCCTCGGGTTCGTTCCGGACCCTTACGCGCTCCTGCGTCAGGCGGACCGCATTGTCGCCATGGGCGGGTACAACACGGTCTGCGAGGTGCTGTCCTTCGAGAAACAGGCATTGATCGTGCCGCGAGTGGACCCCCGCCGTGAACAATTGATCCGGGCCGAGCGGATGCGAGACCTGGGCCTGCTCGACGTCCTCCATCCCGACCGGCTCAGTCCCGATGCGCTCACCGAATGGCTCGCGCGGCCGAAGGCAACTCCGCCGCGCCCGCGGGACCTGATTGATCTGGACGGTCTCGAGCGTCTCCCTCGCCTGCTGGAGGAGGTGCTCGGCGACGCGACCCACACTGCGGAGAGCGTAAGGCACGAAGGAGCCCTTCAGCATGTCGCCGGATGAGCCGCTGCGCGTGGGCTACGTGGTCAAACGGTATCCTCGCTACTCCGAAACGTTCATCGTGCGCGAGATCCTCGCTCACGAGGCTGCGGGCCTCGAGATCGATATCTTTGCGCTACGGCCGCCCAGCGACACCCATTTTCAAGATCCGATCGCCCGGGTGCGCGCGCCGGTCCACTATCTGCCGTCCGAGGAACACGTGCGCGCCAGCGACTTCTGGGCGGCGATCGAGGCCTCCGCCGAGGTCCTGCCGGCCTTGTGGACCGGGCTCAGGGAAGCGCGCGGCTTGGAAGTCCGTGACGTGTATCAGGCGATAGTGCTCGCGCGGGAGGCGCACCAAAGAGGAATCTCCCATCTGCATGCTCCGTTCGCCAGCGACCCTGCTACCGTCGCGCGGCTCGCGAGCTCCTTTGCTCGGGTGCCCTACAGCTTCACCGCGCGCGCAAAGGACATCTTTCACAAGACGGTCCAGTCCGAGCAGCTGCGCCGAAAGCTTCGGGAGGCAGGCGCAGTGATCACGGTCAGCAACTATAATCTCGACTGGCTACGCAAGACCTACGGCGCCGCAGCCTCGCATGTGCAGCGCATCTACAACGGCCTCGACCTCGAGCAGTTCCCATACGAGGCTCCCTACGAGCGCCCTCCGCGAATCGTGTCGGTCGGGCGGTTCGTCGAGAAGAAGGGGTTCGGCGATCTGGTCGATGCCTGCGCGATCCTCGTCGCGCGCGGTCGCAGCTTCACGTGCCAGATCATTGGGACCGGTCTCCTCGAGGCCGAGTTGCGAGCGCGTATCGCGCGACTGGGGCTCCAGAACATCGTCCAACTGACTGGCCCGCGGCCGCAGGGCGAAGTCATCGGGCACGTTCAGGCTGCCGCTGTATTTGCTCTACCCTGTATAGTCGGTGAGGACGGAGACCGAGACGGATTGCCGAACGTGCTCTTCGAGGCGATGGCGTTGGGCACGCCGTGTGTCTCGACGGATGTAACGGGCATTCCCGAAGTGCTCCATGACGGCGACACCGGCTTGATGGTGCGGCAGCGCGATCCCCTTTCGCTTGCGAACGCCATCGACCGACTCCTCACCGATCCCGGCCTTCGCGTTCGGCTCGCGACCAGCGCCCGGCGGCTCATCGAGTCGGAATTCGACATCCATCAGAACGCCGCTCGGCGGAGAGCGATCTTCCGTCAAGCAGATCGCGTCGGCATCGAGGCTGCCTGAGCAGTCCAGCCATGCGGGTCGCCTATATCTGCGCCGATCTCGGGGTACCGATCTTCGGTACGAAGGGCTGTTCCGTTCATGCCCAGGAGGTGCTGCGCGCGCTCAGGGCCTGCGGTGCCGAGATCGAGCTGTTTGCCGCTCGCCTCGACGGTGATCCGCCTCCTGATCTACGTTCGCTGCGCGTCCACGAGCTCCCCAGCCTGGCCGGCAGCGACCTCGCCGCCCGCGAACGAGCGGCTCTCGGCGCCAACCGCAGCCTCGTTGCCGCGCTCGAGGGCGCGGGACCCTTCGACGTCGTCTACGAACGCTACTCGCTCTGGAGCTTCGCGGGGATGGAGTACGCCCGCGCGCGGCGCGTCCCGGGGCTCCTCGAGGTGAATGCGCCGCTCGTCGAGGAGCAGGCAGAGTACCGGACGCTCCTGGACCGCGCGAGCGCGGAGAGGGTGGCGGAGCGCGCTTTCAGCAGTGCCACGGTGCTGCTGGCGGTCTCCGAGGAGATGGCCGCGTACCTCGCCCGTTATCCCGGCGCGCGGGAGCGCGTGCACGTGATCCCCAACGCGGTCAACCCGGAACGATTCGCGTCCGACATCGAGCCTGCCTGTCCGGCTCCTCCGGGAACATTCACGGTGGGGTTCGTCGGCAGCTTCAAGGCCTGGCATGGCCTCTCGGTCTTGATCGAGGCCTTCGGGCGTCTCCGCCTCATGTGTCCCGACACGCGATTGCTACTGGTTGGAGACGGACCGGAGCGTGGCAGCCTGCTGACCGATCTGTCGGCGCGCGGACTTCTCGAGGCGACTCATTTGACCGGCCGCGTGGCCCCACACGAAGTGCCGGGCCTCCTGGCGTCCATGGACGTCGCCGTCGCGCCTTACCCGCAGCGGCGGCACTTCTATTTCTCCCCGCTCAAGGTCTACGAGTACATGGCAGCCGGCCTGCCGGTGGTCGCCAGTCGAATCGGCCAGCTTCGCCGTCTGATCGACGACGGCGTGACAGGCCTTCTCTGCCCGCCCGGTGACGCTGACGCTCTTACCTCGGCTCTCGATCGGCTACGAACCAATCCCCAGCTCCGGCTCCGCATGGGCCGAGCAGCTCGGGCAAGGGTTCTTGGCCGTTACACTTGGGCGGCCGTCGCTACGCGCATTCTCGAGCTGGCTGCGACGGAGATGGGCGCCGACGGACGTCTATCGCGAGACATCTAGCGATGGCCAGCCCGGACACACTCACGACGTCTCTGCCCACTCTGGGGCATATGATTCGGCGGTTCTGGCCGTATGTGCGCAAACAGCGCGCCGTGATTGCGGCTTCGTTCTTCGCCCTGTTCGCTGAGATTGGCCTCCGACTACTGGAACCTTGGCCGCTCAAATTCGTCTTCGACCGCGTCTTCGCCAGCCATCACCGTCATGACGCTGCCGCCGCGATCCCGACGGTCAATATCGATCCGCTGACCCTGATTGGTCTTGCAGCCCTGGCAGTCGTCTGCATCACGGCTCTGCGAGCGGTAGCCGCCTATTGGAATACCATCGGCTTTACGCTCGTTGGGAATCGAGTGCTGACCGAGGTGCGCGAGGAGCTCTACCGGCACCTCCAGTGCCTCTCACTCTCGTTCCACAATAGAGCGAGAAGCGGCGAATTGACCGTACGGGTCGTCAGCGACGTGGGGTTGCTGCAGGACGTGGCCGTCACGGCGTTCCTACCGCTTTTCGGCAAGCTTCTCCTCTTTTTCAGCATGATGATCCTGATGTGCTCCCTCAGCTGGCAGCTCGGGCTCATCGCCTTGGCCATGGCCCCGCTGTTCTGGCTGTCGACGACCTCCCTCGGGCGGCGTATCCGTGAAGTCTCCCGACAGCAACGTCAGCGAGAAGGTGCGATGGCCTCCACCGCGGCGGAATCGATGGGGGCGATCAAGGCCGTGCAGGCACTCTCGCTCGAAGGAACGTTCGCCCAGGTCTTTTCTCGACACAATCGAACGAGCCTCAGCCAGGACGTGCAGGGCAAGCGCCTGGCCGCCCATCTCGAACGCACGGTTGACGTCTTGATTGCGGTTGGAACGGCCCTGGTGTTGTGGCGCGGCGGCAGCCTGGTCGTCCAAAAGAGGCTGACTCCGGGAGCTCTCTTGGTTCTCTTGGCGTACCTCAAGAGCGCGTTCAAGCCAGTGCAGGACTTCGCCAAGTACATTGGCCGGTTGGCAAAGGCCTCGGCAGCGGGTGAGCGCGTGCTCGATCTGCTCGAACGGGTGCCCGAGGTTCGTGACCGACCGGATGCCGTCCGAGCGCCGCACCTCAGGGGCCAGGTGCGGTTCGAACACGTCACCTTCGCCTATGACGGACGAAGGGCCGTGCTGAAGGACATCACCTTCGAGGTGAACTCGGGTCAGCACATCGCGTTGGTCGGACCCTCTGGGATCGGCAAATCCACGCTCGTGAGCTTGATCCTGCGCCTCTACGACCCTCCGCACGGTCGCGTGCTGATCGACGGTCGCGACATCCGGGAGTACACCCTGCAGTCACTGCGTGCACAGGTGAGCGTCGTACTCCAGGACACCTTCCTGTTCGCCGCAAGTGTGCGGGACAACATCGCCTTCGGCGCACCCAACGTGACCGCCGCGGAGATCGAGGCAGCCGCCCGTCTCGCGAGCGCCCACGAATTCATCGCGGCGATGCCCCACGGGTACGATACCATGCTGGGTGAGCGGGGCGTCACGCTGTCCAACGGACAGCGCCAGCGGATCGCGATCGCGCGTGCGGCGATACGCCGGGCTCCCATTCTGATCCTGGATGAGCCGACCACCGCTCTGGACAGGGAGAACGAGCAGGCCGTCATCCAGGCTCTGGAACGTCTCGCTCAGGGCCGGACGACCTTCCTCGTCACGCACGCTCTGGATCTCGCGGCACGTGCCGATCAGATCCTCTACCTGGAAGGCGGGCGCATCGTCGAACGCGGCACGCACGCAGAGCTGCTGGGCGCCAACGCTCGCTACGCGGCCCTCCAGCGGCTGCACGCGTTGCGGCACGATCGAGGCATGCACGACAAGGAGCCCACCGATCTCATTGCGTGACGGCAAGTGCCCGGGGATTCAGATTGAAGGAGGTCGTGACAACGCGGAGTTTGGCTGCCCAAGGGATCCGCGCCCAAAGCAGCGGTCGGCTGCGGGGTAGTTGAGGTATCCAACTCATGCTGTCAGCCGCCGATGCACAATTCGTGCGACGAGATTCGGCTCTACCCGGGCTGGCTACCATGCTGGATCCCGAGGCGTTCGCTGGCGCGTTGGCTCCGTTCATGCCTGCAATCGACCCCGGCAGCGCGCGCATCGAATACGTTCGCTACAAGCCCGGAAAGAGCTGCATCGTCGCTTACCGCGTCGGGGTCGCCGGAATGGAGGTGAAGCTTTATGCCAAAGCGCACCCCGCCTTCCGCCGATCACCACCTGCACCACGACCGCTTGGCCCGAAGCGCATCGTCCTGCAGGAGGGAGCCATCACGGTATCCACCTTTCCAACCGACGGAAAGCTGAAGGCCGTCGCCGAGCTGGTTGACCCGGAAAGCCGCAACCGAGTGTTGCGCGAGGTCGTCCCCGAGCGGCCGGATCTCTGGGGGGGAATCCTCGAGGACCTCCGGTACATGCCCGAACGCCGATATGTGGCCCAACTGCTGGCCGGAGGTACCGTCCAGGCAAGCGTCAAAGTCTACGTCGAGCGCGAGTACGAGACGGTCCGCAGGGCAAAGGCACTCGAGTCACGTGGGCCGCTCCGGATTGCGCGAAGGCTGGGGTGCTCGGACGTCTACCGCGTCGTGTCGCACGAGTGGCTTTCTGGTCGTCTCTTGAGCGAACTCGTCCTCGATCCCGAGATGGATCTCGAGGCGATGGCCAGAACCGGTGCAGCGCTCGCGGAGCTGCACAGCCAGCAACCGGCGGGATTGGAGCGCCTTACACGGCGGGCCGAAGGGGCCACCCTCTTGTCCCTATCCGCCAACCTCGGCTTCGTACTTCCCCACCTCTCCGGGCGTTTTGACGGGCTTGCCCGGCGCCTGGCGGACTCCCTCGCGGAGGAATCTCCAGTGTACCAACCGATCCACGGTGATTTCTACGCCAAGCAAGTGCTCCTCGGCGAGAATACGGTGGCGTTCCTGGACCTCGATCGCGCCGCCTACGGCGATCCCGCCGCCGACCTCGGCCGTTTCGTCGCCCACCTCGAGCGGGAGGCGCTCTGGGGCACCTTGACCGCAGGCCGACTGGAAGCCCTGCGGGACGCGCTGCTCGAGGGCTATCGAGAAGCCACCCGCCGACCAATCCCCTCCCGGCTCGAGCTCTACACCGGCGTCGGCTTGTTTCGGCTCACCCCTGATCCTCTTCGGTTCCGCGAGCCCTCTTGGCCCGAACGCACCGAGGCAATCCTCGATCGATCTGAAACCATCTTGCAGGGCCCCCGCCAGGTGACCGACGCCGGCAGGGTCGGAGGCGACCTACCCGGCACATTTGACGGATGAGGACCCATGAAGGACCCCGCGTTGGCTGCCTCGAGAAGGCCGCGGCGCTCACCCTCGCTGGCGCCGATTAGATGTCATCACGAGTGGATATGGCCCAAAGGACAAAAGGGATGAATGCAAGCTTCACGCGTGTGCCTATCGTCGTCGGTACGGGTCTGCTCCTAATCACAGCCTACGCCTATCGTCCCCATCGCGCCGACCCCGACGACGTCTACGTTACGGAGAACATCGACCGTGGGCCGATTCAGTCGACCGTGACCGCCACCGGGATCGTGAATCCGGTGAATATCGTTCAGGTCGGGACGTATGTGTCCGGTCCGATCCAGGGCCTCGATGTCGACTTCAATTCGCCCGTTACGAGGGACCAGCGCGTAGCGAAGATCGATCCCGCGCCTTTCCAGATGAAGGTGCGGGAAGCCGAGGCCAATGTTCGCAATGCGCGGGCGCACGTGGAGAAGGACCGAGCGGACCGGCAATTGAAGAAGATCACTCTGGAACGGAATGGGACACTCTTGGCGAAGAACCTGATCGCGCACAGCGACCTGGACACGGCGAAGAGCGATTACGATCAGGCCGTGGCGCAGATGGAACTCGACCAAGCAGCGCTGGAGCAAGCCGAGGCGTCGCTCGACGAGGCGCGCGTGAACCTCGCGTACACCGACATCAGGTCGCCCGTCGACGGGGTCGTGGTCTCACGCAACGTCAACGTCGGCCAGACCGTCGCCGCCACCTTTCAAACGCCAACGCTGTTCCTGATCGCCGAGGATCTGACCAAGATGCAGGTCGATGCCAACGTGAGCGAGTCAGATGTCGGCTCGGTGAAGGTGGACCAGGCAGCGTCCTTCACCGTCGATGCCTATCCCGGTAAGGACTTTCAAGGTACCGTCGTCCAGATCCGCAAGGCTCCCATCACCGTCCAGAACGTGGTCACCTATGACGTCGTCATTGGCGTGGATAACCCGGACCTGGCGCTGCTGCCGGGCATGACGGCGACGGTGACCGTTACCACGGCGAAGCGCGACACCGGGCTCAGGCTTCCCATTCGCGCCCTGAGCTTCAAACCGCGCGGGAAACCCGCGGTCGACCCCGAGGCGGCCCCGGCGCGACAGGGCCCGCAGACGGTGTGGGTCGTCAAGAGCGGGGGCGCTGCACAGGAAGTCCGGGTCAAGACGGGGATCCAGAATGACCGTTACGCCGAGCTGGTCTCGGGCGACCTGCACGCGGGGGACCAGGTCGCGGTCGCCCTTCGTTCGGGGACATCCGACCGTGCGGAGCCGCCCCCGAGCTTCGCGGGGATGCGACACTGATGGTCGAGCCGCTGATCGCCATCCGGGAGCTCTCGAAGGTCTACCCGATGGGTGAGGCGGAAGTGCATGCGCTCCGCGGCGTGTCCCTCGAGATCGGCGCGGGTGAGTTCGTCGCGGTCATGGGGGCCTCGGGCTCGGGCAAGTCGACCTTGATGAACATCCTCGGCTGTCTCGACCGGCCGACCAGCGGTACGTATCGGCTGCGCGGCATCGACGTCGCCAGCCTTTCGCCGGATGAGCGCGCCACGATCCGCAACCGAGAAGTCGGGTTCGTCTTCCAGAATTTCAATCTCCTGTCGCGTACGAGCGCGATCGAGAACGTCGAGCTCCCTCTCGTCTACGGCGACCTGCCGCAACGAGAGCAACGCCGACGGGCCCAGGAGGCGCTGGCCGCCGTCGGGCTCGGCGGTCGCGAAGATCACCATCCCAACCAGCTGTCCGGCGGCCAACAGCAGCGGGTCGCCATTGCCCGCGCCCTGGTCAATCGACCATCGTTGCTGCTGGCCGACGAGCCGACCGGCAACCTCGATACGCCCACCAGCATGGAGATCCTGGATATCTTCGAAAGCCTCAACCACGAGCACGGTATCACCGTCGTGCTGGTCACGCACGAGGAGAGCATCGCGCGCTTCGCCAGGCGCGTCATCGTCTTCCGAGACGGCCAGATCGTTTCCGACGATGCCAACGCGCCGGGTCATGCCGGCCGGAGCCCGTCCATCCGCCTCTTGAGGGGAGGGGCTCAGTGAAGCTCTTCCGAATGACCTTGATGACCGCGCTGCGCGCGCTGCGGCGCAACAAGCTGCGCTCGGCGTTGACGATGCTCGGGATCATCATCGGCGTGGCCGCCGTGATCACGATGGTCAGCATCGGCGAGGGCGCGGCCGCCGCCGTCCAGGCGGAGATCCGGAGTCTCGGGAAGAACCTGCTCGTCGTGGTCCCCGGCGCCACGACGACGAGTGGTGTTCGCTCCAGCTCGGGAGGGATCTCCACGCTGCGGACCAGCGACGCCGTCGCGATTCAGAAGGAGTGCCCGAGCGTCACCGGTGTAGCGTATTTTCGCCGTAAGCTGGTTCAGGTCATCTATGGTGACCAGAACTGGTCCACGGTGGTGCAGGGGACCACGCCGTCCTACCAGAGGGTGCGCGAGTGGCCGACGGTGGCGGGGACTTTCTTCACGCAGCGGGACTTGGAGACCACCAGCACCGTCGCCGTCCTGGGGCAGACCGTCGTCGACAATCTCTTCGGACTCGGCCAGGATCCGATCGGTGCCCACATCCGCATCAAGCACGTTCCTTTCCGCGTAGTCGGTGTCCTGGAAGTCAAAGGCCAGAGCAGCTGGGGCCAGGACCAGGATGACGTGATCTTGATCCCGTTCTCGAC
>Ga0209057_1003538_pt1 | contig 11510 bp, 10 predicted proteins | sample GraSoiAngelo_146_FD_185903 | JGI IMG/M metagenome (GOLD analysis project Ga0209057, IMG submission 185903) | Grasslands soil microbial communities from the Angelo Coastal Reserve, California, USA - 14_1009_05_30cm (SPAdes) (version 2) | ecosystem: Environmental > Terrestrial > Soil > Grasslands ... | reverse complement strand
GTGCCGGGCATGGGCGTCGGCAGCGGGAACGTCGCGAGACCTTGCGCGTTCGTGATCGCTTCACCGCTGCCTGTGTGGACGGTGATGCCCGAGATGGGTCTGCCGCTGTCGTGATCGAGCACCCAGACCAGCAGCTCGTCGAGGGACATCTTCGACACCAGCACGGTGTCGACGACGGCGAAAGCGAAGCGGGACATGTATTGGCCGTCGGTCTGGAGGAAGTAGAAACCCTTGGGCAGTGGGCCGCCGCCGGAAATGCTCGTGCGCCGCAGCAGCGCCTGGTCCTTCGCATCGGGTAGGCGCTCCGTCCAGGTGCGGATCGCCGGAAGTGACGGCTGCCACCTCGCGTCCGTGACGCAGCAATGGAGCCATGATGTCGCCTCTGAGTTCGTGAGCGGGTACAGCGTGAACCGGACCTCGCTCTTGTTCGTCGTCCAGTACCACAGCACCGGCTCTGTCGAGGACGAATACGTCGCGCCCTGATAGCCGGGAAGCGCGAACGCGACCGTCGACGGCAGCGAGCCGGTCGTGAACGAGAACGTGTATGCGCCCATGACCTGTCCGTACTGGTCCTTCGCGCCGGCGTCGAACGTGACGGTGTAGGAGTGCGAGGCCTCGAGCGTCAGGCTCGCGGACAGGCCGAAGGCGTAGGTGTAGACCTTGCCCTCGAGATCCTTGTCGCTGATGCCGCTGATGTGGATCTTGCCCTCGAGCGAATCCGGCTCCATTGGCGAGGCGAACTGCAGGCTCACGCCGTAGCGCCCCGCGTCCTTCTGGCCGTTCGCGGGATACGTCTGCGAGACGCGCGGCGCGCCGACGGTCGTGAACGAGGAGGTGCGCGGCTGCGCGAGCACGCCGCCGCGCGCGGCACCCAGGCCCTTGTCGACGGTGATGACGTACTTCGTCTCGCTCTGCATCCGCGCCGTCGGGTTGAGCGTGAGGACGGTGCGGTCCGCGTTCCACGTCGCGCGCTCGGGGACGAGTGTGCCGTCGGTGCTGTCGCGCACGGTCACGCCCGACGACGCGGATCCATCCATGGGCTGGTTGAACGTGACGACCACTTCCTGCCACGGCCCGCCGTACAGCCACGCCCCATCGGGCACGATCGAGTCGACCGCTGGCGAGATCGTCGTGAACGACGAGCGGAAGTCGCTCTCGAGCACGCCGTCCGCGGCCGATGTGAGTCCCTTCTTCACGAGGATCTTGTAGGTGGTCGTGGGCACGAGGTCGGTCGGGATGAAGCGATAGATCGAGGTGTTGAGCCACTCGCCCGTGCCGTGCAGCGGCGGGTCGAACGTCACGACCTGATCCGTCGGCTGCGCGGCGAGCGTCGTGAGCGGGGCGACCGAGCGGCTGAACTGCACGAGGACCTGCGCGCCCAGCGGCACCTCGGTGTCGCCGTCGCCGGGGATGACCTGTTGCACGGTGAGCTTGCCGGTCACGGTGAACTGCTTCGTGATCGTCTTCGGCACGCCGAGGTCGGCGTTCGCGGGGACGACGGCGGTGTACGTGCCGCCGCGCAATAGACCGGGGAACTCCGGCTGGAAGAGCAGCGTCTTGGGCCCGAGCCACGCGTAGCTTCCGGGCGTGGAAGGAAGCAGCTGCAGCAGTCCGTCGGGTGTGCGATCGGCCGGCGCCTTCGGGAACGTGACGGTGATGGGCGTAAGGCGCGAGATCTCGCCGCCTGAGGGCGAGAGGCTCAAGGCGTCCTCGAGCCCGACGAAGCGCGGCAGGTTCACGAGCTGGCTGCACGCGACGACGAGGGCGAGCAGCATGCTCGCGATCACACCACCGCGCACTCGCGCGGTCCCGTCTGTGAGTCGCTGTCGGACGTCCATCACTTCACCTCGAAGACCGTGGTCGCCGTGTAGCGCGACCCGTTCGCGAATGCGTGAACGCGCAGCGCGTGCACCCCGGAAACCAGCGGCCACTCGACGCGCGGCGCATCACCGCTCGTCTCGCCGACGGTCGCGCCGTCGATCTCGAACACCACGCGCGTCACGGCGGGTGCGACCGACGCACGCACGATCAGCACCTGCGTCGGGAGCTCGGGCGCGCGATAGATGACCGTGCCCGTGGCGGGAGCGACGATGCGCACGACGTCCTCGCGCAGCGGCTCCGTGACCGCGGCGGTATCCCACGCGCCCGCGCTCGCGAGCGAAAGACCGGCATCGCGCGCCCACGCGCGCGCCTCGAGCGGCGGGTCGATGAGCGTCTCGCCGTTCGGACCGCGGCGGTAATACGTCTCGGTCGCGGTCGGCGCGGTGCCCGCGACGAAGCGCTCGCGGACTGGGCTTGGGCAGGCCAGCCCCGGCAGGAGGCCGATCGGCGCGCAGACGGTGATCTCGCTGATGCCGGCTGGCCGATCGAAGCCGCGCATCGGGCGCGCAAGCGCCGCGGCGAGCATCGCGTCGTGCCAGATGGGGCCGGCGCCTTCGACACCGGACACGTCGGTCATCGCGGATCCATCGGCGTTGCCGGCCCATACGCCGATCGCGAGGTCGGGCGTGAAGCCCACCGTCCAGTTGTCGCGATAGGCGGTGCTCGTGCCGCTCTTCACCGCGGCGGGGAACGGAAGGTCGAACGGTGTCGTGCCGCCGAATCCGGGGATGCGCGCGTCCGGGTCGGAGAGGATGTCCGTCAGGAGGTACGCGTGCTGCGGCGACAGCACGCGACGCGTCTGGCTCGCGGCGCGCTCATAGAGCACATGGCCCGCGCCGTCGCGCACCCGTTCGATGGAGTAGGGCTCGGCGAGCACGCCGCCCGCGGCCATCGATGCGTACGCGTTCGTCAGATCGAGGAGCGTGACCTCGCCGCCGCCGAGCGTGAGCGAGAGACCGTACGTCTCGGCGTCGTCGAGCGTCTTCAGGCCGACGCGCTGCAGCATCTCGAGCATCGCGTCGAGGCCGATCGCGTCGAGCGTGCGCACAGCGGGCACGTTGAGCGATGACGCCAGCGCGACCCGTAGCGGGACGACGCCGTGGAAGGTGCGGTCGTAGTTGAGCGGCGCGTATGTCGACTCGCGCGTCTCGAACGTCGTGGGGACATCGAGGAGCGCGCTCGCCGGGGTGTAGCCGCGCTCGAACGCGGCGGCGTAGAGGAACGGCTTCAGCGCCGAGCCCGGCTGCCGCGGCGTCGTGGCCATGTTGATCGCGCCGCCGTGACGCGGGTCGCCGTCGGTCGCGCCACCGAGCATCGCGACGATCCGGCCGGTAGGCGGCTCGATGGCGACGGCGGCCGTATCGGTGACGTTGCGGTCGGCCAGCGGCAAGAGTCGAAGGCGCGCGAGACGTTCGATCTCCGTCTGCAGTCCCACGTCGAGCGTTGTCTCGATGACGAGCCCCTCACGCCCCGCGAGGTCGGGACGGATCCGCGCGAGCTCGCTTCGCGCGTACGCGACGAACTGGTGGGCCACGGGCGCAGCGACGTCGGGGACGACGTCGATCCGCTGCGCCCGCGCGGCCCGTGCATCGGCTGCGCTGATCCAGCCGTCCTCGACCATGCGGCCGAGCACGTACGCCTGGCGCCCCGTCGCAGCATCGTCGTCGTATTCGGACGGGCGCTGCGGGAGGCCCGCGAGATAGGAGGCGTGAGCGAGATCGAGGTTGCGCGCGCTCACGCCGAAGTACATCCGCGCTGCGGTCTCGACGCCATACGCGCCGCGGCCGTAGTAGACGTCGTTCAGATAGAAGGAGAGGATCTCGGCTTTCGAGTAGCGCGCCTCGAGCATCGTTGCGAGGCGCATCTCGTCGGCCTTGCGCGCCAGCAGCGGCCGCGCGTCGTCTGGGAGGTACAGCCGACGCGCGAGCTGCTGCGTGATGGTCGACGCGCCAGAGGGCTGCGTTCCGCGCGTCGAAAGGGCGCGGGCGATCGCGAGCGGATCGACGCCGACGTGGCCGACGAAGCGCCGGTCCTCGGCGGAGATCGTCGCCTGGAGGAGGCGAGGGGCGACCGCTGAGAGGGGCACGGGAATACGGAAGCCGTCGCGCGCGTCGCGCTCGAGGACGTTGCCGCTGCGGTCGACGACGACCGTGCCGGGCAGCACGAGCCGCGTCTCGGGCGGGTCGAGCGGCGCGAAGCGGGCATACGCGGTGACGCTGGTGAGCATGACCGCGAAGCCGATGACCAAGCTCCGGAGGACCGGAATGCGACCGATGCGCGCGAATGTCCGCACGGTCCCAACGATCGCGGCGCGCGCGCCCTACGTCGTCTGATGCCGAACCGGCAACTCGTACGAGCCGGTTAGCACTTGCGTGGCCCGGCGGTCAGCCCTGGACGAGCTCCCGGCGGCTCGCGACCCCGAGCTTGCCGTAGACGTGCGCGAGGTGCGTCTCGACGGTGCGCTCGGAGACGTGCAGACGCTCCGCGATGTCGCGGTTGGCGAGGCCGCTGCGCACGAGCGCGACTATCTCGCGTTCCCTCGGCGTGAGCTCACCGACCGTCTGCGCCGAGCGTCGGCCGGCCGCGCCGAGGCCGCGCAGCTCTGACAGCACGCGCTCCTCGAACCGGCGCGCGCCGATCGCCGCGTACAGCCGCGCCGCCTCCGTGGCGCGGCTCACTCGCTCGCTCCCGTCGTATGCCTGCGCGAGCCGCTCGAGCGCACGAGCCTGGAGCAGCCGTAGTCCGGATGAGGATGCGAGATCAGCCGCGGCTTGCAGCGCTGCGCGCGCCGCGGTCACGCGCCGTGCCGCGAGCGCGACGAGCCCTCGGGCATATGACGCATGAGCGGATGCGACCGTGGTACCGAGCGATTCGGCGAGGACCTGCGACCGCTCCGCCGACTCGCTTGCGCCACTGAGGTCACCGACAGCGGCTCGAACCTCGACGAGATCCGGCAGGAGGAGCGCCTCGATGGCTTGCGCGCCCATCGCGGACGCGCGCGCCGCGGCGTGCGTCAGCCGCGACGTGGCCTCGCGCGTGTCCTCTGTGAGAGCGCGAGCGACGCCGAACGCCCAGTCATTGAGGACGCTCATGTAATAGAAATCGGCCCCCGCGTAGAGGCGCCCGCCCTGCTCGAGGTGACGCTTCGCGGCCGCATCGCGCAGCGTCGCGGCCTCGATGAGACCGGCGAGCGTCACGGTCAATCCGGCGTACGCCGGCAGCGTGCCGGGGTGGAGCGCCTGCACTGCCGCGCAGTCGGCGAGTGCGTCTTCCCAACGCCCGACGAACCAGTTGAGCAGTGCTCGGTTGACGTATGGGATCGCCGAGGGAGACGGCCCGTCTTCGATCGCCGCGTCGAGAACGCGGCCGGCCTCGTCGATGCGGCCGGCGCACAGCAGCGCGAGACCGAGCGCCCCCGTGTGCCAGGCGCTCTGCGCGCGGTCCCCCCTCGCCGTCGCGATCGCGCGACCGCGACGTAGCACGTCCACGGCCTCTTCGCCGCGACCGATCCCCGCGTACGCGTAACCAAGCGATCCGAGGGCGTGCAAGGTCAGCGTCTCGTCGCCGAGCGCTTCGGCTCGAGCGAGCGCGTCGCGGCTCCCCTCGATCTGCGCCGAGATGTCGCCGGCCTCGCCGCGTATCCACGCGAGCTCGTTGAGCGCCGATGCGACGCGGTCATCAGCTCCAGCGGCGACGAATGCCGCCACCGCCGCTTTCGCTTCGGCTTCGGCTGACGCGAGGTCGCCGGGACCAGAAGAAAGGAGCGAGGCGAGTCGCATGTGCACCGAGCCGCGCTCGCGAGGCTCGGTCCGAAGAGCGAGCAGCTCCCGCAGTGCCTCGATGCCCACGGCGTGCTCGCCGGCCTCCGCGCCCTGCCAACCGATCTCGTCGAGCACCGTCGCACGATCGACCGACCCGCTCGGTATGAGACGCCGCAGCGCGGCGAGGTGTTGCAGAGCCTCGCCGTGAGCCTGCGTCCGCTCCGCCTCTCGTGCCGCGGCCCAGATGAGCTCGATCGCCGCCTCGTCACCAGGCAGTGCGCCTCGTATCGCGTGATACGCCCGGACCTCGAGCGGCTCTCCGACGAGCATCCGCGCGAGCCGCTCGTGGAGCTCCCGCCGCCGCGCCGCGCCGAGCGAGTCGTACGTCACTTCTTGTACGAGCGGGTGTCCGAAGTCGTATGTCGTCTCACCGTCACGCACGCGCTCGTGCAGGACCCCGCGTCGCACCAGGTCGTCGAGCCAATGGCCCGCGTCGGCCGGGATGAGACGCGCGATCGTTCTTAGCGAGAACGAGTGGCCGAGCGCTGCGGCCGTCGCGAGCACGTCGCGCCCCTCCGGCTCGAGGGTCGCGGACAGTGCCTCGACGTGCGCACGCACGCTCCGCGGCGCCTCGCGGCGATCTGGATCCTGGGCCAGATCCTCGAGCACCGCCGTCGCAAAGAGGGCGTTGCCACGCGTTCGCTCGTACAGCCAATCCGCGAGCGCGGCCTGCGTGACCTCCGGTCCAAGCACCTGCGTCGCGAGCGCGCTCAGGTCATCGCGTCCGAATGGCTCGAGGTGCAGCTCGGTCGCGATGCCGTCCTTCAGAAGCAGACCGATCGTCGCGTCGACGTGTTCGCCGCGCTCGGCCGTTCCCTCACGGACCGCGGCGAGCATGAGGATCGGGGCGCGGACGACGTTGCGCGCGAGATAGTGAACGAGCTCCCACGTCGACGGATCCGCGCGATGTGCGTCGTCGAGGACGACCACGAGGGTTCTGTCGCGCGCGATGCCCTCGAGGAGGCAGATGAACGCCTCGAACGTCGCAAGACGCGACGGCAGATCGCCGCCGTCAGGCGGCAGTGCCGCCGCCACACTTGGGAGGACGCCGCGGAGCGCGGCGAGTCGCGCGCCGCAAAGCGCACGCACCTCATCCGCCGGAACCGACCGCAGGTGCGACTCGAGCGCCTCGACGATGAGCGAGAACGCGATCGTCGTGCCGAGCGGCGACCCGCGGCCGACGAGGCATCGGGCCCGCGGCCGCGCGAGGTCCTGGAACTCTGAAAGCAGCCGGGTCTTGCCGACGCCGGCGTCGCCTCGGACGAGCACAAGGCGGGCGCCGTCGTGTGCGGCGTTGAGCTCATCCCGTAGGCGCGACAGCTCGGCGCTTCGACCGACAAATGGGACTGATCTCACGGGGCGCTGAGTGTACGGGCCGATCAGTGCGCGTCTCAGTACACGTCTCGGTACCGAGCACGGATGTCACGGATCGCCCGGGACGCGACGATCCCGCCATAACAAATCCTCTTGAAAGGAGGCAGGGAAACAAAATGCCAGTTGGAGGGTTTCTTGACTCGATCCCCGTGGCGGTGTTCGTCGCCGTCCACATCGCCGAGCTCGGCATCGGGCTCTGGGCGATCCGCACGCTGACGAACGGCAGGGCGCCGTACGCGTACGCCTTCGCGCTCTACGCGATCTCGCAGATCGGATTCCTCACCGTCTTCGGCGGCGCGATCACGCTGAAGTTCGGCGTTCTCGTCGAGCAGATGCTCGTGCTCGCGATGGTGCTCTGGATCGCGGTCCGCTCGCAGCGCGCGACGGCCTAGGCCACGGTCTCGAAAGGGGTTTCACATATGGACCAGCAAGCGCTCGAACACGATCAGCAGCACGAAGAATGGCTCGCGGCCATCGCGTCGCAGCTCGCACCAATCTTCGACAACTCGCGTGAAGGCGTGTACGTCTACTTGGACGACCGCCACAAGATCTGCAATGACCGTCTCGCCAAGATGTGGGGGTATCGGTCGGCTGCGGAGTGGGCCGCGACACCCGACTTCCTCGAGACGTTCGTGGCAGGCCAGCCGGACCGCGTGCAGGTCTCCACGACGTACCACAAGCACGTCCATCGCGAGCTCACGGCGTATCGCCTGCGCTACACGGTCAAGCGCAAGGACGGCCGGAAGATCCGTGTCGAATCGCAGACGGTGCCGTTCGCGTACGACGGCCAACTTTTCGCGTACGCCTTCGTCCGAGAGGTCGCGGAGCGCACGACAAAGAGCTGACGTTCATCAGTGAGAAGGCCTATGTGCGGCGTCCGCCCAGGCCTTCTCACGCGTCCAAGACCGCAGCGAGGTCAATGACGTCTCGCTGCTCGATCCGAGTCGCGTCGCCATAGAGGCCGACGCGGTCGAGCACGTCGTCGTATCGCGCACGCAATCGACGTCCGAGCTGCGTATACGTCGGGGCGCGCGTCACGAACGCCTCGAGCATCGGCTCTGTGACGAACGCGGGGAGGGCGTCGAAACGGCCGGCGTGCGCGAGCTTCGACAGCTCCTCGCCGACGTTGCCCCAGCCGTGGTGGTCAAGCACGGCACGGTAACTCGGCGTCGACGCGTAAAAGGCGAGCTGCTGCCGCACGTAGGCCGCGTCCGCGGCGAACGTCGGCGACGACTCCACCAGCGTGAAGACCGGGCACGCGACGATGAGCGCCGACCGGTCGCGTCCCGACCGCGCGAGCCCTCTCGCGATGGCGGGCAGCGCGACCTCGCGCAGGTACGCCGGCGTCGAGAAGGGATGCGCCTCGATGCCGTCGGCGACCTCTGCGGCCGCGCGAAACATCCGCTCGTTGACCGCGGCGAGGTAGATCGGGATGCGCGGGTGATCGATCGGTCCCGGATCGAAGAACGGCGACATGAGGTCGAAGTGATAGAAGTCGCCCTTGAACGAGAGGCGATGCTCGTGCTGGAAGGCGCCCCAGATGTGGCGGAGCGCGGCCACGTACTCCTTGATGCGCTTCGCCGGTCGGTCGTACGGCATGGAGAAGCGGCGCTCGATGTGCGCGCGGACCTGCGTGCCGAGCCCGAGATCGAGACGGCCGCGGCTCGCCTTCTGGATGGCCCAGGCGTCCATCGCGGTGACCATTGGGCTGCGCGCGAGCGCGACGGTGATCCCGGTCCCGAGGCGCACGCGCTCCGTTGTCGTGGAGGCGACGGCCAGCGCCAGGAGGGGATCGATCTGCGTCTCCGTGACCCAGAGCCCGTGGTAGCCGCCGGCGTCGATGTGCGAGGCGTAGGCGCTCACCCGATCGAGGGAGATCGACGTGATGAACGCGTCGAGCTTCACCGCGCGAAGGCTAGGCGAATGCCTCGTCCACGACGTTCTGAAACAAACGGCCGCCGCCGTTCGTCCTGGTGAACAGAAAGGAACACGCCATGCTCGACCCCCGCTACCTCCGCTACATGAGCCTGGAGGCTCACGCGCTCAGCGAGCGGCAGCCCCGTCCCGTCGTCGAGAAGGACGAGGCGGCGGTCAACGCCGCGCTCATCCACGACGGCAAGGACCAGAACCCTCCCGAGGCCGCCTAAGCCTGGCGAGCGGGCCTCGTTGGGCAGCTCAGCTAGTCGTCAAAAGTGAAGCGCGCCGCCGAGCTGTTGAACGTGCGCACGTCGAACGCGATGAGCTTCTGCGGCTTCGCGCGGAACACGTAGCCCTTCTCATACTGCTCGGGCTTCGGCCGGTACTTGAACGTGCGCCCGTACTTCGCCGCGTACTGCTTTGCGATCTTCGTCGCGAGGGCGCGATCGGGACCGCGCAGCACGTCGACCGTCGCCTCCCCGTACGCCGCCTTGGCGCCAACGTTCACCCCGAACGCGAGGCGCGGATCGCGCGCGAGATTGCGCGCCCAACGCGTCCGCTCGCTGCCCTCGAAGTAGAGGATGTCGTCGATCCAGACGCCCCATTGCTGCACCATGTGCGGCCGGCCGTCCTCGTCCGTCGTCGCGATCCATAAGTAGGGGAACGTGGTGAGGATCTTCTTCACGGCGAGCCAGCCGAGCATCCCCTTGGGCGCCCTCGAGATGTAGCCCTTCGGCAGCTGCGGGCGGTCGCGCTTGGGCTGCGGCATCGCTCAATGGTGCGACAGACTGAGCGGGTGAGGATCCTCGGGCTGCGGCCGGATCTCTGGGTCGGCCCGCGCCCGTTCGGCGTCGGCCTGACGAAGCCCCATCCGCTCACCGGTGCCGCGCGCGATGCGATCTTCATGTCGAGCGAGGATGCCGCGTCGCTTGGCGTGGACGAGGGCGACGCGGTCAACGTGCGATCGGAGACGGGCGAGGTCCGCGCGCGCGTGCACATCATGGCGATCCGCCCGCGCAACGTGCAGATGTTCTTCCCCGAGGCGAACGCGCTCATCGCCGCGGGCCGCCGTGACCCGATCGGACTTGTGCCCGACTACAACGCTGTCGTCACGATCACGCGCGTATGACGCCGTCCGCGATGAAGGTCGCCTACCAAGGCGCGCGCGGTGCGTACTCAGAAGGGGCAGCCGCGGCGCTCTTCCCAGCCCTCGAGCCCGTCCCGCAGCGCGCGTTCGCCGACGTTTTCTCGGCGCTCGGATCAGGGCGCGTACGCGCTGCCGTCGTGCCGGTCGAGAACACGCTCGCCGGATCGGTCGTCGACGTCTATGACCTGCTCCGCGAGCACGAGGACATACGTGTGCTCGGCGAGTACGTGATGCGGATACGCCACTGCCTCATCGGGTTACGCGGCGCGATCCTCGACGAGGTGCGGATCGCCCGGTCACATCCGGTCGCCCTCGCGCAGGTCGACGAGTACCTGCAGGCGCATGGCATCAGGCCGGAGATCGCCTACGACACGGCGGGAGCCGCCGAGGAAGTCGCGCGGATCGGCGATCCGATCGTTGCGGCGGTCGCCGGCAAAGGAGCCGCGGAGACGTACGGCCTCGCCGTGCTCGCCGAAGGCATCGAGACGCTGCCGCACAACTACACGCGGTTCTTCGCCATCGCGCGGCGCGACGACGACGAGATCGCGCGATCGCTCGCGCCGCTGTCGGGTCCCGTGAAGACGAGCCTCGTGTACGTGACGAAGAACGTGCCTGGCGCGCTCGTTCGCTCGCTGCAGCCGTTCGCGACCGCGGGGATACAGCTCACGAAGATCGAGTCGCGTCCGAGCCGCGCCGCGGCGTGGGACTACGTCTTCTACCTGGATTTCGAGGGCGATCCCGCGGAGAGTCCGGCGCGCGAGGCGCTCGCGCTCATGCGCACGTGTTGCGAGTGGATCACCGTGCTCGGGACGTATCGCTCCTCGCGGTCGGAGAGCTGACCGGCTCGTCTCTTGCAGCCACTTTGGCGAACAGTTGGAGGTGCGCGATGTCTGCGACACGCAAGGCGCGCGCGACATGGCACGGCGATCTTCTTAAGGGACAGGGCACGGTGAGTGGAGGCTCGAGCGAACACCTGCGCGAGGCGCCGATCAGCTGGCCGGCGCGCACGGAGTCAGCCGACGGCAAGACGAGCCCGGAAGAGCTGCTCGCCGCGGCGCACGCGAGCTGCTACGCGATGGCGTTCTCGGCGGGCCTTGCGAAGAACGGCACGCCGCCCGAGCGGCTCGACGTCGCCGCGACCGTGCGCTTCGACAAGGTGCTGGACGCGTGGGCCGTCGCATCGAGCGAGCTCGAGCTCCGCGCCGCCGTTCCCGGGATCGACGAGGAGACGTTCACCCGGATCGCGCAGGAGGCGAAGGAAGGCTGTCCGATCAGCAAGGCGCTCAAGGGGAACGTCGCCGTGAGCGTGACTGCTGTGCTCGAGCCGTCGGAGTCGCGCGTCTCTTAAGCGCGCCGAGCGAGGCGGGTCA
>Ga0209057_1003535_pt1 | contig 11511 bp, 10 predicted proteins | sample GraSoiAngelo_146_FD_185903 | JGI IMG/M metagenome (GOLD analysis project Ga0209057, IMG submission 185903) | Grasslands soil microbial communities from the Angelo Coastal Reserve, California, USA - 14_1009_05_30cm (SPAdes) (version 2) | ecosystem: Environmental > Terrestrial > Soil > Grasslands ... | reverse complement strand
CATCACGTTCCTGGCGTCGTACCGCAGCTTCCGCATCAACGGCACTTCCATCGCGCCGAGCCGCGCGTTCATCTTCGCCGTCTTCGTGGCGCAGGTCGTGACGTTCCTCGCCTGGGCGGTCACCGCGCTCGAGAGCTATCTGGTGCTGAACGAGGGGACGTTCGCGGTGATGCTGCTGTTCGCCTGGTACATCAATCGCGGCCTCGTGCGTCACACGGTCGAGGACAGCTTCACGCGCAACGTGGTGTTCGAGTACGTGGCGTTCGCCGCCGTGCTGATCTATCTATTCGTTTCGAACTACCAGGCGGGGCGCTAGCAGCTAGCCGACCTAACACCCCCACCTAACCTCCCCACTGCGGTGGGGAGGGATCGCTACATCCCCAGATAGGCTTTCTGTACGTCCTCTGACGCGAGCAGCTCCTGGCCGGTGCCGGTCTTGACGATGGAGCCGGTCTCCAGCACGTAGCCGCGGTGGGCCACCTCCAGCGCCTTGTGCGCGTTCTGCTCCACGAGGAGCACGGTCGTCCCCTGCGAGTTGATCTCGCGGATGATGCTGAAGATCGTCTCGACCAGGATCGGCGCGAGTCCAAGCGAAGGCTCGTCCAGCATCAGCAACTTCGGTCGGGCCATCAGAGCCCGACCCATCGCGAGCATCTGCTGCTCGCCCCCGGACAGCGTGCCCGCGATCTGGGTGCGCCGCTCCTTGAGGCGTGGGAACAGCGTGTAGATGCGGTCCATGTCCGATTTGATCTCTGGCCTGTCGTTGCGTGAATAGGCGCCCATGAACAGGTTGTCGATGACCGACATGCGTGGAAACAGGCGGCGGCCTTCTGGCGACTGGGAGATCCCCAGCCCAACGATCTTTGACGGCCCGGTGTTGGCGATGTCGCGGCCGTCAAAACGGATGGTGCCGGCCTGCGGGTGCATGAGGCCTGAGACGGTGCGAAGCGTCGTTGTCTTGCCGGCTCCGTTGGAGCCGATGAGCGCGACCACCTCGCCCTTCTCGACCCCGATCGACATCTTGCGCAGCGCCTGAATACGTCCGTAGAAGGCGTCGACTCCGTTGAGCTCGAGCAGGGCCATCGAGCTACGCAGACTTGCCCAGGTAGGCTTCGATCACGCGCGGGTCGGTCCGTACTTCCTCGGGTGGCCCTTCCGCGATCTTCTCGCCGTGGTCGAGCACGACGATGCGCTCTGAGATGCCCATGACGACCTTCATGTCGTGCTCGATGAGCCAGACAGTCACGCCCCTGTCGAGGATCTTTCGCACCAACGCCATCAGCTCCACCTTCTCCTGCGGCGTGAAACCCGCGGCCGGCTCGTCGAGCAGTAGGAGCTTCGGCTCGGTGGCGAGCGCCCGCGCGATCTCGAGCCGGCGCTGCTGTCCGTACGGCAGGTTGCGCGCGTACTGGTGTGCCTGCCGTGCGATGCCGACGAAGCGGAGCAGCTCCATGGCCTCCTCGGTGACGCGCGCCTCCTCGCGGCGCTCGGCGGGCAGCTTGAAGAGGCCGTCCCACAGCTTGGAGTGCATGCGCACGTGACGGCCGACGCGCACGTTGTCGAGGCACGTCATGTAGTCGAAGAGGCGGATGTTCTGGAACGTCCGCGCGATGCCGAGCCGCGCCACCTCATGCGGCTTGGAGCCTGTGATGTCCTTGCCGTTGAGGATCACGTGTCCGCTGGTCGGCTTGAAGAGCCCTGTCACGTTGTTGAAGAGGGTCGTCTTGCCCGCGCCGTTGGGGCCTATCAACGCGAAGATCTCGCCGCGCTTGATGCTGAGGCTGACGTCATCAACTGCGACCAGGCCGCCAAAGCGCTTGGTGACGTTGTTCAGGACCAGGATGTTGTCGTCGAGCTTGTCTGTCATGCGTGCGCCTGCTCGATCGCGGCCTCGTCTTCCTGCCCGGTCGCGTGCTTCAACTCCTGCTCGCGCACGCGGCTGGGGAAGAGGCCCTGGGGACGCACCAGCATCATGCTGACGAGGATCAGCCCGAAGAGCAGCAGCGTCACGTTCTGGGTCTCGTTGCCAAGGCCTGGCCAGTCGCCGGAGCGTGCGTTCAGGCTACCGAGGCCGATCGAGCTGGCCAGCGACTGGACGGCTGGGGGCAGTAGCGGTAGGAACCAGTTGAGGATGAAGTAGACGGTGATTGCGCCGACGATCACGCCTGGGATGCTGCCCATGCCTCCGAGCACGATCATCACGAGCACCGTGATCGACACGATGAACAGGAAGTCGTCTGGGCTGACCAGGCCGAAGCTCGCGCCGTAGTACGCGCCCGCGAAGCCGCTGAACGACGCGCCAATGCCGAAGGCCAGGAGTTTCGTCGTCACTGTGTTGATGCCCATCGCCGCGGCGGCGACCTCGTCTTCACGGATGGCCATCCACGCACGGCCCAAACGCGAGCGCTGCAGGTTGTTGACCAGGACGATCGCCACCGAGACCAGGATGAAGATCAGGACGTAGTAGGCGATGGGGTCGAAGCTGAAACTGAATGGTGCGACGATCGAGATGCTGTCGGCCCCCGCCCAGGGTCCAGTGACCCAGGCGGGCAGCGTCGGCTGGTCGATGCCGCCGATGGCGTTGATGCCGCCGGTCCACTGGTCAAAGTTCTGGAAAACCTGAGGGACGATCTCGCCGAAGCCCAGCGTGACGATGGCGAGGTAGTCGCCGCGAAGTCGGAGCGTGGGAAAGCCGAGGATCGCGCCTGCGCTCGCCGCGATGATTAGGCCCACGAACATCATCAGCCAGAACGGGAAGTGGTACGCGTGATGGATGGGTGAGGCCAGCAGCTGCTGCGAGGCGAACAGGGCATACGTGTATGCGCCGATCGCGAAGAAGGCGGCGTAGCCCAGGTCGAGCAGGCCGGCAAAGCCGACGACCACGTTGAGCCCGATGGCAAGAAGCACGTATGTGCCCGCGTGGCCCGCCACCGCGATCAGGTACGTGCTTCCGTCGCTCGTGTACAGGCTGATCGCCGGGAAGACCAGTGCGACGAGCAGCAGAAGGCCGTAGATCGCTGTGTCGCGGTCTCGAATGCGCTCCCGCAGCCGCAGGCGAGCAAAGAGCGAACGCGGCGGCGCGGCGACCCGATTGCTCATTTCTCAGGCACCCGCATCCCCAGCAGGCCGGTCGGCCTGAAGACGAGCACCGCTATCAGGATGCTGAAGACGATGATGTGCGTCCATCGGGAACCGACGTAGTTGTCGCTGAAGGCTTTCACGAGGCCGATGAGGAGCCCACCCAGCGCCGCTCCGGGGATGTTGCCGATGCCGCCGAATACCGCTGCCGTGAAGGCGATGAGCCCGACCGAGAACCCGAGGTGGTAGTCGAGGTTGTTGAAGTACAGGCCGTAGATGATCCCGCCGGCGGCCGCCAGCACGGCGCCGATGAAGAAGGTGGCCGAGATAGTGCGGTTGATGTCGATGCCCATGAGCTGCGCGGCGTCGCGGTCCTGCGCGGTGGCGCGCATGGCCTTGCCAAGCTTGCTGGCATTGATGAAGACGGCAAGCAATGACACCAGGATCACGGCCGCGACGATGACGAAGATGTCCTTGAACGTGAAGAACACGCCGCCGATGTAGGTCTGGAACCCTGGGCCGTGGGGCAGGAGGTCCGGGAAGTGGATGATCGCCGAGCCATGCCACAGGTACATGACACCTTCGACGATGAACGACATGCCGATGGCGGTGATCAGGGGCGCCAGCCTGGGGGCATTGCGCAGCGGCCGGTAGGCCACTCGCTCGATGGTGACGTTGATGCCGCCGATCATCAGCATCACAACCGGGAACACGAGCAGCAGGGTCACGAACTCTGTGAGTGAGAACGTGTTCTCGCTGACGGTGAAGAAGCCAAGGATCGCCGAGCCGATGACCGCGCTCAGGGTGAAGATGTCCCCGTGCGCGAAGTTGATCAGCTCGATTATGCCGTACACCATCGTGTATCCCAGAGCGACCAGGGCGTAGATGGCGCCGTCGGCTATGCCGAAGTCCAGGACCTGGAAGAAGGTGCGAGGGTCGAGCACAGCCTGCGTGGCAAGCAGCACGATGGCGGTGCCGCAGAGCACGTAGAAGCCGTAGTCGGTGAATGTCATGCCGGCCAGCCGCGCCGACCGGATCCTGGTTAGGGCCGAAACGCTTGTCGCCACGCCCGGGTCCTATCCCTCCGTTCAGGTGAAGAACGAGGAGGCCCCGAGTGGGGCCTCCTCGCGGATTTGGGCTACAGGTTAGCTGCTGGCCTTGGCGAAGTCGAATTGCGTCTTCCAGACGAAACAGGCGTCCTTCGCGGTCTTGGAGCCGCAAACGCCCGTCGAGTTCTTGACCTGGTCGGCGCTCAGCTTGCCGTTGACGACGTAGATGGAAACGATCTTGAGGCTCGTGTCGCCTTTTTCGTCGAAGTCGTAAGTGCCGATGACACCCACGAAGCCCTTGGTCTTGGCCATCTCTGACCGGACCTGGTCGCGGGTCGGCGTGCTGCCGTTGGCGTTGTTGATCGCGCGCCCGATGGCGGCCATCAAAGCGTTGGTGGCGTCGTATGCCTGCATGGTGTAACCGCCGAAGTCGTTCGGGCCCGGGAAGGCCTTGCGGAAGTCGGCGATGGTCTGCGCCGCGCCCTGAACCTGGGTCGCGTCGGCGCCGGCGGAGGTGGCGAGGATGCCCTGCTCGTTGCCGGTCGCCTGGTCGATGCAGTCCGTGGTCTCGATACCGTCACCGCCGCCGAATGGCACGTCCCAGCCAAGCTGCTTCATCTGCGCCCGCGGGATGCAGATGTTCTGGTCGTCGGTGCCTCCGACGTACACGGCCTTCGCGCCCGCGTTCTTGAAGGAAAGCAGAATCGACTTGAAGTCGCTGCCCTGCTGGTCCTTCTTGTACGAGGAGTGCTTGGCCACGGTGCCGCCGAGCTTCTTGAACTCGGCTTCGAACGCGCTTGCGATACCGACGCCGAACACCGTGCTGTCGTCAAGGATGGCGACATTGGTGATGCTCTGCTGCTTGTACATGTAGTCGGCCATCGCCGGACCCTGGTAGTCGTCAGTGGTGACGACGCGCCAGTAGTTGTTCGCGTTGCCGGCCCGAAGGTCCTGCGGGTGATACGAGCACGTCGACAGGTCCTTGGTGAGGCACGGGTTGGTGTTGGACGGGCTGATCATGACGAAGTGCTGAGGAGATGCGATCGGAATCTCAGCCTTCGCAACTGCCGAGTTGTAGGGACCGATCATGCCCAGGAACTTGCTGTCGCCCAGCATCTTCTGGACGTTCTCCACACCGGCGTCGGCGTTGTACGAGCCCTGCCGGCAGTCATCGAAGCCCTGGAACTGGATCGAGTATCCGTTGACGCCACCAGCCGCGTTCTTCTGATTGATCGCGAACTGGATGCCGTTCTGAACCGCCTGACCGCCGACTGTACACACGGGCAGGTCGGACCCGATCTTGATGGTGCCCTTGGATCCCGCGGGCCCACTCGAACTGCCGCACGCGAAGGCGACAAGTGTCGCCATGGTGAGGACTACGAGTCCCCTAGTACGAACCATATGGTTCCCCCTTGTGCAAATGGAGGCCTTGATTTTGCTCTGGACGCCTCCGTCATTCGCCGCCCTCTTCCCAGCGACGCCGGGGCGAGAGTGCGCCGGCGGCGAATGCGGCCACACGGGGTGGCCGAACCGACACTCCGTCGCAACTATCGACTCGGAAGGCCCTCCAAGTCAAGTTGTGTCTGGCCGCAGTTGAGTTGAGCTCGGCGGAGATGGGCGCGCCGCTGTATCAATATGGCAGCGCGGCGCTGTAATCCACCGAACCGGCGGCCAGCCACGGAGCGGTCCTGTCGAGGCGGGGCGACTCGACGATCGAGATGACCCGATGCGTGGTGTCGCCGTTGGCGTCGAACCGAATCGTGCCCGTCGCGCCTCCCAGGCCCGAGGTGGCGGCGAGCATCGCCAATACGGCGGGGCGCGCCGGAAGCTTGCCGTTCGCTGCGGTGATCGCGCGGTCGATGGCGTCGTACACGATCGCGGCTGCGTCGTAGGCGATCACGGTGTAGCGGCCGTAGTCCGACGGGTTCGGGTAGGCGCTCTTGAAGCCTTTGATCACGGGCGCCGCCGAAGGAAGGTCGGTTGGGTTGACGGCCGGAACCGTCGCGTACATGCCGGCGAAGTTCGCCCCCGCGTCGCGCACGCACGCCGGGTCTTCGGCGATGCCGTCACCGCCGACGAACGGGACGGCAACATTCCCGCCGAATGCGTCCAGCATCTCCGCTCGGATCGTGCAGCCGCGATTGGCGGTGATGCCTCCGTAATAGACCGCCTGCGCACCATCCGCCTTCATCCTTTTGAGGAATGCCACGTGGTCGGCTGACGAATCCAGGTCGAGCCGGCCCACGACGCTGCCGCCGAGCTTGATGTAGCGCGTGGTGAAGCTGTCGGCCAGTGCCTGGCCGTAGGACTCATGGTCGGAGATCACCGCGGCGCGCGTGAGCTGCAGAGTCTTGAAGAGGTGGTCGGCGGCGGCTGGACCCTGAAGCTGATCGGTCGGTGCGAGCCGGAAGTAGTTATTGCTGCCTGACGTGTGCAGGTCATTCGCCGCCGGCACGGGACTGACCATCGCGAGCAGCGACGTATTCGCCACGGGTATCTCCGCGCGCGCGACATTCGAGTCGAACGGGCCGATGACGGCCGCGACGAGCGGATCCTGAAGGAAGGCACGCACGTTGTCTGCTCCGCGGTGCGGGTCAGGCAGCCCGCCGCTCGAGTCGTCGCTCTCGGACAGGACGACGGTGAAGCCGTCGAGCGTCGGGTGCTGCTGGACGTAGTAGCGGATGCCGTTGAGAGCGGGGACGGCAGCGCCGGCCTCGGCGCCGCTGAGCGGCAGGTCGACGCCGATCTTGATGACCGGCCCCTGCGGACCGAACAAACAGGAGCCGCCCATAGTTAAGGAAAGGGCGGCAACAAGGGCCGCCGCCGGGGGACGCAGCACGTGCAGATTGTCCAGATTCGGCCTCGCTGCGTTCTGGCAGTATCTATACTCGTCCTCCCTCAGACCCGCGGTTCATTGGCGTGCGTCCGAGGTTGGTCCAACTTCTGCGAGGAGCACGTGTGAAGACAGAGTCGACTGAGCACCTGAAGCCGCGATCCCAGTACGCAGACGACGCGGTGCAGCTCGCCATCGCCGGCAGCTGGGACGAGGCGGTCAAGCTGAACAAGTTCATCATCGACAACCTCGGCCCGGACGAGGAGTCGCAGAACCGCCTGGGCAAGGCCCTGTCGGAGCTCGGCAAGCTGAAGGATGCGAAGGCCGCTTATGAGGTCGCACTGAAGCTGAACCCGCTCAACTCCATCGCCAAGAAAAATGCGGCGCGCATCAACGCGCTGCTGCACCAGAAGGAAGGGCTGAAGGTCGGCGGCACCAGGGTCGACCTCAACCTGTTCGTCGAGGAGATGGGGAAGACCATCATCACGATCCTCGACAGCGTCGCGGGCAAAGACATCTGCTCGAAGGCCGCGGCCGGCGACGTGGCCGAGTTGAAGATCGAGGGCGACAGCATCGTCGCCGAGACGTCGCGCGGGGTGCGCCTGGGAACGCTGGAGGCGAAGCTCGCGCGGCGACTCACGAAGTTCATGCGCGGTGGCAACCGCTATCAGGCCGGCGTCACGTCGTGCGAGGGCACCATCGTGAAGCTCATCGTGCGCGAGACGTACCAGGACCCACACTTCGCGGGCAAGCCGAGCTTTCCGATGCGGCGCAAGCGCGAGGTCGAGTTCCGTCCTTACACCAAGGAGAGCCTGCTCGCGCGCCAGGTCGAGGTTTTCGCCGAAGACGAGGACGAGGCGACCCTGGTCGAGGGAACTCCCGCGAGCGATGAGGTCGAAGAGGGCATGCACGAGGTCGAGGACGAGGCCGAAACGGTTGACTTCTCGGAAGATGCGGATGCCGACGGCGATGACGATGACGAGGACGAATGAGCGCTGACATGCGCGACGTGGCCGGTGCCCGGAGGTCTCTTCACCGACCCTAGCCCTCCGGCTCTGCCGGCATCGATTCAGCTGGGCGGCGTTCCGGGATTCCGCGACCTCCTGCCGGAAGAGGCTGAGGTCATACGTGAGGCGCAGGAGTCGCTTCTAGCGGAGATGCGCCGCTGGGGTTACCGGCACGTGATCACACCGATGATCGAGAGCACCAACGTGCTCGACCTCGGTCTCGGCTCCGAGCAGAGACGCCGCCTTTTCAAGTTCACGGACTCGGGCGGCGACGTGGTCGCGCTGGTGGGCGAGCGCACCGTGCCGGTGGCGCGGCTGGTCGCCGGCAAGCTGCGTTCGACCGCGTTGCCGGTGAGGCTCTGCTACGCAGGCCCCGTCTTGTCGGCCGATGCCGGACGCTTCCATCAGCGGCGCGAGACGTATCAGGTGGGCGCGGAGCTGATCGGCGCGCGCGGTGCCGTCGCGGACGCAGAGGTCATCGCACTGGCGGCCCGTTGTCTGGAGGCAGCGGGCCTGCGCCGCTTTCAGGTCGACGTCGGGCACGCCGAGTTCTTCCAGGGAATCATGGACGCGGTCAAGCTGCCCGACGCCGTGAAGGCGGGCGTGCGTTCAGCGCTCGCGGCCCGGGATTTCGTGGCGCTCGAAGACCTCTTGTCTCGCACCGCGCTTCGGTCCGCGGAGCACGAGCTGCTGCTGCGCTTCCCTGCGCTGCGCGGCGGGCCCGAGATCCTCGACGCGGCCGCCGGCCTCGTGCGCAACCGGCGATCGGAGTGGGCGCTGAACGAGCTGGGCCGCGTGCGCCACCTGCTCGAGAGCCACGGACTCGGCGACATCGTGCGCCTCGACCTCGGCGCGATCCGAGACTTCGACTACTACACAGGGATCATCTTCGAGGGCTACGGGCCGGACCTCGGGCGGCCGGTGGCGCAGGGCGGTCGCTATGACGGGCTGCTGGCGAAGTTCGGCCGGCCTGCTGCCGCGACCGGCTTCGTGGTGCAGCTCGACCTCGTCTGGGAGATGCTCAGCCGTGGCCCTCGGCCGCCGGCCCCCCCGCGCCTGGACGCCGCAATCGCCTGGACCGAATCTGGATTCGAGGCCGCCCTGCGGCTGGGTTCGACGTTGCGGCTGTTCGGCATGCACGCGGTGGTCGACACGCAGCCGCGCGACCACGACGACGCTCTTGCCTGGTGCCGCGCGATTGGCGCGGCCAATCTCGTCCATTGCCGCAACTCATCCACCGTTGCCTGGACGGTGCCGGGCCGGCGCACGAAGCAGCTTCCGCCCGAGCAAGTGGCGGCGCGCCTCGCGGGGACCGGTCGGTAGTTGGCCAAGGCCTCGCGCAACGACCGCGTGTCCATCGCTCTGCCCACGGGCGTTCTGCTGCAGGGCGCGCTGAAGCTGCTCGCGCGCGCGCGCCTGGCGCGCCTGAGCGCGCCCGAGCTGGGACGAAAGCTTCTCGTTGAAAGGCCGGGCCTGCGTGTCGTCCTGGTGCGCCCGTCGGATGTGCCCGCGTACGTCGATCACGGCGCCGCCGACCTCGGCATCGTGGGCAAGGACGTGCTATGGGAGTACGAAGGCGGCCACTACGAGCTGGTCGACCTGCGCTTCGGCGCGTGCCAGCTGGTGCTGGCGGTGCCGGAGGCCTCGAAGCTCGCCGGCCCGGAGACGTGGCCGCCGCTCATGCGCGTGGCCACCAAGTACCCGCGCACGACGGGATGGTGGTTCGACGCGCGCGGCCAGTCGGTCGAGGTGGTGAGCCTGCATGGGTCGGTCGAGCTGGCGCCCCAGGTCGGCCTGGTCGACGCGATCGTCGATCTCACCGCCAGCGGTGAGACCCTGCGCGAGAACCGGCTGCGCGTCGCGGGGGTCCTCGGCGCGTCGACGGCGCGGCTCATCGCCAACCAGGCGAGCCTGAAGACGCGCACCGATGCGGTGCAGGCGATGGTCGCGCGGCTGCGCGAGGCGGTGTCCGTTGGCGATTAAGCGGTTCGACGCCGCGTCGTGGCTGGACTCGCCGTGGTCGCGCCGGCGGCTCGACCTGGCGCAGTTCGCGGAGGAGAGGGTGGCCGTGCAGCAGATCTGCGCGCGCGTGGCTGCCGAGGGCGACGCCGCGCTGCGCGAGTACGGGCTGCGGTTCGACGGTTGGGCGCCTGGCGCGTCGGAATCGTTCGAGGTGCCGTCGGGCGAGCTCGAGTCGGCGGCTAGGCGGCTTGCGGCGCCCGATCGCGCCGCCCTCGAGTTCGCGGCTCAACGCATCCGCGAGTTCCACGAGGCCCAGGTGGTGGCGGCCCCGCCGGCCGGTAAGAAGGGCCTGAAGCTGCTTGCTCGCCCGGTTCGCCGCGCGGGGTTGTACGCGCCAGGCGGCCGCGCCGCGTATCCGTCGACCGTCCTGATGACCGCCATCCCTGCCCGGGTTGCGGGCGTGAAGGAGGTTGTTCTGGCGACGCCGCCGAGCGCGGACGGCACCGTGCCGCCGGCGATCCTTGCGGCCGCGCACATCGCCGGCGTCGACGCCGTCTACCGAGTGGGCGGAGCGCAGGCGGTGGCGGCGATGGCTTTCGGCACCGCGTCGATTCCTCGGGTCGACGTCGTAGCGGGGCCGGGCAACATCTACGTGACGCTGGCGAAGCGCGAGGTGTTCGGCTCGGTCGGCGTGGATGGGATCGCAGGGCCGACCGAGGTGCTGGTGGTCGCCGACGGCGGCGCCCGGCCGGACTTCGTCGCCGCCGACCTGGCGGCGCAGCTGGAGCACGATCCGCTTGCGTGGGGCGTGCTCGTGACCGACTCGCCGAAGCTGGCCGACCGCGTGGTCGAGGAGCTGGAGAGCCTGGTCGGAGGGCTCGAACGTGCGCAGGTGATCCGCGCGGCCAACTGCTGCGTGGTCGTGGCCGACGACATGACGCAGGCGATGTCGCTCGCCAACGACTTCGCCCCTGAGCACCTGCTCATCGTTGCCGAGGACGCCATGCGGCTCGCCTCGCAGGTCGAGAACGCGGGCGCGGTTTTCGTGGGCCCTTACGCGACGGTCCCGCTCGGCGACTACACGGCCGGCCCCAACCACACGCTGCCGACATCGGGCGCGGCTCGGTTCGCCTCGCCGCTCGGCGTGCACACGTTCATGAAGCGGACCAGCGTGCTGAGCTTGAACCGTGGCGATCTGGAGATGCTGCGCGAGGCAACGGTCCGGCTCGCGGGGATGGAAGGCCTGAGCGGTCACGCGCACGCGGTGGAGGTTCGCCTTGAGTAAGGCGCGCATCGGAGAGGTCAAGCGCAAGAGCAAGGAGACGCAGCTGAGCGCCCGCGTGTCGCTTGACGGCGGCGGTCGCGTCAACGTCGCGACGGGCCTGCCCTTCCTGGACCACATGCTCGAGCAGGTCGCGCGCTACGCCGGCGTCGACATGAAGCTCAAGGGCGCCGGTGATCTGCATGTCGACACCCATCACCTGGTGGAGGACACGGGCATCGTCGTGGGCCAGGCGTTGTCGTCGGCGCTCGGCGATCGCGCGGGCATCGTGCGGTTCGGGTCGGCATATGCGCCGCTCGA
>Ga0209057_1003530_pt1 | contig 11519 bp, 9 predicted proteins | sample GraSoiAngelo_146_FD_185903 | JGI IMG/M metagenome (GOLD analysis project Ga0209057, IMG submission 185903) | Grasslands soil microbial communities from the Angelo Coastal Reserve, California, USA - 14_1009_05_30cm (SPAdes) (version 2) | ecosystem: Environmental > Terrestrial > Soil > Grasslands ... | reverse complement strand
GGTCTCCTTGTCGATGTCCGCCAGCATCTCCTCGGCGAGCCTGGTCAGCCGCGCCTCGGTGTACCGCATGGCCGCCGGCGGATCGCCGTCCACCGACCCGTAATTGCCCTGACCATCCACCAGCAGATAGCGCATGTTGAAATCCTGCGCCATCCGGACGAGCGTGTCGTAGATCGCCGTGTCGCCGTGCGGGTGGTAATTCCCCATGATCTCGCCGACGATCTTGGCCGACTTGCGATAGGCCCGGTTGTGCGCCAAGCCCATCTCATTCATGCCGTACAAGATCCGACGATGAACCGGCTTCAGCCCATCCCGGACATCCGGCAGGGCGCGGCCCACGATCACGCTCATCGCGTAATCGAGGTAGGACGAGCGCATCTCGTCCTCGATGTCGATCTGGATTAGACGTTCGTCAACGGGCATGTCTTCTCTCTTTCCTCCCCATCCCCTTCCGACTGTGTAGCGCGGGGTGGCTTGGGTGGCTCCTACTGCGCGCGTCCAACGAGCACAGCTTCATCGTGCGCGGTGCGCGAGCACGGGAGCCATCCATGCCGCCCCGCGTCAGACATCTAGGTTTCTCACTTCGAGCGCGCGCTGCTCCATCCAAGGGCGTTGCGGGTGGCGCCGACCTGGGGCCCGGCCGCCCGCAGCGGGGTCCCTACACCGGGCGGGGTGCGAGGACGGACGGGCTGGTCGGCGACAGGACCCGCTACACGTCCAAATTGCGCACTTCCAGCGCGTGCTGCTGGATGAAGTCTCGCCGCGGCTCCACCTCGTCGCCCATCAGGATCGAGAAAATCTCGTCCACGCCGGCCACGTCCTCCAGCTTGACCTGGAGGAGGGTGCGGGTCCCGGGATTCATGGTGGTTTCCCACAATTGCGTCGGGTTCATCTCGCCCAGCCCTTTGTAGCGCTGAAGGCCCAACCCCTTCTTCCCGGTCTCCAGAATGGCCCGCACCAACTCGGCCGTCCCGGGATATTCCACCTGCGCATCCCCTGATTTCAGCTTATACGGCGGACGCCCCAACCCGATGGCCGACGGGGCTAGTTTTTGCAGCTCGCGAAAGTCCGCCGACCCCACCAGCTCGTGCGTCACATCCAGGGTGTGCGACATTCCGTTTGTCTGTACCTGGCAGACCACTTTGTTCGACTCGTGTTCTTCATCCGTGGCCATGTCGAGGGTGATCGTGGCTTTCGGATAGACGGCCGCCAGGGCTTTCTTCGCGCTGGCGACGACTTTCTTGAGGGCCGCGGTGTGCTTCAGGAGATCCCGGTCCAATCCAGGTTCGTCCACAAACGCGCGCAACAGCCCGGCCTCCTGCTGTTTTTTCCCGAACCGCGCCAGCAGGCCTTCGAACGCAATCAGCTTCTTGAGAATCGGCAGCAGGCGCCGCCCGGTTGCAAACGCTTGCGCGCTCTCGAGGTACACTTCGACCTCCTCGACCGCCAGATCCGACAGATATTCGTTGAGGGCGTTTTCATCCTTCAGGTATCGTTCGGCCTTCCCTTTCTTCACCTTGAAGAGCGGCGGCTGCGCGATGTAGATGTACCCGTGCTCGATGAGCTCGGACATCTGGCGGTAGAAGAACGTCAGCAACAGCGTCCGGATGTGACTGCCGTCGACATCAGCGTCAGTCATCAAAATAATCTTGTGGTAGCGGGCGCGCGCGATGTCGAAGGCCTCTTTATCGTCCTTGCCTTTCTCGCCATCGTCTTTCCCTTTCTCGCCCTCCTCCTCGCGCTGGCGTCCGATGCCGGTCCCAAGCGCCATGATCAGGGTTCGGATCTCCTCGTTGGAGAGCATCTTGTCGAATCGCGCTTTCTCCACGTTAAGAATCTTGCCCTTGAGCGGCAAGATGGCCTGGAACTTCCGGTCGCGCCCCTGTTTGGCCGAGCCGCCGGCCGAGTCCCCCTCCACGATGAACAGCTCGCTATGCGCCGGGTCTTTCTCGGAGCAGTCGGCCAGCTTGCCGGGGAGGGAGCTCCCGTCGAGCGCGCTCTTGCGGCGGATCAGCTCCTTGGCTTTGCGCGCCGCCTCTCGAGCTCGGGCCGCGTCGACCGCTTTACCGATCACCCTGCGGGCAATGGGGGGATTTTCCTCGAAGTACGTGCCGAGGGCCTCGTTGACGGCCGCCTCGACGATCCCCTTGACCTCGCTGTTCCCCAGCTTGGCTTTGGTCTGGCCTTCGAACTGCGGGTTCCTCAACTTGACGCTGACGACCGCGGTCAGGCCCTCGCGGACATCGTCGCCGGTCAGCGATTCGGCGTCCTTCTTCAGCAGGTCGTTGGCGTAGGCGTAGGTATTGATGGTCCGGGTCAGCGCCGCCTTGAAGCCGACCAGATGGGTGCCGCCCTCGCGCGTGTTGATGTTGTTGGCAAAGGCGAACAGGTTTTCCGAGTACCCGTCGTTGTACTGCAGCGCCACTTCCAGCATCACGTCGCTCTTTTCGACTTCGATGAGGATGGGCTTATGCAGCGGCGTCTTGGCCTCGTTCAGGTGCTCGACGAACGACACGATCCCGCCCTTGTAGCGGAAGACCTGTTCTCTCTCTCTGCGCTCGTCCTTGAGCGTGATCGCCAGGCCTTTGTTGAGGAAGGCGAGTTCGCGCAGGCGCTGGGCCAGCACGTCGAAGCTGAACTCGAGCGACTCGAAGACCTCGCCGTCCGGCTTAAAGGTGATCTTGGTCCCGCGCTTCTTCGTTTTCCCGGTCACTTTGAGGGGAGCGGTGGGCTTCCCGCGCTCATACCGCTGCTCGAACACCTGGCTGTCCTGCCAGATCTCCATCTCCAACCACTCGGAGAGGGCGTTCACGACCGAGATCCCCACCCCATGGAGGCCGCCCGATACCTTATAGGCCCCCTCCTCGAACTTCCCGCCGGCGTGCAGCATGGTCAAGGCCACTTCCGCCGCGGACTTTTTCTGGATCGAGTGCATCCCGGTCGGGATGCCGCGCCCGTTATCGACCACCGTGACGCTGCCGTCGATGTGGATCGTGACCTCGATCGTCTCGCCGAACCCCGCCATGTGTTCGTCGACGCTGTTGTCCACCGCCTCATAGACCAGGTGGTGCAACCCGTCGGGGCCGGTGCTCCCGACGTACATCGCAGGGCGCTTGCGGACCGCGTCCAGCCCCTCCAGCACCTTGATCTGATCAGGACTGTACCCCTCGGCCTCGGGCCGAGCGGAAGGCTCCGTGCCGAGGCCTTTGCCGCTGTGGTCTTTGATCGCCATCCCGCTACACCTTGATCGGCATGACCACGCAGGCGAAGCCCGCGTTGCCCGGCTCGCGAAGCAGGCACGGGCTCAGCGGGGTGTCCATCTGCAAGGTGACCGACTCTCCATCCATGACGCCCAGCACATCTAACAGGTATCGAGCGTTGAAGCCGGTGGTCAGGGGCTCGCCTCCATAGCGCACCGAGACCTCTTCGGTCGCTTCGCCGAAGTCCGGGTTGTTCGAGAACAGGGTCATGCGTCCGCGGGCGAAGGTCAGTTTCACCGCATTCGTCTTGTCCCGCGAGAGCACCGCGACGCGGCGGAGCGCGCCTTCCAATTCCTGTTTGCCCACCATGACGCGCTTCTCCTGCTCCTTTTCCTTGGGAATGACCTGCTGGTAGTTGGGGTAGTTCCCCTCCATCAGCCGCGAGGTCAGCAGCAGGCCGCTCTTGCGAAAGATCATCAGATTTTTCGTGAATCCGATCAGCGGCTCGCCGTCTCCTTCTTCCAGCAGGTGCCGCATTTCATGGGCCGCCTTCTTGGGAATGATGGCCTTGATCTCCCGCGGCGTGTCTTTGCTCGCCGTCGCGCCCAGCTCCTGCTCGGCCACCGCGAGCCGGTGCCCATCCGTCCCCACCAGCCGGAGCGTCGTCTTCTTCTCGGCCGTGGTCAGGGTGACGAGCAGCCCGTTCAGGATATAGCGGGCATCATTGTCCCCGACCGCGAACAACGTCTTTCGGATCAACTCGACCAGCCCGACCCCCGCTAACGGCGTCAGGCCTTCGCGCTCGATCGCCGGCATGGCCGGGTATTCGCTGCTCGGGAGACCGACGATCTTGAATTGGCTCTTCCCGGCCTGGATCGTCGCCCAGTTGTTCTCGCCGACCGTGAGATCGAGGTCCCCCCCTGGCAGTTCCTTCAGGATCTCGTACAGCTTGCGCGCCGACAGCGTGATGGAGCCCGGCTCGCGAACCGCTGCCTTGTACAACCCTCGCATGCCGATTTCCAGGTCGGTCGCGAGGATGTCCACCCCGTCTGCCTTGGCTTCCAGAAGAATGTTCGAGAGGACCGGCATGGTGTTCCGTTTTTCCACTACGCCCTGGACCCTCTGCAGGCCGGTCAACAGTTCGTCCCGCGCGATTCGTAGCTTCATCGGGTGATCTCCCCCATTCCGGCTCGTTAGCCCTTCGTGATCTGACTCTTCAGGCTCTCCAGCGTGGAGTTCAGCGCGCCGTCCGTCGCTTTGGCCTTGGCGATCTGCTTGCAGGCATGGATGATCGTCGTATGGTCCTTGCCGCCGAAGTGCCGTCCGATCTCCGGGAACGAGGCGTCGGTGAGTTCTCGGCACAGGTACATCGCAATCTGCCTCGGATGCACCAGCGTCTTGCTGCGGCGCCGTGACTTCATATCGGCGATCTTCACGTGAAACCGCTCGGCCACCGCCTCCTCGATGTCGTCCATTGCGATGATCTTCTTTTTTTCGCCGATGATGTCACGCAGCACGTTCTTCGCCATGTCCAGCGTGATGGCTTGACCGGTCAATGAGGAATAGGCGCCCAACCGGACTAAGGACCCTTCCAGCTCCCGGATGTTGCTCTTCATGTTGACAGCCAGAAACTGGATCACGTCCTCGGGCAAGCCGATCCCCTCATCCTCGGATTTCTTGCGCAGAATGGCGATACGCGTCTCCACATCCGGAGGCTGCAGGTCGGCGATCAGACCGCACTCGAAGCGCGAGCGGAGGCGCTCTTCGATGTCCGGCATTTCCTTCGGGAAGCGGTCGCTCGACAGGACAATCTGCTTCCGTGCCTCGTAGAGCGAGTTGAACGTATGGAAGAATTCCTCCTGAGTCCGCTCCTTCCCGGCCAGGAACTGGATATCGTCGATCAGCAGCATGTCGATGTTGCGGTAGCGCTTCCGCAGCTCGATCATCTTGTCGTAGCGGATTGAGTTGATCACCTCGTTCGTGAACTGCTCGGTGGTCACGTACGCAATCCGCAGGTCAAAACGCTCCGCAACATGGTTGCCGATGGCGTTCATCAAGTGGGTCTTGCCCAAGCCGACGCCCCCGTAAATGAACAGCGGATTGTAGGCCCGGGCCGGGGCTTCCGCCACTGCCATGCTGGCCGCATGCGCGAATTGGTTACTGGCGCCGACCACGAAACTCGTAAACGTGTACTTGGGATTCAGGTTTACCATCCTCCGCTCACGCCTGGGCTGCGGGCCCCGCATCGGCGGCGCCTGTGGCGGCGCCTCGCGCCCCTGTAGGTATTGACGAACGCCACGCTGACCTCCCCCTCTCCGCGCACAGCCGCTAAGGCCTCTGCGAGGAGACTTCCATAATGCTGGCCGAGCCATTCCCCGAAGAATTTGTTCGGCACCTCGACCCGCGCGGTTGAATCCTCGATCCCTTGGAGCCGTACAGGCATGAACCATGTGTCGAACACTTGCTTGGGAACCTTCCCCTGGATAAACGCCAATGTCTGAGTCCACACGCTATCGGCCTGCATGACGGAGCACCTCCAGTTATGCACAGGTCTATCAACAACTGTGAATAGAGAAGCCATTGAAAGGTAATAAATTTTTGTTTAAGAGCGTGAGGCCCTGACATGTCCGTCTTCGTGGGAGCTTAGGCTGCATGGGCCTCAGGGGTCTTGTCCTACTGCTCCACAGGTTATGGAAGCCCGACTCACACCTTCTGAGGCCGCGAGTACAGACCATCCCACAATAACCCCCTCCCCAAGTTTGTTTCTATCTTGTGTGTTTAGCAGTTCTCCACGTGGTTCACAGCGACTACTCCAACTCCGACCGCTCTAAGATTTCTCTTCTAGGACCTACTTTTCATTCGGAGCAGACGCCGGCATTCTGCTTACAACGCGATGACCGCATCAGCATCAAAGATCATGCGCAACATGTCACGATAGGAGACGGTAGGAAACCGAGTCCTGACATTTCTGGCACGCACGTCATCCACCAAGGCATACGTCTGCGCCCCAGGCACCTGCTCCAGAGACACAGCGTCCTGGATGAGAAGAAAGGAAATGTCTTTTCCAGGGGAAGCCTCCTTCGGAAGGAGAACGTCGGACAAGGGAGCAGGGCCCTTACTCAGAATGTAGAGGACCTTTCGCAAGGAAGCCCTCATCCCGGTCAGAACGCCAAGACGCGGTCGGCGGAAGAAATGAGCTCTTCGATCTCACGCGCGGAAGCAGCCCGAACGTCAAAACCGGAAGCGAACGTAAAGTCCGCGTGCGCGCCGACAGGGACGATAAAAGGGACTTTCAGTTGCTTGAATGAGGGAAGGTACTTCTCAAGGATTTCCGCGTCCATGAGTTCACCCGTGTCGTCCGTAAGAAGCAGGGGCGAGCGATCCAGAAGAACAACGGTCAGCGGATTATCTCCGGTGCTGAGCCCAAGCGCGATGCGAAGAGCCTCAACAGGGCGGTGGGTCTTAAGAGGATCCCCATGGATCACCACGAGCACGCTTGGCGACATGAATTTCCAGTCGAGCCTGGCCTAGTTAAAGGCGACGAAGCGGTCGCACCCATTCAGCATGTTAGACAGGACCACGAGGCCGCACAACGTGATCCCCTCATCCAGCCCTTCAGTCGGAACACCGTGTCGCTGACAGCCATAGGCACAGACAAAAAACTTTGCTCCAGCGGAAGAAAGCTGCAAGAGGCGTGGATCACGCAGGTTCAGCACCCCCTCGTCGATCAGATATAAGTAGACGTCGATATTGCCATCCAGAGCCTCTTGGCAGAGTCGTGCGACGGTGGTCACACTGGGGTGAGAAGGAGGGGTGGAAAGCAGCACTCCAAGCTTCTTTTTCTCTACGGGATGTTGCTCACGACTTTCCATTTTAAACCAAATAAAATCAATAACTTACAGGCGTAAAAGCACTGTGCATAACCTACTCCGTTCCCCACGAAATGTCAACAGGAAAATCCGGCTCATTTCAGCCGATTTTGAGGCGTGACGAGAGGCTTCGTGCAGCGGTCAAGAGGGGAAGCTCTTCTTGTTCTTTCGTGCGCATGTTGCGGACGAGGAGCCGCCCTTTTGTCACTTCGTCATCCCCGATAATCACGACATATTCAGCGCCGAGGCGATCGGCTTGTCGGAGATGAGCTTTGAGCGTGGACGCGCGATAATCGGTGTCTGCGCGCAGCCCGAGACCGCGCAACTCATCGAGGACACGCGTGCCGGCAGTCACCCCTTGCTCGCCGAACGCAGCCACAAAGATTAGGCTGTGCGGTCGCGGAATGGCCGAGGCGGGGAGCACCAGCGCGACACGCTCAAGACCCACCGCGAACCCGACAGCCGGCGTGCTGGCTCCTCCCAACGCCTCGACGAGTCCGTCATAGCGCCCACCTGCCGCCACGGCGTTCTGCGCGCCTAAGCGGCCTGAGGTGACCTCGAAGATCGTCTGGGTGTAGTAATCCAGACCGCGCACGAGCCTCGAATTGAGAGAAAAGGGAATGCCGAGATCGCGCAGACCGGCCTGCACGTCCTCGAAATGCCGGCGCGAGCCCGCCGAGAGATGATCGGTGATCCGCGGGGCGTCCTCGGTGGCGGTCTGGCACCCGGGAACCTTGCAGTCCAACACGCGCAAGGGATTGGTCCCCATCCGGCGTCGGCAGTTCTGACACAGCCGGTCTTCACGCGTCTTGAGGAATTCGAGCAGCGCCGCCTTGTAGGGCGGCCGATCGGCGGCATCGCCCAGGCTATTGATCTCCAATGTCAGGTCGGGAAGGCCCAAACCTGACAGGAAGCGCCACAGCAGCGAAACCACTTCGACATCCGCCAGCGGGCTTCTCATTCCGAAATATTCCACCCCGTATTGGTGAAATTGTCGGAGTCGACCGGCCTGTGGCCGTTCATGCCGGAACATGGGCCCGAGGTAAAAAAACTTCTGGGAGACCGCGGAACCCCCGAGGTTGTGTTCGATGTAGGCTCGGACCACCCCGGCGGTGGCCTCCGGCCGGAGCGTCAGGGACGTCCCGTCCCGGTCCTGAAAGGTGTACATCTCCTTCTCGACGATGTCGGTGCTCGCGCCGATACTTCGCGCGAACAGCTCCGTCATCTCGAAGACCGGCACGCGGATTTCCTGGTAGCCATACGACAACGAGAGGCGGCGGGCCATGTCCTCAATGAGCTGCCAGCGGGCAATCTCGTCTGGAAGAATGTCTTTGACGCCCTTGATGCCGCGAAGCATCGCCTTACTCCCTTCAGCAGGCGACCGGGGACGCAGGACTGGAGGAACTATACTGGCCGCTCTCCATCAAGTCAACGCGGTGCCGGCGACACCGATCTTGCGAAGACCACGGGCTGGAGGTATAGTGCGGCGCAAGCAGAGCTTGAGATTTATTGATGTGAAGATTTGCTGATTTGATCATGGTGTTGGATGAAGGATGACCAACCTAAGCGCCGGGTGATCGCCGTGGCCCCCATGCCGCCGGAGAAATCGGCCTATGCGCTGGCGCGCTATAGCCGTTCCCCGGACACGATTGAGGACAGCATCCGGTGGGTGCATGCCCATTCCTCCGAGAAGTTCTGGGAGCAGTTCTATTTTGCGTACGGGCACGCGTCGATCGCGGATCTGGGCCACGCGATCGTCTGCTTCGAGAACATCTCCGAACTGGCGGCCATCCGTCTGGAGGACGAGCCTCTGTGGGACGGGCAGGCCAAATCCAGCCGCTACCAGAACTTCGCTCCGAGCGGCTGCTACGTTCCGGGCACCATCCTCGGGAGCGAGACGGAGGGCATGTACCGGGGCATCCTCGGGAGCCTGTCCAACGCCTACACGGTGCTGCACGCCCCTTTGAAGGAGTTTCTGTCGGAGCGTACCCCTCGCCCGGAGAGCATGAAACCGGGCGAGTATGACCGGACCATCGCCGCCCGGGCCTTCGACGTTACGCGCTACCTGCTGCCCCTCGCGGTACGGACGAACGTGGGGCAGGTGGTCAGCATCCGGACGCTCGAGAAACAGATGACCCGACTGCTGTCGGCGCAGCTGACGGAGCTGCGCGCGATCGGAGAAGACCTGAAGGAGGCCTGCCGCAAACCGCCGGTGAACCTCTGGGGCGAGCTATCGGGCCAGGCTGCCGGCTTGGAGGAGCCACTGGCCCCCACGTTGGCCCGCCATGCGCAACCGAACGCCTACCAAGCCGACGTGTACAGCGACCTGCTCCGCCATGGGCGCGAGGTGCTGAAGGTCGCCGGCCTGGATCAACCGTCCTCCTGGGGCAGGGCAGGCGACGGCGTGGATCTTGTTGAGCCGCATCACCCGTTGGACGAACTGGCCGCGACCCTGCTGTACCGAACCGGGCAGGCGCCGTACCGGAACATCCTGACGATGGTGCAGAACTGGACCGAGAAACAGAAGCAGGACACCGTCGAGGTCGCGCTCCGCAAGCGGGGCCCGTACGACGAGCTGATCAAGGAGTTCCGCTGCGGGTACGCGTTCGTCTTCGATGTGCTGATGGACATCGGGGGGTGGCGGGACCTGCACCGGCATCGGCGCTGTCAGCAGATCCAGCAGAACTTCACCACCCTGCATGGGTACGACGTGCCGCCGGCCGTGATCGAGGCCGGACTCGATGCCGACTACCGGGCCGCGATGGACGCCGTGCAGTCCGATATCGAGCGCCTGCGCGCCTCCAGTCAGGAGGCCGCGGTCTACGCCATCCCGTTCGGCTTCAAAGTCCGCTGTCTCTTCAAGATGGACTATGCCGAGGCGGAGTATATCGCGCGGCTGCGCTCCGGCGTGAAGGGCCACTGGTCCTACCGGACGGTGGCCTGGCAGATGAAGCAGAAGATGGCGGAGCGGTACCCCTTCCTGGGCGGGCAGATCAAGGCCACGCCGCCCGACGAGGAAGACAGCTTGATACGATAGCGAGGGAGGCTGAGTGCTGACCGAGGTCAGCGTTGCAGTCTCAGCGGTGCTATACTCACGTCCATGAAAAGTCGTCTGCAATTCGCCGGGCATCCGATCCACGTGATGGTCGTGGGCTTCCCGATCGGGCTTTACACTTCCGCGCTGGTCTGCGATGGCCTCTACCTGATGCTCCATGACGCCTTTTGGTTCCGGATGGCCTACTGGGCGATCGTCTTCGGGCTGGTCACCCACGTGACGGCGGCGGCGACCGGTCTGCCCGATTTCCTGGCGGTCATGCGGGAACAGAAAGAGGCGCGGCGTCCGGCCACCTCCCACCTGGTCTTCGGCGTCGGCCTGTTGGTGGTCCAGGGATTGAACCTGGCGGTGCGGAACGGAGGGGACATCCCGGTCGGCGGGTCGGTCGTCATGCCGGTTCTCGTCAACGTGATCGGGGCTACGTTGACCGGGGTGCAGGGCTGGTACGGCGGCGAACTGGTCTACCGATACTTCGTCGGGGTCGAGTTGCCGGACCCGACGGGCGACGGCTTACACGGCAAGCATAAAGGCAAGAAGCACTTCTAACCCCCCTGCGTCCTTACCAACGGGTTGAACCTGAGCCCGCCAGCACTCATCACCAGGAAGAAGCCGAGGGATGATGGAGCGCGTTGATCTCATCCAAGATGCCATCGTTCGGGGGGATTGGCCTGCGGTGTTCCGGGAGGCGTCCGCCTGGGTCGAGGATCTCGCACGCACGTCACGCAAGGACCCTCGGCCGCACTTTGCGATGAACGTCGTCCACCTCATCAGGGGAGAGGCCCGCGAGGCCTGGAAGACCCACGCCAGTTCCCTCCAGGAGGCGGACGACATCGAGACAGTCAGGGCCTGGACCGAGGCGATGCTGAAGGCGCACCCCGATCACGCCAATGTCTACCTCGTGACGGGCCTCTTCCTCTCGCAGTCCGGCCGGTCCGAGCAATCGGTGGACCGGTACAAAGATGCAATAAAGCTGGAGCCCCGCGCGGCCTACCCCCACTTTTTTCTCGGCCAGATCCACGAACGAGCGGGGCGGAACGAGCTGGCCATCAAGGAGTACCGTGAGGCGGTGAAGCTGGACCCCTCCTTCCTGGCCGCCAAAACGAACCTGGGGGTGGCGTACCAGGAGCAAGGCCGGTTGGAGATGGCGATCCCTCAGTATCGGGAAGTCATCCGCCTCAGCCCGAACGACCCCGTCGCGCACTCCAACCTTGGCTGCGCCTTGGCGGAGCAAGGGAAGGTGGAGCCCGCGATCCTGGAGTACAAGGAGGCGCTTCGCTTGAACCCGCAGGACGCCGGCGTGCATTTTGCCCTCGGGGGCGTGTATGAGACGAGAGGCCGCCTGGACCTGGCGATGAAAGAATACAAGGAGGCCTTGGAGGCGGACCCGAACTTCGC
>Ga0209057_1003528_pt1 | contig 11524 bp, 11 predicted proteins | sample GraSoiAngelo_146_FD_185903 | JGI IMG/M metagenome (GOLD analysis project Ga0209057, IMG submission 185903) | Grasslands soil microbial communities from the Angelo Coastal Reserve, California, USA - 14_1009_05_30cm (SPAdes) (version 2) | ecosystem: Environmental > Terrestrial > Soil > Grasslands ... | reverse complement strand
GGATTCCACGATCTCCTGCGCATCGAAGAGCAGATCAAGCTGGGCGAGCTGGATGCCCGCCTCGCGGTCGAGGGCTTTATCCTCGAACAGGTTCTGAGCGCCGCGGGGTAGAGCGTGTCGTTGTCTTATAATCACCGCTCGCATGGCGAATACCCAATCGGCCAAGAAGCGCGTGCGTGCCTCGCTGCGCAAGCGCGATCGGAATCGGTCCACCCGCTCGGCGGTCAAGACTCTGGTTTCGCGCGCTCGGCGCCCCGCCCTGCCGGAGGCAGCCAGCCTAACTAGCGAGGAAGTGCGCCGCGCCATCAGCGCGCTCGATAAGGCAGCCGAGAAGGGCGTCCTTCACGCCAACAATGCATCCCGTCGCAAGGCTCGCCTGATGAGCGCGCTCGCGAAGCTCTCGGCCGACAGGCCGGCGCCGGCTAAGGCGTCGACCAAGACGGCGGCCGCTGCGGCCGGCGTGAGAAAACCGGCGGCCAAGCCGGCGAAAGCCAAGGCCTAGCCGACCCGGGCGAGAGCGGCCCGTCTGACCCTTCCCACGCGGGAGGGAATTGTTTCGCACTCTAGCGTAGAGCGCGATAATGGCACCCAATGTCCAGCGAGCGGCGGCGCATCGCGTCGGCCGCGACGCTTATTCTCGTCGCTTACGGGCTGAGCCGTGTGCTCGGCGCCGTGCGCGAGCTGGTCATCGCCAATACCTTTGGCACGAGCCACCAGATCGACGACTACCGCGTCGCGTTCGGCGTGCCGGATCTGCTGTTCAATTTGCTGCTGGCCGGCGCCATCAGCTCGGCGTTCATCCCGGTGCTGTCCGAGCACCTGGCGAAGGGGGATCACCAGCGGGCCCTGGAGATCGCCCAACGGGTCCTCAACTCGGCGATCGTGATCCTGACCGTTGGCGCGGCGGTCCTCTTCCTCGTCGCGCCCCTCTACGTCTCGCTGATCGCCTTCGGCTACAGCCCGCACGACCACGAGGTGATCGTCGGCCTTACCCGGATCCTGCTGCTGCAGCCGATCTTCCTGGGTGCGGGCGGCATGGTGATCGGCATCCTGACCGCCTATCAGCGCTTCTTCGCGCAGGCGCTGGCTCCACTCTTCTACAACGGCGCCATCATCGTGGCGGCCGCCTTCTTCGCGCCCCGCTACGGCGTCACCGCCCTCGCCATTGGGGTGGTGGCCGGTGCGATGCTGCACGTCGGCATCCAGCTGCCGGCGTTGTGGCGAACCGGCTGGCGCCCGAGCACCGCCCTCGGCCTCGATGATCCCGGTGTTCGAAAGGTCGGCCGGCTGATGTTTCCCATCGCGCTCGGCCTCGCGGCCGCCCAGGTCAATGTCTTCGTCGACACCATCCTGGGGACGTCGCTGCCGCACGGCCGGGTCGCGGCGCTGCGCTACGCCGACACCATGGCGCAACTCCCGCTGGGGACCTTCTCGCAGGCGCTGGCGTTCGTGCTCTTCCCCTTCCTGGCCCGGGACGCGGCGCTCGGGGCGATCGATTCGATCCGGCACCGCACCTCGCTGGCCTTACGGCTCAACATCTTCGTGCTGGTGCCCGCGTCGGTCGGCCTGGCGCTGCTCGGCGTGCCGATCACGGCCGCGCTCTTCGAGCGGGGACAGTTCGGGTCGGAGTCCGTGCGGCAAACCGCCTTCGCCTTGACATTCTTCAGCCTCGGGCTGGCGGGCCAGGCGGCGACGGCGCTCCTGGTCCGGGTGTTCTACGCGCTACAGGACGTCATCACGCCCCTGCGCATTTCGCTGGTCGTGATCGGCGTCAACCTCGCGACCAATATTGTGCTCGTGCATCTACTGGCGCAGGGTGGCCTGGCGCTGGGAACGTCGATCGCGGCAACGTTGAACGCCATCCTGCTGGGACGCGCGCTGCGAGGCCGGCTCGGTGGGCTCGAGGGGCGGCAGATCCTCCAGACGGCGCGTCGGGCGATCGTCGGTGTCGTGCCGATGGCCGCCATCACGGCCGGTGTGGCGGTCCTCATCACGGGCGGTTCGCTGCAGGGCGGCCTGCGCCCGCTGGTCGCCGTCCTGGTGGCCGTCGCCCTCGCGGGCCTGACCTACCTGGGCGTCGAGATGCTGCTGCGAAGTGAGGAAGTCGGACTCGTCCTCTCGGTCATCCGGCGCGACCGGTCGCGTGTCTAATCGCGTCAGGCCGCGGCCTTGAAGCCGCAGGGTTCGGTGACCGAACCCGATCACTAAGTGAGTGCTGAACGGTCGCCGACTCCGGGCGAGAGGCCCGATGCAAGCGTCATGCTTCGTACCGTTTTTGGTCATCGCGGCCGCAATCGCGATGAGCCCTGCGCAGGCCGCCGCCGCAGCCACGTCGCCAGGCGTGACCATCACCCTGACCTGCGAGATTGGGACCGTCGGGACGGGGACGTTCAAGGTTACGGCCAACGGAAGCAGCTCCCTGGTGACGGTTCCGTGCGGCGGCTCCGCGACCGCGACCAACGCGGCATGGATGCCTGGGGCCGAGGCGACCATCGACCAGACGGCTGGACCGGCGGGAACGGTGCGGGCAACCCACCAGCGTGTGTACCTTGCGACGTATGCCGTTTCGTTTTCTACGATGGCGCATGCCTGCTCGCCGGCGTTTACAGCTCCTGAATGCCCGCCTGGGACCTCCGGCCGCAGGGCGACGACGGTGCCCTGGGGGATGATCGCCGGGCTCATCGGCTTCCTCGTACTCGTCATCGCCGCAGCGATCCTGTTCCCGGTGGTCATCGTCGGGCAGCAAATTCGCTACTTCCATCGCATCTTCTTCGACAATCCGGAAGCCTTCAGGAAGGCGATGAGAAACCTGGCGCTGATGCCGGGAATGGCATGGCGGATTCGACTGCGGTCCAAGCTACTCCAGATTCCCCTTCCGCCTGGCTTCGAGGATGCTGAACAGGTGATTCGGAACGATACGCAGCGGGTCTAGTGGACACCCAACGCCCTCACGAGTAAGGGAGGGTGAATTAGAGTCGTGACGACGTGGCGCTCATTCTCCCGGCATACGCGAAGCTCAACCTGACGCTCGACGTCATCGGCCGCCGCCCCAACGGGTATCACGACATCGATTCCGTGATGCAGACGATCTCCCTGCACGATCTACTCTGGATCGAGCGGACCGACTGCCGGGTCTTCGATGTGATCGGCCCCCCGATAGCCGGTGAGAACCTGGTGTTGAAGGCGGCTCGCGAACTCGAAGGCCACGTCGGCCGCCAGCTACCATTCACCATCCGGTTGTTCAAGCGCGTGCCGATGGGTGCCGGGCTCGCCGGTGGGAGTTCCGATGCGGCGGTGTTCTTGCGGGCCGCCAACCTTCTCTATGACTTGAAACTCAAGCAGGCAGAGCTGATCGAGATTGCCACGGCCGTCGGGCACGACGTGCCCTTCCTGCTTTCCGGGGGCACGGCACGCGCGACAGGCCTTGGGTCGACGGTGTCGCCTTTGCCGCCCGTCCCTCCAAGTTGGCGATTCCTGGTCATCTGGCCGGCGATCGAGGTGTCCACCCGAGCCGTCTATGAGGCGGTCGATGGGAGCGAGCCGAGCAAGCACAGGACCCCGGAACTGGTTGACGCGCTCGAGAAGTTGGCAGATCCGCCGTGGCGGATCGAATGCGAATTCGGCAATGACCTCGAGCCCGTAAGTCGGAAGCTTTACCCGAATCTGGATGCCGTGATCGGGAGCTGGAGAACCGCGATCCCAAGCCTGGCGATGTCTGGAACGGGTGCGGCGCTGTTTGCCCTGGTCGAGGGCCGCCGTGAGGCGGCCAACGCGCTGGCGGCGGCACGGAAGATCGGATATCCAGCCTGGCTGTGCCGGCCGGTTTCCGCCGTGGCGTGATGCGCGCCAAACTGGGAGCGCGGGGGACGGCGGCGCTCTGGGCCGGCAAGCTGACGACGGGGCTGAGTCGCGGGTTGCGGCGCGGAGGCGGCACGACGCTCCCGGGCGACGTTTCGCGCTGGGTCGACCCGGCCATCCTCACGAAGCTCTCGCGCGCGTTGAGCGACGGCACCGTCGTGGTTACCGGGACCAATGGCAAGACGACCACCGCGGCCTTGCTGCGGCACATCCTCGAGGCGCAAGGTCATCCGACCGTCGCCAATCAGGCCGGCGCCAACCTGGTGTTCGGCGTGACCGCGGCGGTCATCAACCGGGCGAGCTGGGCCGGCGACCTCCCGGCAACGGTCGGCCTTTTCGAGATCGACGAGGCCAGTCTGCCACGCCTGGTCCAGGAAGTCGCGCCCGGAACGATCGTCGTCACGAATCTCTTTAGGGATCAGCTCGATCGCTATGGCGAGCTGGAGACGACGGCGTCGCACATCCGCAACGCGCTCATCCAGGGGCCCGAGGGAATGACGGCCGTGCTCAATGCCGACGACCCGATGGTGGCCGCCCTTGGTGATGGCCTGCCGCGCGTCATCTATGCCGGCCTCGACGATCCGTCCTTACTGCAGTCGGAGCTCAGCCATGGCGCCGACGCCAAGTTCTGCCCGCGATGCGGCAGCCCATTCATTTTCGATGGCGTCTATTTCGGGCACGTTGGTCACTATCGCTGCCCGCGAGGCGACTTCGCGCGGCCGACCCCCGACGTCCGAGCGACCAGTGTTTCGATCAATGGCATGGACGGCATGCGCTTGCGGGTCACCGATGGCGCGCAAACGGCCGATGTCGAGGTTCCCCTGTCGGGCCTCTACAACGCCTACAACGTTGTCCTGGCGCTGGCGGCGGCCAGCGCGCTGAAGGTGCCCCTGGCGAAGAGTGCCGCCGCGTTGCGCGACTTCGCGCCGGCGTTCGGCCGGATGGAACGGATCCTCGTCGACGGCCGTCCCGCCATCTTGCTGCTGGCCAAAAACCCGACCGGGTTCAATGAGGTGCTGCGAACCGCCATCCAGTTCGGCCACGCCACCTCGTTCTTGATGGCATTGAATGACCGCATCGCCGACGGCCAGGATGTCTCCTGGATCTGGGATGTCGACTTCGAGCAGGTCAAGGACGTGGCCCAGCACATCGTCGTCAGCGGCGACCGCGCGCTCGACCTGCGCATCCGCCTCAAATACGCCGACGTCCCCGCCGACCGAATCGAGGTCGTCAGCGATTGGCGACAGGCCCTGAAGCGTGCCGCCAACGCCACCGCGGCCGGCGCGACGCTCTTCGTGCTGCCGACCTATACCGCCATGCTCGAGTTGCGGGCGGTGCTAACTCGGGACGGAGCGCTGAAGCCCTACTGGGAGCGGCTTCCGGTTGACCCGAAGCCATAGCGCACCAACCGCGCCCACCAGGAGCAGTGTCACGATTCCTCCGACGTGGGCGATCACCGCTGCGGCGGTCAGCACGCTGGCTGGTCCGGCGCCAAAGGCGCCCAGCACCAGGACGAACAGGCCTTCATAGGTACCGACCGACGCCGGCGTCACGCTGATCGCCTGCGTGATGACGAAGAGCGTGACGGCCAGAAAAAGGGTCACCGGACCAAGCTCTCCACTGACCGACCGGAAATACGCCGCCAGACCGAGGATGGGGACGATCCAGACCGCCAGGCTGAGAAGGCCGGTCGCGATGAAGCGTCCGGGCGATCGGAGGAGCGCCAGTCCTCGAAGGATCGAGTCGGCAGCATTGAGCGCGGGCGTGCGCAGCCGTGTCGGAAGCCTGGCCGCAAGGTGGGCCGCGATCGACATCGTGCGCTCGCGGTTGAGCACCATAACGTAAGCGACGATGCCGGCCGCAACCGAAACGCTCGCGAGCGCCGCAAGCCCGCCCCACACGCGCGCGCCGTTCGACGATTGGCCCGAGACGAGGGCCGCACCGACAGCGAGGACAAGGAGAGCCAGGACGTCGAGGATCCGTTCGAGGACCACCGTTGCGCTCGCCTCGCCGACGCCGATCCTCAGCCGCTGCGCGATCGCGCCGATCCGAAGAAGTTCCCCGAGCTTGAATGGCGATACCGAGTTGACGGCAAAACCGATCGCTGTGACGGCGGCGGCGTCGGTCAGGGGGGCATCCGCGACCGATGCCGCGAGGATGATCTGCCAGCGCCAGCTGCGTAGGGCGATGAACCCCACCGACGAAAGCATGCCGAGCGCGACCCAGCCAGGCGTGGCGCCCCGAATCGCGGCCGCCACCTCGCCGGGGTGCACCGTGCGGATGAGGCCATAGAGAATGAGCAGGCCGATGATCAGCAACACCGCCGCCTGGATGAGCCGGCGGCGGTTCAGCTCCGCCTCCCGGCGAGTCGCGCCACCGTGAGCATGGCGCGAAAGATTTCCTGCTGGGAGATTTTCGATCGGCCCCGGGTTCGCTCCGAGAACGTGATCGGTAGCTCAACGATGGTCATGCCGGCGCGCTCGCAACGAGTGAGCAGCTCGATCAACGCCGAGTAGCCCGACGACCGCAGCGGACGTGTCACGAGGAACTGCAGCGCGCGGAGGCTGTAACAGCGAAAGCCGCCGGTGCAATCGTGGGTCTGAAGCCGGAGCAGCTGCCGCGCCACCATGTTCGCGCTGGCACTGAGCGCGCGCCGGCCCAGCGCCCAGCCCCTGATGGCGCCGCCGGGTACGTAGCGCGACCCGATAGAGAGCTGGACGCCGCTGTCGACCGCCTCGATCAGGGCCGGGATTCGATCGGGCGGATGGGAGAAATCGGAATCCATGGTCAACACGCTGCCGTAGTCATGCTGTAGGGCATAGGCGAAGCCGGCCAGGTAGGCGGTTCCCAGCCCGAGTTTGGCCGGGCGCGACATGATCTCCAGCCGGGCATCCTTGAGGATCCGGTCGCGCACCAGCTCGCCCGTCCCATCCGGTGAGGCGTCGTCGATGACCAGGACGTCGCAGTCGGGCGCCGCCTCGTGCACCCGCTCGACCAGGAGCAGGATGTTGCCCGCCTCGTTATAGGTCGGGATGCAGACCAGCGGGCGAGCCACCCGCCGTACCATACCCAATGTGACCACGCCGACGCTGCGGATCGCCCATCTGTATGCGGACGAGATGAACATCTACGGTGACCGCGGGAACATCCTGACGTTGACCAAACGGGCCGAATGGCGAGGCATTACGGTCGAGATTCGCGCCGTCGGACGGGGACCCGGTGCCGACCTGTCTGATGCCAACCTGATCTTCTGGGGCGGTGGACAGGACCGCGACCAGGAGCTGGTCTTCAAAGACGCCGCGGCCCACAAGGTGACGGCGATCCGCCGGGCGATCGAGCGCGGCGCCGTGGTGCTGGCGGTCTGCGGCGGGTATCAGCTGCTGGGCGAGTCCTACGTGACGGCCGAAGGCAAGAAATTGCCCGGGTTGGCCCTGGTCGACCTGCACACCATCCCCGGCGTCAAGCGCAACATCGGCAACATCGTGATCGAAACCAGCGACCTCGGGCTGACACCGAAGACGCTGGTCGGCTTCGAGAACCACAGCGGCAAGACCTACTTGGGGCCAGGCCTTCGTCCCCTCGGCCGTGTCCTGCGCGGCGCCGGCAACAACGGCGAGGACCAGACTGAGGGCGTTGCCGACAGGAATGTCTTCGGCACCTATTTGCACGGCTCGCTCCTTCCGAAGAACCCCCATTTTGCCGATCTACTGATCGAGCGGGCGCTCGGGCCGCGAGCCATCGGGCGGCTCGTTCCCCTGGTTGACATCGAAGAGATGCAGGCGCATCAATCAGTTTCGGAACGGGTCCTGGGGCGGCCGGCCAGTACGCGATCATAGATCCGGACGGTCTCTTCGGCCGCTTTCCGCCAGCTGAAGAGTCTCGCGCGCTCGACGCCGCGCTGGACACGTCCATCAGCGGGCGTGGCGTTGAGGGCGGCCATCATGCCGGCCGCAAACGAGTCGGCGCTGGTCGGGTCACAGAAGATGGCCACGCCGTCCGCCAGCTCCCGCAGGACAGGGATATCGCTGCAGACGACGGTGACGCCGCAGCTCATCGCTTCCAGAACGGGAAGACCGAAGCCCTCAGCCTTCGACGGCACGACGACGGCGGCCGCCGCGCGATAGAGATCGGTCACGGCGTCGTCGGGCAGATGGCCCGGCAGCACCACCGAGCCGTCCGCTAAGCGGGAGGCGGCGGCGGGGATCTCGGGGTGGCGGGGATCATGCCCCGCGATCACCAACTGGACCTCTGGACGTTGAGCGACGACGCGGGCGAACGCCTCGATCAGCAACGGCACGTTCTTATAGGACTTCCACTGACCCAGGTAGAGGAAATAGGGTGGTGTGACGCCCAAGTACCGCTGCCAGGTCGCCTCGGCTGCGGGGTTGCGCACGGAGGTGAACCGTTCGCCGGCGGCCTCCCCGATCGACGTGACGCGAGTGGCGGCTGACGGAAAGCGGCGGCTGACCTCTTCGGCGGTAGCCTTCGACGGGGTGATGATGGCCGCGGCGCGACGGGTCGCGTTGGTGAGCAGGACCTGGTTGGTGAACCTTGGTATTGCCCCCGAGTGGATCTCGGGGAATCGAAACGAAAACAGATCATGGATCGTCACCACGAACCGCCGCGGATAGGCCAGCGGTAGGTTGTAATGCGGAAAGTGCACGAGCTGCGCGCCGGCCCGCAGCAGCGTGACGAGCAACGCGGATTGCTCCGCCAGCCGGTAGGGCGCGGCATCGGAGATGACCAGCTTTCCGTTGCCTTCGGTCAGGGCTCGCACGAGGGCAAGCTCAGCACGGCGGCTGATGACGACCAGCCGCTCGCCGAGAATCTCGGCCAGGGGTGGAAGGAGCCCGCTGATGTAACGCCCAATCCCCAACGAGCTGATCAAACGGGCGTCGAAGCCGATCCTCAACGCTCGGATTGTAGTTCGGTTTTGATCGTTAAGATACGGGTATCCCCGAGGTGACCTAATCAGTTCCGTTCGCTCATCGGCTCAGCCGGCCGTCGTGTACAGGCTGTTCCTCTCCAGTCAGGACAGATACCCATTCACCCTGGTTTGCGCCGCGCTCACCTGCGCCCTGATGCCGTGGTACACGGTGCGCTGGCATTACGGTCCGCTGCCCACCACGTTGCTCGAGACCGGCATCCTGGTCACAATCGCCAGTTTTGCGATTGAATCGTGGGCTCAGCGGGGCCTGCCGGAGTGGCGGTCGCCCTTTACACTCCCTGCGCTCCTCTTCATCGTCGCCGGTGCTATCTCCGTCATGGTCGCGCCGAGTCACTCCGCGGCCCTGGGACTCTACCGCGCTTACATCCTGGAGCCGATCGCGTTCTTTGTTGCCCTGAGCGTGGTGGTACGAAGTTGGGCGCACGCTCGGCTCATCCTTCTCGGCCTTGCCATCTCGGCAATCGCTCTCGCGCTGCCCAACCTGTACGTCGTGCTGCAGGCGATCCGCCATCATGCCCTCAACCTGGCCGGTGCCCCGCCGGTGACGATTTATCAAACCCCCAATGCGGTTGCTCTTTTTCTGATCCCACTCATCGCGGTGGCCTCGGCCATCGTGATCTACTCGCCCCATGTCGGTGATCGCTGGGCGGCAGTCGCGTTCCTGGTGATCGCGCTGCCGGCGACGCTTCTCACCTTCTCGAGGGGTGGCTATGTCGCCTTGCTCGTCATCGGTTTGCTCCTTGCGCTGAGCCACCCGTCACGAGTCTGGCTGGTTGCGTCGCTTGCCCTGATTGCGCTCGCCTTCTCCCGCATTCCCGCCGTGGCAACCCGGATTGGCCACGAGCTCAACCCGGCTGACCCAAATAATTCGTTAGATCAGCGGGTTCGGCTCTGGAAGGCGACCTTCCGGCTGCTGCAAGACCATCCGATCTTTGGAACGGGACTCTCTGGCTTTGCCCGAAGCATCGACCCGTACCGCAGCGTGAGCGGCTACACCGACAACCTGATCTATCCGCATAACATCCTGTTGAACTTCTGGACGGAAACCGGTCTGCTCGGGCTCGCGGCGTTTGCCTGGATCTTCGTGGGGGCGGCCCAGGTCGCGTGGCGCGGCTGGCGTGCGGGCATCCCGTCGTGGAGGCCCCTCCAGCTGGGCGTGCTGCTCGCCCTGATGGGAATCATCGTCCATGGCCTCGTCGACGTGCCCTACTTCAAAAATGATCTGAGCCTCGAGTTCTGGGTGCTCCTTGGGCTCAGCTGGGCAGGCCGGCGCGAGGTGGCGGCGGGCTGATGCGGAAGAATCGCTGGCTTCCCTGGATCCGAGCGGCGGCCGACGTGGTGGCCATCCTGGCGGCGCTGATTCTCGCCTACTTCTACCGGTTTCGCGTCGACCGTATCCCGATCCCGGGAACCGAACCACCCGCCTTCGGCTTTTACCTCGTGGCTGCGCCCGTGGTGGCGCTGATCTTCGTCGCCACCTTCGCAGCCAGCGGCGTCTATCGCATCCGACGGGGCCGGCCATTTCTCGACGAATTCTTCTCGATCATCGGCGCGGCCACGCTCGCCGGGGTCATCATCCTGGCGCTGATGTCGATTTACCGGGGCTTCTCCTACTCCCGGCTCGTCCTCCTCTACGCCGTCATCATCGCGCTGGCATTGATCGCCCTCGCGCGAATCGTCTTGCGCCGCATCCTGACCCTGCAGCAGCGTCGCGGGGTGGGGACCGACCGGGTCCTGGTGGTCGGCACCGGCGCTGGCAGTGAGCTGCTCCTGCGCCGGATGACGATGTTCCCGGAGTATGGCTACACCGTCTGCGGAGTGCTCGACGATCGCATCGAGCCGGGCACAGCCTTCGCCGGCAGCACGGTGGTCGGACGGGTCGCGGAGCTGCCCGCCCAGGTGAAACGCCAGCAAATCGACCAGGTTTTCCTCGCGCTCGCCGGCGCCAGCCACGAGGAGCTGCTGCACCTGATCAAGACCTGCGATGACCTGCGCGTCGATTTCCGGATGCTGCCTGATGTCTTCGAGATCATCACCACGCGCGTTTCGGCCGATGTCGTCGACGGGATTCCGCTGGTCGGGGTCCGACGCAGCCAGATGGAAGGGTTCGGGCTGGTCGTCAAGCGCGGGTTCGACCTGGTGATCTCGCTGATCCTGGTCGTCGTGCTCAGCCCGCTGTGGCTGCTGCTGGCGATTGCCATTGGGGCCAGCTCGCGCGGTCCGATCCTCTATCGCCAGGAGCGTGTCGGCCAGGCCGGCCGGCTGTTCACGCTCTACAAGTTTCGTTCCATGGTTTCCGATGCCGAGGCCGAAACCGGTCCCGTCTTTGCCGCTCCGGACGATGCCCGGCGGACCGCGGTCGGCCGCTTGATGCGCCGCTTCAGCCTGGATGAGCTGCCCCAGCTCATCAACATCATTCAAGGGGACATGAGCCTCGTCGGCCCGCGCCCCGAGCGGCCGTTCTTCGTCGAGCGATTCGGCTCTGAGATCCCGCGCTACCTGGAACGGCACCAGGTGCGTCCGGGTGTGACCGGCTGGGCCCAGGTCAACGATCTCCGCGGCAGCACTTCGATCGCAGACCGAACCATCTATGACATCTATTACATCGAGAACTGGTCCCTCTCGTTCGACATCAAAATCCTGTTGCTGACCACCGGCCGGATCTTCCTGCACGCCCACGCCTACTGAGGCCGCCTCCAGCGGCTATCCTTCGAGTCA
>Ga0209057_1003527_pt1 | contig 11524 bp, 10 predicted proteins | sample GraSoiAngelo_146_FD_185903 | JGI IMG/M metagenome (GOLD analysis project Ga0209057, IMG submission 185903) | Grasslands soil microbial communities from the Angelo Coastal Reserve, California, USA - 14_1009_05_30cm (SPAdes) (version 2) | ecosystem: Environmental > Terrestrial > Soil > Grasslands ... | reverse complement strand
CTCTAGCGAAACTCGGGACGGCAGAGCTTCAGGTCCTAGCAGCAGGTTTCTGATGCCTCGTCCTCTGTTTCTCGTTCAGAGAATCTCTGATTTACGACGTTGAATCGAGCGCGGGGCCGGGGCATTCTGGCGGCCAGGGCGGCCCTCTTGGCAAGTGCGACCGGATCGCCTCGCCGACCGCGGTTGCAGCTCTTGGCTTCGATGAACTCCAACGCAATTTCGACTTGTGACTTCTTGATAATCAGGTAGGGGAGCATCGCGACCAGCAGTGGGGCGCGCTGGGCCCGCGCTCATGCGAAGGTGGCGCGACGAACGGTGACGGGGATTGCTGGGCTGGGTTGGCTTGGAGAGGTATCCGCCCCAGCGCTGCCGCAGCCACTCGAGGGCCTGAAAGTCGGTATTCGTGAAGACGATCTGCAACGTGTGGTAAGAACGCCCGCGCTGCAAGTAGCGGACGATATTGACGCAACCTTCGCCGTCGAAAAAGCCCGCCGTATACGCAACTTCATGGCTGGGCACTGTCGAAGGACCGTTGTCAGACACGATTAGGACCAGCGGCGGTCTGGTGTCTAGGGAGTTTCCGACTTCCACGTATCCCCCAGCACGCGGACGGGACCCGCGAAATTCTCGGCAATGGCGGCCTGCACGGCTTCGGCAATGGGTGGGCGGAAATCCAGCCGGGGGAGCTGGTCCACCGTCACCCACTGCCAGCCGGCGAGCACAGGATCGCGAGGGTCGAGCACCGGCGCGGCCCCCTCCCCTATCTCTGCCTGAAAAATGAGGTTGATAACATGGCGGTCCGGCGCCAGGCTCTCGCAGACGATGACGAGCGGCCCCACGCGCGCGTCCAGACGGAGCTCTTCCTTGAGCTCGCGGCGCAGCGCCGCGTCGAGCGTTTCGTGGCCCTCCAACCGGCCGCCGGGGAGCACCCAGTAGCGCTGGCCACGCTTGCGGTGCTCGACGAGCAAGATCTGGTTCTGGCGGACGATGATCGCCGCCACCCGCAGCTGAGGCGTCACGGGATTAAAGGCCTGTACCAGCGACGCGAGACTGACCAGCGATGTGCTCATCGTAGTGGCGGCTCCGGTCGCTTACTCGCGGGGCAGCTGCAGCGTCTGCCCGGGCGTGAGCAGCGGCGTCGACAGCCGGTTGGCCTGGAGGATCGCGTCCACGTGCGCCCGCGGATCACCCCGGTAGTGGGCGGCAACGATGCTCCAGACCGTGTCGCCCGGCGCGACGACCACCCGGTCGCTCGCCTGGGGCCCGCTCCCATAGGCCAGCCGGCCGGTGGCGAGCACGAGCGCGGTGGCGAGGACCAGGATGCGGCCCCAACCGCGGCGGCGCTGGGGTCGCGGATAGCCGTGTCGGGCGCCGTCCTGCACGAACATGCGTTCGTCATGGAACGCTAGCACGAACAGGCGTTCGCGTCAATCCCCTATCCGAACAAGTGTTTGCAAAGGGCGAACGGATGTGCTAGCATGCCCCCGTTTTGAAGAAACGTGGCGGTCAATCGGCCGCCGCCTGGGCGCGAAAAATCACCCGATTCGGCCCGGAAATTACTGTGCTACCATGCTGTGATCGCGGTCTGAACCCCTCCTCTCTCCCCTCCCTGGACGCGCCGCGTGGGACGGCGCCGGGTGCGAGATGATCGGCTCTTGGCCGTCGACATCGGCGTTAAAGGGAGGGGACGATATGCCGGAACCGTTGACCAGCAGGCAGCGGGAGATCCTGGAGTACCTGAGGTTTCGACAGAAGATCCGCAGTTACCCACCAACCGTTCGCGAAATTGGCGAAGCGGTCGGACTCTCTTCCAGCTCAACGGTTCAGAACCACCTCAACACCCTCGAGCGTAAGGGCTACATCCGGCGCGATCCGACCAAGTCGCGCACCATCGAAGTCGTCGATATCGACGAAATGCAGGCCAAGCTGAGCAAGGTCGTAGCGGTCCCTCTGATCGGGCGCGTTGCCGCCGGCCAGCCGATCCTCGCCGAAGAGAACATCGAAGACCACCTGGTCTTCAGCCAGGAACTCGTCGGCTCTGATAATGCCTTCGCGCTCGAGGTGCGCGGGGACAGCATGAAAGACGTCGGCATTCTCCCCGGCGATTTCGTGGTGGTCCGCCCCGGCAAAGATGCGCCCAATGGCAGCATCGTCGTCGCCCGGCTGGAAGACGACCAGACCAACGAGTCCACCGCCACCGTCAAGCGGCTCTTCCGCGAGGCCAACCGGGTGCGACTGCAAGCCGAGAATCCGGCCTACGAGCCGATCTACAGCACCGCCGCCCAGCTCGAGGGACAGGTGGTCGCGGTCGTGCGACTGCTGCGCTGATCGTTTAGGTCAGGCGCTGCGATCCACGCCGGGAAAGCGGAAAGGGTCGAACTTCGTCAGCAGCCGTCGCGGTAAGGCGCCGCGCATCAGCACCCCGTCGCCGCGATAATCGACCGCCTCCACGTTGCCGTGGGCATGGAATTCCGCCTGTCGGGCGTGCTCGCTGTAGGGCAGAAGCACCTCGATGGGGACCATTTCTCCGGGCAAGGCCTGGGCGATGGCGCGGCCCAGCGGCTCCAGTCCCGTCTTTCGTAGGGCGGAAATCGGCACCACGGCGAGATACGGCGACCAATCCTCGGCGAGCAGCTGGTCGACAGCCGACGGGCTCAGCTGATCCACCTTGTTGAGCGCCAGAACCTTCGGCTTCTCGAGCGCGCCCAGGTCCTGCAGCGTTTCGTGCACCGCCTCCATCTGGTCGCGTCCGTTGTAACGCGTGGCGTCGAGCACATGGAGCAGGAGATCGGCCTGCTGCACCTCTTCGAGCGTGGCCTTGAAGGCGGCCACCAGATCGGTGGGCAACTTCTGGATGAAACCGACGGTGTCGGTGAAGAGCACTTCGCGCCGGTTGGGCAGCCGCACCAGGCGGGTCGTGGGGTCGAGGGTGACGAATAACGCGTCGTCCACCTGTACCTGCGCGTGGGTTAGCGCGTGGAGCAAGGTGGATTTGCCGCTGTTCGTGTAGCCGACGATGGCGACCACCGGATAGGCGACGCGCCGGCGTCCCTCACGGCGCAAGGCGCGCTGCTTGCGGATCTCCTTGATGTCCCGGTCGAGCTCGCGGATGCGATGGCGAATGCGCCGCCGGTCGCTCTCGAGCTTTTGCTCGCCGGGGCCGCGGGTGCCCACGCCTGCGCCCAGGCCCGAGAGGTCGCGACCACCCTGGAGGCGGGGCAGGAGGTGATGCAGCTGCGCGGCCTCCACCTGCAGGCGGCCCTCCTTGGTGCGGGCGCGCTGGGCAAAGATGTCGAGAATCAATTCGGTGCGGTCGATCACCTTGACATCGAGCTTGCGCTCGAGGTTGCGCTGCTGGCGCGGGGACAGTTCCTCGTTGAAGACCAACAGGTTGAAATCGGCCTCGTGTTTCAGCGCGTGCAGTTCCTCGACCTTGCCCTTTCCCAGGAAGAGCGCGGGATCGGGTTTTGGGCGGCGCTGCGTGTTGGTACCAACCACGATCACGCCAGCCGTTCTCGCCAGCTCGCTCAGCTCGAGCATCTGCTCTTCCACGGCGGCCAGCCCCTGGTCCTCGTAATCGAGCGACATCAGGTAGGCACGCTCGTGCCTGCCATTGGAATTCCGGATCAACTCGCCTCTGCCGCCATGATACCGGCGCCAAGTCGCGCGATCGCCAGCTCCAGATCCGGTGGAATCCAGGTCACGCGCGAGTCGGCCTTAAACCAGGTCAGCTGACGCCGGGCATACTGGCGGACCTGGCGCACGGTCGAGACGCGCGCCGCCTCGAGCGACAGCGCCCCGTCGATGAAGGCTGCTATCTCGGGATAGCCGTGGCCGAGGCGTCGCAGATCCGCCCCGGGAAAGTCGCGGCGAACACGTCGCACCTCGTCGACAAAACCTTCGTCGATCATCCGTTGCACGCGCGTCTCGATCCTCCGATCGAGCTCCGCGAGCGGCACGTCCAGGCCGAGCACGGTGATCGACCAGGGTGGCGGGTTCGAGGTACGTGCCTCGGTGGGAGGCCGGCCGGTGGCGGCGTGAATCTCGAGCGCGCGGATCAGGCGCCGCGGGTTGCGGCGCGCGCGATCGGCGGCCGCGGGATCGATCCGCCGGAGCTCGGCGTCGAGCGCATCCGCACCCTCCTCGTCGAGGCGCTGCTCGAGCGCCGCTCGGAAGGCCGGGTCGGGCGGCGTGCCGCCGAGATTCCAACCGTCGAGCACGGCGCGGAGGTAGAGACCCGTCCCGCCCTGAAGCACCGGTAGTTGCCCGCGTCCGGCGATCTCTGAAATCGTCCGAAGCGCGACCCGCTGGTAGTCGGCGACGGTAAACGGCTCGTCGGGGTCGACGATGTCGATGCCATGCAGGGGAACACCTCGCAGCTCGGCTCGGGTTGGTTTATTGGTGCCAATGTCGCAGTGGCGAAAGACCTGGCGCGAATCCATCGACACCAGCTCGCCGTTCAGCCGCTCGGCGACGCGGATGGCCAGCTCGGTCTTGCCGCTCGCCGTCGGCCCGACGATCGCCACCACGCGCAGCCTGGCTACGGCCGTTTGAACAAGCGCCTCAACTGGTCATCCGGCAGGATCAGGGTCGTTGGCCGGCCGTGCGGGCAGCTGATCGGCTCCTCGGTCGTGGCCAGCGAGCTCAGCAGTTGGCGCGCGGATTCTGGTGTCATCGCGTCGCCGAAGCGGACCGCGCTGTGGCACGCCAGCATCGCCGCCGTCTCGCGCAAGCGGCGATCGGGGGTTCGCTCGCCGAGCAGGTCCGTGAGGAGCAGCTCGAGCACGCGCCCAACGCGACCTTCCGGCATCTCGGCCGGCGCCGCGCGAACTCGAATCGTGTGCGGCCCGAAGCGCTCCCCCTCGAATCCGAGCGTGTCCAGCCACGACTCGTGTTCCTCGAAGGCCGCGATCTGGCCGGGCGTCAGGTCGAGGACATGTGGGATCAGCAGCAGCTGGCTCGACGGCTGCCGCTGCTCGAGGCGGCGCACGATCCGGTCGAAGAGCACCCGCTCGTGGGCGGCATGCTGGTCGATCAACACAACCGCGCGCGGCGCCTCCGCCACCAGGTAGCCGCGCAGCAGCTGCCCGATGTACTCCAGCGGCGGCAGCCGCGGGCCAACGTCTCTCCCCTCTACGCCCTCGGTCCACCTCGCTTCTTGGCTCTCGATCCCCTCCCCAGCCTGTGGGAGAGGGCTAGGATGAGAGCTCGTCTCCCGCAACTCGAGCAGCGGTCCACCGGTTGCCGACTGCAGCTCGTAGATCGGGCTCTGCCGAAGGGCGTGGTAGCAGGCGCGCTCGACTGCCCCGAAGATGGCGCCCTCGTTGCGAAAGCGGACCTCACGCTTGGTGGGATGAACGTTGACGTCGACCTCGGCGGGATCCACCCGCAGGTCGAGTACCGCGAGCGGGAACCGATCGGGCTGGCGCAGCCCCAAGTAGGCCTGCTCAACAGCAAAGGCCAGGTTGCGGTGGTGGATGCGACGCCCGTTGAGCAGGATCACGACGTGCCCGCGACTGGCCCGGTGCAGCGCCGGCGGACTGATCAGACCGGCCACGATTCCATCGTCGACCGCGAGCATGGAGGCGGCCGTCGGCGCGTCGTAGACGGCGGCAAAGGCCGCGCGCCGGTCGCCGGTTCCAGGGGTTTCCAGGACGCGCCGGATGTCGACGTCGAGGATGATCCCCACGGTCGGATTCGCCAGAGCCAGTTCGCCGACGAGTCGCACGATGACCGCGGTTTCGGTGGCGGGTTGCTTGAGGAATTTGAGACGGGCCGGGGTGTTGAAGAACAGCCGGCTGACGCTCACCCGAGTCCCTAGCGGACTTCCGACCGGACCGGCAGCAACGTGCGACCCACCCTCGACCATTACGCGGTACCCCTCTCCCCCATCGCCCGTCCGGCTCACGGCTTCTACCCGGGCGACTGCGGCGATGCTTGCCAGCGCCTCACCTCGGAATCCGAGGGTGCGAATCGTTCGCAGGTCGTCGAGCGAGCGAATCTTGCTCGTGGCGTGCCGCAAAAACGCGAGCGGCAGGTCGACCGGGGCCATCCCCTCGCCGTCGTCGACAACCTCGATCAGGCCCTGCCCGGCGGCCTCGATCCTCACCTGGATCCGTGATGCGCCCGCATCGATCGCGTTCTCCACCAGCTCCTTGACCACTGCCGCGGGGCGATCGACCACCTCCCCGGCGGCGATGCCATCGGCGACCGTTGCCGGCAGGATCGTGATCCGGGCGGGCTCGAGACCGGTCTCAGCGCGTGACATGCTCTCCCTGCCACGCATAGAGCTTTTCCAGTGCTTCGCGCGGCGACAGGCGCTCCAGGTCGAGCTGCTTGAGCTCGGCGACCACCGGGTGATCCAGCGGCAGGCTGAGCTGCGCGCTCGCCTCCGGCCGTTCCAGCGGCCGCTGCCCCTCCAGCTCGGTGAGCACCTGGCGGGCGCGCACCACCACCTGGCGCGGAAGGCCGGCGAGTTCCGCGACATGAATGCCGTAGCTGCGGTCGGCGCCGCCCGCCACGACCTGGTGCAGGAAGATGACGCGCTCGCCTTCTTCGCGGACTTCCATCCGGAAGTTGCGCAACCGTGGCAACCGTTGGGCTAGCGCGGTCAGCTCGTGGTAATGGGTGGCGAACAGCGTCAGCGAGCGCAGCTGTGGAGCATCGTGCAGGTACTCGAGAATGGCCTGCGCGATGCTGACGCCGTCGTAGGTGCTCGTGCCGCGGCCCACCTCATCGAAAATGAGCAGGCTGCTGGGCGTCGCGTGCGCGAGAATGTGGGCGGTCTCCACCATCTCGACCATGAAGGTCGACAGGCCGCGGGCCAGCTCGTCGTGTGCGCCGACGCGCGTGAAGATCCGGTCGCACAGCCCGATCACGGCACGGCCGGCCGGAACGAAGCTGCCCACCTGGGCCAGCAACACGATGATGCCGGCCTGGCGAAGGTAGGTCGACTTGCCTGCCATGTTCGGGCCGCTCAGGAGCACAACCTGTTGGTCGCCGGGGTCGAGCCGTAGATCGTTGGGGACGAAACGGCCGGGCCCGAGTGCGGCCTCCACCAGAGGGTGCCGGCCATCGACGATCTCGATCCCCGGCTGATCCTGCAACACGGGTCGCACCCAACGGTGTCGCGCCGCCACGGTGGCGAGCGCGGCGACGGCATCGAGCCGACCGAGCCAGGCGGCGGTTTCGAGCAGGTCCTTGCCGGCCGCGGTGATCCGCCCGCAGAGCTCGCTGAAGAGCGCATGCTCGCGCGCGACCATCGCGCTCTTCGCGTTGAGGACCAGTGACTCCTTTTCCTTGAGCTCGGGCGTGACGTAGCGCTCGCCGTTGACGAGCGTTTGCTTGCGCACGTACTCGGCAGGGATCGCCTCGCGATTGGCGTGGCTGATCTCGAGGTAATAGCCGAACACCTGGTTGAATCCGACTTTGAGCGACCGGATACCCGTCCGCTGGCGTTCGTTCTGCTCCAGGCCGCCGATCCAGTCGCGGGCGGCCCGCGATCCGTCGCGAAGGCCGTCGAGTTCGGCGTCGTACCCTGGCTTGAAGACCCCGCCGTCTTTCAGCGTCGCCGGAACATCGTCGACCAGCGCCCGCCCAAGGAGATCGTGGAGCTCCTCTTCGGATGGCGAGGGCAGCGAGCCGGCCAGCTCCGGCCATTTGGCGGCCGTCCGCCGCACGCCCGGCAGCGCGACCAGCGCCTTGAGCAAGCCGTACAGGTCGCGTGGGGTGGCGACCCCTTGCCCGGTTCGCGCGGCGATGCGATCCAGGTCCGGCAAGCCGCGCAACGCGGCTTGCAGCTGGCCGCGCGCCAGCGGATCCTCGACGAGCAGGCTCACGCGGTCGAGCCGGTCATCGAGCGGCGCCCGGTTCCGCAACGGCTGGTCGAGCCAGCGCCGAAGCTCGCGGGCACCCATCGTCGTGGTTGCCTCGCGCACCATCATCCCGATGAGGTCGTCTCCCGATGACGCGCGCTCGGCAGCCAGGCCCAGGCTTTTGCGCGTCGGCGGGTCGAGATGCATGTAGGCCCGGGGATGCTCGGCATGCAAGCGGAGCAGCCCGGGCTCCAGGCGCAGGTGGGATCGCTCGGCGTGGCGTAACAGGGCTTGGGCGGCCGCCAGCGCCTCCGGCCACTCGTCGCAGCCGAAGGCCGCCAGGGTTTCGACGCCGAGCAGAGTCTGCAGGCGCTCGACGGCCGCGCGGGCATCAAAGTCGAGTGGATCGGCCCAGCTGACTGGGGTCGTCCCGACCAGCGCGAGCAGGCGCGGCCGATCCCCTTCGGACGCGACCAGCTCCGCCGGTCGCAGCCGGGTCAGCTCATCGCGAAGCGCGTCTTCGGTCGGCTCGACGCGCAGCAACGCGAGCTCGCCGGTGGAACAGTCCAGCGCCGCGATGCCGTGGTAGTGCGACCGCAGGCAGACCGCGACCGCGTAGTTGGTGCCGCCACCCTCGAGATAGGCATCCTCGACGACGGTGCCGGGCGTCAGCACCCGGACTACCTCGCGCCGAACCAGGCCGCGCGCTTCCCCGGCCGCCTCGACCTGGTCGCAGAGGGCCACCTTCAGCCCGGCGCGCAGCAGCTTTCCGACATAGCTCTCGTAGGCGTGGTAGGGAACGCCCGCCATCGGATAGCGCTGCCCCTTGCCGAGCTCGCGCGAGGTGAGCGTGATGCCTAAAAGCGGGGCCGCCCGTTCGGCATCGTCGCCGAAGGTTTCGTAGAAGTCGCCCAAGCGGAAGAGCACGATGGCGTCGGGGTGCTCGCGCTTGACCGCCTCGTACTGCTCGAGGACGGGCACCGGCTTCAGGGGGTTCGCCTAATTGAGAACCTGGCCTCGAAGTTGCCAGGCGGTGGCGTGCTCGATGGACACTCGACGGACGGTGCCGACCTGCGCGCCCAGGGGCGCCGCACCGATCACCACCCGGTTCTGCCGGGTCCGCCCCGTGGCCTCCCCGTTCTCGGCTCGCTCAACCAGCACCTCGACCGTCCTGCCCAGCCAGCGTCGGTTCGCAGCTTCGGCGATCCGCCGCTGGGCCTCGAGCAGCACGTTGATGCGGCGTTTCTTTTCGGCAGGCGCCACATCGTCCGCCTGGCGGGCCGCCGTCGTGCGTGGTCGCGGAGAAAAGCCCTGGATGTGGACGACGTCGAACTTGATTTCTTCCAGCAGGGCCAGTGTTCTCTGGAATTGCTCCTCCGTCTCACCCGGATAGCCAACGATGACATCGGTCGAGACGGAGAGGTCGGGGATGACATTGCGGGCGTGGGCGATGATCGCACGGTACTCGTCGACCGTGTAGCGACGGCGCATCTGCTTGAGGATGGCGTCGTCGCCGGACTGGAATGGCAGGTGCAAATGCTCGCAAACCCGCGGTAGGTCCCGGATCGCAAAGAGCAGGTCGTCGTGGACGTGGCGCGGATGGGACGTCAAAAAACGCACCCGCCAGATGCCGGGCACCCGTTCCACGGCTTCCAGGAGGGCGGCCAGCCCGGCCTTGGTGTCCGGGTCGCGATAGGAGTTGACCGTCTGGCCAAGCAGGGTAACCTCGCGCACGCCCTGGTCGGCAAAGCGGCGCACGTCATCGACGACGTCCTGCAACGGACGGCTACGCTCGGTGCCGCGAACGAATGGCACGATGCAGAAGCTGCAGACCTCGTTACAGCCGAAGATCACCGGCACATACGCGGTGAGCCCGTGCTGCAAGGCCACCCCACCGGTCTGGGCCGGGTCCGTCTCGTACTCGCCTTGTAGGTCCTCGATGAAAGCCTCGTACTGGCGCATATCAAAGCGGTAGTCGAGGTCGGGCAGCCGCTCGTAGAGGCGGTCCTTTTCCTTGTTGGCCATGCAGCCGGTCATGGCGATGGCGCGACCGGGACGCGCCCGCTTCCAGGCCTTCAGCTCGCGGAACCTTCCATACGCCTTTTGTTCGGCGTTCTGACGGACCGAGCAGGTGACGAGGATCGCGAGGTCGGCCTGGTCGAGGTCGGCGACGGCGCTGAAGCCGGCGGCCGTCAACCCTTGCGAAAGATAGTCCGCGTCCGACTCATTCATCTGGCAGCCGCTCACCCAGAGGTGAAAACGCTGACCGGAGGGTGGGCGCTTGTGCCCATTCGGTCGCGGCCGCCGGAAACTCAGCGGCTCGAGGGGTAGCGGTGCGCCGGGAATCCGGAGGCGGGGCGGGGCGGCCGGTTCAGGCATCGACCGAGTCTAGCGGGACTCGACCAGCAGACGGATCCCGGTCCGCTCCTCACCTTCGATGGTGATGTCGATGAAGGATGGGATGCAGACCAGGTCGAAGCCGCCGGCCGCGACGTAGCCGCGCGAGATGGCAATCGCTTTCACCGCCTGGTTGATGGCACCGGCGCCGATCGCCTGCACCTCGACGCGGCTCTGGCTGCGGACGACGCCGGCGATCGCCCCGGCGACAGCGACGGGTTTCGATGTGGCCGAAACCTTCAGGATCTCAATCGCGGCCCGGGCTGTACGGGGGACGCCAGCAGCCGGGCTGGCCGATAACGTCTTCTCCCCTGTCGAGCCGTTCGATGGCGGTGTGCTGGTTTCCAGAGTGTCCATCTATTCTATCGAGGCATGGCGACCGAACGTTTGATTGCCCCCCGACACCTTAACCCCCAGGGCAGGGGTCGTCAAGCCGCTAGGCGACCTCGACCTCCCGATCCAGGCGCTCGATCCCGTCCGCCTTGCCCGAAAGGGCATCGATCCGGACCAGCACGGAGTTGAACTGGACCGGTCCATCGGCCACTTTGAAGCGGTACGGGACCCCCGTCAGGAAGCGCTGGAGGCTGGCCTCCTTGTCCATCCCGATCACGGAGTCGCGTGGCCCGACCATCCCCAGGTCGCTGACGAAGGCGGTGCCACCGGGAAAGATCCGGGCATCGGCGGTGGGAACGTGCGTATGGGTCCCGAAGACGAAGCTGGCGCGGCCGTCCAGGTACCAGCCCATGGCGATCTTCTCCGAGGTCGCTTCCGCGTGGACATCCATCAGCCGGAGCTTGGTCCCCGGCCCCTGGCGCAACACCTCGTCGGCCGCCTTGAAGGCCGAATCGATGGGCGGCATGAAGAGCTGGCCCTGCACGTTGCCGATCAGGACCTGGCCCTTCTCCCCCAGGTCGTGACAGAACCAGCCGCGTCCCGGCGCCCCGGAGGGATAGTTGTGCGGGCGGAGAATCGGTCGATGCTCGTCGAAGCCGGTCATCATCTCGCGCTGGTCCCAGATGTGGTTGCCGGAGGTGAGCACGTCGATCCCAAGGCTGAACAGGTCGTCCGCGATCTTCGGCGTCAGGCCGAAGCCGCCGGCGGCGTTCTCGCCGTTGGCGACCACCAGGTCGATGACGAACTCGCGGCGTAGCTGTGGTAGGAGACGGGCGACGGCCTCGCGTCCGGGGCGCCCGATGATGTCGCCGATCGCCAGCGCGGTCACGACCATTGGCCGATCGTAGCAAGGCGGTCGCGATCGAGGCGTTGCTCCGCGGCCTCCCCACCTTGACGATTGGCGCCACCTTCAACCAGTT
>Ga0209057_1003524_pt1 | contig 11531 bp, 10 predicted proteins | sample GraSoiAngelo_146_FD_185903 | JGI IMG/M metagenome (GOLD analysis project Ga0209057, IMG submission 185903) | Grasslands soil microbial communities from the Angelo Coastal Reserve, California, USA - 14_1009_05_30cm (SPAdes) (version 2) | ecosystem: Environmental > Terrestrial > Soil > Grasslands ... | reverse complement strand
AGCGATATGCCGCGAGCGCGACCTCGAGCGCACGCAGTCCCGCCTCGCCGTCGATGGGCACGCGCCGGCGCGCGAGGATCGCCTCGACGAAGTCGCCGATCATCCGCGTATTCAGGTCGTCGCCCCAGCCGACGAGCTTCGCGCGCCCCGCGGCGTCGTCATAGTGGGTGAGCGCCTGACGGAAGACGTCGATGTCGACGGTCGCCTTGTCACCGACGACATGCAGGGTGACGCCGCCCCACGTTGGGAATGTCTGTGGACGCGACCAGCTGCAGTCGATCGACGCGAACGCACCCGACGCGAGGTCGAGCGTGAGGATGCCGCAGTCCTCGACGTCGAGCCCGTACACGAACGAGCCGAGCTCGGCGTGGACGCGCGTCACTTCGTCCGCGAGGAGCCAGCGGATCGCGTCCGCGGCGTGGACGGTGTGATCCATGACCGCGCCGCCGCCGGCCGCTTTCTTGTCGCCGAACCAACGGCCGGGATACTGCCCCGGATTCGTCGCGCGCACCGCGCGAATGGTGCCGAGCATCCCGCCGGCGATCGCCTCGCGCAGGGCGATGACCGCGGGACTACTGCGCACCGGGAACGCGATGCCGAGCTGCACGCCGGCGCGCGCGCAGGTGTCGATCATCGCCTTGCCGTCCGCGACGGTCGTCGCGATCGGCTTGTCAGTGAGCACGTGGACGCCGCGTGCCGCCGCCGCCTCGGTGTAGCGACGGTGATCCGCGTTCGTCGACTCGATCACGACCGCGTCGCTCGCGGCGAGCAGACCATCGAGCGACTCGTGCCATCGCGCGCCGTGCTCTTTCGCTGCGGCACGTCCCCGCGCGGCATCCTCATCGTGGACGCCGATGAAGTCGACCTGGTCGAGCGCCCGCAGCGTGCGCGCGACGCCGGCCGCGTGCACGTGCGCGAACGAGATGAGCCCGACGCGGAGCTTCACGCCCGCCATTCGATGACCTTGCCGCTGTCCGCCGACTCGATGACCGCGAGGCCCAGCGCGAGCGACCGCAGCCCTTCGCGGCCGTCGACCAGTGGTCGATCGCCACGCGCGACACGCGCGAAGATGTCGCGCAGCTGTCGGCGGTAGGGCGATTCCGCGAGCGTGGGCGTCGCCATCATCGCGGGTGAGCCGGCACCGCCGGGCGCCTGTACGAGGAACGGCGACGCCGCGCGGCTGTCGTGCACGAGCATGCCTCGGTCGCCGCGGAGCTCGAAGCCCGTACGGAACCCAGCGTGCTCGGCCCAGCTGCCCTCGATGTGCACGATCGGTCTGTCGGCGAAGCGCAGCGTCGCGATCGCGTAGTCGAGACCGCTCGCGCCGGTGTGCAAGCGCCGCGCGTAGACGCGCGCGGGCTCGCCGAACCACCAGCGCGCCGTATCGAGGTCGTGGAGCATGAGATCGAGCACCACGCCGCCGCTCTTCTCTGGGTCGAGGTACCACGCGCGCGCCGATCCGACCGGGAAATTCCCACGCACCAGGGTCGCGATGGCCGGCTTTCCGAGGGTGCCGTCACCGATCATGCGCTTCGCGATCTGGTACTCGGGGAAGTAGCGGACGACATGGCCGACGGCGAGCGCGACGCGCGCGTCCTCGCACGCGCGGACGATCGCCTCGGCCTGCTCGCGCGTGCGCGCGAGCGGTTTCTCGCAGAACACGTGCTTGCCGGCCTTCGCTGCGGCGATCGCGTAGTCGGCATGCAGGTGCGTCGGCGTCGCGACGACGACGAGGTCGACATCCTTCGCCGAGCACAGCGCGAGCGGCTCGCTCTCGATGCGCGCGCGGACCTCCTCCGCGATCGGCGCGGCTTCTTCCGGCGTCGCCGCTGCGATCGCCGTCACCCGGACGTCGTCGAGCCCCTGCGCGCTGCGCGCATGCATCGCGCCCGCGAACCCCGTACCGATCACGCCAATTCGCATGACGAGCGCAGCCTACGCAAGAGGCGCGCTCCTTGTAGAGGTGTTCGCGGTCGCGACGCGCGGCGCCGTGCGCCACGCGTGTGTGCGGCGCAAGGCGGTCGCGTCGAGCGAGCCTCACGGGAGTGAGCCGCCACTCGGACCAACTCTCATTCAGCACGGCCAAGTGGCGGCGTGGCGAGCGAGCCGCGACCGCCGCGAAGCCGCACACACGCGCACATGAGAAGGGCGCTCCTCTCGGAGCGCCCTCTCAAATGGCCGCGCGAGGAACTACTTCGATCCGATGGTCCCGCGGACGAGAAGAGTCATCGCGAAGCTGTCGCCGTCCGGGTTCTTGTAGATCGGGTCGCCGTCGGCGGGCCAGCCCGCGACGCGCTTCTTGTCGTTGATGGGGTTGTTCCCGAAGCGCTGCCACAGCGGGATGATCGGGAGCAGCTCGTTGAACGCGAGCGCGAGCTTGGTCACGGCCGCCTTCTGCTTGCTCTCGTCGAGGCCATCGCCGGTCTGGTTGATCAGGTCGTCGAGGTCGACCGTCTCACCGCTCGCGAGCTTCTGCTTGAGCGGGTACTTCATGCCGCCGCCGGCGGGGATGGTGTTATTCGCGCGGAGGTTCTGGATGTAGGAGTACTGCGGATGCGGTGCCGTCGACGAGCCCCACGCGCGAACGAAGAACGCGTGCTTGCCGTCGTTCACCTCAGGCAACTGGGTCGAGCTCACGATGCCGCGCGCCGTGACCTTGAAGCCCCACTTCGTCAGCGATTCGGCCGCGTGCGTCGCGGCGCTCGACCAGTCGGCGAAGTCGCTCGGGAAGACGAGCTCGTACTCCAGGCGTTTGCCGTTCTTCGCCCAGAAGCCGTCGGAGCCCTTTGCGTAGCCGGCGTCCTTCATGAACTGGTCGGCCTTACTGGTGCTGAACTCGTACTCCTTCAGCTTCCCCTGGTCACCGGACCCGATCCAGTCGGGCACGAGCTGGTCGCTGAAGCCGGCCATGTACTTCTGCGCTTTGCCGGAGTCGCCGTAGGTGATGGCCGCCGACTCCGCCTTGTTGATCGCGTGCGCGACCGCGTAACGCAGCCGCACGTCCTGGAACTCGGGCGCCTTCTCCCAGTGGAAGAAGAGCGCCGGGCCGGTGTACAGCGGCGGGCGCGCGATGCGGATGCCGGCGTCCTGCATGGCCTTGTCGACAGCGAGCGTGAATCCGTGCGTCGCGTAGTCAACGTCGCCGGACAGCACGAGCGGCGAGATCTGGTTCGTCTCGCCCTGGTACACGACGACCTTGTCGAAGTTCACGCGGTCCGCGGCATACCCGCCGGGGTTCTTCACGAACGTGACCTGCGATTCCGTGAGCGTCGCGGGATCGATCTTGTACGGGCCGACGGAAGTCGGCTCCTTCGGGCGGAACGCATCCTTCTCGGTGCGCAGGTCCTTCCATTCCTGGTCGGTGCTCTTCTTGCCGGCCTTCACGAGGTCGTCGAGCTTCTTCGAGTAGGTGCCGTAGAGCGCGTCCGGTCGCGTCGGCTCGCGCAGCAAGAGGCGCTCGGCGAGGCTCGACTGGCGCGTGAAGTGGAAGTTGATCGTCTGGTCGTTGACGATGTCCATCCGGTCGATGTAGTTCCAGATCGTGAAGTTGTCGAGCCGGCCGACGTTGAACGTCGTGTACACGTCCTTCGCGGTGAACGGCGTGCCGTCGCTCCATTTGATGCCCGAGCGCAGCTTGAGCTCATAGTTCTCGCCCTTGTATCCCGAGGACTCGGCGAGCCAGTACTCGAACTTCTTGTCGGCCCATAGGTACATACCGAGCGTCGTCAGCCAGAGGTGCCGGTAGATGCCGGTCGTGAGGATCCCGTTCGGCGCGTAGCCGTTCCAGTGACCTGCCGGCGGGAGCACGTACGGCCATCCACCGTGGAACTCGCCACCCTTCTTCGCGGTGCCGCCGCCCGTCGGACCGGTCGTGCCGGGCGCGCACGCGGCGACCATGAGGCCGATCGTCGTGAGCGTCGAGTCACGTAGGAACCGCCGGCGGGTCGGGTTGTATCGAAGTTTCGCGTCAGTCATTCGATCCCTCTCCTTCGCCGGGGGTCCTCAAGACGCCTACGGTCCGCCCGGACGCTTGCCGGTGTAGCGCGTTCGGCTCCCTTTGTCATCTACGTCAGGGATGCGGGGCGACGACCATCGCGCGAGAAGCGCGAGCACGCCGACGAACAGGAGCCCGACGACGATCGCGAGGACCGTTACGACGAACCCGGCTGAACTCGTGTCCTCGAAGGGGAGTACGAGAAGAGCCCCAATGATGATGAAGAGCGCGAGTGCGAAGTTCGCGCGCAGTATCTGAGGGTCCATTACCTCACTCCGATGAGCTCTGCCGCCGGCGCACGCTCGCGGACGGCCACGTGACACGCGACCTCGCGCCCGTCGGGGATCCCGAGGAGCTCCGGCACCCTGACGTCGCAGAGCCCTTCTTCGAACAGCGGACAGCGCGGATGAAAGGTGCAGCCGCTCGGGAGGCGCAGGAGGCTGGGCACCTCGGCGCTGCGCAGCTCGACGCGCTCCTTCGAACGCGTGAGGGTCGGGTCGGCTTCGGGGATCGCCGCGACGAGCGCCGCCGAGTACGGATGCGCGGGATCGCCGACGACGAGCTCCGATGTGCCGAGCTCGACGACGCGGCCGAGGTACATGACGCCGATCCGGCCGCGCCGCGCGAAGTAGCGCGCGACCGCGAGGTCATGCGTGATGAGCACGATCGTCACGCGGAACTCGTCGCGCAGCGCGAGGAGCAGGTTGAGCAGGCTGATGCGGATGGATACGTCGACCATCGACACCGCCTCGTCGGCGACGATCACGCGCGGGTCGACACTGAGCGCGCGCGCGATGGACACGCGCTGGCGCTGTCCGCCGGAGAGCTGGTGCGGGTACTTGATAAGGAAGTCCGCGGGCGGCGTGAGGCCGACGCGCTGAAGAAGTTCGGTAACAGCGCCGATCGCGCCGCGCCGATCGCTGACCTTCTTATGGCGGAACAGCGGCGCCGAGAGCGTCTGATAGACGGTGCGGATGGGATTGAGCGACGCATACGGGTCCTGATGCACGAGCTGCACTGACCGGCGGAAGCGCGCGAGCTCCTTTCCCTTCGTCGTCCACACGTCCTTGCTTTCGAAGAGCAGCTGACCGCTCGTCGGACGCAGGAGGCCCGCGAGCATCCGTCCGGTGGTCGTCTTCCCGCAGCCGCTCTCGCCGACGAGGCATATCGCCTCGCTCTGCCCGAGCGCGAGGGATACGCCGTCCACTGCTTTGATGACGCCGCCCGGCGTCTTGAACGCGCGCGTGACGTTCACGAGCTCGATGAGCGGCGGCCCCTTGACGGTGATGTCGCCCGAGACGGTCAGGTCCGCACCGCCAGCTTCTCGGCGACCGCGGCCTCGCCCGTGCCGATGATCTCCGCGACGTGCTTCCACCGGATGCAGCGTGCGTCGTGCTCGGGCGTGTCCACCGCGAGGAGATCGGGCTCGCGCTCCTTACAGGCGTCGATCACGTACGGACAGCGCGGGTGGTACGTGCAGCCCTCAGGAAGCTTGATGAGATCGGGCGGGCTGCCCGTGATCGAGCTGAGACTCCCGAGCGCACCCGTCACGCGTGGCACGGCACGAAGGAGACCGACCGAGTACGGATGACGCGGCCGGTAGAACATGTCCTTCACCGCGGCGCGCTCGACGACCGTGCCCGCGTACATCGTGATCACGCGGTCGGCGAGCTCGGCGGCGAGCGAGAGATCGTGCGAGATGAAGATCATCGAGAAGCCGAGTTGCGCGCGCAGCTTGCGAAGCAGGTCGATGATCGAGCGTTGCGTCAGGATATCGAGCGCTGTCGTCGGCTCGTCGAGGATGACGATCGCGGGCTCGAGCAGAAGGCTCATCGCGATGAGGACGCGCTGCCGCATGCCTCCGCTGAGCTCGTGCGGGTACGCGCGCAGGACACGGTCGGGGTCGAGGTTCACCATGCGCAGCAGATCGCCCGATCGCGCGCGCACCTCGGTCGTCTTGTTCATCCCGTGGGCGCGCGCGGTGTCGAGGAACTGCTCCCAGATGTTGATGACCGGGTTGAACGAGTTGAGCGCGGCCTGGAAGACCATCGCGCACTCGCTCCAGCGGAACTCGCGAAGGTCCTCGCCGTCGAGCCTGGTGACATCGATCGTGGCGTCCTCGCCGCGGTAGAGGATCTGCCCCGACGTGATCTTGGCGGTGCGCGGCGAGAGCCGGATGAGACTGACGGCCATCGTCGTCTTCCCGGACCCGCTCTCGCCGATGATCGCGAGCGTCTCGCCGCGTCGCAGCTCGAACGACACGTCGCGCACCGCCTGCACCGGGCCGCGCCGCGTGCGGTAGATGATCGAGAGGTCGCGCACCGAGAGAACGCTGTCGGGCGCGACGCTCGGGACCGGTTGTGGCTGCGGCACGCTAACCCGTGCTGCGCAGGCGCGGGTTGAAGATGTCCTCGAGCGCGGAGGCGAGCCACACGAGTGACAGCTGGAAGAGCGCGATCGCGAGGATCGGGCTGAGGATGTACCAGAGGCTGTCGCGGAAGAAGAGCGCGCCCCGGACGTACGCGAAATTCAGCATGAGGCCCCAGTTGCGTCCGGAGAGCGGGAACAGGCCCAGAAGCGTGAGTCCGGCGACGCCGTAGATCGCCGCCGTCATCGCGAGGATGAAGTGGATGGCGATGTAGCTGCGCATGTTCGGCAGGATCTCTTTGAAGATGATGTGGAAGAGTCCGAGGTCGAGGGACCGCGCGGCCTCGACGTAGTCGCGCTCCTTTAGCGAGAGCACCTGTGCCCGGACCTGCCGCAGCAGACCGGCCCACGCGAGCAGCGCGAGCAGCGCGGCGATGATGAAGATGCTGTTGAACTTCAGCACGCTGCCAAGCAACACGATGATCGGGATGTGCGGGATCGTCAGCCAGAAGTCGGTCGCGCCCGAGATGAGCGAGTCGACCTTTCCGCCCACGACGGCCGCGAGCGAGCCGAAGGTGACGGCGATGAGCGTCGAGAAGAATCCTGCGACGAGACCGACGATGAGGATGTCGCGCCCGCCGTCGACGATCTGATTGAGCACGTCGCGGCCGCTCGAATCGGTGCCGAGCGGATGCGCCCCGGAGGGTGGCTGGTAGATGGCGGTGACGTCGACCCTGTCCTGGTACGGGATGAAGATCGGGGCGACGAAGGCAAGGAAGAAGAAGAAGATGACACCGACGAGGCCGACGAGACCGAGCGGGCGGCGAGAGAGCAGTCGCAGGAAATCCAGGACCGCGTTGGAGAATCCGGTCACGCGGTCGCGGAAGGTCGGGCGGGCGAGCGCCGCGACGCTCATCCGTTCGCGCCTCCCGCGCGACCGATGCGCGGATCGAGCTTCGCATAGAGCAGGTCGGCGGCGAGATTCGCGACGACGACCGCCACCGTCAGCAGCAGGACGATGCCCTGCATCACGGTGTAGTCGCGTTGGTCGATCGACTTGAAGAGACGGAGCCCGAGGCCGGGGTACACGAGGATCGACTCGATGAAGAACGCGCCGCCGACGACATACCCGGCTTGGATCGCGAGCTGTGTCACCAGCGGAAGGACGGCATTGCGTCCGACGTACGCGGTCGTGATCCGGCCGTCGGTGAGGCCACGAGCGCGTGCCGCGTTCACGTAGTCCTCCTCGAGAGTCGCAAGCGTCGCGCTCTTCATGCTGAGGATCCAGTGCCCGATCGTCGCGAGGAAGTACACCGACACCGGGAGCACCGCATGGAACAGGATGTCGGCGACGAAGCCGATCGAGAATCCGGGCGCGACGCTCGGACTGGTCGCGCCGCGCATCTCAGCGATCGGTAGCAGGCGTAGCTGCGTGCCCAGGACCACGACGAGGAGAAGCGCGATGACGTAGTTCGGGATCGAGCTGAGCATCGAGCCTCCCGTCGAGACCAGGTGGTCGAACCACGAGTCGCGGCGATATGCCGCGACCAGCCCGAGACCGACGCCGACGGTGAAGCTCAGCAGCAGTCCAAGCCCGACCGTGAACAGCGTCCACGGCAGGTACGCGACGATGATCGAGAAGACCGGCGTGCCCTGCGAGAGCATCGAGTTGCCGAGATCGCCGCGCAGAAGACCGCCGAGGAACTTGAAGTACTGCTCGTGGATCGGCGCGTTGAGGTCGAGCTGGAAGAGCGACGACGCCTGCTGCTTCGCGTCTTCGTAGCTGAGCAGCTGCTCTTGCATGATCTGCTGGATGTAGTTGTCGACGGCGTTCCCCGGCATGAGCCGGATGAGGACGAAATTCAGCGTCGTGACGAGGAAGATGGTGATGAACGCGCGCACGAGCGCGCGGGCGATCGGCTTGTCCCACATCCACGCGAGCGCCGCGCGCCCGCGCGCGTATCGCGAGTAGCGATAGAGGTCGCTGGCCAGCCGAGCGTCGGCTGGTGTGGTGGCCGCCACGCTCGACAGACTAATCCCGGGCGAGGACGGCGAGGACCGACTCGAGCGGCGTCGCGGCGAGCGACCCGATACGCAGATCGGCGCCGCTCAGATCCATCCCCGCGGTGAGCGGGTTCGGTACCGCGACGCAGCGCAGACCCGCGCCCTTCGCGGCCGCGATCCCGTTCGGCGAGTCCTCCAACGCAAGCGCCTCATGCGGCGCGACGCCGAGCGCGTCGACAGCCGCGACGTAGAGGTCGGGAGCGGGCTTCGGTCGCGCGACATCTTCGCGCGCTTTCACGGTGTGCCAGCACGCCGCGAATCCAAGGCGTTCGAGATGCCCGAGGACCCAGGCGCGCGTCGAGCTCGAGGCGATGCCGAGCCGCAGCTCGAGTCGCGTCGCGTCGTCGACGTACTGACGCACGCCGTCCATCAGATCGAGCGCCGCGACGAGCTCGTTCTTCCGCTTGTCGCGTCGCGCTTGCGTCACGACCTTATCCAGGCCCTCGCCCACGAGCGCAGCGAGGTGCTCGACCGGCTCGAAGCCGCGGTCGCTGCCGATGAAACCGTGCCACAGGTCCATCGGGATCTCGTGGCCGTGCTCCTTGTAGATCTCCGACCACGACTGGAGCGCGGGCATCTCCGTCTCGAGGATGAGGCCGTCGAAATCGAAGATGACCGAGCAGGATGTGTTCGTTCGGCGCGTGCGCGCCGGCATTCGGGTGGCCCATGCCGAGCGTGACGTTCGCGAGCGATCGTTTGCCGCAGACCTGCCACATCGGCGACGTTCCGCCGGACGAGGGGATGAGCATCGCCGGCTTGCCGATCTCCTGCTCCGCCGCGGCCTGCGCCGCGCGCACCAGCGGGTCATCCATGCGGCCGCGATATGGACGCGTGCCTTCCTTCGCGATGAGGTCGACGTCCTTGAACCCGTGCCGATCGAGATGCGCCCGCACGAGGTCGCGGATCTTCTGGGGACTCTGCTCGGGCACAAGTCGGAAGTCGATCTTCACCATCGCCTCGGAGGGGATGACTGTCTTCGTCCCTTCGCCGATGAATCCCGAGACGATGCCCGCGATGTTGCACGTCGGCTCGAAGACCGACGCGACGCGCGCCTCCGTGTCCTTGCGACCCCACGCGAAGCCGGCGATCGCGTAGATCTTCTTCAGCACGTCGGCCTCGAACGGAAGCGTGCGCACGTGCTCGAGCTCCGCGGGCGTCGGCCGGCGTACGTCGTCGTAGAACCCGTCGATGAGGATGCGCCCGTCGGGCGCGACGAAGGTGTTCAGCGCCTGGACGAGGCGCCAGGCCGCGTTCGGCAGATGCGTCGCGCCGCCCGAGTGCGCGTCACGCGCCATCGAGCGCACCCGCAGCTCGATATAGAGGATGCCCTTGCCGCCCAGCAGGAGCGCCGGACGACCAGCCGCGTCGATCGCACCGCCCTCCTTCAATGCGCCGTCGCCGTCGGTCAGCGTCGGATCTTTCGCGAGCAGCTCGGCGAGGTGCGCGCTGCCGTCCTCCTCCTCGCCTTCGATGAGGAAGCGGACACGGATGGGCAGCTCGCCGTGTACCGCGCGGTACGCCTCGACGGCCTGGATGCGAAGTAGGAGATGTCCTTTGTTGTCGTCCGCGCCGCGCGCCCAGATCGCGCCGTCGCGCACCGCGGCCTCGTACGGTCCGCTCTTCCACAGCTCGAGCGGCACGGCGGGTTGCACGTCGTAGTGCTGCACGCAGATGAGCGTGCGCTTCCCGCCGCCCGTCTCTCCGACGACGAGTGCGGGCTCACCTGCGACGCGGAATTCGCGCGTCTCGCATTCCGCCGCGCGCAGCCGCTGTGCGCACCAGTTCGCCGCGTCGTCGAGCGCCGAGTCCGCGCCGGTCTCGCTGGGGATGCGGCAGAGGTCGCGCAGATCGTCGACGAAGCGGTCGCGGTTCGCGTCGAGGTAGCGGTCGAGAGGACCCACCCGAGCGAATGTATCGAGGCGCCGCGCGTCGCGTGTCCGGGTTCGAAAGGGCGGCGCGTTCCAGTAGGTTGGTGGCGTCGTGCAGATCCGGTCGCATCGCGGCTATCCGACGCCCGTTGGATCCTTCTGGGACGCGTACCCCGAGCATCCCGAGCTGTACGACCGCTTCGCGCTCTCGACGCTGTACGCCGTGCCGATCGCGCATGAGCTCGTCGAATTCCGGTCCGCCCGCGTTTTGGACGTCGCGTCAGGTACCGGCAAGAACGCCATCGAGCACGCGAAGATCGCGCGATGGGTGATCGGCATCGAGCCGATGCCGAAGATGCGCGATTACGCCATCGCGCGTGCGGCGTCACTTGGCATCGCCAACGTCGAGTTCCGCGACGGAATCGCCGAGGACCTCTCGGCATTCAGTGACGACACCTTTGACGTCGTCACTTCGATGCACGGCGCGCCGTTCCCCTGGGATACGGAGCGTCGGTTTCTACGGGAGTCCGAGCGCGTCGTGCGCAAGGGTGGTCACATCGTGATCGTCGGCACGACGCCGGGCTGGCGCCCGCAGCATTTGCGCGGGAGTGACTCTGATTTCGGTAACACGGAGGTTCTGCGCGTCATGGGCGAGCTGGAGCGCTTCGGCTTCGGCCATCGTGATGTGGTCGTCGACATGGACTACGGCACACAGCAGGAGGCGCTCGAGACTTTCGGATTCATCTACGGACCGCAGGCGATCGACTACATCCTCGACCACGGAGCATCACGCCTCGAGTGGTCGCTTCGTATCTACACGCGAACGGTCTGACGCTCCCGCGCGAGGTCAGGTCTTGCGTACGACGTGCCGCGGGTCGAGCGCGTCGCGAAGGCCGTCGCCGATGAAGTTGATCGACATCACGGCGAGGAAGATGAAGAACCCCGGGAAGAACGCGATCCACGGCGCCTTGTCCATGTCGGTGGTCGCGTGGTTGAGCATGTTGCCCCACGAAGAGGTCGGTGGCTGGATGCCCAGACCGAGGAACGAGAGCGTGCTCTCGGCGATGATCGCCGCGCCGACGCCGAGCGTGCCGGCGACGATGATCGGCGCGAGCGAGTTGGGGAGGATGTGGCGGAAGATGATCCGCCGGTCGCGCGCGCCCACGCCGCGCGCTGCCTCGACGAACTCGCGCTGTTTGAGCGAGAGGAACGTCGCGCGCACGAGACGCGACGTCGTG
>Ga0209057_1003521_pt1 | contig 11540 bp, 8 predicted proteins | sample GraSoiAngelo_146_FD_185903 | JGI IMG/M metagenome (GOLD analysis project Ga0209057, IMG submission 185903) | Grasslands soil microbial communities from the Angelo Coastal Reserve, California, USA - 14_1009_05_30cm (SPAdes) (version 2) | ecosystem: Environmental > Terrestrial > Soil > Grasslands ... | reverse complement strand
GCAACCGTACATGGCGCGCACAGCGTGACCTTCGAGATGTGTTCGCGAAGTAAAGGGAGTCCCGCAGAAATGATAAACGTAATCCCAAGGCTTCACTTGAATCCGCGAGTCACCGGCGAGGAGATAGCCGGCGAGGCCAAGCTGGCGTTTGTCACCCGTGATTCTGTAGAGCTCGACGAGGGCCAGCTCCATTTCTGGATGGCCGGAGAACAAAGGTTTCTTATCCTGGCCAGGACCGAAGTTGGGTAGAAGAAAATCATTTACAAAACGGACGCCCGCGTCCAGCAACGTGCGATCACCGGTAGCGCGGTAGTAGGCGATGGCGCCTTGCAGAAAGTGGCCCATGTTGTAAAGCTCGTGGCCCCACTGCTGAACTTTCGGATCCATGCGCTGCGAGGCGCGCTCGCCAACGTAATAGGTGTTCAAATATCCATCCGGCTGCTGCGCGGCGATGACGTCCTTCGCGATTTTCTCGACGGCATCACGAAGCTCGGGGCGCTCGCCGGATTGCAGAGCAAAGCCGACAGCTTCGGTCCACTTGTAAACGTCGGAATCGGAATACACCGGGCCGCGCTGCGCCGCGGTGCTCTTCCCGATGAGGCGGCGGAAATTATCCATGCGGCCGTTGGCTTCCAGCAATTTTTCCATCGAAGGAATACTTTTGTTGACGTTGACCTCGCGGCGCTGCGCCCAGAAACCGTTTTCGATCGTGACGGCGTGAACCGGTACGTTCCTCAGTTTGGCGTACGGCGATTTTGCGAGATTGAGGATGCCCTGGTCGCGCCAAGGTGGAGTCGTCGTTAGTGTGACTTGGGATTGGTGAGCAAGTTCACTCTTTCCGCGCTCGACAGCGGAGAGAGCCGCGAAAAGTTCTCGTCCTGGCTGCAAGCAAGAAATCGTGGCGGCAGTGACCGCCGAGGACACGAATTGTCTCCGTGAAAAATTCTCTGTCTTGCTCATAGTCACTCCTTGTGGCGCGGAGTCTCCAGAACACAAATCATAACGCAACTGGCGTCCGTCAAACCTCTGCTGAAGGCATGCGGGGCGCCGCGCCGGCTCTGGCCGAAAAATACCTATTCCCAAAGGCCCCGGGATTTGGTATATATATCCCTGAGCGGTGTCCCCCCGTGGTCGGTTTGCATGATACGAACTGATCTCGAGATTCCAGCCTTGACCGCCCTCTCGCTTCCAGTGAGGCGTTCCCGGTTTGTGCGCGGCCTGTTCTTCCCTGCAATTCTGATTGCTTCTTGCTCCATTTTTGCCTCGCAGTGCTCTGCTCAAGATGTCGCCAAAGCGGCTCGCCAGGAACGAGGCCAAAAAGAAAGCAAGCAGAAAAAGTCCAAGCACGTCTACACCGAGCAGGATTTAAAGCGCACTCCGATTCTCACGCCGGAAGATCGCGCTCAAGTGGAGGCAAAGAAAAACCAGACTGTTCCGTCGCCCACAGAAAAATCGGGAGAAGCTGTTGACGCACAGTCACTTCCCGGCGACGCTCCACTCGGTGACGTGGCGCGCCGATTCCGCAAACAAAAAGAGTCGCAAAAGCTTCAGCGCTCCGCGGAGTTCCATCTGCCATTCGTGGATGCTCCTGCGCTCGCGTCGCCCAAACCTCCGGTGATGCCGCTGCGTCCGCCGGCTTCCAATCCTGCTCCGCCGAGATTCGTTCCCTATCAGCCGCCTGTGAGGCGGTCGCCGTTCGAACGTCCGCGCGTCTTTGTTGCACCGCCGACCCTTCCGCTCTCGCGTCCTCCGGCGGCACGCATTGTTCCGCTGCAGCCGGTAGTTCCGGCTCCGGTCGCGCCAGCGACACCTATTCTTCGTGTTGCGCCAAGCGGCGCGGCAAAACTCAATGCAGTGATTGCGCGGCCCGGTGACTCGCTCTGGAAAATTGCAGAACAAAATTTGGGTAAGGGAACCCGCTGGCAAGAACTGCTCTCCGTCAATCCGGCGATTCGTGACGCGAACCAGATCAAAGCTGGTTCACAAATTTTCCTGCCTGCGGTTTCTTCAATGCGGACTGCGACGAAGATCACCGTGAAAAAGGGCGATACGCTAACGTCCATCGCTCATGCCCAGTTTGGACATGCTTCCTATTGGTCCTGCATCGCTCAGGCGAATCCAGCCATCCGCGACGCGAACTTGATCTTCGAAGGCCAAGTGCTCCTCGTTCCCGCCGCCTGCAAGCCATAATTTCCGCGGTTCTGTAGTAGTGCCTGCCAGCCTCTAAATTCGATGTAAATATCTTCGATATTCGGGAAGGCCTTCTGTTTTTGGAAGCCAGCCTGGTAATTCCTAAGCAAACACATTCGGGTAAACCTATAAGCCATTGATACGGCTTATTTTGAAGATGGCCGGAGATGCTCCTATTCTGGCACAGCGATTGCGCTATGATTAGCGACCAGGTCGAACAATCCAAGCGCGTTCTTGCATCAGGAGGAGCAAATTTATGGAAGTGGCAGCAGTGCAATTTGTGGGCTCCCGCAATTTATTCCTTCGAGCCGTCCTTTTGGCCGCTCTTTCGGCCGTCTTGGGGACCAGCGCGCTTGCGCAATCCACCGCGTCTCTCAGCGGCACGGTAAGCGATGCGACTGGAGCTGTGGTTGTAAACGCGAAAGTTGTTGCAACCAAGCAAGGAACGGGAGTTGAATCGGCCACGCAGACGGACACTGCCGGCGCTTATCTTTTTCCCTCTTTGCCGATCGGAATTTATCGCGTTCAAGCAACGGCTCCTGGTTTCCAGTCGGCAATCATTTCAAACCTCAAGCTCGAAGTCGCGACGGCCGTAGTGCAAAACATACAACTGCGCATCGGCCAAGCCGCGGAAACAGTCGAGATTACCGCCGACACCGCGCTTGTTGATACCACGACAACAAGCATGAGCCAGGTGATCAACGACAAGACGGTGCAGGAGATTCCGCTGAACGGGAGACACTTCACGGACCTCAGTCTGCTCACTCCTGGAACAGTCACACCGCCCGCAAATGGTTTTCTCTCCGCGCCGCTGCGCGGGCAAGGCTCGTTCGGAATCAACACGGCGGGCCAGCGCGAAGACACCACCAACTGGCTGGTTAACGGTATCAACCTCAATGACAACGTGCAGAACCAAATCACGTTTCAACCGCCGATTGACACGCTGGCGGAATACAAGATCGACAACTCGTCCTTCCCAGCGGAGTACGGCCGGAATTCGGGCGCCATTGTGAACCTCGCCACGCGTTCCGGCACGAGTGAATATCACGGAGAACTGTTTGAGTTTTTCCGCAACAACGATCTGGACGCGAGGAACTTCTTCAACCCCGTTCTTACCTCTACAGGCGCTCCCAATCCACAGGCGGCTTTCAAACGCAACGATTTTGGCGCCAGCTTTGGCGGACCCATCAAGAAGAATAAAGTTTTCTTCTTTCTCGCGTACGAAGGACTCCGCCAGCATCAGAGCCTTACCGTCACCTCCAACCGCGTTCCCAGCCAGAATGAGAGGGCGGGAGTAACGTCGCCAGCTATCCAGAAGATTATCGCCATTATTCCTGCGGCCAACCTCGTCGGAAGCGGCACGCCAACCGATCCAGCCACTTTTAACGCGTTCACGGGCGGCGCTTTGGCCAACGTGTCTCTCAACCAGGGGTCGGCCGATCTTGACGTAGAGCTATCCAGCAAAGATCGCATCCACGGTTACTACGTTGTGCAAAAGGATCTCCGACAAGAACCGACGGCAGGGGGCGCGATCAATACGAATCTTCCGGGATTCGGAGATACCCGCGATGGCTTCCGGCACTTGGCGACTTTGAGTGAGGACCATTTTTTTGGCCCCTCGCTCACCAACACCGTTCGGCTCGGCTTTAACCGGATCCACCTGACCTTTACTCCGAATGCCCTGCTGGACCCAGCAGCTTTTGGCATCACCATGCCTGCGGGCGCTCCCGCGGCAACGGGCTTGCCATTTATCAACATCGGCGGGGCACTGGGCTTTGCTGGCCCGACAGGCGAACCACAGGGTCGCGGTGATACCACGGCTGTGCTGAACGACACTTTGAGCTGGTTGAGGGGGCGCCATACGTTCGCCTTCGGCGGAGAAATCCGGCGGGCCTACAACAACAATATCGCCCTCAACATCGGAAGCTTCACGTTCAACCAGACAGGCTCGGGAGCCACTCTTCAGACTGCGATGCAAAACTTTTTAAACGACTCGGCTTCTGCATTTACAGTGCAGCTCGGTTCCGGGAACGACAAGATTCTGCAGCCGTCCTATGACGTTTTTGCCCAGGACAGCTTTAGGTGGAAACCAAACTTCACAGTCAACGTTGGATTGAGGTATGCCTGGAACTCTTCACCGTCCGAAGCCGCGGGCCGGTTCACGCAATTTGATCCCACAACCGGCACTCTAGTTCCAGCGAGCCAGCCTTATCATACGAACAACAAGAACTTCCAGCCTCGCGTTGGCTTCGCATGGGATCCCTTCAAGAACGGCAAGACCTCGGTGCGGGCGTCGTACGCCATTCTCACTCAGGACCCCACAACAAACGTCGTAGTGGGTTTGAGCGGCAACCCGCCCTTCGCCATCCCTATTTCGATTAGTTCGGGGGCTATTGCTGTCGAGAATCCTGGAAGCTCGCTTGGTGCAACGAGCCTCGGCCCAGCCGCAATCAATCAGAACTTTAACGATATGTATTCGCAGGACTGGAACCTCACCGTCGAGCGCCAACTAACTTCCAGCGTAGGTTTGAGCATGGCGTACGTTGGAATGAAGGCCACGCATCTCCAACTGAATCAGAACATCAATCAGCCGCTGGTTACGAACGGCATTTTTGGTTCTACGCGGCCTTTCCCGACCCTTCCCGCCACGAGTCCTGTATTACCGTCGCAGTGCACGGCACCACACCCTGCTTGTTCCCTTGGCAACATCAACCAGGTGAACAGCAACGGAAACTCGAACTACAACGCTCTTTGGGTAACGCTCGACAAGCACTTCTCTCACGGGCTGCAATTCCTGAGCTCCTACACCTTCTCCAAATCGCTGGACTACAATTCCCTGTCCACGGGCGAAACCTACATCCTGCAAAATGCCTATAACCCCCGCGGGGATTACGGTCCGTCAGAGTTCGACGTCCGGCACCGCTTCGTTCTGAGCGGTTTTTTCCAGCTACCGTTCAAGGGGAACCGTCTCGTCGATGGATGGGAAGTGGGCACGGTCTTCCAGGCACAGACGGGCAATCCTCTGAATCCCACGGTGGCGATCAACCCCGGGGTCAGTCTCACGGTTCGTCCAGATGTGATCGGACCAATTCAAGTGACGGGAGATCCTGCCAGATGGTTTGGAACCAGCACCCAGTTCGCAGCAGCATTCGCAACTCCCTGCGTGGGGACGACTTGCCATCCCGGCAGCCTCAGTCGCGACGCAATCACCGGACCAGGTTTTGTCAATACAGACTTTTCCGTCATAAAGAACACCAAGCTGACCGAGAAGCTGAATGTGCAATTCCGAGGAGAGATGTTCGACATCTTCAATCATCCTAATTTTGGGAACCCGGGGCTCACCTTCACCCCAACCAGTACAACCTTCGGCAAGATCACCAGCACGCGCTTCCCGACCGGCGACTTCGGCTCGGCTCGGCAGATTCAGTTTGCTTTGAAGCTGCTGTTCTAGCTTTAAAGGAAAATCAGTTGCAAAGGGGGCGGGCTTCGGCGCGCCCTTTTTGTTTTCCCCACGGTTCAGCGCAGGTGGCAACTCCTCCGGCCCGGCCCAGAATACGGATTTCGGATACAATAGAGGGAGTCTTAGCCTCTTTTCGCGAGGACTTGGTGATTCACCCGAACGTCTTTCATAACGACGCGCTGCTGCCTATCGAGAAGGTGCGCCTTTCTCCCGGCCAGGCTGGTCTCATCTGCGGCTGGGGCATCTTCACCACGCTGCGCATCTCCCGTGGCGAGGCCTTCGCCTACGAGCGTCACTGGCGCCGCCTGGAAAAAGATGCCGGCATTACCCGTCTGCCCATGCCCTACTCGGCGGCCAAAGTGCGGGTGCATCTCCACGAAGTGATTCGCGCCAACAAAGTCACCGAAGGTTGCGCGCGCATCTATCTTGTCTACAACACCACTGGTTTCTGGCAGAGCAACGAAAAGCATCCCCAGGTGGACCTCATTATTTATACCGCCGGCCTGCCCGAACATCGCGAAGTCGTGCGTCTTGCCCTTCGCCAACACGGCCGCCATGCAGCATCCCCCATGTCCGGTGTAAAGAGCATCTCCTGGCTCAACAATGTGTGGGCCGTGGCCGAAGGTGCCAAGGAAGGATTCGACGAAGTCGTCATGCTGAACGAACGCGGCGAAGTGGCCGAATGCACTTCCGCGAATATTTTCGTCGTCAAGGGCGAAAAGGTTTTCACGCCCCCTCTAAACTCCGGATGCCTAGAAGGCGTAACGCGCGGCATCCTCATGGAGATCGCTCCAGAGGCCGGAGTTTCCGTCGTCGAGCAGTCGCTCCGCCCTGAAGACCTGTACTCCGCTGACGAAGTCTTTATCTCGTCCACGAACCGCAATCTCATCAAAGTGTGCGAAATCGCGGGCAACGTAATCCCCACCCGCGGGATCGTCTGCGACCGCCTCAACGAAATTTTCGATGCCTACGTCGCCGACTACGTCTCGCGGCGGCTCGCTTCGGCGGCAAGGTAGTTGCCGCAAAGTGCCCCCCTCACCGATGCGTCCGGAACTGCAGCTCTAAATGGCTAGCGATACAAACTTGACCGCAATTCAGGCAGCCGCTCCCGCAAATACCGGCGGGAAAACAGTCTTCAAGATTCTCCTGGCGATCAGCTTTTGCCACTTATTGAACGACACGGTCCAATCGCTGATCCCCGCCATCTATCCGATTCTGCGAACCTCTTTTCATCTGAATCTTGGGCAAATCGGTTTGATCGCACTCACTTCTCAGGTGACGGCTTCTCTTCTTCAGCCGCTCGTCGGCCTTTACACTGACCGCCGCCCACAGCCCTATTCCCTCGCCGTCGGCATGGGAATCACGCTAATTGGTTTGCTGGCTTTCTCGATGGCTCCCAGTTTCGGCACCATTCTCGTGGCGGCGGCACTCGTCGGAATCGGCTCCGCAGTGTTTCACCCGGAGTCGTCGCGCGTCGCGCGCATGGCTTCCGGTGGACAACACGGCATGGCCCAATCGCTTTTCCAGGTGGGCGGCAACGCCGGCACCGCTTTGGGTCCGTCGCTTGCGGCACTTGCTCTTCCCAAGGGCCAATCCAGTATCGCGTGGTATTCGCTAGTCGCCCTCCTGGGCATGGTATTGCTCACAAACATTGGCACCTGGTTGAGCCAGCACCGGTCGTATCGGGTGAAATCATTCCCGAATGATCCCGCGCGTCTGGCATCGCAGGAGTCTGCTCATCCGCACCAAACTTTTTCCGCGAGAAAGGTTGCCTTCTGCCTGGCAATCCTTGTGGCTCTCATGTTTTCAAAATTCTTCTATCTGGCCAGCTTGATCAGTTACTACACCTTTTACCTGATGAACCGATTTCATCTCTCCGTGCATGATGCCCAGCTCCACCTCTCGCTATTTCTTGGCGCCGTCGCGGCCGGAACCTTCATCGGTGGCCCCGTGGGCGATAAGATTGGCCGCAAGTTTGTCATCTGGTGTTCCATCCTGGGCGTCCTTCCATTCACGTTGGTTTTGCCGTACGCCAACCTGCTCTGGACTACCATCCTTAGCGTGGTGATTGGGTTCATTCTGGCATCGGCATTTTCCGCAATTCTGGTCTATGCGCAGGAGCTAATGCCCGGAAGGGTAGGAGCCGTCTCCGGCCTTTTTTTCGGCTTTGCTTTTGGGTTGGGTGGAGTCGGTGCGGCCCTCCTCGGCAAGCTGGCGGATTTGACCGACCTCAACTTCGTTTATCACGTGTGCTCGTTTCTCCCGGCCATTGGCATCCTCACAGCCTTTCTCCCCAACCTCGATCCTGCTAAGCCCAGAATCCCCACGCCGGCAAAATCCACCGTCTGACGTCGCCGTGTTTCAGTGAATGCCATTTACAGATGGGTCCACCCATTGTATAATGCCATCATGAGTACCAAGATCACTCTGGACAAGGCCGGCCGCGTGGTGCTGCCCAAGCCCTTGCGCGACCAAATGCAGCTCGTTCCCGGCGATACTCTGCAGCTCGAAGCGGAGGGGGAATGCATCACTTTGCGCCCTGTGCGTCCAAAAGCCACGCTCAAGAAGGAATGCGGTGTTTGGGTTTACCAGGGGGAAGCAACAGATGCTTCCATCCCGGATCTGCTGGACCTCGAACGTGAGAGGCGCTCGCGCGACTTCCGGGGATGAAGGAGTTCTTCGACACCTCAGTGCTAGTCGCTTCCTTTTGGGGCGGCCACGTGCATCATCAGGCCAGCGTCGCCCGATTGGGCGCGGCTAGCAAGAAGCAGTCGGCGTGCGGAATTCATTCCTTGGCTGAAGTTTATGCCGTGATGACCGCGCTCCCGGTCAAACCCCTGATTCCGCCTGAGCAAGCGCTGCTCTTTGTCGAGGAAGTTCGAAACCGCCTGACTTTGGTTTCACTGACTAGCGAAGAGTACTTCGCCACCATCCAAAGAACTGCCGCACGCGGCTTTAGTAGCGGGCGCGTATACGACGCACTGCTCTTGGCCTGCGCCGCGAAGGTTGGGGCACGGACTATCTATACCTGGAATCTGAAGCATTATCACGCGCTGGCCCCAGAGACCACCGCCCAAATCCGTACTCCTTAACACCGGTCATGGCTGAGTATCCGGCCTCCAAAGTTGCTCTGCTACCGTGGCCTCCCCGCCTCCTTGCCTCGGCGCGCATGCTACAATTCCCGCATTGGGACTCACCCATGCCCGACACTGTACCTCTTGCCGGTGAAGCCGTTCTCGAGGTCGTCTCTCCAGACGGCGCGCGCCGCTACGCCCGCATCACGCAAACGCCGTTCATGATCGGCCGCGGCGCAGAAACCGGCAACCACCTGCAGCTCACTGATCGCCGCATCTCCCGCAATTGCGCCGCCGTGGTCATTGAAGCCAATCGCTTTTATATCGAGGATCGCGGCCAGCGCCGCGGCCTATTCGTTAACGGGGAAAAAGTCGATAGCCGCGAATTGCAGGATGGCGACTCGATCACCTTTGGCCTGGACGACTCCTACGAGATTATCTTTCGCTCCGCGAAAGGTGCGGATAGCGATTCTCTTCCCCAACTGCTCACGCGGATGGAGCACATCACCAGCTCCGAGCCATCAGGCGGCGGCCTAATCAAACTCAAGCGCCTCCTGGAAGCCACCTCGCTGCTCCACTCTCAGCTTCCTCTCGACATCGTGCTGGGCCATATGCTGGATCATGCGATCTCGGTCACTGACGCCGACCGCGGCCTGCTCCTGGAAGCCGACGCCAGCGGCGCTCTTAAAGTGAAACTTGCCCGGCGCAGCGGCGGACTTCGTCTTCCTCCCGAAAGCCTGACACCAAGCCAGACGGCCATCCAACTCGCGTTGAAGCAGCAATCTCCGGTCATTACCGAGGATCTCGCGCAAGCCGATGTGGATTTGCAGGCCGCGCAGAGCGTTGTCGCACAGCGGCTCCGCGCCGTTGTCGTGATTCCACTCTTTGCCGTGTCTCGCGCGAAAACCCAGGAATCCATGGTCAACATCAAGCGCGGAGATTTCCTCGGCGTTCTGTACATGGATTCGCGCCGCCCCGCCGCTTTCTCCAAGCTTGATCGCCAGATCCTGGATGTCCTGGCTGGCGACGCCGCCAGCATCTTGGACAACGCGCGCCTCGTTGAACGCGAGCGTGAACGCCAGCGCCTCGAGCAGGAAATCAACATCGCCCGCGACATTCAGCAAGCCCTTCTCCCGCGCGACTTCCGCGAATACCCGCACCTGGCGGTGACCGGATTCAATCTCCCCTGCCTGGCGGTCGGCGGAGATTACTTCGATGTCTTTCCGCTCAGCGACGGCCGGACCGCGTTTCTCATCGCTGATGTTTCCGGTAAGGGGCTAGGCGCCGCGATTCTCACCACCATGCTTCAGGGCGCGCTCTCGGGAATGACTCTCGGGATTGATCCGGCGAGCGTTTTCAATCACGTAAATCGATTTCTTTGCGATCACTCCGAGGTTGGCCGCTACGCTACCATGTTCTTCGGCACTCTCGACCAAGAAGGACATCTGGAATTCATCAACGCCGGCCATCCTTCGCCCATCCTCATTCGCCGCGGCGCCGCCGAAGAAGCCTTCACCGAGGGCTCTTATCCCGTCGGACTTGTTCCCGAAGCCGAGTACACCGCCGTGTGCCTGAAGCTCGAGCCGGGGGACACGCTCGTGCTCTTCAGTGACGGGGTTACCGAAGCTATGGATCCCGATGAACAGATGTTCGGGATCGCGCGACTCAAGGAACTCCTCACCGGCCAGCTCGAGTGCCCCCTCGAGCAGCTCCAGAAATGCGTCCTTGAAGCCGTTGAGAATTTCGCCCGCGGCGCTCATCAGGCCGACGACCTTACGCTTCTCATCGTCCGCTACCGCGCCACGGCCGCCGCTGCCACCACGGACACCGACGTCCCGGTGTCGGCTTCGTCCTCCTCGTCCGCCGCGGCTGCCTCCGCATCACCGCCTGTCTCCGGTCGCCCCGCTTCCGCGGCATCCGCTTAAACATAATTGTGACACTCGCAGCGAAGGATTTTCTCGAGCGGCTTGCGAATTCAAAAAAAATGGGGCGAAAGCCATACTCATTGGCCTTCGCCCCATTTCGATCTCGCGGATTCTCTTCGGCCTCCGTCGAAAGCCGATCTAGCCGCGTCGAGACTTTTCTCCGGCTTCTGCCCTACGCGCCGAGATCCTTCAAATCGTCCTTAGCCTGTTGCTCGGCGTTCTTTGTGGCTCCCTTGGCATCCGCTTCAGGACTCTGCGCACGAATTGCTTTCGAAAGGCTCAAAGCCTTGTCGCCGCCAGCAGCCTTGCATCCGGAGAGATCGGCGTTTGTGAGTACGGCGGTCACGCTGGCGCGCAAGCACTTGAACTCTATTCCCAGATTGTGGCTGGCGTGGAGAGTGGCAAGACATTCATTGAGCGCGGTGAATGGTGCGCATGCGTCGGTGGCGTTGGCATTTGCCGGCAGAACACCCTGAGCCTGCAGTTTCGGCGTCAGCTTCTTTTCGGTATCGCTCCGGCTGCCGTTCGAATCGGCAGAGCTTTTTGAACCCTTATCCTTCTTGACCCACTTGATGGGGTTGAGCGAATGCCCACCTTTAGAATCCGACGACTTGGAACTTCCCTGCGCCGCCGAGGACGCGCCCGCGCCCGCAGGGCCTTGCGCTCCAGCGCGCTCAGCGCCTACGGTCGAGAAAAGCGAGACACTTAGAACCAGGACTGCCACAACCAAGATCGATCTTTTCATAGTGAACTCCTCAGTGGAAGATCTCCAGACAAAGCTGGGGGAAGCGGTCTCTCCTCCCAGTAGGCCACAGCAGTGCACAAGATCTTGTTTTGATGGGGTCGTACTACTCCAATCAGTCAAGCTGGCCGTTCGAACAGGTCGCCTTG
>Ga0209057_1003520_pt1 | contig 11542 bp, 7 predicted proteins | sample GraSoiAngelo_146_FD_185903 | JGI IMG/M metagenome (GOLD analysis project Ga0209057, IMG submission 185903) | Grasslands soil microbial communities from the Angelo Coastal Reserve, California, USA - 14_1009_05_30cm (SPAdes) (version 2) | ecosystem: Environmental > Terrestrial > Soil > Grasslands ... | reverse complement strand
TGGCCGGTCCGGGTGATGGTCGCCGGGTTGCCCTGCCGCGGGTTCTGGACCGTCGCGGTCACCGTGCCGGTCGTGAGCGCCAGGTCGAACATGAAGCCTTTGGAGTAGTCGACCATACCGGGCTTGTTGCAGTCGTCGGCCGAGTTCGGCAGCCCGCCGGGGCACGCACCCGGGATGCCGAGCACGCCGGCGCAGGTCACCGCCACGACCGCTACGTGCACGTAGCCGTCGCCGGGGCGGCCGGGAGCCCCCTGCTCGAAGGTCGAGGTGGTCGGCCCGTTGGGGCCCGCGCCCATGCTGTCCTGGGTCATCGTGGTCCCGACCAGCGCCCCGCCGTCGCAGTCGATCTTCCCCTGGGCCGCGCAGCTTCCCGTACCCGCGCCGGTGCAGCACGGGAGGGGAGCGCCCGCGCCGGTGCAGAGACTGCTGCCGTCGACGAGGAACTTGACGCATTCCGCGCCGCCGCCGATGTCCTTGAAATGGACGGTCGAGTCCTGGGAGAGCGTGAGCGTCGCTACGCCGTCGGCCCCGGGCGTGCCAGCGGTCAGGTGGAGCGTACCGGCGAAGTCGCTATCGACGGGCTGACCGCCCGGCAGGTACGAGGTGAAGAAGTGGCTGCTCTTGGGGTTCGAGGGGGTATAGGAGACCGCGAACGTCCTGTCGCCCGGAACCGGGCCGCCGGTGCTCGGATTGCAGACCAGCTTGAACTTGTCCGGGTCCTTCTTCGGGCTGCCGCTGCTCGTCGCGACCATCATGACCTTCTTCTTGCCCGGCTTCTTGCCGTGCTTCCTGAGCGCCACGACGACGTTGTTCGGCGCCCCGCAGGCCGGGGCCATGGCCGGGAGTGTCGGGCGGTTGGCCAGGAACTTCGCACCGGTGAGCTTGGTGACGGGCGCCGGGGTGCAGCCGGCGACGGGGTCCTTTCCGAAGACGCAGACGCTGATCGCAAAGGTGCACGAGCCGTTCACCGTGCCGTCGGCGTCGCAGCCGCCGCCATCGGTGCACGCGACGGTCCCCGGTGCGGTCTCCGTGATCCCCTCGAAGCTGAGATAGCAGTCGGACGCAGCCTTCCCGCCGCCGAGAACCTGTGCCTGGGCCGGGGGTGTGGCCCACAGCGCGACCGAGAGCAGGGTGAGAAGCGCGACACGCTTGACTGTCATCGACCCTCCTTGTTGCGACCGCATCCGGCGGCGTTTTCGGGCGCAAACAATGTCGTGGGAAGTGGTTCCGCGTCAAGGAGAGGGGTGCCCATTCACTCCGGGAGCGGGATGACGCATGGTGGCACGGCCCGGGGTCGTCAGCGGCCCTGCGCGGTCAGACGCTGGAGCGAGAAGAAGTCGGGCGCGAGCGGGATGCGCGAGTCCGCAGGGACGTTCTCTCCGGGGACGAGGCCGGCGGTGGTGGCGCGGTCGAGCTTCCAGTTGACCGCGAGGGCGACGGCGCCGCCCACCCAGCCCCAGTACTCCCCGGGCGCAACGCGGATGATGTTGGTGCGGATCGCCGCGTAGGAGCTGATCAGCTTCCCCTGCCAGTCGTACTTCGAGCTGTAGCTCCCGAGGTAGATGTCCTTGTCGAAGCGCAGCAGGAGCTTTCCGTAGAGGTAGTACGGGTCCTTCGGTACCGCCTCGATCACCCAGTGCGGGCGGCGAATGAGGATCTCCTGCACGGGGCACCAGGCGACGCCCTTCCAGTCCGGGAGCTCGAAGCCGACGCGCGCGCCGGCGGGCACCACCATCCGCCAGCCACCGCTCGGGAGCCGCTCGAGCGCCGCGGGGTCGGTGAACGAGGGGCGGTCGAATAGCACCAGGAGATCCTGCTCGCCGACGAGCCGCCAGGTGAAGTCCTCGACCTTGCCGTCGAAATACGGGCCGTCGTCCTGGCTCATGTCGGAGCCGAGAAAGCCGTCCGAACGGTTCGCCGGCGACACCTGGCGAACGCGCCGGAGCGCGGGCACGTAGGTCCAGATCGAGTCGCGCCGCCCGGCGGCGAGATAGCGCCAGCTGAGCGAGAGCGTGCCCCGCACGTCGGCCGGAGCGAGCACCTGCGCGAAGGTCTGCTCGAGGAGATCGTCGGGGCCGCCGTCCTCGCGGAAGCGCGGGGGCTGCCCCTCGTAGAACTTGTGGAAGGAATCGACCTTGATCGCCCGGTCGAGGCCCTTGCGGTTGATCCACAGGAGGTCGGCGCGGTAGTGGCCGTTGCCGCTGTAGTAGATCGTGTAGAAGTAGTTCCACGCGATCTTGACCGCGGCCTTGCGATCGGTTGGATCGATGGTGGGAAACGGCCAGGCGAAGATGTGGTGCGGCGCCTTGCCCGTCTGGCGGTCGATGATCGAGCCCTCGTCGCTCACGTCGAAGCGTCCCTCGTTCGCCTTGAGCGCCGCCGCGAAGATCGGGTCCTCGTCCAGGTGCACGAGCTTCCATTCGCCGATCGCGTGGCGGAAGTCGCCCCGCCGGTAGGCATCGAGGAACTCCTCGGGCAGGAGCCCCCTGGCCTCCTGCCAGTTCTCGGCCCCGAGGACGTCACCGGGAGCGAGCCCGGCTCGCGCGGGGGCGGCGAGTAGGACGGCCAGGCCGAGCACGACAAGCCACGCTCGACGCCTCGCCGTTCGCGACCCTTCGCCCGGCCTCATTTGGGTACGAGTAGCAGCTCCGATGTTCGGCCGGCAAGGTAAAAGGAGCGGTCCCACCCGGCTTGCGGGTGCTGTCCTAAGTGAGTGGGCGCCCGGCTCGCAGGCTGGCCGAAGCTTGACAAGCGGGTCTGAGTCTTCGATAGGGCGCGCCATGCGGACCTGGGCAGGCTGGCTGGTGCTCGGTCTCGTCCTCGGGGTCGCATCCTCGGCGCAGGCTTACTTTCTAGGAGGCAACCGCAACTTCGACCTCCGCGCGCGCGTCTACTCCCAGCTCGGCATCATGATGGACGACGCCGAGAAGGATCAGCCCACGCGCTACAAGATCGGCGACCTGGCGCAGCACCGGAACTTCTACAATCCGGAGTTCGACGCGCGGCTCACGGACTACCTGCACTGGACGGACAACGTGCCCGGCTTCTCGCTCCTCTCCCCCGACGATTTCAAGTTCCGCTTCGCGTGGTGGGGCTTCTACGACGGGCTCTACGACTACCTCGACCCCGAGTGGAACGACGCGCGCAAGGCGTACAAGGCGCGCTTCGCGGAGAGCGACAAGGTCAACAAGGATTCCCTCGTCTTCAACGACCAGAACAAGAACCCGCGCCACGTGTATGCCAGCCGCAATCGCATCAACGAGCTCTACCTCGACTACAGCAAGGGGCGCGTGTTCATTCGCGCGGGCCGGCAGGCGATCTCGTGGGGCGAGTCGGACGACATCGCGCTGCTCGACGTGACCAACCTGTTCGACCTGACCCTCGGCGTCCCGGGCCTGATCCAGGACCTCGAGGAGGCGCGCATCCCGGTCTGGGCCATGCGCAACACGGTGAAGATCTTCGACGACGTGGGCCCGCTATCGACCGGCTTCCTGGACACCTACGTCGTGCCCGGCGTGGTCGACACCACCGTGCCGACCGACCCGATCACGGCCGGCGTGAGCCCCTTCAACCCGGACGTCCCCGATCCGCAGAACCAGGTCCTCGCGCTCGGCGGCCCGGCGGTCGGGAAGCTGCTCCACCTGGACCTCGTGAGCCACCAGCCCGCCATGAGCTGGGCCAACACCCGCTGGGGCGTGCGGCTGCAGAGCCTCCTCCTCCGGGAGTACACCCTCCAGGGTTGGTTCTACCGGACGTTCAACCAGGCGCCCGTCCCGCTGCTCTCGACGCCGGGCGGCCTCAACAACCAGAGGAGCCCGAGCAACCCCAATGGCCAGGTCCCGATCCAGATCGACGACCGGGGCTTCCGCGTGCCGGTGTGCAGCAAGGCCGGGTTCACGCCGTCGGGGCGGCCCTGCTCGAAGGCGCTCGCGCTGGTCACCATCCTCGAGCGGCGCCTCGAGTCGGTCGCCGGCGTGTCGGCGAGCTGGTTCAGCCCGCGGGTGGACGGCATCATCCGGACCGAGGCGGAGGCCTTCATCGACGAGCTCGCCTTCATCCCGGAGAAGAACCTGAACCCGCGCGGGCAGGTGCCGGGCGCGAGGAACCCCGACGGGAGCCCGGTCATCGACACCATTCCGAAGACCGACTACCTCCGCTGGGTGATCGGGTACGACCGCTTCTTCTTCTTCCGCCCGCTCAACCCCTCGAACGCCTTCGTCCTGGTGACCGCCTGGCACGGGCAATGGAACCTCCTCGAGCGGCGCGGCATGGACTTCCGCTACCTGGGCGAGCAGAAGCCGGGGAAGCCGGCGACCGTGATCGGACGGATCCCGGGGACTCCGGATTGCGACAAGCCCGGAGCCAACGGCAAGTTCCCGATCACCTGCCAGACGATCAACCCGAAGAACTTCGAGGACCAGTACAAGTTCGACAACCAGTTCCTGCAGATCGCGCTGCAGACGGACTACCTGCACGGCAGGCTCGAGCCGCGCCTCGTGGCGATCCTCGACGTGACCGGCATCTTCGGCTTCAGCCCCTCGGTGGTCTACCGCCTGACGGACAACGTCCTCCTGAGCGCCAACTACGTCGCCATCGAGAGCTCGCGGCGGGCCGGATTGGGCACGTTCCGGGGCCACGACATCCTCCAGCTCAAGGTGCAGGCACAGCTCAACTGAGGCCCCGCTGCGGGCGGGGGCCTGCGCGGCCTGGCCCCCTTCGCCTTGACACGCCGCAGCGGCGTCCCGTACTTTGCTTCGGTGAACGAGGCGCCGCGCAGCGAGAGGCCGCGCGCCGCGGAGCCGGCTCGCTCTCCGGCGCTGCGGGAGTGGACGAAAGAGATGGCCGAGCGCGCCCTCGACCGCTCCCATGCTTCGCCCGCTCCCGGCCGGCGCGGCAACCGCGAGAAGGAGCGATTCGCGCTCCGCGCCCAGCACGTGAAGGCGCTCTTCCGGAGCCTGGAGACCCTCACGGGGGCGGTCAACAAGGAGGCGGGGGTTCTCCTCCTCGTGGTCGAGAAGACCTTGAACCCGAAGAACCTGGGCGGCATCGAGGTCCCGGACGGCGCGCGGCTCGTGCTCAAGTTCCTCGAGCGCCGCCTCGAGGTGGTGGTGAGCCCGCTCGTCAACCTGGGCGGGCGGCCGGTGCCGGTGGGAGCGCTCGCGACGGCGTCGGTCATCCAGTACGACCCGGCCGATCCCGCCGGTGCGGACTGGTACGACCTCCTGCTGCGCGAGGACGGGAGCTGGATGCGCAAGGGAGCCGAGGGCGAGGCGCCGCCGCCCCCCTTCGGCGAGAAGGAGATCCGTTCGCTGCTCGAGTGGCTCGTCGGCTAGCGCCCGCTCCACGGGCGCGGAGGTGCCACCATGCCCCTCCGGGTCCTGCTGCCGCTGATCGTGCTGCTCGCATCGCCCGCCGCGAGCGCCGTGAGGCCGCTCTGCGCCCCGGGGCGCTTCGTCCTCCAGGGGTATCCGCTCATCGGATCGGGGCGCCCGGGAACCGACGCGGTCATCCTCGAGACGCCCCAGGTCTCGATCCGCAGCGGCTGCGCGCCGGTCGAGGCGCGCGTGTGGGCGGGCAAGCGGGGCACGCGCATCAAGGCCGCCTGGCCGCGCTGCGGTGAGTACTGGCGGCGGGTGCGCCTCAATGCCACCATCGACGCGGCCACCTGCGAGACCATGACCGGCGCGTTTCGCTTCGGGCGCCAGCGCTACAAGCGGAGCTTCAGCGCGGCGCGTGCCCAGGTCTCCACCTCCTGCACCCGCGGCGGCGACACCTTCGCGCTGATCGAGCAGCGCGTGTTCGCCTTCCGGGGCTGCACGGTGACGAGCTGCCATGGCGTCTTCGGCCAGGCGAGCCTCGACCTCCTGCCCGGCAGCTCCTACGAGAACCTGGTCGGCGTGCCCGCCTCGAACCCGGCCGCTGCCGCCGCGGGCGCGCTCCGCATCCTCCCCGGGCACGCGGCGGAGAGCTTCCTCTCCCAGAAGCTCCACGGCACGCTCGCCGACGGCGAGGGCGCGCGCATGCCGCTCGTCGGCCCGCCGCTCCCGCAAGCCGAGATCGACCTGGTCGACGCCTGGATCGACGCCGGGGCGCCGCGCACCGGACTGGTCGCGGCGGCGCCCTGCCTGCCGGAGCCCGAGTACGTGCCGACCACGCCCACGCCGCCGCCGCCCGGCGGCTACCAGCTCGTGCTCGACGGCCCGACCCTCGCGCCCGGCGAGGAGCTGGAGGGCTGCCTCTGGATGCCGGTCCCCAACCCGACCGACCTCGCGGTCGGCAAGTGGGAGTTCTTCCTGAACCCCGGCACGCACCACTTCGCGATCTTCCCGTGGGACAAGGACGGCACGCCGCCCGTCGGCGTGTGGCAGGCGGGCGACGTCGGCTGCGTCTCGGGCGCGATGTTCGGCAACACGCTCTCCGGGTCGCCGCAGGCGCCGTACTACATCGACCTCTACGCGCCCGGCATCGCGCGCCTCCTGCGGGCGGGGACCTACATCGGCCTCAACGCCCACTACGCGAACAACTTCGACGTGCCCATCCAGATGAAGGTGTGGACGAACGTCTACCCCTACCCGGGCACGCCCGAGCACATCGCGCTGACCATCACCGACTTCAACGACATGTTCACGATCAGCGTGCCCCCGTTCACGCAGAAGGTGCAGCCCGGGCGCTTCACCAACGACGGCTCGACGCCGATGTACGTGCTCAGCCTCGGCGGTCACATGCACAAGCGCGGGCTGCGCTTCACCGCGTGGTGGTCCGACGGCGCCAAAGCCTACGAGAACTTCGACTGGTCGCACCCCGTGAGCCGCCCGTTCGAGCCCCCCGTCGTGCTGGCGCCGGGCGACCACATCGATTTCGAGTGCCTGCACGACAACGGCGTCACGCGGCCGGTCAAGCGCGACGGGTCGGGCAATCCGACCACGCTCACCTTCGGGCTCACCACCGACGACGAGATGTGCGTGCTCGTGGGGACGTACTACTGACCGCCGCCGCGCGCGCGCAGCGCGGCCGCGAAGAAGTGGTGCGTGATCTCGAGGTCGTGCAGGCCCCAGGTGCCGGCGAGGGCAGGGCCCGCGGCGCGCACGTGGCGGACCGCGTCGGCCAGGGCGGCGAGCGCGGCTTCGCGGGCCGCCGCATCGCCCGCCGCGGCGAGCCAGCGCTCGAGGGCCCCCAGCACGGCGAGCGTGTAGTCGAGGAGGTGCTCCTCGGCGGCGAGGCGAACCGGCGCCGCCGCCAGCAGGGCGCGTAGCGCCGGTGCCTGCCGCCGCGCGGCCGCGCACGCGGCGCGAACGGCGGCCGCGCGCCCGGCCTCCGCCGGCGGCAGCAGCACGTCGCCATAGGTCACCACCTCGGCCATGACGCCCTCGAGCGCCGCCAGGTAGCGCATCATGGGCTCGGCCGCCGGCCCGAAGCGGGCGGCGTGCGCGCCGCGCGCGCCCGCGGCGGCGGCGGGCGAGAGCGCGCCCCGCGTGAACGCCTCGAGATTCACGCCGTACGCCCACAGACTGTAGCGTCCGAAGACGAGGCAGGAGACGCCGCGCACGCCCGCGCGCGCGTAGCAGTCGAGGTCTCGCTGCACGACCTCGGCGAGCGGCACCGCGCAGCCGCCGAAGAGGATCGCGTCGCCGTAGTACTCGAACACGTGGACGCGGCCCGCAAAGAGGGTCAGGTGCGCTTCGAGGGCACGGCGGTAGCCGGCGTTCGTCGCGCACGCGGCATCGTCGAGCGCGTGCGCGTAGCAGCGCTCGCGCGGCGCGAGCTCCGCCCACGCGCGCGGGTCGGGCCGCACGGCGCGCGGCGGCTCGAGCGTGTCGTGGTAGGCGAGGTGAAAGACGCGGCTGCCCGGGCCGAGCGCGTCCGCGACCGCGTTCGAGACCTTGAGCGCCTGATCGGCCGGCGAGAGCCCGCTGCACCGCGGGCACGCGCACCAGCCCCCGCCCGCGAGATCGAGCCCCCAGAGATGGAAGTCGGTGGCGCCCGGGAGCGCGGCGCGCGCTGCCACGGCGCGCTCGCGCACCACGGCCAGCGCCTCGGCGCTCGCCGTGCACACGTTCCCCAGGTCGGAGCGGCGTCCGTCCGGCGCGAGCGGGAAGTACTCCGGGTGCGTCGCGAAGAGCGAGCGGGGCAGCAGCTCGACCAGCACGTGGCCGCCGCCCTCGACGTCGAGCCCGCGCCGGCGGAGCTCCGGCACCAGCTCGGGGATCACCCACTGCGTGTCGTTCGCGTGGCGGATGAAGAGGAGCCCGGTCGCGCCGCGCTTGGCCATCCAGTCGATGAACGCCACGTCGGAGGGGAGACGCGCGGCGAGCCGCTCGGGCACGCTGTAGTGCCAGGTCGCGAGGTCGGCGGCGAAGGCGCGCCGCGCGAACGCGGGGCGCATCGCCAGCGTCGGCACCGGGTGCAGCGCCCCGTCCGGGCCGGGGACGTGCTCGCCGGAGCTCCCGTGCGGCGACCAGCGGCAGCCGGCCGCCTCGAGGAGGGCATAGACGCCCGCGACGAGCGCCCGGGGCGACGCGCCGCTCACCACCGCCGCGTCGTCGGCCGGCTGAACGACGAACTCCGCTCCCCCCGGCACCGCCAGCGCGCGCTCCGGGACCGGCGTGCCCTCCGGGGCGAGGCAGAGCCAGCTCCCGCCCGGGCCCGCCGCGCTCCGGCGCGCCGGCTCCCGGCCGAACATCCGGCCGAGGTATGTGCCCAGCTCCTCCGCCGCGAAGGCGACGGGCTCGGGCGCGCCCTCGGGCACGAGCAGGACGCCGGCCGCGAGCCGCGCGAGATCGGCGCTCACGTGCGCCGCACGTGGAGGGCGAGCGAGAGCCCCACGTAGTAGACCGGGTACGCGAGCGAGACAGCTACCAGCGCGCGCGGCACGGTCGTCAGGTGGGCGATCGACCAGAGCACCGCGGCGGCCCAGGCGAGGCCGAGGCCGACGGTGAGCGGGCGCAGGACGGGCGTGCGCGAGGGGTAGAGGTAGCGGATCGGCACGAACACCCCCAGCGAGAAGACGAGCACGACGGCCGCGTTCAGCGCGCGCGGCCACCCCAGCGTGTAGAGGTAGAAGGCGACGATGTTCCAGTACGAGGGGAAGCCGGTGAAGTAGTGGTCGGCCGTCTTGGCGTCGGTGCGGCAGAAGCCGTAGGCGCTGGCGAGGACCGGGCAGAGCGCCACCGGCACGGCGAGCGCCGGCGGCAGGAGGTCGAAGCGCAGGACGAAGAGCATGGGCACGATCACGTAGGTGAAGTAGTCGACGATGTCGTCGAGCCGCGTGCCGTCGAAGAAGGGCAGCACCTGCTTCACGCCCACGGCGCGCGCGAGTGTCCCGTCGATCGAGTCGATGGCCACGGTGTAGGCCATCCAGCCCATGGCGGCGGCTGCGTTGCCGCGCTCGGCGGCGAGGATCGCCAGCACGCCCGCGGGCGCGCTCGACGCCGTGAGGAGATGCACGCCCCAGGCCGCGACGGTCCGCAGCGGGCGGGCTTCGCTCACGCCTCGATCCCGGGCAGGTAGAGGACCTGGATCAGGTTGCCGTCCGGATCGCGGCAGTAGCACGACACCGAGCCGTCGCGGTGGATGGCGGGGGCGCGCGCGATCGGCACGCCGCGCGCGCGGAGCTCTTCGGCCGCCGCGTGGACCTCGTCCGCCGTCGCCACCAGGAAGCCCAGGTGGTCGAGCGCGCCGCCCGGCGCCGCGTGCGGGTCCTGGTGCAGCGCCAGGTTGTCGCTCCCCGAGCTCAGGTAGACGTTCTCGCCGTCGGGCTCCCACACGACGTGCATGCCGAAGGTCTCGGCGTAGAAACGTGCTGCGACACGCACGTCGCGCACCCTGAGCGCCAGGTGACGGAGGCCGCGAACGCGGACGGCGGGGCCGGTCACGGGGCTGGTTCTACTGAGCAGGGGCGCGGGCCGCAACGTCGGTGCGCGGCGACGCCGCCCCCGTGCCCGCGACGGACGCGGCGGCGCGAGCTCGCCTCGGGGGCGGCTATCCGCGGCAGCTGATGTGGCGGCGGCGGGGGCGCTCGCAGCTGAGCGAGTCGGCGAAGGTCTGGGAGCCGACCTGGAGGCTCGCGCTGAGCAGCGGCACGCCGTCCGCGCCGAGCTCGAGGCCGCGCACCGTGACCCGCACGCGATAGCTGCCCCCGCCGCGGGGCAGGAGCGTGACGAGGGCGCGGCCGCTGCGGTAGCGGAGGCTCCGGCGCGGGGCGACCGAGCGCTCGAGCCTGCTCCCCATCGCGGTGTCGACCACGACGCCGCTCGCGTCGACCAGGAGCACGCGCGCCGCCGAGGGCGACACGCCGGCGGGCAGGTCGAGCGACCCGCGCCACACGAGCCGGCTCTTCGCGCCGGCGAGCGTCATGCGGAGCCGGCTCACGTACATCGGCTGGCAGGCGCCCTCGCCGCCCGGCGCGAGCGGGCAGGGATCGCAGAGATCCCCGATGCCGTCGCCGTCGGTGTCGGTCTGCGCCGGGTTCGGGATCGCGGGGCAGTTGTCCTGCGCGTCTGGGATCCCGTCGCCGTCGGTGTCCTCGGTGCTCGGGTCGCCGCCGCCCGGCCCGGGGTAGAGGAAGCGCACCGCGGCGATGTCGTCGGCATGCACGGACGCGCCGCGCCCGTCGAAGTGCGCCCGGTAGTACATGGTCGCGTCCTTCAGCACCGGCGGCGCGTTGTCCTCCTCGGAGCTGTGCCCGATGCCGATCGTGTGGCCGAGCTCGTGGGTCGCGACCTCGGCCAGGTTGGTCTGGTTCCAGAACGGGCAGCTGGCGAAGCCCTGGTTGAAGGTGATGTTGCCTTCGGTGATGCGATAGAAGGTCTTGCCGTTGACCACGTCCTTCTCCGCGGACGTGCAGTAGCCGCCGAGCGCGAGCACGCCGCTGCACGCGACCGGGTTCGGCATCTCGTGGAAGGGGTCGTCGAAGACGATCTGCGAGATGCCGTCGCAGCCGAGCGGCGCCGGCGGCGTCGTCCCGCCGCGCTCGAGGACGATGCTCGCGCGGCTCACGTTCGTCCACGCGGCGAGCGCGCCGTCGATGGCGGCCAGCGAGGCGCTCTCACCGAGGCCCGCGTCCGCGCCGGCGGTCTGGTAGACGACCGGCTGGCCGCTGTCGGCCTCGAACCGGCGGCCGGGGGGGCTGTCCATGAGCGTGAACTCGGCGACCGGCGCGCGCTCGAGCCCGGGGTCGAGCAGCTCGGGCGGGGTGGCGAGGAGCGGGGCGGCGGCGACGCCCACGTCCTCGGCGGCGGCGCGCGCGAGCGTGCGCCGCAGGCGGGCGAGCGGCACGCACCGGAGCGGGCGGTCGCCGACGACGAGGCCGTCGACGCGCCGCTCGGCGAGCGTCGCGCCGGTGCGCGGGTGCGGCCGCAGGACGAACTGCCCCATGCCGAGCGCCGTCGTGCGCGCCGTCCCGTCGGCGGCGGCGGAGAGGAAGAGGAGCTGCCGCTCACCCGTCCGGAAGCGCGGCCCGCCCGCGATCCAGAGCGTGCGGCCGCCGATGCTGCCGCCCGGCTGCTTCAGGGTGAGGCGCCGCTCCACGTGGCCCTTCACGGCT
>Ga0209057_1003519_pt1 | contig 11542 bp, 9 predicted proteins | sample GraSoiAngelo_146_FD_185903 | JGI IMG/M metagenome (GOLD analysis project Ga0209057, IMG submission 185903) | Grasslands soil microbial communities from the Angelo Coastal Reserve, California, USA - 14_1009_05_30cm (SPAdes) (version 2) | ecosystem: Environmental > Terrestrial > Soil > Grasslands ... | reverse complement strand
CTTCTCCAGCGCGGAAACGGCTCTCACCGCGTTGGGCGAAGCGCGTGTCCGTTCGCTCATCGACAGTGGGCGACGTAGCGCCGCCTTCCTCAAGCTCTGGCAGAACCATCCGGATCGGATCCTCTCCGCCTTGCTGCTCGGCAATACGCTCGTCAACGTCGGCCTCGGCTCGCTGACCGCTTTGATTGCGGACGAGGCCGGCTACAGCCACGCGATCGCGGTGCTCACCGGGCTCACCACGGTCATCCTCCTGCTGTTCGGCGAGATCACGCCGAAGACCTTCGCCAAGCGTCATGCCAGCGGATACGCGATCTTCATCATGCCGCTGGTCGCGCTCGTGTACTGGGTCCTTTATCCGCTGGCGTGGCTGTTCGTGCAGATCCCGCGCGCGCTCAGCCGCGCCATCGGCAGCAGCCCGCCCTCCGGCGAATCCGTCACTTCGCAGGAGCTGGAGTACCTGATCGAGATGGGCGCCCGGCAGGGATCGATCGACAAGGTGCGCGAGGAGCTGCTCTCCAGCGTGCTCGCCTTCACCGAAGTCCTAGTGAAGGAGATCATGATCCCGCGGACGCAGGTCGTCGCCCTGGAAGAGACCGCCACCTACGAGGAGGCGCTGAAGCTGGTGACGGAGAGCGAGCTGTCGCGCATCCCCGTCTACCGGGGCAGCCTCGACGAGATGGTCGGCGTCCTCCATGCCAAGACGCTGCTCGCCGACGTGAAGAAGGGAATCCAACCGGAGGAATTCCAGCTCACGAAGTACGTGCGCAAGCCGTTCTTCGTGCCCGAGGTGATGAAGGTCTCGCGCTTGTTGACCGAGATGCAGCGGCGCAAGACGCATCTCGCCATCGTGGTCGACGAATTCGGCGGCACCAGCGGCATCGTCACCCTCGAGGACGTGGTCGAGGAGATCGTCGGCGAGATCCACGACGAGAGCGACGTGGAGGAGAAGCGCATCAAGATCCTCTCCGACGGCGTGGTGCTCGCCGACGCGCAGGTCTCCATCCGCGACCTGGAGGAGCACCTCGGCGTCGACTTCCCCGAGGGCGGCGACTACGAGACGCTGGGCGGATTCCTCACCTCCACCGCCGGACGAGTGCCGCCCACGGGCTCGCTCGTGGTCTGGGGCGGGCTCACGTTCACCGTCAAGGCGGCGGATGACCGGCGGGTGCAGAAGGTGGAGATCGCCCGCAAGCCCGCCGCCGGCTCCGCCGTGACCGGGCCCCAGCATTCCGGGCCGGAAAAGCAGCCGGGACCCTTGCAGCTGCCGGTCCCGCCGGACAAAGTCCACTGAGACATGCTTCCCCTGCTGGACGACGCAGCGCGGCCCGACCTGCGCTCGCTGGGCTTTTCCGAGCTTTCCGCGCTGGTCTCGCGCCTGGGGGAGCAGCCGTACCGGGCGCGCCAGCTCTACTCCTGGTTGCACCGCAAGGGCGCGGCGTCGCTGGACGCCATGACGGATCTGCCGCGCGCATTTCGTGAGCGGCTCGCCGCGGAAACGCGGCTGACGACGCTTGCCGTCGACGCCGTCCAGCAGTCGAGCGACGGAACGCGCAAGTACCGGATGCGCACCTGGGACGGCAAGTTCATCGAGAGCGTCTACATGCCGGACGAGTCGGGTGCGGCGAACGCTCTGCGTCTCCACGCAGGTCGGATGCGCGATGGGCTGCGGCTTCTGCATGACCGCGACGATGGGACTCGTGCGCAACCTGACCGCTGGGGAAATCTGCGACCAGGTCTATCGCGTCAACGACGACCTGCGACGCCTCGGCGTACCGGGAGAGCGGCCGCTGACGAACCTCGTCTACATGGGAATGGGGGAGCCGCTGCACAACTACGACAACGTGATGCGGTCGCTCGAGCTGCTCCTCAGCGAAGAGGGGGCGAACTTCAGCCACCGCCACATCACGGTCTCGACCAGCGGCCTGGTGCCGAACATCGTGCGCTTCGGCGAGGACACGCAGGTCAAGCTCGCGGTCTCCCTCAACGCGACCACCGACGACCAGCGCGCCCGGCTGATGCCGGTCGACAAGAAGTGGGACATCGCCGCGCTGATGGACGCCGTCCGGAAGTTTCCCTCCCGCCAGGGTCGCCGGGTGACGTTCGAGTACGTGCTGCTGCGCGACGTGAACGACTCCGACGAGGATGCGGCCCGGTTGGCGGCGCTGCTCCGGAATCTGCCGGTGAAGGTGAACCTGATCCCGTACAACGAAAATCCGGGACTCGGTTTCGGCGATCCGGGCGCCGAGCGCGTCGTCGCCTTCCGCAAGGCGCTGGACGCGCGCGGGGTCACCGCCATGGTGCGCAAGAACCGCGGCCGCGACATCGCCGCCGCCTGCGGCCAGCTCGCGGTGCAGGGGCAGCGCGAGGCGCGAGGGGGCCTGGCATGACAGGACGCGTCGGACAGGTTCTCGAGATCGCGTTTCCGCCGTTCACGCCGCGCATCACGTTCCTCTCCGATCGCGAGCTGACCGTGCAGATCGTTTCCGGCCACAACGCCGGTTTCACGGATACCGTCGAGTACGAAGCCGTCGAGGTTCGCGATGGGCTGGTGATGCTGACGTGGCAGGAGCACATCGGTAGCACGATCGTGCATGTCCTCGATCTCACCGCGCGCATCGCGTTCACGGCCGTCACGCCGGCAAAGGGCGCCTTCATGCGCCTGAAAGGGCCAATCAGCGTCATTTCGGGCGGGCTATGAGTATTCCCCCGTGGGCATTTACTGCCCTTTTCAAGATCGGACACTGTCGCCGCCGCGCCGAGCTTCGCGACGCTGCCGGCACAGGCGAGGCGGGGAATTGACCTCGGCATCCCGCCGTGCGAAACCCGCGCGCCGTGCTCGGGATCATCGGCGGTTCGGGCCTTTATGACCTTCCCGGCCTCACCGGCGTACGCCGCGAGAAGGTGCGGACTCCGTTCGGCGACGCGAGCGACGAGATCGTCGTCGGCCGGCTCGGCGAAGAGGAGGTGGCGTTCGTCGCGCGCCACGGCGCCGGGCACCGCCTGACGCCCAGCGAGGTGCCGTATCGGGCGAACCTGCACGCCCTGAAACAGCTCGGCGCCATGCGCGTGGTCAGCGTCTCGGCAGTGGGATCGATGAAGGAGGCCATCGCGCCCGGGCATCTGGTGCTGCCGAAGCAATACATCGACCGGACCGTGGGGCGGCCGAGGACGTTCTTCGGCGACGGGATCGTCGCGCACGTCGCGTTCGCCGATCCGGTGTGCCCGCAGCTCCACGAGCACCTGAACGGCGCCTGCTTCGCGGCCGGCGCGACGGCCCATCCGGACGGAACCTATCTGTGCATCGAGGGGCCGCAGTTCTCCACCCGTGCGGAGAGCCAGCTCTACCGGAGCTGGGGCATCGACGTGATCGGAATGACCGCGATGCCCGAGGCCAGGCTCGCCCGCGAGGCGGAGCTCTGCTACGCCACCGTCGCGCTCGCCACCGACTATGATTGCTGGCATCCCGCGCACGACGCCGTCACCGTCACGCAGGTGATCGAGACCATGCACAAGAACGTCGCCACGGCGCGCGAAGTGATCCGCAACGCCGTCCTGGGCCTCGGCCGCATCCGCGAGCGCACCTGCTCCTGCGGGCACGCGCTGGACAGCGCAGTGCTCACGGCGCCCGCCCGCATTTCCTCTTCGGCGCGGGAACGGCTGGCGCTGCTCCTCGGAGACAGGTTCAAGGCATGAGCCTCCTGGTGGTGGGCAGCGTCGCGCTCGACTCCGTGGAGACGCCGTTCGGCAGGCGCGACGACGTGCTGGGAGGAAGCGGTACCTATTTCGCGGCCGCCGCCAGCCTGCTGACGAAGGTGTCCGTCGTCGGGGTGATCGGCGAGGACTTTCCCCTCGGGGATCTGGAGTTCCTCCGCCGCCGCGGCGTCGATCTGGACGGGCTCGAGAAGGTCCCCGGGAAGACCTTCCGTTGGCGCGGACGGTACGGGTTCGATCTGAACATTGCCGAGACGCTGGAGACGCAGCTCAACGTCTTCGAGCACTTCTCGCCCCGTCTCGGCGCGCAGGCGCGCCGGGCGGAGAGGATCTTTCTGGGAAACATCGATCCCGAGCTGCAGATCCGGGTGCTGGACCAGGCCGAACGCCCGCGTCTCGTCTGCGCCGACACCATGAACTACTGGATCAACTCGCGGCGGGCGGAGCTGCTGAAGCTCCTGCCGCGCGTGGATGTCCTGATGGTGAACGACAGCGAGGTCCGCCAGCTCGCCGGCGAGAGCAACGTGATGAAGGCCGCGCACGCAGCGCAGCGGATGGGAGCGAAGTCGGTGGTGATCAAGCGCGGCGAGTACGGCGCGCTGCTCGTTACCGCGGAGCACCGGTTCTTCGCGCCCGCCTTCCCCCTGACGGACGTGGTCGATCCGACCGGCGCCGGCGATTCGTTCGCCGGAGGCTTTCTCGGCCTGCTCGATCGGCTCGAATCGGGGGAGCCCCCGGCGCTGCGGCAGGCCGCGGTGATGGGCTCGACCATCGCCTCGTTCACCGTCGAGCGCTTCAGCCTCGACCGCTTGCGGGACCTCGACCTTGCGGAAGTGCGCCTCCGCTACGACGCCTTCCGCCATCTCGTGCACTTCGACGCGCTGCCCGATCAGGTCGGCTGACCCTGCCTCCTGCGGCGATTCACGATCCAGAGCCCCGCCGGCAGCGCGGTGAAGTCGGCGATCAGCGCGAGAATGAACGCGGCGCTGGTGACGAGCCCGAATTGCCGTAGCGGGGGAAAGCTGGAGACGGAGAGCGCCAAAAAGCCGGCGGCGTTGATCAGGGTCGCGAAGACGATGGCGTGGCCGGAAACGCGCAAGGCGTGCGCGAGAGCATCGCCGAGCGGATGGCCGTCGCGCTCGTGCAGGTGGTGGAAGAAGTGGATCTGGTCGTTCTCCGTCGTCCCGAGGACGGTGGTGGCGATGAGGATCGTCGCGACGTTCAGGGAGGCGCCAAAGAGGCGCATTCCCAAAAACGTCGCCAGGATGGCGAAGAGGGAGGGAATCATCGCCAGGACTCTCGCGGTGGCGCTGCGGAAGACGAAGAGGAAGACCACGAAGATCAGCGCGGCCGTGATGGCGAAGCTCTGCGCCAGGGTGGGAACGAGGCTCGCGCCCACTTTCACCTCGAGGAGCGACTCGCCCACCACGCGCATTCGCGCTCCAGCCGGCGCCTTGGCTCCGAGCCCGTCCCAGGCGCGCGCGATGTTCCGCGAGAGCGCCGCGTAGCCTTCGACGTCGCCCTGCCAGAAAAGGACGGTGACGTTCAAGTCGCGGAAACCGTTCACGTCGACGTAGCCCCGCAGGCCCGGTTCCGCCAGCAGCATCTGTTCCAGATCAGCTGCCGCCCGCGCGAACTGAGCGGGGTCTTCGGGCAGCCGCTCTCCGCCGCCGGCGAAGTAGCGACGCAAGCGGAGAAAGGTGGTGGGGCCAAGCACCGCGATCACGGAAGGAACGGCCTCGATCGCAGACTGGAGGCGATCGACGGCGTGCAGGACCTCCGGATCGGTGCCGGCCGGGCGAGGCAAGTGGATCCAGACGTGCGCGACGTTCAGATCCGCGACGTTCGTGCGGAACCAGACCAGGTCGCTGCGGAGCGGAAGCGACGGATCGATGTAAGTGAGCGAATCGACCGCGACCGGCATCGGCCGGAGCCGTCCCGGGATACCGAAGAGCGCGACGGCGCCGGCGGCGCAGAGCAGCAGCGCCGTGGTCACGAGCGCGCGGCGATGGCGAAAGGTGAACGCCGGCAACGCAGCCGCCAGGCGCCCGTAGACCCTGCCTCCCGCGACGCGGGTCGTGCCGGTGGGTGTGCGCAGCGCGAGCTGCAAGGCGGGAAAGAGCGTGAATGCCACCAGCCAGGAGATGGCGAGGCCGAGCGCGGTCCAGATCCCCAGCTCCCTGATCGGCCGCACCCTGGACACCGATAGCGCCGCGAAGCCCAGCACCGCGGCGACCGTCGATGCGGTCACCGGCAGAACCTTGTTTCGAAGGGCCGCGAGCTGATGCACGGCGACCGGCGTGCCGGGCGGGCGATCGACGAATCGGGATTGGAGGTAGACGAGCGTCGCGAGCGTCGTGACGAGGACGGTGAGCGGCACCAGCACCGAGACGATGGTGAAGGTGAAGCCGAGAAGCCCTCCCGCCGCGACGGCCAGCGCGACCGCGGATCCGAGCGCGAGCACGAACGCGAGGAGGGTGCGCACCGACCGATAGAGCAGGAGCGCCGTTCCGACCACCAGGGCGCCGAAGAAAGGGAAGTAGCGGACGGATGCGGCGCCGGATTCGCGCTCGATCCAGGACTGGACGTAAGGGGCGCCGACCCTGCGGACCGCACCGGCGCCCGCACGCGCAAGGGCGGCGTCGACGGAGGAAAGCGCGCCGTCGCGCTCCGCCGCGCCGTGCACGTCCAGGTCCACCACTACGGAGAGGAACCGATCTCCGAGAAGGCCCTGCCTGCGAAAGAATTCCGTCCCTGTGGCCAGCCGCCGCAGCTCCGCCAGAGGCGCGCCGGGCCGCGCCCGGCGGACAGCATCGAGGACGGAGAAGGCACCGAGGTGGGGCACTGCGCGAAGCTCGCGGACGGCCGAATCCACGCGCGAAACGTTCGCCGGCGCCCACGGATCGTCGGACTCGAACAGCAGGACCACCGAGGGCGAATCGGGAAAGATGCGCTGGAACTCGCGCGTCGCGGCGTAGTCCGGATCGCTGGGCTCGATCAGGCGCTCGAGCCCGCCTTCCGACGGGATGCGCGCGGCGCGGACGGCGGCCAGCGGGACCAGCAGGGCATAGACGAGAAGGATGGGCGCGCGCAGGGAAACGATGCGAGCCAGGATCCGGGCGGGAAGGTCGTTCACCGCTTCCAACCTATCCCGTTTTTCGCGTAGAGAAGCGGCATGCTCGCGCTTGCGGCAACGACTCTGGTGGTCTGCGCTCCCGGGTATCCCGGCAATACCGCGGAGGCTCAACCGGCGATGGACTCCCTGGCTCGCGCCCTCGCCCGGGCCACCCACTCGCCGGAGGGCTCCTTCACTGCCGTGTACGAGGAGACGGCGGCGGGCGGCGTGCAGCGGCTTCAGCAAAAGGAATCCGCGCTCTTGCTTGCGACGCTTCCGTTCTACCTCGCCCACGAGCAGGAGCTCGGGCTCGTCGCTCGCCTCTCGGCCATGCCACAGTCAGGCGAGACGCTCGAGAGGTGGACGCTCGTGACCGCCAAGGAGCGGCCTCCTTCACTCCAGGGCTATACCGTCCAGTCGAGCTCGGGCTACTCGAAGCGGTTCGTTCGGGCGATGGCGCGGAAGCTGCCAGGCGGGGTGGAGATCGAGCAGACGTCCGCGGTGCTCTCCGCGCTCCGCCGGGCCGCGAGCGGCGAGAAGGTGGCGGTGCTGCTCGACGGGTCGCAGGCAGCGGCGATGGCCACGCTCCCGTTCGCCGGTTCGCTTGCCCCCGTCGAGACGTCGCCGCCTGTCCCCGTCGCCGTGATCGCGACGGTCCGCAAACGGATCGATGACCAACGCTGGAAGGCGCTCGAGCCGGCCTTTCTGCGACTCGCCGAGGATCGATCCGCGCGGGAGGCGCTGGACGGCGTCCGGATGACCGGCTTCGTTCCTCTCGACGAACACGCCCTCGCAGCGGCGCGCGCAGCCTGGCGGCACGCACGGTGAGAGGCGCCGCCTTGCTGGTCCTCTGCGTCGGCTGCGCGCAGGCGTTGCACAAGCCGCCGCCGCTCGAGACGATCGCCGCTGCTCCGGGCGCCGCCGCGGCGCAGCTTCTCGCCGATGCCGACGCCGCCTGGGGGCGGCGAGGCGAGCCGGGACAAGCCGCGGCCGCCGAGGATCTCTATCTGCAGGCGGCGCGCGCGGATCCGCGCAACCCCGGCTCGTTCGCCGGCGCAATCCGGGCCAAAGCGTTTCGCATCGGACGGGAGAAGGACGGCGGCGAGCGCTCCCGCCTCGCCGAGAGCGCGGTGATCGTCGGCCAGCTCTGCGAGGAAAACGTCCCCGCTGCCGCCGCGTGCGATTACTGGCTCGCCGCTGCCCTGGGCCTGCAGGCGCGGGAGCGCAGCGCGACGGGCCGCGACGCGCTGCCGCGGATGGTCGACCTGCTCCGGCGCGCCGTTCGCAACGACCCGGACATCGACCACGCCGGGCCGCACCGGCTGCTTGCGATCGTCCTGCTCCGCGCGCCCGGCTGGCCGTTGGGTCCCGGCGATCCCGATGCCGCGCTGCCGGAGGCGGAAGCGGCGGCCCGCGCGGCGCCGGAATTTCCCCCCAACCAGCTGGCCCTCGGCGACGCCTTGAAGCAGAAGGGTCGGGCGGCGGAGGCGCGCAGCGCCTATTCGCAGGCGCTTCGGCTCGCCATGGACGCCGCCTGGCGCGGAGATCCGGACGCTGCCGGATGGGCGGACGATGCCCGCGCGGCGCTGCGGTGAGCGAGCGCCGGGAACGCTCCGAGGAGCGCCAGCGTGGCGACCGCGTACGCGATCCCGAGAAGCACGTCGATCACATAGTGATGCTGCAGGTAGACGGCGCTCAGGCACATGAGGAGGAAGAAGCCGATCGCGGGCGCCCGCGCCCAGCGCAGCCCAGAGGTGCGAAACGTTGCCCAGATCACGAGCAGCGGATAGGCCACGTGGAGCGAGGGATACGCGCCGTAGACGTCGATGCCGCGGCCGTAGATTCCGTCGAAGAAATGCGTTCCGAGCAGCAGATCGAAGCGGCTCGCCGCTGCGGCGGCCGGAAGCACGTCGAGCCGCGCGGGGCCCAGGCCGTATTCGGTCACGTACCAGGGAGGTGCGACGGGATAGATGAAGTAGGTGGCAAAGCCGAGCAGGTTCACGACCAGGAACGCGACGCTGAACGTTCGCAGCACTTCGGAGCGCCGCTTGAAGAAGAGCAGGAAAGCCACCGCCAGGTACTCACCGACGAACACGAGGTAGGCGAACCCGCAGGCCAGGTCCAGGGCGGGCCAGTGATGGGCGAGGAACCATTCGTTCGGGGTGCGGCCGCCGATGCCGAACCAGGCGCGCTCGACCTCGTAAGGTCCCGCCACGTGCACGCGGTCCGCGATCGCCGGCCAGTAAAAGTATCGCATCGAGTCGTAGACCACGCCGGTAGCGATGAAGGGGAGAAACTGTCGCAGGAAGGTCCGCGTCTTCTCGTTGTACAGGTCGAGCAGGCCCAGCGAGCCGATCAAGACATGGTCGATCCGCAGACCGCCGGCGACACCGATCAGGGCGACGTACACGAGCCCGATGGCCGGCCCCAGGGAACGCTGCTTCATCGTTCGGGATGGCAGCAGCCATTCGCGAGCGCGCGCCGACATCGAAGCGGTGGCGCGAGCGTCGTTCAGCATCGGCAGACCACCGTGAGCTGGGTGCGATGAGCAGCGCCCGGGCTTTCCTGTTGGCCGGCTGCCTTCTCCCGGCGGCCACAGCCGCAGCCGGCGCGGAGTGCGCTGGCGGCCGGGGCACGCGCGTCGTTCCCCTTCCGGTGTACGCGACGCTTCCGAACGAGGGCGACACCCTCGGGTTCATGCCGGTCTTCCTGCGCGTCTGCGATGCGAACGCGAGGACCGAATCGATCATCGCCCCCAGCATCACCTGGAACGACGTGATCCACTGGACCGGGACGTTCCGCTGGTTTCATTATCCAGCGGACGATCAGACGCTCACCCTCATTGCCAGCGCGAGTACCCGCATCAACTCCGGAGTGCTGCTCCAATGGCGGGACCTTCCCAGGCGCGCCGGCGAATTCACCACCGAGATCGAGCTGCGCTGGCAGCGCAGCGCCTTCTATCGCTTCTTCGGCCTCGGCCCGGACACGACCGAAGCCGCCGAAACCAGCTACACGCGAGTCCGCGGCCTCGGCGAGGCGCGCCGCGGCTTCAACCTCGGTGGCAACTGGAACGCCGGAATCGGGGTCCTGCTCCACACCGACGCCGTCCAGGATCTTGGAGTCCCGGGCTTGCCGCTCAGCCGGCGTGTCTCTCCTCAGCGGCTCGCGCCCGGCATGGACGGCTCGACCATCGCTGGACAGACGATCGACATCCGCTTCGACAGCCGGCCGAACGGCGAGAATTCCGAGCGGGGTCTGTTCGCGAACGCCGCCGGGGGTGTCGTCGAGGGTCTGTCGGGAGCCCCCGCCTACCTGCGCGGATCGATCCGCGTGCGGGCCTTGCACCCGGAGCTCGGCTTCGTCGCCGGTGCCGCGCGGTTCGACTGGACTGCCGTCAGCACGCCGCGCGCGCCGTTCTACGACCAGAGCACGCTCGGCGGCGCATTCCTGCTCCGCGGATTCACCGAAGATCGTTTCATCGACCAGAACGCCTGGACGCTGGAAGCGGAGCAGCGGATCCGCCTGCTGCAGACGCACATCTACGGCGTCACGGCCGACTGGCGGATCGACCCGTTCATCGCCGTCGGACAGGTGTACCGCGCGATCGATCAAGCGTTCTCCCGGCCGCGCGTCACCGGCGGCGTCGGCTTTCGCGCCTGGGTCCGGCCCAACGTCGTCGGCCGGATCGACGTCGCTACGGGCGGCGAAGGATGGAAGGTGTACGTGGAGATCGGATACCCCTATTGATGTACCGCGGCCGGCTGCAGCGAGACCGCCGCGATCGCTCCCAGGTCGATCAGCTCTCGTTCGGAGAGCGGCGCGTTCAGGGTCCGCACGAACCAGTCCGCCGGTTCCGGCTTCGGCAGCGGCTCCTTTGCAGGCGCACGTGGAAGCCTCGGCAACAGCGTGGCGAACTGGCGGCGCAACGCTTCGTCGTCCTGCGCAATGTCGGCGATGTGGCCGAGCAGCTCCATGGTCTCGGCGCGGCGGCTCTGGCGCGGGCCGTCCACCTGACCGAGGGTAGCGGCCCCGAGCATCAAGGACCAGGCGCAGAAGATCCGGTAGCCGCGCTCGCTCTGCGGCAGTGACGTCAGATACGACAAGGCCCCGTCCGCGTCCGCACGCAGACTCGCCAGGATCGCGCGCCGGTCGGGGACGAAGAACCGGTGCGCCGCCTCGTCTTCCGGCTGGTCCTTGAGGATGTTCACCTTCTGCAGGAACAGTCCGAAGCGGTAGGCGAAGAGCATCCGCGGGCCCGGTCGTCCATCGAGGGTCCAGAGGCGGGTGAGCATCTCGCCGACCAGGCCGGCGACGATGCAGCAGTAACGCGAAACGTCCTCCAGATCGACCAGCCGGGTCGCCGGCCGGCGCGCGTACGCCGCCATGCCCAACGCCATCCGGTCGATGGCAGAGAACATCACCGCGCGCGCCGCGGCAGGCAGGCCGTAAGCGTCTTCCAAAAAAGCCCCGGTGTCTGCGAGGAGCGCCCGCTCGCCGTCGCTGATGCTGTCCGGAAAGGCAGCGTTGAAGGCGTCGACCTGCGCCCCCGTGGGCGGCTTGACGAGAAACTGGCGGAAGGCGGTGAACTGGCGCTGCTGGTGGAGCTTGTCCGCGAAGGACGCATCCTCGACCGTGTCGAGCACGCGCAGGAGCAGATACGAGAGGGCAACGTGCTGGCGGAACGGCGCGGCGAGCTGCGGGATGCAGAGGGCGAAG
>Ga0209057_1003505_pt1 | contig 11582 bp, 10 predicted proteins | sample GraSoiAngelo_146_FD_185903 | JGI IMG/M metagenome (GOLD analysis project Ga0209057, IMG submission 185903) | Grasslands soil microbial communities from the Angelo Coastal Reserve, California, USA - 14_1009_05_30cm (SPAdes) (version 2) | ecosystem: Environmental > Terrestrial > Soil > Grasslands ... | reverse complement strand
GGGCTGAGCCAGGCCGAGCGGCGGGCCAACCTGGCCGGGGCCTTCCAGTGGACCGCCTCCCAGCCGCCCGGAGACCGCCTGGGGCTGGTGGACGACGTCTGTACCACCGGCGCCACCCTGACGGCCGCCGCCGAGGCGGTGGCCGAAGCCGGCGGCTCGATCGGGGCCTTCCTGGTCCTGGCGGTCGCGCAAACTTTGCCGGCGGTCGCCGTTACATAGCCCGGGACAGTCTGCCTGTCCGCGGATTCTCTGTCTTGGGGGATTGTGACTTAGATGGTCAACGCGTCCGAGGTTTCGCAGGACGAGCTCGCCCGCTATTACGAGGCGTTGGGACCGATCCGCGACCTGGTGCTCGACGATAGCTTGACCGAGGTCATGGTCAACGGCCATGAAAACGTCTATGTCGAGCGCAACGGGAAGATCCTCCTCACCGACCGCAAGTTCGACGACGAGAATCACCTGCTGCGCGTGATCGACTTCATCGTCTCGGCAGTCGGCCGCCGCATCGACTTTCGCACCCCGATGGTCGACGCCCGCTTGCTCGACGGCTCGCGCGTTAACGCCGTCATCTCGCCGATCGCGCTCGACGGGCCGATGCTGACCATCCGAAAGTTCTCCCGCGATCCCTACCAGGCGGAAGACCTCGTCAACTTCGGGACGATCACCAACGAGGCGGTGGGCTTTCTCAAGGCCTGCGTCATGGCGCGCGCCAACCTGCTGATCTCGGGTGGAACCGGCACTGGAAAGACGACCCTCCTCAACGTCGCTTCCTCGTTCATCCCGCCCGACGAGCGCATCGTCACCATCGAAGACGCCGCCGAGCTGCAGCTCCACCAGGAGCATGTCTGCCGCATGGAGTCCCGCCCGCCCGACCTCAACGGCGAGAACAAGGTCGGCATCCGCGAGCTCGTCATCAACGCTCTCCGGATGCGCCCCGACCGCATCGTGGTCGGCGAGTGCCGTGCCGGAGAGGCGCTCGACATGCTGCAGGCGATGAACACCGGTCACGACGGCTCGCTGACCACCCTGCACGCCAACACCACCCGCGACGCGCTGTCCCGGCTGGAAACGATGGTACTGATGGCCGGCATCGACCTGCCGATGAGGGCCATCCGCCAGCAGACCGCCTCCGCCATCGACCTGGTGGTCCAGCTCTCCCGGATGCGCGACGGGCAGCGCAAGGTGACCAGCATCACGGAGATCACCGGCATGGAAGGCGACACCATCACGATGCAGGAAATCTTCCTCTACGAGTCGCACGGTGCCGACAAGAACGGCGTCATGACCGGCGTCTTCCGGCCAACCGGGATCCGTCCGCACATCATGGACAAGCTGTTTGCCGCCGGTGTGCCGATCCCGCCGGAGCTGTCGCGCGTCTTCCCCGATCGCCGCGCCAACGAACGTCCCACCAAGTAACGGGGTTCGGAACGTGCGCGCCTAGACGCAGCTCGCCCGGTGGTCTCGCTATACTCATGCCATCTCGAGATCTCGCAGGAGGCCACCATGGAGATCTTGATCCAGGCCAAGAAGTCCGCGGCCGATCCCCAGATGAAGACCTACGCACAGGCCAAGCTCGAGAAGCTGGCGCGACATTTCGACCATATCCTGCAGGCGCGCATGGAGCTGGGCACAGAGAAGAACAAGAGCCTGGAGACGATGAAGGTCGCCGAGCTTACCGTGCACGTGACCGGTCGCACCGGCAACATCCTCAAGGCCGTCCAATCGGCGGAGCACATGAACGAGGCCGTCGATCTCGTGGTCGACAAGATGGACCGGCAGATTCGCCAGCACAAGGAGAAGCTCAAGGACCATCGCCGCTCCAAGCCCGCCGCGGCCGTCGGCCAGACCGCCTCCGCGGCGGCATCCACGGCGGTGCGCTCCAACGGGGTGGCGCGGATCAAGCGCTTCAAGATGCGGCCCATGTCGGAGGACCTCGCGCGCGAGGAGATGGAGCAACTGGGCCACGCCTTCTTCCTCTTCCTCAACGAAGACAGCCAGGAGCTGAATCTGCTCTACCGGCGCCACGACGGGTCCCTCGGCCTGCTGGAAGCGGATCTGTCGTAGCCCGAGCCGCCGTTTGGACCGCCACCGCGCGGGTATGCTTACTGGTTGCGGCATTAGCGTGTAATCCATGAGCGTCCTTACCAAAGTCCTAGGCGATCCGAACGCGCGGGAGGTCAAGCGGCACCTCGAGCGGGTTGCCGACATCAGCGAGCTCGAGCCGCTGATCGAGAAACTCAGCGATGACGAGCTGCGGGCGAAAACGGCCGAGTTACGCCAGCGGCTGGAGAACGGTGAGGCCCTCGACGACCTGTTGGTGGAGGCTTTTGCGGTGGTGCGCGAGGCGTCCCGTCGGACCATCGGCCTGCGCCCCTTCGACGTCCAGATGGTGGGCGGCATCGTGCTCCACCAGGGAAAGATCGCCGAGATGAAAACCGGTGAGGGCAAGACCCTGGTCGCGGTGCTGCCGCTCTACCTCAACGCGCTGGAAAGCAAGGGCGCGCACCTGATCACCGTCAACGACTACCTGGCCCGGCGCGACGCCGGCTGGAACGGGCCCGTCTACCACGCGCTGGGGATGAGCGTGGCGGTCATCGGCCACGAGATGTCGTTGCTCTACGACCCCGAATTCCTCGACGAAACCCATCCCGACCCGCGGTTGCAGCACCTGCGGCCGATCACCCGGGCGGAGGCCTACCAGGCCGACATCACCTACGGCACCAACAGCGAGTTCGGCTTCGACTATCTGCGCGACAACATGGCGGTCGACCTCACGCAGTGCGTCCAGCGGGGCCTCAACTTCGCCATCGTCGACGAGGTGGACAGCATCCTCATCGACGAGGCGCGCACGCCGCTGATCATCTCCGGCCAGGGGCAGGAATCCACCGAGAAGTACTACCAGTACGCCCGCCTCATCCCGCGACTGGCCACGGAAGATTACACCGTCGATGAGAAGACGAAGTCGGCGGCGCTGAGCGAGGAGGGGATCGCGAAGATCGAGCGCTGGACCGGTATCAAGAACGTCTACGAGCTCGAACACGTCGACGAGGCGCACCAGATCAACCAGGCGCTCAAGGCTTACACGCTCTTCCACCGCGACCGCGACTACCTGGTCAAGGACGGCGAGGTCATCATCGTCGACGAGTTCACCGGCCGCCAGCAGCCGGGTCGCCGCTGGTCGGACGGCCTGCACCAGGCGGTGGAGGCGAAGGAGGGTGTCAAGGTCCAGCAGGAGACCCAGACGCTCGCCACCATCACCTACCAGAACTATTTCCGCCTCTACACCAAGCTGGCCGGCATGACGGGCACCGCCGTCACCGAAGCCGAGGAATTCGACAAGATCTACAAGCTGCAGGTGGTCGTGATTCCCACCCACAAGCCGATGATCCGGGATGATCATGCCGACCTCATCTACAAGACTGAGGACGCGAAGTTCAAGGCGGTCGCGGACGAGATCCAGGAGGTCGCCAGCAAGGGGCGTCCCGTCCTGGTCGGCACCGTGTCGGTCGAAAAGTCCGAGCGTCTCGCCCGGCTGTTGGAGAAGCGTGGAGTCGCGCACGAGGTGCTCAACGCCAAGCAGCACGAGCGCGAGGCGTTGATCGTCGCCAATGCCGGCCAGCCCGGCGCGGTGACGATCGCCACCAACATGGCCGGCCGCGGCACGGATATCGTGCTCGGCCCGGGCGTGGCGGACGGCGGCGGACTGCATATCGTCGGCACCGAGCGGCACGAGAGCCGCCGCATCGACAATCAGCTCCGCGGCCGCGCCGGCCGTCAGGGTGACCCTGGATCGTCGCGCTTCTTCCTGGCGCTGGACGACGACCTGATGCGGATCTTTGGCGGTGAGCGCATCAGGGGCATGATGAACATGCTGCGCGTCGCCGACGACGAGCCCATCGAATCACGGCTGGTCTCGCGACAGATCGAAGGCGCCCAGACCAAGGTGGAGGGGCACAACTTCGACGCCCGCCGTTATCTAGTCGAGTACGACGACGTCATGAACAAGCAGCGCGAGATCATCTACGGCGAGCGCCGCAAAGTCCTCGAGGGCGCGGATCTCCGGGAGCAGGTCCAGGACTGGATCCGCAAGGCGGTCGAAGATGCCGTCAACGAGCATTGCGAATCACGCCACCCCGACAACTGGGACCTCGAAGGCCTAGTCTCGCAGCTGGGCGCCGTCTTTCCCTTGCCACCCTTCAGCGAGCTCGCCTTAGACGAGTTCGGCGAGACCAAGGAAGCGGCGGTAGCCCGCTTGATGGAGTACGCCGACGCGGCGTACAAGGCGAAGGAAGCGGAGATGACCGAGCCGATGATGCGGAAGATCGAGCAGTTCGTCGTGCTCAAGACCATCGACTCGAAGTGGATCAGCTACCTGACCGAGATGGAGCACTTCAAGGAGGGCATCGGGCTGCGCGCCTTCGGACAGAAGGACCCGCTGGTCGAGTACAAGAACGAGGCCTTCCAGGCGTTCCAGGAACTGCTCAACGGCATCCAGTTCGACATCGCGTCCACCGTCTTTCGGGTGCAGCTGGTCAAGGATCCGCCGACGCCGACCCCTCCGGCCGCGCTGGCGACGGCACGGGGCCGTCAGGCCGGGGTCGCGACCGCGACCGCGGGGAGTCCCAATGGCGGCCAGGGCAACACCGCACCCGTCGGGGCCGACAAGCTGGGGCGCAACGACCCTTGCTGGTGTGGCAGCGGCAAGAAGTACAAGAAGTGCCACGGACGGTAAGATGGACCGCCGGACGGGTAGATAAGAAACCGTATGAGTAAGAAGAAATCGACGAGCACCTCAGCCAGCAAGGCCGCTCGGGTGAAAGCCGCCACCGCGGCGAACCCCGGGCGAGCGCAGGACGTGGCGCAGCCGGCGAAGGCGCCCAAGGCCGCCGCCGCCAGCGCTGCTCCCACGCGCCCACCATTCCGGCGGCCGCAGAGCCTCAACTTTGCCGGCGTCGGCCGCAACGACATCTGCCCCTGCGGCAGCGGCAAGCGCTTCAAGAACTGCCACGGCCACTGAATCATGGACGAGATCCTCGAGCGCGCCAACGACCTGCTAAAGAAGATTCTCCAGCTCCAGGAGCATCTTTGACGTTGCCCGGAAGGATCAGCGTCTCGACGCGCTCCAGAAAGACCTAAACAACCCCGACCTCTGGCAGGACCCACCGCGGGCGCAGCGGCTCGCCCAGGAAGCCAAGGGGATTCGCGACGAGGTTTCGGTCTGGCACAAGCTCGAGGCACGCGCCCGGGACGTGATCGGCCTCGCCGAGATGGCGATCGCGGAAGACGATGGGCATATGGAGGGCAGCCTGCGCGAGGACCTCGAGGCCCTCGACAAGGACGTCAGCCGGCAGGAGGTCGACCTGCTCTTCGCCAACCCCTACGCCGAGCACCCGGCCCTGGTGAGCATCCATGCGGGCGCGGGCGGGACCGATTCACAGGACTGGACCGAGATGCTGCTGCGCATGTACTTGCGCTGGGCGGAACGCCGCAAGATGCACGCCGAGATCCTGGACGAGGCGCCGGGCGAAGAGGCGGGCTATAAGAGCGTCACCGTGCGGATCACGGGCAAGCGTGCCTTCGGCTGGTTGCGGGCTGAGCGCGGCGTCCACCGGCTGGTCCGGCTCTCGCCCTTCGACCAGGCGCACCGCCGGCACACCTCCTTCGCGCTGGTCGAGGTCATCCCCGAGATCGAGGACGACAGCGACATCGAGATCCGCCCCGAAGATCTCAAGGTCGATGTCTACCGCTCGAGCGGCGCCGGCGGGCAGCACGTCAACAAGACTTCGTCCGCGGTGCGCATGACGCACCTGCCGACCGGCATCATCGTCACCTGTCAGAACGAGCGCTCACAGATGAAGAACCGCGACATGGCGCTCAAGGTGCTGCGCTCGCGGCTGGTGGCGTTGCGCGAGCGGCAGCGAACGGAGCAGCGACAGGAGCTGAAAGGCGAGCATCAGTCCAACGAGTGGGGTAGCCAGATCCGCAGCTATGTCCTGCATCCATACACGCTGGTGAAAGACCACCGGACAGGCTTTGAGACGGGCAACGTCCAGGCGGTGCTCGACGGTGACCTGGACAACTTCATGGAAGCCTTCCTGCGCCTCGACGCCGGCCGTGAGGGGAAGGCCGCATAACCACCAGTCGCTACCTCGCGTCCGGCGCGGCTTTCACGGGCGAGGATTTCGCTCGCCACGGGGAGTTGGTTTCCGGGGTTCGTCAAGTCCTGGAGGCCTGTTCTCCGAAAATGGTCGATCCGCGCGAGACGTTTATTACTGGTGAGGGAGTTGAGGTTTGCATGCTGGTCATTCCGCACCGCTGGCTCGGCGGGGTTTCGCTGGTGGTGCGGTCATCTCCACCGGCGACCGATCTCCTGTGGGCTGGGATTACGGACCTCCGTGATCACGATCAAATCGACCTCGGTCATGTGGTCGCCAGTTGGGGTCAGGGTAACCACCTTGATGCGCTGAAGGAGAAGCTGGGGGAGGAACTCTCGCGACGCCTAGATTGGAGACAGACTTACCGGGGCGGGTCACCGAGGCCCCGGCGAGTCACGGCGCTGCTCGAGCATGCAGGTAAGCGCGTTAACGTCGACGTCATGTCGAAACTCAGCCTATGGCCGTTGCCGCAGCGCGAGGTGATCGAGCAGACCTCGCTGGACTCCGCAGAACCTCCAACGTTTCGCTTGCCGGTGCCGATCGACAAGCTGCTGACACAAGCTTGATGGCGTCAGGCGGCGATGGCGGGCGCCAGAAGGGCTGACTCGGAGCCGCGCGCCTTGCGGAGCGCGACAGCAATGCTTCCGAAAACGATCACCGTCCCGATGAAGTAGGCCTCGCCCACCAAGCGCGTGATGGCTTGCGGGATCAGGTCGAGCGGACCGGTCCAGTGGGGAAGGGGATAGACGATCAGCAGGTAATGGATGGCCGGCGCCGCTGAGAAGCAGACCCAGGCCAAGAGCAACGCGCGGATCTGCCCGCGCGACATCTGGCCACTCAGCGCCCGCCGAATGAGCAGGGTAATCGGCAGGATGAGGATCACCAGCGGAAAGCTCCAGGTCACGCTACTGATCAGGGGTAGCGCGGTCACGGCCAGGGCGAACTCGAGCCCCGACCGCGACACCCGCGAGGTCATCCGCCAGACGATGGCGAGCAGGACGAGGACGGCCGGCCAATCGATCAGCCGGCCGCACCAGCCGGCGCTCCCGCCGGCGTTCGCCGTGTTGGGATCGCAGATCCGGGCCGCGACGCCCGCCAGCGACTGGTTCTCTCGGTAGCCGGTGCCGGCCGCCAGGTGCGGCAGCATTTCGCGAAAGTAATAGATGTTGTGGTCGAGGCTCGTGACGGCGAGACCGAGCCCAACCCCGGCGAGTCCCGTCGCCGCCGCCGCGGCGAGCAACTTCCAGTGGCGGCGCCAGGCGAGGTAGGGGAGCAGGGCCGCGGGAAACAGCTTGAAGACCGCCGCCGCGCCGATAAGCACGCCGCCGGCGACGTCGCGGCGGCGTTGCCAGCACGCCCATGCCATCGTGAGCAACAGCAAAAGCAGCGAGTTCATCGTGCCGGCAAGCACCGTGTTGGCCAGCGGAAAGAAGGTCGTGAGCACCGCGACCAGCGCGAGTAGTTCCGCCCGGCTGGGCCGCCCGGTGACGCGATAGATGATGAGCAGGCTGGCGAGGACGGCGGCCTGGATGAGCAACAACCAGATCCGCACGGCAAGGTCATTCGAGATCCAGGTGAGCGGAATCAGAGTTACGGCGAAGGCCGGCGGATAGAGGTAGCCGCTGCTCAGCGACCAGTCCCAGGGCACGTGGTTGCGCACGAAGTTGGCATAGGGATCACCCCCGGTCGCGACCTGCTGGGCCGCGAAGAGGTAATCCTGGAAGTCGTCGGCACGGGGTGCCTGTGGGGCCAGCAGCGGCAGCAAGAAGCGCCAGGCGTAGAAGGCAAGCAGGATCCCGATCACAGCGCTCAGGGCGACCTGGCGCGGTTCCGGCCATCCCAGCAATCGACGCACGCGCGTATAACCCGCGGACACGGCCCGGTCACGCCTCCCGTTACACGGCCGTCACAAGGTCCCGGAAAACGGGTCGCACGGTTCCGACCGCCACCCGCTTGTGGTTGCGCAGCGTTGGCATCGCAAAGCTGCCGAGCGCCTCGGACTCGCCCTGGTCGAGCCAGCCGAGTTGCTCGAGCGCGGCCATCACCGCAACCGCGGTCCAAGTCCCGTCACCGCTATCGAGCTTCACCGCCAGGCCGCGCCCCGAGCGCCGGTCACCGGTGCAATGCGCACCGGCGGCGCCCCCCTTCGCCAGCAACCGTCCGCTGGTGACCTCCATCAGCCGGGTATCGAAGCGATCGGTGCCACCAATCAGGTACGGGTGCTGCGTCATGGCCGCCGCCACCGTCCTCGGCGTCTCGTCCGTGGCCGTCATCAGCGCCGCGAAGCTCCGCGCCATGGCGGTGAGCGGCACGGCGGCGTTCGGCGCGCTGCAGCCATCGATCCCGTAGTGGATCTCCGCCGGTGGGCAGCGGGTGAACGCCTCGACCGTATCGCGGATCCGTTGCTGGACCGGATGGGTGGGGTCGAGGTAGGTGTCGAGCGGCGCGGCCAGTGCGCGCGCGGCGGCCAGCATGCCCGCGTGCTTGCCGGAACAGTTGTTGAAGACCGCCAGGGGCTCATCCATCTGCTGCCGCGCCGCCGTCGCCGCCGGTTCGTAATAGGGCCAGTGCGCGCCGCATTGCAGGTCCGACTCCGCGATCCCGGCACGCCGCAACAGGTCGCGCACGATCTCGACGTGGCGGGGCTCGCCGTTGTGCGAGGCGGCCATGATGGCGATGTGCTCGGCGCCGAGCTCGTAGCGCGCGGCAATCCCGGCACTCAGGCTACCGATCGCCTGGAAGGGCTTGGCGCAGGATCGAAAGTACGTCACGCGTCCCGGGTCGCCGAGGCTCGCCTGCAGCCGGCCACCGGCATCGACCACGGCCAGGTGGCCGAGGTGGATCGCCTCCTCGACCTCGCCACGCTCGACGCGGACGAGTGGCGTGGCCAGGTTGGGCATTCGGCTGAGTATAAAGAGGGTAGTTCCGCTCGCTTTGGACGCTGAGTGAAAAGATGCAGCAAATTGCGACGACATGCCCTATACTGCGCGAGTCATTCGGCCCGAGAGGGCCCTGCGTGCCGTGACCCCGGCCTTCGGAATGGATTTGTTCACGTGCCAGCAACAATCACGACCCAGCCGACACGCACGACGCTGCTGCCAGCGAAGGCACGCGTGGCCGCGGTAGTCCCCGCCGCCCCGCAGATCAGCCTGCAGGGTGTGCAGAAGACCTATCCCAACGGCACGGTCGCGCTGCGCGACGTCAGCCTCGAAATTCCCAAGCAGGATTTCGTCTTTCTCGTCGGCCCCAGCGGCGCCGGGAAGTCCACGCTCGTGCGCCTCTTGATCCGCGAGGAGAAAGCGACCGCCGGCAGCATCCACATCGAGGGGCAGGACCTGAGCCGGCTCAAGCGGCGCCACTTGCCGTACCTCCGGAGGAAGATCGGCATGGTCTTCCAGGATTTCAAGCTGCTGCCCAACCTGACCGTCTTCCAGAATGTGGCCTTCGCGCTGCGCGTGACCGAGGGCGCGCTGCGCCATCTCAAGCCGAAGGTCGAGGAAGTGCTCAGCATCGTGGGTCTCGAAGGAAAAGAGAGCAAATACCCCGACCAGCTTTCGGGCGGCGAGCAGCAGCGGGTGGCGATCGCCCGGGCCCTCGTCCACGACCCACGGATTTTTCTCGCGGATGAGCCCACGGGAAACCTCGACCCGGCCACATCGTGGGAGATCATCCAGCTGCTGCTGCAGATCAACGCACGCGGCACCACAGTCTTGATGGCGACCCACAACCGGGAGATCGTCGATGTCATGCGACGCCGGGTGGTGGCGATCGAAGGCGGCCAGATTGTCAGAGACGAGGATGCAGGAGGGTACCATGCACCGGCTCTGGAATCGCATTGATTTTGCCTTCAGCAGCGCCTGGCAGAACTTCTGGCGGAACGCCGCGGTCAGCATCGCCAGCGTGCTCATCGTTTGGGTGGTGCTGCTCGCGCTCGGCAGCCTGCTGCTCGTCCTGCACTCGCTCGACCAGATCGTCGCGCTGGAGAAAACCAAGGCGAGCGCCATCTCCGTCTACCTGGCCGATACCACACCGCTCAGTAGCGCGATGGAGTTCAAGCTGCACCTGGAGAGCGACCCGCGGGTGAGCAGCGTGGAGTACGTGTCGAAGGACCAGGCGATGGCAAGGTTTCGGCAGCTGCCTGCGTTGGACCCGAGCGTGATCGATACGCTGGGCACCAACCCGCTGCCCGCCAGCCTCGACGTGACGGTCAAGGACATTCGCGACCTGGGGGCGATCGACCAGGAGGTGCGGACCTCGCCGCTGGTTGATAAATCACCGGCGACGAATTACGAGCCCAACGTCATCGACAAGATCATTCTTCTGGCACGCGTGGCAGGGATCGCCGGGCTCGTCCTGATCATCGGACTGACCGCGCTATCGGTCTTCATCATCATGCTCACCATCCGGACCGCCATCTATCTCCGCCGTAAGGAGATCGAAGTGATGAAGCTGGTGGGTGCCACCGACTGGTTCGTACGCTGGCCCTTCATCGTCGAGGGCCTGATCGTCGGGCTCGTCGGTGCGGTGGTGGCGGTGCTTATCGTCGGCTTCGGCTACCGGCCGGCCGTGGTCAACCTGCAAAGCGTGCTGATCTTCGTTCCGCTCGCCTTCGACCCCTACTACCTGCGGGTGGTACTGGCGGCGATGCTCGGCTTCGGCCTGTTGCTGGGAAGCGTCGGGAGTTATCTGGGCATAAGGCGGTTTCTCAAGCAGTGAGGCGGGCCCGCCTGCAGGCGGCACTCGCCGTCGCGGTGCTGACCGTGACGCTTTTGAGCACGGTCTCGGAGACGGTCTACGACAAGCAGCACCAGCTGCAAGGTCTCAACGGGCAGATCGTCGCGACCCGGACGCAGATCCGGCAGCTCCTCGACCAGGAGCGCGCCCTGCAGGCGCAAATCGCCGCCCTGGACGCGCAGCTGGCAGCGGTTCAGGCCCAGATCAATCAGGAGACCGCGAAGCTCGTCCTCCTCGGTCAACAAGTAGAACAGGCCAAGGCGGAGCTGGCGACCAAGCAGGCGGAGCTCGCGAAGCACATCGCCGATTTCGGCCAGCGTATGCGCATCATGTACAAGAGCGGCCAGGTGAGTGGCCTCGAGCTGGTCTTCTCCGCCGCGAACTTCACCGACCTGATGAACCGTGTCTTCTTCTTCAACGACATTGTTCGCGAAGACCGCCGCCAGCTCGCCGAGTTGCAGAAAGAACGGGCCGCGATCGAGGCGATGAAGACCGACCTCGAAGCCAAGCAGGCCGAACAGAAACAGGTCGTCAAACAGATCCAGGATCAGAAGGCGCAGCTCCAGGTGGTGCGGGACCAGCGGTCCGCGCGCATGCAACAGATCGCCGCCATCGAGGCGCAGTTCCAGCAACAGCTGGCCGAGATGCAGGCGCAGCGAGCCGCACTGCAGGCGCAGATTGCCAGCTTGATTC